>Ga0182027_10000279_pt1 | contig 88139 bp, 79 predicted proteins | sample 712E1DmetaG_FD_121300 | JGI IMG/M metagenome (GOLD analysis project Ga0182027, IMG submission 121300) | Permafrost microbial communities from Stordalen Mire, Sweden - 712E1D metaG (Illumina Assembly) | ecosystem: Environmental > Terrestrial > Soil > Wetlands > Permafrost | place: Sweden... | reverse complement strand
GCATGGACCTCCAACTCGGCCGCCTCAGGCTGGCCGTCGAGAAGAAGGGGGGCGTCATGATCCTCACCGCCGATCACGGCAATTCCGACGACATGTACGAGCATGACAAGAAGTCGGGCGCGGTGACGCGTAAGGCCGACGGAAGCCCGCGCGCCAAAACAAGCCATTCCCTCAATCCCGTCCCTTGCGTCGTATTCGATCCCGAGTCGAAAGGCGAGTATGAGACGGAGCTTCGCGAGGGTCTGGGCATCTCCAGTCTAGCCGCGACCTGCATGGAGCTCCTCGGCTACTTCGCCCCGACGGAGTACGACCAGTCCGTCCTCGCCTTTAAGACGTAAGAAGGGAAGGGGCGGCATGATCGAGGTCGAGCTTTTCGATCGCCACCTAGACGCGGGAATCTTCCCGCGAATCCGATGAGTCGATGTCCCTGACCTAATCGATTATGCCTACGTTGAGCGAAACCGAAAGAGCCTCCCTGCCGGGCGCCTTCGTGCTCTTAAAACACGGCTATGTCCACTACGAGCTCTCGGGCCCGAAGGACGGACCCTCGATCGTCCTCGTGCCGGGGCTCTCGGTGCCCTATTCGACCTGGGACCGAAACGCTTCCGCCCTCGCCTCGGCCGGCTATCGCGTGCTGCGCTACGATCACTACGGCAGAGGATATTCCGATCGTCCGCGCTCCACCTATGGCCTCGAGCTCTATGTCGAACAGCTGGCTGAACTTCTTCCGGCCATCGGCTTGCTTCGGCCCGCTTTCCTCGTTGGCCTCTCTATGGGAGGTCCCGTCGCCGCGGCGGCCGCGATCAGGCATTCGGGGCTCGCCTCGGGCCTGGCACTCGTCGATCCCCTCTGCGAGTGGCCGGATCGTGGCCTATTCGCGAGGCTCCTCGCCGCGCCCATCCTCGCCGACGCGATCATGGCACTTTTCGGCGGGATGATTCTCTCGGCGGGACAGCGAAAGGACTTTTACCACGAAAGCTCCTATGATGAGTTTATCCCGAGTTACCTGCCGCAGTTGCGCTATCGCGGAATCGGGCGAGCCGTCATCAAGGCTTTGAGGAGTATACCGTCCTGGCCGCTGGGCCAAATCTTCGAGGATCTCGGACGTTCCAGTCTCCCGACACAGCTCTTCTGGGGCCGAGAGGACGCGACCCTGCCCTTCGAGCTAAGCGCCACTCTCATGCGCGTCTTGCCTCGAGCCGAGTTCCGCTGTATCGAGGGGGCCGGTCATGTCCCGCACTGGGAGAAATCAGAGGAGTTCAACAAGGTTTTGATCGAATTTTTAGGCCGTCAGCTAAGCCCTGATGCTGGCGGGAAGGGCTGAGGGTTACACAGAGAAGGCTTACGCTAGAAGATCGACGCGAGCGCCGGATCCCTCTGGGAGGGGAGCTAGCGACTTTAAGAGATCGGTCGCCTCTTCCTGTGCCCCTTTCAGGCCTTTCGAGAGCATGGTGATGCCGACTTGATCGAGAATCTGCGATTGAGCAGAATCCATGCTTAAGCTCTGAATATCCATAGTGTGATGATAGACTTCTTGATGCGGCAGCGCAAGGCTTGTCAAACGACAGAATGGGAATACTTATGGGCGCTGTAGCGTTGCTCTCCCGAGCGTAGCGAGGGATGGGATTCGCCTTCCGCTCGCGAACATCGTGTTCGCTCGCTCCAGGCCGCCTCGCTCGCCTCTCGGCCCCATCCATGGGTCCTCGTCCGCGCTCGCGCTCGGAGCGGCTCGCTCGGCTCGAATCCCTCAGCGCCTTATTACAAAGGGACCCGCCGCGAATACGCGACGGGTCCCTTTGGGCGCTGAGGGATTCGAACCCCCGACATCCTGCGTGTAAAGCAGGCGCTCTAACCAACTGAGCTAAGCGCCCCAGCGAAGGAGATGGAAATGCTTTTGGCATTTCCATCTCCTTCGCCCTGCGATTTCGCTTTCAGCGAAATCGCACTAAGAAATAGCACAGGGCGGAGAGCGGGGTCAAGGGTCGGCTTGTCCGAGGCTTTTTTACATGATAAGATTTTCTGTCTATTATGATCTAAAATAGGGAGAGTCAATGGAGATCGTTGGCATCGGCAATGCGCTCATGGACATAATAGCCTTTGTCGATGAAGCCTTTGCCCCTAAGCTGGGATTCCACAATAACGCGATCGTGCATCTCCATAGAACTGAGCTGGGTTCCATACTTTCCGCCCTGCCCGATCCGATAATCTCTCCTGGGGGCGGAGCCGCCAATGCGGTTCGGACAGCCGCATACTTGGGTGCCGTCGCGGCTTTCGCTGGGATGGTGGGCGATGACGATTTCGGCTCAAGGTACGAAGAGGAGCTGCGTGTTTCTGGGGTCGAGTCCCTCCTTTCTCGGTCCGATGCGCAAACCGGCGTTTACTGCGCCCTGATTCGGCCCGATGGAGGCAGGACTCTCCTGGTATCGCCCGGCGCCGCTCTTGACATCTGCCTCGAAGCTCCGCGAGACGCCATCTTCAGGGCCGGCGCCATCCTGTTCATCGAATGCTTTCTTTTACGCGATAGGGGTTTTTTTATGGAGTGCCTGCGGCGCGCGCGCGCTTCGGGGATGGAAACGGCAATTGACCTCTCCAGCAGTGAGCTCACGTCGCAAAATCGAGGTTTCATCCTCGAGATACTGCCCGATTTCTGCGACATCCTATTCGCGAACGAAGACGAGTTCGTCGCCTTGACGGATCTGCCCCTGCGCGAAGGTCTCGAGCTCCTCGCGTCATGGGATATCGAGATTGTCGTTAAGAGAGCCGAGATGGGCGCGCTTTGGGCAGGCAGGGGCAGGGTGATCAGCAGTCCCGTCCGAGAGATGCTGCCCGTCGATCCGACGGGAGCGGGAGACGCCTTTGCCGCGGGTTTTCTGTTCGGCCGCTCCCTCGACCTCGCCCCCGAGCGCAGCCTGCGGCTGGGCAACCGCGTCGCCGAGGAAGTCCTCGGAGTGCCAGGCTTCGGCGTAGACCCGGAGCGTATGCGGCGAGCCGTCCGAACCATGCTTCTCTGATACGCTCCATAATTCTTAATAGTTCTCGAATTGGTGCTGACTTCCCGTTTTTTACAGGCAAAACCTTGTCAGACTGGCCTAAAAGACATAATTTTAAGCTACAAACCAGGAAGGACGGTACAACATGGCTGAAAACGAGATTATCCCGATCGATCAGATCCTGCCCAATAAGCTTCCGATCATTCCCCTCTCCGGGCGGCCCATTTTCCCCGGAATCTTCACGCCCATCATGATCGGCAATACCGAGGACGTGAAGGTCATCGAAGAGGCGCTTTCCTCCGACGGGATGGTAGGCCTTGTCATGATCAAGAATGAGTTCGATAGGCCCAAGGCCGACGACCTTCATGTAGTGGGCACGGCGGCCAAGATCGTCAAGCGCATCAACCTCCCCGACGGGGGCGCTAATATCTTTATATCCACACTAAAGCGCTTCAAGATTAAGAAATTCCTCTCGAAAGAGACGCCGATTGTGGCGGCGGTCTCCTACCTCGACGAGGAAGGAGACGACACCGACGAGATCAAGGCGCTTACGCGGGCCCTCTTAGGCGAGATGAAGCAGATATCGGAGAATAATCCCCTATTCTCCGAGGAGATGCGCCTCAACATGATCAACATAGACCATCCGGGAAAGATCGCCGACTTCATAGCCTCGATACTCAATATAGACAAGAACGACCAGCAGAAGATCCTCGAGACGACGGACGTGCGAGAGCGTATGGAAAAGGTTCTCATCTTTATCAAGAAGGAGCAGGAGCTCCTTAAAATACAGAAGCGCGTCCAGCAAGAGATCAACGAGAAGATCGAGAAGAGCCAGCGCGAGTACTTCCTCAAGGAGGAGCTCAAGGCGATCAAGGGCGAGCTCGGGATGCCTACCGACGCCAAGAGCTCCGATTATCAGCGTTTTAAGGAAAAGATAGAGACTTTCAAATTCGAGGGCGAGGTCAAGGAGCAGGTCGAGCAGGAGCTCGAGAAGTTCAACCTGATGGACCCGAACTCAAGCGAGTTCATCGTGACGCGCAACTGGTTGGATCTCGTCTGCTCCCTGCCATGGAAGAGCTCCGTATCGGGCGACTTTGACCTCGGGAAGGCCCAGGAGATACTCGAGAACGACCACTACGGGCTCAAGGATGTGAAGGACCGCATCGTAGAGTACTTGGCCGTGCGCAAACTGAAGAAGGACGCCAAGGGCTCGATCATCTGCCTCGTCGGGGCCCCGGGCGTTGGCAAGACTAGTGTCGGCCGCTCGATCGCGCGCGCATTAGGCAAGGAATTCTTCCGCTTCTCCGTGGGCGGCATGCGCGACGAGGCCGAGATCAAGGGCCACCGGCGCACCTACGTCGGGGCCCTGCCTGGCAAGATAGTCCAGGGCCTCAAGATATCCAAGAGCCGCGATCCGGTCTTTATGATCGACGAGATAGACAAGATGGGCGTCTCCTACCAAGGCGATCCCTCGAGCGCCCTCCTTGAGACCCTCGACCCGGAACAGAACTTCTCCTTCCGCGACCATTACCTCGACTTGCCCTTCGACCTGTCCAGCGTGTTCTTCATCTGCACGGCCAACACCCTGGACACGATACCTCCGCCCCTCATAGACCGGATGGAGATCATACAGCTGCCCGGCTACATCGACTCCGAAAAACTCGAGATAGCCAAGCACTACCTCATCCCGAAGAGCCTGGACAAGAACGGCTTCAAGCGCAGCGGCGTGCGCTACACGCGCGACGCCCTGCTCTTCATCGCAGAGTGCTACGCCCGCGAGGCGGGAGTGCGCAACTTCGAGAAATACCTCGACAAGATCCACCGCAAGCTCGCCAAGATCGTCGTCCTCGAAGACAAGGGAGCTCAGAAGTTCCAGATCGACAAGGCCGCGGTGCAGAAATACCTAGGCAAGCCCATCTTCAACGAGGACGATATCAAGCAGGCTACGCGGCCTGGCATGTCGGTAGGGCTCGCCTGGACGAGCATGGGCGGCGATACCCTCATCATCGAGGCGGTTGCCAATCCCGGCAAGGAAGGCTTCAAGCTCACCGGGCAGATGGGCAGCGTAATGCAGGAATCGGCCGGCATCGCCTACACCTACGTGCGCCACATCGCCTCCGAAAAATATACGATCGGAGCGGAGTATTTCGAGGGCAGGCAGGTTCATTTGCACATCCCCGAGGGGGCGACGCCCAAGGACGGTCCTTCCGCAGGAATAACGATGGCCACCGCGCTTTTGTCCCTAGTCCTGAACAAGAAGATCAAAGATAGGCTGGCCATGACTGGAGAACTCTCCTTGACCGGGCAAGTCCTCCCGATCGGTGGCCTGCGCGAAAAGACGGTTGCCGCAAAGAGGAATAAAATCAAGGAGATCATCATCCCTAAAGGGAACGAAAAAGATCTCGACGATATCCCAGAGAACGTGAAGAAGGGACTGGTTTTCCACCCGGTGGAGCGGATGGAGGAAGTTATCGCCATTGCGCTTGGTGATTAGGGTGCAATGGCGCGCTAAAGCCGCTATGCAGCTTTGGCGAAAACCTTGGGGGGATTAAGGGCGACGCGGGCGGCTCGCCTAGTAGTTGGACAAGTACTTCGAGATCTCCCAGGGCGTGACTTCGCAACTCGCCTCATGCCACTCGATCCTCTTGGACTCGATGAATCGTCGGGCTATATGGGGACCGAGGGCGGCACATACCACCTCGTCCTCCTCCAAGGCCTCGATCGCGGCGTCCAGGGAGGCCGGCAGGAGGTTGTGACCCTTCCTCGAGCTCTCCTCGACGCTGTAGGGGTTCTCCTCGGTGGCATCGCTCGCGGGCAGCTCGCGGCGAATGCCGTCGAGGCCGGCCGCGAGCATTACGGTGAAGGCGAGGTAGGGATTGCAGCTAGGGTCGGGACAGCGCAACTCCAGCCTGGCTCTCCCGGACTCCGCGGAGCGGGGCACGCGGATGAGGGCGGCTCGGTTGATCCTGGCCCAGCTGAGGTGGACGGGCGCCTCGTAGCCCGCGACGAGCCGTTTGTACGAGTTGACGAGGGGCGCGAGGATCGCGCACATGCCCTTTGCGTGGGCCAGCTGGCCGGCGATGAAGTGCTTGGCGATCTTCGAGAGGCCATGGGGATCGCCCGGGTCGGAGAAGGCGTCGGCTCCGTTGGTGGCATAGCTCAAGCTCTGGTGCACGTGCATCCCGCTGCCGCTCATTCCTTCGATGGGCTTGGGCATGAAAGTTCCATAGAGCCCGTTGCGCTGAGCGATCGCTTTGAGCGCCAAGCGAAAGGTTATCATATTATCGGCTGTGGATAGCGAGTCCGCGTCGAGGAAGTCGACCTCGTGCTGGCCCCCGGCTACCTCATGGTGCATCGCCTCGACGGGAATGCCGAAGGACGCGAGGGTTGACATCAGCTGGGAGCGGATCTGGGCGACGGTGTCCGAGGACGCGTCGAAGTAGCCGGCGCTGTCGTGGGGGACGGGAGGGACAATCTCGCCTCCCTGCCCGACGCGGAGGAGAAAGAACTCCATCTCGGGGCTCGTGCAGTAGGCCAGGCCCATAGAACCGGCTTCCTGGACGGCGCGGATGAGGGCGGCGCGGGGATCTCCGCCGAAAGGCTGGTCGTCCGGCGTATGCACGTTGCAAATCAGGCGGGCTATCGAATCCGAGCCCACGCGCCAAGGTACGATTGCGAAGGTCGAGGGATCGGGCATTAGGTACATGTCGCTCTCGGCGACACGGGCGTAGCCCTCGATGCTCGAGCCGTCGAACCAAATGCCCTTCGATAGGGATGCGTCGAGCTCGCCTGCGGGTATGGTCAGGTTCTTTACCATGCCGGCTACGTCGGTGAATTGGAGCTCGAGGAATTTTACCTTGTTCTTCTGAACCAGGGACATAAGCTGGAAGCGGGTCTTCTCTAGGCTCTCCATAGCTTTACCTGTGATGGACGAATTGCAATAGTATCGCGAGGCAGATGAAGACGGCGAAGAAGCCTAGGGCGATCGCGACGCCCTTGAAGGCCGGGCTTCGCAGGAAGGACGCCGCAGCCTTCTCGTCCTCCCGGTCGAGCAGGGATAGGTCGGCGGTCTCCGGCCGATCCAGCGCGGCTACCAAAGCCTCGACATCGTCGTAGCGCTCGTCGGGCTGGCGCATGAGGCAGCGCGCGACGATGGCCGCGAGCTGGGGCGAAACCCCGTGCTGAATTCGGTCGAGCCTCGGCGGCGCGGAGCGAAGGTGCTGGGCCATGACTGCGAGGCTGTTGTCGCCGGAAAACGGCGTATTTCCCGAAAGCATTTCGTACAGGATTATGCCAAGGGCGTAGAGGTCGGTGCGCCTGTCGCCGCGCTGCCCCTCGATTTGCTCGGGCGCCATATAATCGGGGGTCCCTGCGGTCGCGCTGAGGTTTGCGTAGGTCACGCGATGCGCGCTCTTGGTCAAGGCAAGCCCGAAATCGATGATCACAGGCTGACCGTCGGTCCTGACGATGATGTTCTCGGGCTTGAGGTCGCGATGCACGACGTCGTTCTCGTGGCAGAAGGCGACGCCCTCGGCTATGCGGCGAAACAGCGCCACCGCGCGCTCGCTCGGCATCGGCGCTTCCTCGTCGATGAGGACGCGCAGGGATTTGCCGTCGACGAATTCGGTGGCGAGGAAGGGCGTGCGGTTATAGTTGCCCGAGCCGAGGCCGCGCAGGATCGCGGGATGCCGCAGGGTATTCGTGACTTCGAGCTCGCGCTGAAAGCGCTCGTACTGGCCCGGATCGCCGAGCATGGACTGGTCGGGAATCTTTAGGGTGACTTCGGCCTTGCTGATCACGTCGTAGGCTCTGTAGATATCGCTCATCCCGCCTTGAGCAAGGTGGCCGAGTATCTGGAACCGATCGAACTGATCGCCAATCTGCAGCATGAATAAGCTGATTATGCACGCTCCTTCCGACGCCTGTCAATGATTGGCCGATCGGGCCGCATTAAGGTTGTCAGCTTTTTGATTAAGCCCCCGTTAATTCGGCCCTCCCCGCGCGCGCCCGTCGCTTCGCTATCCGTCGAGGATCGCCCTACCCGTATCACTATGACCGAGACATTGTCGTCGGAGCCGCGGTCGATGGCCGTCCTGATCAGCGACGCGCAGACCTCGTCGAGCTCGCTGGTCTCGGCCACCATCGCGGCCAAGTCCTCGTCCTCGATCGCCGACCAGAGGCCGTCGCTGCAGATGACGATCCGATCGCCGTCCCGAACCTTGAAGGTCGCAAGGTCTGGACGCACGAAGAGCCCCAGACCGATAGCCCGGTTCAGCATCGACCTCTGCGCATGTGTGCGGACCTTTTCCGGCCCTATCAGCTTCATCCTGACCAGGTCGCCGACGGTCGTGTGATCGTTGGTGAGCAGGCTAGGTCGGCCATCGCGCACCATGTAGGCGCGGCTGTCGCCTACGTGGGCGATGCAAAGGCTATCCCCGAGCAGGTTGGCCGCCGTAAGCGTCGTGCCCATGCGCGCGGAACCCAGACCCTGAGCGGCACCGAAAACTTTGGAATTCGCGGTCTCGATGCCCTTGCCCAGGCTCCTGGGAACCGGCGCCTTGGCTCTGTAAAAGGTCTCGTAGAGCGTATCTATGGCCAAGGTGCTGGCCAGCTTGCCGTGCGCGAGCCCTCCCATGCCGTCCGCCAGGGCGTATAATAGGCCGCGCTCCGGCGGAAGGCTGGGATCGGGCAAGCGGATGGTATCCTGGTTCTCTTCGCGGACGGCCCCTATGTCGCTGCCGCCCGCGAATTCGATACCGGGAATCGACTCAATAATCATCGCACCATCGTCATTTCCCGCTGTGAGCCGGGACGATGGCGATTCCCTTCTGTCTGCTGCTGATCACGAAGTACCCGACGCTGATTACCAGCCAGGCGCCTCCTATCAGGAGCGCGATGTAGGTCTCCTTAGCTGTGTCGCCCCCGGTGATGATCCCGATGATGAAGATGACGCCCACCAGGAGGAGGTTGCCCAAGAGGCCGAGCACCGGGATGATCCCGTGCTTCAAGAAGCTGAAATCCTTCTTGCCCACAAAGGCGACCATGGTGATTATGCAAATGAGGCCGTAGAGAGCGAAGGTGCCGAGGTTCGATGCCAGAGTAATGCCCGTAAGCGTCACGACGCCGCCCAGCACGCCGACGGATCCTATGATCGCGGATACGATCACCATGATCAGGACGCCCATGTGGGGCGTGGCGTACTTGTCGTGCAGGAGGCCCATGATGTCGGGCATCTCCCTGTCCTGGGCCATGGCGAAGCTGATGCGGACGCCTGTGTTCATCGCGGAAAGGGTCGTCCCGAGGATCGCCAAAGCTACGGTGAAGGCTATCACGAGCATGAAGGCGAAGCCGTTCCCGCCCAGGAAGGTGTTGCCGAGCTGAATGGCCATGTCGCCGATGGGCGCCGAGGAGGCCGCAGCAGCGGCGATGCCGCTGAGCTTGCCGTCAGCGGAGACCAGCTTGTCGCTGAGCGCCAGGTTGGCGGCGAAGTATTCCAGCAGGTAGGCGAAGAGCCCCTGGATAATCAATGAAAGGATGACACCACGGGGTATGTCTCTCTTGGCGTTCTTGGCCTCTGCCCCGAAAGCAGTCGCGGATTCGAAACCGACAAGGATCAGTATCGCGATCGTCGACTGGAAGAGCATGCCCGAGAGGCTGTGGAGCGTCGTGATCGAGCCTGCGGTCGGGTGGTACCAGCCGGTCGGCGAGACGCCCATCGGATTCTTCGTCCTGAACATTATGGCCAGGATGCTGAAGCCGATCAGGGCTACGAGCTGAATGACGTTGATCACGATCGAGGCGACCGTCGATCCGCTGATGCCGCGAGCAGCGATGAGGCCGACTATCCCCGAGAAGGCGCAGGCGATTACGATCTGCCAGATTATGGGGAGGTTAACGCCGAATACGCCGGCGATGTAAACGACGAAGGTCGCCATGAACGCGACCATTACGCCCGGGTAGACCCAATAGAACAAGTGCGCCGCCCAGCCCGTGATGAACTTGGCGAGCCTCGCCCAGCGCCTGTGCGCCGGGTTCGAATGCTCCTCGAAGGCCTTCGCGGCGAAATAATACGAACTGCCCGAACCCGCGTCCGGGTATTTGCGCGCTAGCTCCGCAAAAGCGAGAGCCGTGAGGAATGCCACGATCAACGCGGCCACGATGCCCGTCCACATATCCGCGGCAGTGCTCTTGCCCGCAACGTCGGCGTTCGCCGCCTGTAGCTGGTAGGTCATCCACAAGAACGCGCCGGGCGCGATCAGGGCCATCGCGTTGACCGTTACGCCCGTCAACCCGAGCGTTTTTTTCATGGTAGTGCCACTAGTACTTGCTGCCATCCTGCCCTCCTAAAATCGAGATTCTTTAACCTAGGATGCTGAGTAATAAGCAGGAATCATGCCTCGGTGTCCGTTTCCCTCGAAATATGTTGGGATTTCTTGAGTTTTGTCGAACAATTGACTTTATCACTCAATAATTAGGACATTCCATGTAGCTATTGGCCGGTAGCCAGATTGATTTGGGAACTGTAGATGGGTAAGGCATGTTTTTGCAGGGAGCTGTTAACCAAGTCGTAGGGAATTCAATTCATCTGCGTATGTTATTAATATGCAAACTACAATTATGTATGTCGCCTGCAGGAATTATTTTGACCTAGGTCTTCGTCATAACTTTTGGAATTCCCGATAAGCCCCGCCGATGAACTTCTCGTATTCCTCGTGGATCCTCTCGAAATGCAAGTCCAGCAAGGCCCGGAACCGCTCGACCCCGGCCTTCGCCCCGAGCATGCTGCGGGCGAGGGCGAGGATCTGGTCCGGGTTGCTCGGCAGACGATGGGTCTGCCTGTCCTCATATATCTGAAGGAAATGCTCGACCCTGCGCAGGAAGACATAGCCTTCGGCCAGGGTCTTCGCCGACTCCGCCGGCAAGATGCCCGCCGCGGCGAGGGCTTCCAGTCCCGCGAGGCTGCCCGTTTGGAGGATGCCGGGATCATGGTGGGCGTGGATGAGCTGGAGGCCTTGCACGAGGAATTCGACTTCCCTGATCCCGCCCAGGCCGGTCTTGAGGTCCCTTCCGCCGCCGATGACGCGCGGCTCTTGCCGGAGGGCAGCGCGCCGATGACGGTCGATCGACGCGACGACCTCGCCTGGATCCCGACGAGCCACGAGGCATGCACGGGCCGACTCGAGGAAGCTTCCGCCAAGCTCGAGGTCGCCAGCGACGGGTCGAGCCTTGAGCAGTGCCTGCAGCTCCCACAGGGCGGCCGACTCAGCGTAGTAGCGGGCGAGTGCCACCGGCTCGCAGACGAGCTGGCCCGAAGAGCCGTATGGTCGAAGGCGCAGGTCGACCCGATAGGCGCAGCCGGCTTGCGTATAATCCGACAGATCGGAGCGGAGCCTTTCCATGATCGAGGCTGCGATCTCCTCCGCGCCTTCGCGGAGAGGGGAGTTCCACAGCCCGAGGAGGTCTATGTCCGAGCTGTAGTTGAGCTCGCGGCCGCCGAGTTTGCCGAAGGCTAGGACGCAGAAGCGCGGGATCGGGGTAGCCTTCGTTGCCCGAAGCTCCCCGAGGATGCGGTCGAGAGCGGCATCCACCACTCGGTCGGCCAGGGTGGAGAGCTCCTCCATGACAAGAGCGGGCCGCGCGCCGAGGCAGATGTCCCGCGCGCCTATCCTGAGCAGCTCCTTGCGGCGAAAGCCGCGAAGCGCGTCCCTCCAGGTCCCTGGCTCGGGCGCGGCGCGTAAGAGCGCGGAAAGCTCCCGCGCGATGTCCTCCTCCGACCTTCGCTGGCGTAGGATCCCCGGATCGCTGATATACTCCAGCAGCGAGGGGGCGCGCACAATGGCGTCGGCGAGGAATTGGCTGGTCGAGAATACGTCGAGGAGTATCTCCAGTCGTGTGGGCTGGGCGAGCATCAGCTCCAAATGCGCGGCGGGGTCGGAGATGGAATCCACGAAGCGCTCCCAATTATTGAGCGCCATGTCCGGGTCGGGCTTTTGGCCTAGGATGTCGCATGCCAGGATGAAAAGCGATGCGAAACTGGTACGCCGAGGCGAGCTTTCCCCCGCCGCGCGCCCGAAACCCGAGATGTTGCGGAGGTTGACGAAGGCTCTCGCGGGATTCTTGAAGCCCTTGGCCCTGAGTATGGAATCCCGCTCCGCCTCGCCGAGGCTATCGGACAGGACGAGGTCGGCGGCGTTGACCGGCTTCGTCGCGCGGCGGCCGTTGTCTGAGAAGCGGCGGTCGATGAAGGCGCGCAGCCCGGCCGAGCGCGTCTCGAACTCCAGGCGGAGCCTCTGGGCCGAATCGAGCTCGCCCTTCGGGCCATAGCCTATCCTCCGAGCCAGGTGCGTATACTCCTCGGAGCCCTCCGCGGGCAGAAAGAGATCGGCGGCCGAGCCCCTGAGCATCCTTAGGCCGTTGATGAGAGTCCTGAAGAATCGGTAATCCTCGTCCAGTTCCCGCGCCTCGCCTTCCGCGAGGACGCCGATCGACGCCAGCTCGGCGATGGCTTCGTGGATCCGCGGAGTCCGCAGGCCCGGATTCGCGCCTCCATGCCGCACTTGCAGGATCTGGATCGCGTACTCCAGATCGACGAGGGCGCCCGAGCCGAATTTCGCGTTGGGCCTGTCGGGCTTGGCCTTCTCGCGCATCTGGCGTTCGCGTAGGTCCTGGAATTCCCCGAGGTCGAAGCTCCCCGGGGCGTAGAGGAGCTCGTCCCGCAAGCGCTCGACTCGCTCTCCCAGGGTCCGATCCCCCGCGAAGGCCCGCATTCGGACGAGCGCGAGTCTCTCGTAGGCGTGGGCGGGGCCCTCGGGCGCGTAATAAACGCAAAAGCTCTCGAGGCTGCAGGCGAGAGGGCCCGAGGCTCCGTAGGGCCTGAGGCGGAGATCGATCTGGAAGATGCCCTCCCGCTTGGCTCGGATGAATCCTTGGGTGGCGCGGACGAGCTCCCCGAAGAACTCGCCGGCTTCCACGATCCGAGGTCCGGTCGTCCTCCCCGAATCGCCGTAAACGACGAGGAGCTCGATGTCGGAGGCGTAGCCCAGGGCGGCGCCTCCCATCTTGCCGAGGCCGAGGAGGGCGTACTTTACCGGTAGGCTCGCGACCGTGAGGGGCTCTCCGAACCTGGCCGTCAGCGAGTCGTAGGCGCGTGACGCGGCCGCCTCGACGACGAGCTCGGCGAGGGTCGTGAGCCTCTCGCTTAAAGTCCGGAAATCCTCGCCAGGCTTCAGGATGTGGTCCAGGTCGTAGAACAGAATCTCGCGGTCCTTGAAGTCGTTCAGGGCGCGCGCGAAGGCCTCGTCCGAGTCGTCGCTGCCAAAGGCGGCGGCGCCCAGGGCTGCGGCGCCCAGGGCGGCTGCGAGCCTCCCAGGCAGGGACTCGAGGGTGCCGCCGAAGCCTTGATCCTCGTCGCCCGTCCTCAGCATGGGCACGATGGTCTCGTATTGGACGCGGATGAAGTCCTCCCACAGGTAGTCGCTCGCTCCCAGGAGCCGCGCGAGGTCGTCGAGCACGCTTCGGCTCGACAGGAGCTCGAGCCAGCGCTGCTGGTCGGGAAGGGCGAGCGCGTCGGCGACGAGGCCTTCGAAGCGGAGGATGGCGGCGCGGGGATCTCCCGCCCGGCCCAGGAAGGAGGTGAACTGCTTGGCGAGGAGGACCGAGAGCTTGATGCGGTCGATCCGCGCCGGATCGTCCATCCTGCCGCCCGAGGCGTCGGCGAATTCGAAGACGTCCTCTATCCGCAATCCCTTCGTGCGGATCGATACCCGCTCGATCGAGACGCCCTGGAGCGACAGCGCGGCGCTGAAGGCGAAGAGGAAGAAGGGAGTGTCCTCCGACTCGACGCGCATGCGGGCGAGCAGGGGGCTCAAGGCCTGGACCTCGATCACGACAGGATGGAGGAGGGTCCGTTCCGGCGGGCCGATGGTCTCCAGGGCCGAGGCGGCGAGCTCTGCGACCGCCCGCCTGGTGCTGGCGCGGTAGTCCTCGGCGCCCTCCTCGAGGATGAGGACTACCCGTTCGAGGCGGGCCGCGAGGGTCTCGGCCCACTCGTCGCTCCAGAGCTCGCTTCGCACCCTGCCGAGGAAGGAGTCGATGATCCTGCGCCGGGGAGCCGCTCCCCTTGCGGTGCCGCTCGCGGAGCCGCTCGATGGCCCCAGGGTGAAGGCCTCGCCTTCGCGTATGTCGAAGCCCATGGACGAGAGGACGCCGGTGATGTACGAGAATTCCGTGGGGTAGTCGTAGGCGAGGACCGTGCAGCGCAGGCTCCCCTCCGGGTCCCCGCTTACGATGGTCCGGACCGGACACTCCGGGGAGAGCTGGGCCAGGGCCAGGCGATGCGCGGCCCTCTCGCCCTCGTCGGAGCTTTCGGCGTACCTCGGGCCGAGCCCCTCAAGTCCATCGTCCATGTATCAGTATGCGATGGCCGCGCCGTCGCGCCAAGCGGCTAAGAGGGCCGTCCGGGAGCCTCCCTACCCGGACGGCCGCTGCTCGGCCTGTGGCTTAAATATCGAAATAGAGCATGAACTCCCAAGGGTGAGGCCGGAGTTCGAGAGGCTGGACCTCGTTCTTCATCTTGTAGTCGATCCAGGTCTCGATGACGTCCTCCGTGAAGACGTCGCCCTTTAGCAGGTAAGCGTGATCGTTCTCGAGGGCCTTCAGCACTTCGCGGAGGGATCCGGGAGCCTTGGGGACGGCCGCGAGCTCCTCAGGCGGGAGGTCGTAGATATCCTTGTCCAGGGGCTTGCCCGGGTCGATTTTGTTGGCGATCCCGTCCATCGCGGCCATCAGCATCGCCGAGAAGGTCAGGTAGGGGTTGCAGCTCGGATCGGGGCACCTGAACTCGAAGCGCTTCGCCTTGGGCGAGGTGGAGTACATGGGAATGCGCACCGAAGCGCTGCGGTTGCGCCGCGAGTAGGCGAGGTTGACGGGAGCCTCGAAGCCCGGTACGAGGCGCTTGAAGCTGTTCGTCGTGGGCGTGGCGAAGCCGAGGAGCGAGGGCGCGTGCTTGAGGATGCCGCCGATGGCGTACATCGCCATCTGGCTCATGCCCGCGTAGCCGTCGCCCGCGAAGAGGTTCTTGCTTCCGTTCCAGAGCGAGAAGTGGACGTGCATGCCCGAGCCGTTGTCGCCGAAAAGAGGCTTGGGCATGAAGGTCACGACCTTGCCGTACTTCTTAGCGGTGTTCTTCGCGACGTATTTGTACTTCAGCACGTTGTCGGCCATCGTCAGGAGCGTGTTGAAGCGCATGTCGATCTCCGCCTGGCCGGCGGTCGCGACCTCGTGGTGCTGGACCTCGATGGGGACGCCGATCGATTCCAGGGTGAGCATCATGTCGCTGCGGACGTCCTGAAGGGAATCGGAGGGAGGCACCGGGAAATAGCCTTCCTTGAGCCTGATCTTGTAGCCGAGGTTGCCCGGCGTCTCGACGCGGCCCGTGTTCCACCGGCCCTCGGCGGAGTCGATGTGGTAATAGCCCTCGTGCTCGTTCTGGTCGTAGCGGATGTCGTCGAAGATGAAGAACTCGCACTCGGGGCCGAAATAGGCGATCTCGGCCAGGCCGGACTGCTTGAGATAGGCTTCGGCCTTTCGGGCGATATTGCGAGGGTCGCGGGTGTAGTCCTCGCCGGTGATCGGATCGCAGATGTTGCAGATCATCACGAGGGTCTTGGCCTTGAGGAAGGGATCGACAAAGGCCGTGTCGGGGACGGGCTTGACGAGCATGTCGCTCTCGTTGATCGCCTGCCAGCCCCTGATGCTCGAACCGTCGAAGCCGAGGCCCTTCTCGAAGGCCTCCTCGTCTATCTCATGGGTGGTCAAGGAAAAATGCTGCCATTGGCCGGGGAAATCCATGAACCTGAGGTCGACAACTTCGATTTTTTCCTTCTGCATGAAGGAGATTATCTCGCCTGGAGTCTTGCCGATACCCATCAAATACCTCCTGAAAAGCTTGTAGTACTTCTGCTCGACAAAAGTAAAAGCATGTTCCATGCCCAAATCGGAATTTGTTATGGGAAATATTCGACATCTTTTTACAGGGCGAGCTTATTTCTAAAGTATTGAGCCAAATATACTTAGAGTGCAAATGTCGGGTTGGTTGAGTTTTGGTAAGCTAGGAAAGTCAATTAGAAAAGAATGAGGAACAGATAGATACTACAATTATGTTGCAATCCCAATATCAATATTCAAAAATGTAGCCTAATGCTTTTGCTTCTTTCCGCATATCTCCTGAAAAACGAAAGCTTGCGCGGAAGGGAAAATCCGAGGTATTACTGTCGAGACAATTTGAAAGGAATTGGAATGGTAGTAATCCTTGCCCTTTTCGCCATCCTTTTAGTCGTCTTGGTCTTGCCCTTTTCCGTAAAAATCGTCGAAGAGAACCTCGAGCTTTTCCTATTTGCGATGGGCGCCCTCGCGATAACGGTGAGCGCCCAATGGGCTTGGCCTCTCGTGAAGGAAGGCTTGGTCGAGCCGATCAAGATCACGGCGGCAGTACTAGTCGCGGGGCTGCTGTTTAAGCTTCTGCGCCCGGCGGTGCGCAATGCTATAGGCAAGGCGATGTCCGCGATCGGGTTAAAGGCCTTTTCCTTCGCGATCGTGGTCGTGCTAGGTTTCGTCTCGAGTGTGATCACTGCCATTATCGCTGCCCTCCTCCTTGTCGAAGTCATCGACTGCATGAAGCTGGACCGCAAGGACGAGATCAAGCTCGTTGTCATCGCCTGCTTCGCGATCGGGATCGGCGCCGTACTTACGCCCTTGGGCGAGCCTTTGGCTACAATAGTCATAGGGAAGCTTAGGGGAGAACCCTACAACGCGTCCTTCTGGTTTCTGTTCACCGAATTCTGGCACTTCGTAGTGCCGGGCGTCCTTGCATTCGGCATTCTAGCGGCGATCCTCGTAAAGAAAGGCGCGCCGGACGCGGGCCTCAGCGAGGACCGTGCGGAGGGCTTTCGCGACATTTTCTTTCGAACGGCCAAAACCTACCTATTCGTAATGGCACTCGTGTTCCTAGGTACGGGATTCAAGCCCATCATCGACGCTTATATATCCAAGTTGCCCGCGGCGGGGCTCTTCTGGCTCAACAGCATATCCGCGATCCTCGACAACGCGACCTTGGCCGCGGCCGAAGTCGGTCCCGCCATGAGCTTGTCTCAGCTTACCTATGCCCTTCTCGGCCTGACAATCGCGGGAGGCATCTTAATCCCGGGGAACATTCCGAACATCATCTCCGCCGGGAAGCTCAAGATAAAAAGCAAGGAATGGATGCGAGTCGGCCTGCCCATCGGAGCGGCCGCGATGGCGATCTACTTCGCCATCCTCCTCGTCTTCGGTGTATGAGTCGGCTAGGAGTTAGCCCATGATACGAATCGCCCAGCAGCGCGACGCTGATATGATCGCGGCCATCTACCGCCCCTATGTCGAGAAGACGGCGATCAGCTTCGAGGAGACGCCTCCGTCCGCCCCGACGATGGCGGAGAAAATCGAGCATGTAGGCGCGACATTTCCCTTCCTCGTGTACGAGGAGGAAGGCGAAGGAAGCGATGCCCAAACGGAGATTCTCGGCTACGCCTACGCGACCCGCTATCGCGAGCGGGCGGCCTACCGCTGGTCCCTCGAGGATTCCGTGTACGTCCGCGAGGATTCCGTTGGGCGCGGGATCGGACGGGCCCTCCTCGGCGCCCTCGTCGAACTGCTGCGCGAGCTTGGTTATGTGAAAATCTACGCCGTGATTACGCCGCCCAATCCCGCGAGCGTAGACCTGCACGAGAGGCTCGGCTTCAAACCCCTCTGCCGTTTCGAGGACACTGCGTACAAGCTCGGCTCGTGGCAAGCCATCGACTGGATGGAGCTCACGCTGCGCGGGGGCGCCGCGGACCCCGAGGAGCCGATCCCCTTCGCGGTATTCGCGCAATCTCGGCCCGAGAGGCTGCGCGCGATACTCGCTCCTGACGGCGCCCGCTGATTCGGAAGAAGGGGACCTCATCGCGACGATGGCCGCTTGAGGAGCGCCCGTGACCTGACTATTTCCCTCACGGCATCAGGACGATCGAAGTGGACCATGTGCCCCGCGCGAGGCAGGACGATTAGGCTGTCCTCATCTTTGCAATGACGCGACGCCGCCTCCACGAGGGAGTGAGGCGAGAGGAAGTCATCCTCCCCGAAAACGAGGTGGAATGGCGAGGCGCTCTCGGGCCACGAGGAGAAAAGGTCGAGCTCGGCCAGCTGCGGCAATAGCATAGCTTGCATAGAGCGGGCGTTTTGGAGCGCGGCCGCGGCCCCGAAGAGGCCGTAGCGCTTTACGAGACTCCATGCAAGCTCGGCCAAAATGTCGCCGAATTTCTTTCCGCGCTCGATGCCGCCTAAATCGGCGACTAGAGTGAGCCTCTCCTGGAATCGGGAAGGCGACAGGTAGGGAGGCGGACCAAGCCGCGCGAGGGCCCGAGACATTCTCGCGCTCTCGCTAGAAGCTGCGATCAGGATACTATGAGCGTTCGCGTCGGCCAGGGCCACGTTTAAATCCGGGGATATCGCGATGACCGCGGAGACGAGGGACTCCTCGCGAGCGGCGGCTCGCATTGCCAAAGTCCCTCCCATGGATATTCCCAGGAGGGCGACATTCATCCCCGTTCTTTCGTTGAGCCATCGAATGACGAAGCACAGGTCATCGAGTAGCCTTTCTAGAGATAGGGCGGCGTGAGCATCCCGCGCGGCATTCCCGCATCCGCGCTGATCCCAATAGGCGACCGTGAAATCCTCCTCCAGCGAAAGGCTCGTTTGAAATCTCGAGACTTCGTTTAGGAGCGGCAGTCCTGGACCTCCCTGCACCACTAGGAGGGGAGGCAGGCCGGTCCGGGCAGCGCAGAGGCGAATGCGCTGGGCGACTCCATCGATCTCTAGCCTGACGGCCTCGTCCTGTTCGAATCTTCGCTTTCGCATATTCTCAGTTCCCTTCCCTTCAGGAAAAATCCAATAGCAGCTTGCCCTTGATCTTTCCTTCGGCAAGAGCTCTGTGAGCGGCCGATGCTTCGCGCCAGGGAAATATCTCGGCCAAAACAGGCTTCAAGGACCCGATCCTCGTCCACTCCAATATCTTAGCCAAGGATGCGCGATACCATTCAAGATCGCTTCCGACGATGCTAGGCGTCGCGCAGATTCGTACACGCCTGCCGCGGCCGAAAGCCTTGCGGCCGGCGAGGTAGAGGAGGCCCCTTATAAAGTCGGCATTCCCGCCGTCGATGCCGGGCGCGAGGCCGTAGCAGACGAGTGTACCGCGCGGTCTCAGCGCCCTCCACGATCGCTTAAACGAAGCGACCCCGAATGCGTCGAAGGCCGCATCGACGCCGGCGCTTTCCAAGCGAGAGAGCTCTTCGACCCAGCCGCTGTCCTCTCGATGCAGAGGGACGCCGCCCAGTGAGGCGATCAGGCCATGCTTCGGGTCAGAGGCGCTACCGTACGCGCGCATGCCGAGGACACGGGCCAATTCGAGGGCCGCGGTGCCCACGCCTCCCGCCGCGCCGTGGATCAGGAAGGATTGTCCCTTCTGGAGGCCAGCGAAGCGGTCGATCATCGCAAATGCCGTCAGGTAATTCAGAGGAAGTAGGGCGGCGGATTCGTCGCTAAGGTCCGGCGGCACCGGGACGGCGAGGCGGGGATCGACGTCGATGAACTCGCGATAGGCGCCCATGCGCGGCAGCATGCCGGCGACTCGTTGGCCGGGCTTAAGGTCTGAGGAGCCCGCGGCATCTACGCGCCCGAAGAACTCGTAGCCGGGAGAGAAGGGCCGTCTCGGCGCCAAAGGGTAGCCTCCGCGCACGGCCATGACGTCCGCGAAGCCGACGCCCGCGAACTTCACGCGAAGGCGAACTCGGCCTGGGACGAGTCGCGTGATCTCGTCGCATTCGCTAGCCTCGGCCGTGCCCGATCGATATACGCTTATCGTTTTCATCTCGCGCTCCTTGCGGATACGATACCGAGGACCGCGGCGAGAGGCATTAACCTATGTTAAATTAGCGAGAATTAAAGCGGCATCGCGCCCCGAATTCGGCTGAGCGTGACCGGGCTGACGCCGAGATAGCTCGCGATATCGTACTGCCTAATATGCGCCTCTGCCCCAGGAAAATCCTCGAGGAATTTCCTGTAGCGAGCCGTAGCGTCGTCGAGGATGAGCGTGCGCTCCCTGCGCTCCGAAGCCTCCAGCGCCCGCTCGAGCACGGCCTTATGAATGGCTGCCCAGCTCGGATGAGAATCGGAAAGGCCGAGCCAGTCGCGGTACGTGAATACGACGAGACGGGACTCCTCGATCGCTTGGATGGAGAAGTCGGAAGGCGTCCCGTTGACGAGGGCCGATTGCGAGGAGACGAAATTGCCGCCCGCGCAGAAATACCGTATGTATTCTCGCCCCTCCGCGTCGATGTGAAAATGCCGCAGCCAGCCCTTGATCAGGAAACCGACTTTAGTCGGGGCCTTTCCCGCGCGGATGAAGTACGCGTCCTTGGCCAAGTCCTCGACTCGCAAAAGAGGGATCAGCCTTTCGCGTCCTTCCGAGGGAAGGGGATGGATGGCTTCCAAGTACCGGATCAGGGATTCGAATTCAAGGGGCATGATCCTAGCCAAGTTCCCGCGGGATCCACCGTCCCCCGCGGACCTCGAGGCCGTAGGGCCCGGAGAGCTTCGCCTCCAGGGCGCCTTTGAGCCTGCGCGAAGTGTCGGCCAGCTCTGCGGGGATGCGCGCGTCGCCCGCCGCCGCGCCGCTCGTGAGCAGGGTCTCGGCGAGGAGCTTGGCCGCGATGAAGCGGTCGTACTTATCGACGGCGAAGGCGAGGAAGCCCGGGAGGATGCCCGCCACCTCCCAGGTGACTTGCTCGGCCTGAGAGTAGCGGCCTGAGTCCTTGTCCTGATCGGTGAAGCGCACCGGGAGGCCACGGCCGATCTCGTCCAGGCGCGGCACGAGATAGTCGAGGTCGAAGAGGCCTATCGCGCAATTGAAGAGTATCGACGAGCCTGTGGACTCGAGCCGCCTGACTTCGTCGAAGGAAATCGCGGGGCCTATGTCGGCCACCGTGCGTCGCGAGGCCCCCCCGCGCGCGTCGCCGGCCGTTTCTACGAGTATGCCGCCCTTGATGTCCATTGGCGTTCGGAGAGAGAAATCGAAGGCCGCGGGGAGGCCGGATAGGGCGAGGAGAGCGATCTCGATCGGATCGGGGACATAGCCGATATTGTCGACGTTGCCGAGGTAGGCGAAGCGAATGCCGGAATCGCGCAAGGACCGCAGATTGGGCGCGAGGACGCGGAAGCATTGGCCGTGGCCGCCAGGGAGGGCGATCGCCGAGTCGGTCATTCCATGCGAGCGGTCGAAGATCCGCTTAGGCTTGCCTTCCGAGGAATGCGTATAGGCGGCGATCATGCTCTGGACGCCGGTAGCCCATCGACAGCCCTCGATCCCGAGCTCGCGCGCGAGTGGGGCGATAAAGGGATGGCCGCGATATTTGTCGTAGGCTTCGGCGAGTTGGCCATCGTTGGAGACGCTCGTCATTTGAAATAGGGGCATAAAGCCGTCGTCTACCTTCTCGCCGCGCCGCTTCGCGTTCAGGGCGGCGACGAGGCGGGCGCGCATCTTGAGGAGGAGGAAGCTCGCCCCCGGGCTCCCATCGCTATTAAGGTAGGCGGGCGTGAGGCCTTTGGGTCGGTCTTTGCACAAAGCGGCGAGAGCATCGTAGGAAGGCGCGAGGGCGTCGAACACGCCCTGCCCGAAGGCGAGGTTTTTTTTCGAGTCTGCGTAGCTCGTCGCCGAACCGCCGTTTAAGACGCCGTAGGCAGTGCGGCCGAGGAGGGCCGTCCCTATCTCCTCGAGCGCCGCCGACGGGAAGATAGTCGTGCCGCCGCCGGGTTCCGCGTCGGCTCGCCGCCCCGCCTCGACTGAGCTCGGCAGCGCCAGTCCGAGCTTTCCGAGCCTTTCTTCGGCGGCCTTCGTCGCGACCGAGTAGGCGAGCGATGAGGCTAGGGTTAGGGAAATTACGGAACGGCCGTCGACGGTCGGCACTCCGATCGCCTCTACCGGCTTCGCCGAATCGTAGAGCCCTGAGTTGTAATCGTCCAGTATCGAGAGCGTTAGGCTCGAGTCTATGCCCTTAGCCGCCATGTCGCGGAGCAGGGCGTCGTTCGGTTTGTCCATGCTTATCCCTTATGCCAATTCGACCGCCGCGTTGGCCGCGCCGTAGAGCGAGATGGAGTAGTCCTTGACTATCATCACCGGGGTGCCGGCGAGGATAGTCCGGATATGTTTCGCGTAACTTCTCTCGTACATGGCCATGAAGCGGCCGCCCTCGAGGAAAAACCCCTCGTTCTTGGCGGGGATGCCGCCTGCGAGGAAGACGCCCCCTGCGGGGAGGAAGGTGGCGCTATGGTCGGCCGCGACGCGGGCGAAGAGCTTTACGAACATGTCCATCGAAGCCGCGCACAGGAGGTCGGAAGGCGCCGACTGGGCCACCATGGCCGGGCGCTCGGTCTCGGACGCATCGAGTATTTTCTTGGCCGCGATTCCGAGCGCTCGGCCCGCCCTCGCTTCGCGCTCGGCGAGGAAGGCGAAGATGTTGCCGATGCCTTGCCCCGAGACGCCGGCCTCGGCGCCCGGGACGAAGCCGTACCGCCCCTCGAGCCAGGCTTGGAAGCCCCGGCTCTCATCGTCATAGACGGGCAGGGTGACGTGGCCGCCTTCGGAAGGGAAGGCTTCGATCTTGTTGCGGACTTTGACGATGTAGCCCACGCCGAGGCCCGTGCCAGCCCCGACGACGAGGCGCACGCCGGGCCGCGGGACGGGCAGGGAGCCGTCGCCGTGCGGCAGACGCGTTATCTGCTCGATGTTGCCGGGATCGAGGAGGAGAACGCCGTAGGAAACGGCGATGAAGTCGTTGATGAGGGTCGTGGGGATAGAATAGGCCGACTCGATAGTCTGGGCCTCGATGGCCCAGGGCGCGTTGGTCAGGGCGATGCGGCCGTCCACGACGGGGCCGGCGCCGGAAATGCAGCAGAGCTCGGGCCTCATGCCCTGGTGCTCTCGAGCCGCCTCCTCGAGGAAGCGGCCGAGGGGCTCGATTAGGGAGGGCTCCTCTTTGGTCCGGTAGTGCCTGTCCATGAGGAGGGTGAAAGTGCCGCCCTTTTTACCGATGAGGGCGAGATTGGCATTGGTGCCGCCGATGTCCCCAGCCAGGACCACGACATCGTAGGCAGTGCGTGAAGAAGCCATGCCTAAATATAAACGGCTGCGGCGGATCGTGAAAAGACCTGCCGCAGCCGTATCGTAGAAAGGCCGGCGCTATAGCTGAACGCGCGCGGTCACCGAGGCGCCGAGGGCCTTTGTGGCGGGGACATATATGGCCTGGGCGTCGATATCGATGATGATGATGCGGAAGGAGAGGCCGCCGTAGACGCGGAAGACCGGATCGCTGGAGGAGGCTGTATACGAGAAGCCAGTCGAAGTAAGCGCGCCTCCGTTGGTTTCGAGGTAGGAGGCGATGTTGGCCGCCGAGCCGGTGGTGGCGATATTCGAGTCGAGACCGCCGGTAACCGACGATGTCCCGACAGTGTAGCCGGCGCCCAAGTAGGGGATGAGGAAGAGGAGCTGCTTGCTCACCTGAGCCGTGAAGTCGACGGTGTTCGAGGTCCAGCTGAGGTTTAAATTGGGATTGGACATGGCGATCGAATCCCCGAGGCCATCGCCGAGGGTTTGGCTGCCTATGCCGGTCGGGGCCGTGACGCTCCCCTTTTGGAAGTTGTAGGATGCGCCGATGCTGACGTTGGGAAGAAGGAGGTTCTGCTTCACTAGGGCGTAGCGTATCTGTATGCCGATGTTCGTGTAGTCTGACGAAATGCCGGTTAAGCCTTTAATGCTTTCGCCCACCGAAGGCGGTATATAGCCTCCTTTAATGCCGATATCGAGAGGAAGGAAGGGAATGCCGATCTTCGCTGTGACTAAAGCGGCGGGAATGGGCGCTCCCAGGCCTTTGAATACGGAGGGCAGAGAACCAGGAGCAAGGGCGTCGAAGAGTGTCGTCATGCTGTCGACGCTGACGAAAGCCGCGCCGACGGTCGCCCCAGCGCCAAAGTGGGGGAATTTTCCGATGTAAGCGTCGGACCAATTGGATCCTATGGTTGAATTGACCGCGAGGCTGCCGGCCATATCGCCTGCGAAGGTCGCCAGAGCGGTTTGGAAGCCTGCGAGGGTGCTTTGCGAATACGCGGCCGCGGCGGCTGTGAGGGCGATCGCTATAATAGCGAGGGACCTTTTCATGGAACCTCCTCGTCGACCGAAGCCGACGTATATAGCATACGCCGTTTTCGAGGGCATTTCCAATTAGATAATCGAGGCTTTCCTATTGACTTGCAGTCTCGATTCCAGTCTGAGCACGGCTTCCTCGACATCGTCGCGATGGCCGAAGGCGCTGAAACGCAGGAAGCTTTCTCCCGAGGGACCGAAGCCCGAGCCCGGCGTGGTCACTACTGCGCAGGCGCCGAGTATGTCCTCGAAGGCCTCCCACGAGCTCTTGCCGGGGAATCTCGCCCAGATATAGGGGGCGTTCGCGCCTCCGTAATTCTCAATGCCGAGACGGTTGAGGCAGGCCTTGATGAGGGCCGCGTTGCCCATGTAATGGGCGACGGAAGCGCGCATCTCGGCGAGGCCCTCGTCGCTTAAGGCCGCGAGCCCTCCCGCTTGAGCCACGTTCGACGCCCCATTGAAGAGCGTCGTCATCACGCGGTTCCAGTCCTTGGATACCTGGGTGCCGTCGGAAAAGCGCAGCTCGTCGGGTATGACGGTCCAGCCGAGCCGGACCCCCGTGAAGCCGATCGGCTTGGAGAAGGAGTTCACTTCTAGAGCCACGCTGCGCGCGCCCTCGATCTCGAAGATGGATTTCGGCAGCGCGGGATCGGATAGGTATTCGGAGTACGCGGCGTCGTAGACGATAATCGTGCCGTTCCTCCGAGCGAAGGCCACGAGCTCCTCGAGCTCGGACCTAGTCGCGCAGGCTCCGGTCGGGTTGTTGGGCGAGCAAAAGTAGAGGAGCTCGGTGGTCGGGGCGGAACCTAGATCGGGGAAGAATCCGTTCTCGGGAGTGCAGGGCATGTAGCTGATCCCCGAATATCCCGCGCCTCCGGCCGCGGCGGGGCCTGCCGCCCCGATAATGACGCTGCCGTCCACGTAAACGGGATATGCGGGATCCTGCACGGCCAGCGTAACGAGGGAGCCGAACATCAGCTGGAGCCTCCCGATGTCGCACTTGGCCCCGTCGGACACGAAGACTTCGCGAGCCTCGATCTTGCAGCGGTAGAGCCGCTCCGCGATCTTGGCGCGCAGCTCGCTCTGGCCCTGCTCGTCCCCATAGCCCGAGTATCCCTCGCGCGATCCGAGTTTTTGGGCGCCGAGCCGCAGGCCCTCGGCGATCCGAGGACTGAGGGGCTCGGTGGTGTTGCCCACGCCCAGGCTGATCACTTTGGTTCCGGGATTATTCTCCTGGAAGGCCTTTCTTCTGCGGGCGACCTCGGGGAACAGATATCCCGCCGTGAGGTTCTCGAAACATTTATTCCGCCTAACGCGCGTCGCGTAGTCCGTCTTATCCATGGCGCGCTCCGGCGTCGAAAGTCTCGAGCCGCGCGAAATCCAGCGTTCGGAAATAATCGTCCATCGTCTCCGCCCTGCGGATCAGGGCAACGCTCCCGTCCTCGCGCAGGAGGAGCTCGGAGGACCTGAGCTTGCCGTTATAGTTGAAGCCCATCGCGTGGCCGTGGGCCCCCGTGTCATGGATGACCACAAGGTCGCCGACCTCGACGGGGGGCAGGGCGCGGCCGATGGCGAACTTGTCGTTGTTCTCGCACAGCGAGCCCGTGACGTCGTAGGTCTCGGTCGCCTTAGCGCCCTCCTTGCCCATCACGGTCAGATGGTGATAGGCGCCGTAGATGCCGGGCCTCATGAGGTTGGCCATGGAGGCGTCCAGGCCTAAGTACTTTCGGTAGGTATCCTTTATATGGATGACGCGCGAAACGAGATAGCCGCAGGGGCCGGTGATGACGCGCCCGCACTCCAGGAATACTTTGAGCGGAGCGAGGCCGGCGGGAACGATGATCTTGCCGTAGGCCGCTTTCAGCCCTTCGGCGACACGCTCGAGCGGAACGGCGGTCTGCTCGGGACGATAGGGTATGCCGATGCCGCCGCCTATGTTGACGAATTCGAACCTGATCCCGACGGCCTTCGCGATCTGTGCGGCGAGCTCGAAGAGAAGGGCGCCCGTCTCGACGAAATAATCCGGATCGAGCTCGTTCGAGGCCACCATGGCGTGGAGGCCGAAGCGCTTTACCCCTTTGGCCTTGAGAACCCTGTATCCCTCGAAGAGCTGATCTCGGGCAAAGCCGTACTTGGCCTCCTCGGGTTTGCCGATGATGGCGTTGCCCTTCTTGAGCGGGCCGGGGTTGTACCTGCAACACAGGATATCCGGAATGCCGGCGGCCGAAGCGAGGCAATCTATATGGGAGAGGTCGTCGAGGTTGACGATGGCGCCCGCCTTGATCGCGGCCGCGAACTCCGCGGCGGGAGTGTCGTTCGAAGAGAACATTATGTCCTCTCCGCCTATTCCCGCCCTCTGCGCGAGGACGATCTCGGGCAGGGAGCTCGCATCGGCGCCGAAGCCCTCGGCGGCGAGAATCTTGAGGATAAAGGGATTCGGCAGCGCCTTGACCGCGAAGAACTCCTTGAAGCCGTCGCCGAGAACGGAGAAGGCCTCGGTGAGCCTTTTCGCGTTGTCGCGGATGGCTTTCTCGTCGTAGAGATGGAAGGGAGTAGGATGCTCGGCGCAGATCGCCTCGAGGCGTTCTTTAGGAAAGGGGAGGCGTTTTTCCGTCATGGATCCAACATATCATGGGGTACTTTCCATTCCTACTGCTTCTTGAGCAGATCGAGGATTTCATAGGACGATAGGGGCGTGTCGCGCTCGGCGTCGAAAATTTCGATATGGACATGCTCTCCATGGCCTTTTTTGCGGGCGTTCATGCCCGAGTTCCCGCCGCGACCCACTATCGCGCCCGCGGCGGCCAGGTCCCCCGTCCTGAGGACGACCGAGCTTAAGTGGAAATAGGAGCAATAGAGGCGGGATGCGGGGTCGTAGAGTACGAGGCCGTTGCCCGCGGAAGGGCTCAAGCCTCCGCCTCTCCACTTCGCCACGCCCTGGCCGCCGGACCAATCCTTGGCCGCCGCGACGACGATCCCGGGATAGAGGGCATGGATGGCCGGTCCCTTTTCCGCCTCGCCGCTCGTAGCTACGCTCTGAAAGAACACGTCAAGGGCGAAGGGATGGGAGAGGGGAAGCTCGCTTTCCGGCGGGAGCCATACTTCCTCGGGGGCGGCTATGTAGGGACGCTTTTGTTTTTCCGAGTCGGGGATAGGCGCGGCGACCGCGCCGGACAAGGCCGCGTAGGCCGCCGCGAAGGCCGCCTCGTAAGGGCGGCGCAGCGGGCGCATCTCGCGCGATAGGCGAGCCTCGTCGCGGTAGTATGCCCCCACCGCGTCCTCGCGGCCCGCGTAGTCGAGGAAGTCGTCTATGTCGCGGTCGAGGGCGAGCATGCCGAGTATGAGGCGCGGCGCGGGCAGGGCCGCCTGGAGGACTTCACGCGGGTCGATGCCCGCGCGCCGCGCGGCGCGCACCAGGGCCTCGGCGGCGGCCGCGATATTCTCCGTAGTTTCGGAAGCCACGCTTTTCGGTTCGAGGCGTCGGGTCAGCAAAGAGATGTCTCTGCCGGAGCCGCCGGCAGGATTTCCCGACCCTCCTCTCGGGGAGAGGGAGGCCCATCCTCCGCCAAAGAGGAGTATCGCTATCGCGACGGCCGCGGAGCGCTTTTGCGAGGGCGAATATGAGCTGCGGCCCTCGTGGCTATCGGCGGGATCCACGGCGATCTATTCCTTTAGCCAATGCTCTACGGCGGGGGGGTGGCTCAGAAAGGAGCCCATCGCTTCGGTGAATCCGTAGGCCCCCGTTTGGCCGAGCATCACGAGGTCGCCGGGTTTTAGCGGCGGCAGCTCGACCTGGCCGAGACGATCGAGCGAAGTGCAGAGCGGCCCCGCGAGGGTCTGCGCGACGGGCGATTCGTCTGCCATAAAAGCCTCGCCGGTCCCGCTTGCGCGCGGCGCCGAAGCGGGGAAGGCTTGCCCGGTTATGAGAGGGCGCAGGAGGTGGTTTAGGCCGCCTTCGAGGACGACGAAGCGGACTCCTCGGCTCGACTTCACGCGGAGGACACGGGCCAGGTAGACGCCGCAGGGCCCCGCGAGCCAGCGGCCTGGCTCGACGATCACCCTTCCCCTGAACCAGGGATTGGCTTCGAGGAGACTGCCGAGGCCGGCGCCGAAGGCGGCGATGTCAAGCTCGGCCTCAGCCTTGGAATAGGGTATGCCCAAGCCCCCTCCCAGATCGATAAGCTCGAGGAGGGAGCCCGTCTCCCTCTGCAGGCCTTCGGCTATCGCGAAGGCTGCGGCGTGGTTGGCGAGAAGGCGATCGTACTTGAGCTCGTTGCTCGCCGCGAAGACCTGGAGGCCGGTGATCCTGATCCGCGAAAAGCGCGCGGCTTCCTTCAAGAAGGCGGGGACATCCTCTTCGTCTACGCCGAAGGCCGAGGGGCCCGCGCCGCCGATTATGCGCGATGCCTCGGCGAAGCCCGAACTCGGGTGGACGCGGACGCTGACCGATATCGCCTCGTTTTTCCCTTCTGCGGCGAGTATGGCGTCGATCCGCTCCAGGTCTTCGATGCCATCGGCCTGGATCCGCACGCCCATCGCCAGGGCGAGGCGCAGCTCGTTCTCGGACTTGCCCGGCCCGGCGAAAAACGCGCGGGAACCGGGGACACAAGCTTCGCGAAGCAGCTCGAGCTCGCCTATCGAGGCGCAGTCGAAGGACGAGCCTTTTCGGGCGAATGCGGCGATGAGCTTGGAGCCGGGATTCGCCTTGACCGCGTAGGCGAGGATCGCCCTCTCGGGGAGTACGGCGCGAAGGGCGTCGTAGCGGTCCCGCGCGATGTCGAGACGATAGGCGAAACAGGGCGTGCCTCGCCGCTCGGCCAGGGCGAGAGCCTGGGCTTCGGAAAAGGCGAAGAGGCTCGCGGACGCCTCGCTCAACGCAGGGCCTCCTCGAGGGCGGTGGCTGCGTCGGTCCTGCCGTCGCGGTACTTCACGATGCAGGGAGCGTAGAGCGAGATGCCGCGCGGCTCGGCGTACTCGCCGCGTGCCGGGCGGGAGCCGGGCACGACGACCGCGCCCTCGGGCACTTCGCCTCGAAGCTCGCGGCCGTTGACGAGATCGTACAAGGTGGTCGATGCGGTGATGACCGTCCCCGTCGCGAGCACCGAGCGGGCGCGCACCAGCACGCCTTCGAAGAGGCCGCAGAGGGCGCCGACGAAGCAATCGTCCTCGATGATCACCGGTCTCGCCCCAGCAGGCTCGAGGACGCCGCCCACCTGGGCCGCGGCGGAAAGGTGGACGCGCTCGCCGATCTGCGCGCAGGAGCCGACGAGGGCATGGCTGTCGATCATCGTGAGCGCGCCTACCCAAGCGCCGACGTTGACGAAAGCCGGGGGCATGATCACCACTCCGGCCTCGAGATGGGCTCCTCGGCGCACCGAGCTGCCGCCGGGCACGACCCGCAGACCGTCATCGAGGCTAAAGCGCCTGGGCGGGTAGGCCGCCTTGTCCACGGCCCCGCCCGGCCGATCCGGGAATTCGACCAAGCCTGTGGAGCGGAAGCCCGCCAGTATCGCGAGCTTGACCCAGGGATTCGCCGACCAGACGCCGTCGCTCGCGCGCCAGGCCGAACGGATCTCGCCCGACTCGAGGGAGTCGAGGAGCTCTTCCCTGGCGGCGGGCAAGCCAGGGTCGGCCAGGATCGTCTCCATGGGCCGCGAGTAAAAAGCCCTAAGGCCCTCGGCCGCGCTCACTTCGGAAGGCCTTAGCCCTTCGCCCTAGAGGCGGGGCGGAGACCGAAACCAGGCAGCAGTTCGGCGAGCCTTGCCCGCGTGGCCTCGGAGGCGCTCGCGAGGGGAAGGCGCACCGTATCCGAGCAGAATCCGGCAAGCGAGAGGGCTGCCTTGAGGGGCGCCGGATTGCTCTCGAGGAAGAGGGCGTCGATCATCGGCAATAGGCGGGCATGGAGTTTCCGCGCCTCGTCGCGCCTGCCCGCCAAGGCGGCGTCCACGAGGGCCTTGGCCTCGGCGGGGAGTATGTTGCCGAGAACGGATATCAGACCTGCGCCGCCTAACGCGATCGCGGGCAGGGCCAGGGAGTCGTCGCCCGAGAAGAGAAGCTTGCCGTCGGGCATAGTCCTCAGAATTTCGCCTATCTGCGCGAGGTTGCCCGAGGATTCCTTGACCGCGACCAGCTCCGGTATGGCCCAGAGCCGGCTTAAGTCCTTCGGGAGGAGGTTGAGGCCGGTGCGTCCGGGTACGTTGTAGACGATGATGGGCAAGCCCGGCGCGGCCGAAGCTATGGCGCGGAAGTGCGCCTCGATGCCCGCGCTCTGCGGCTTGTTGTAGTAGGGCGTCACGACGAGGATGCCGTCCGCGCCGAGCCTCGCCGCGCGGACCGATAGCTCCACTGCCTTGACCGTCGAGTTGTGGCCCGTCCCCAGGATGACCGGGACGCCCCTGGCTTCCTCGAGGGCCGCCTTCAGGATCTCGTCGCGCTCCGCGTCCGTGATGGTCGCGGCCTCGCCCGTGGAACCGAGGGCGACGAGGAAATCCGCGCCGCCCGCGACGACGCGGGAGACGAGGGCGCGGAAGGCGGGCATGTCTACGGCACCCGCGCCAAATTCGCCCGCGCCGGGCTTGAAGGGAGTGGCCAGGGCGACGCCCAGGCCCTTCAGTCTCGCTAAGTCCATGGTTTCCTCCTTAAGTCCTGAAGAGCGGATCGATCACGTCGGCGGCGAGGTCGTCAAAACTGAAGAGGCCCTTGCGGCCTCGGATCAAGCGAAGGGCGACGAGGGCGCCCTTCGCGAAAATCTCGCGCGAATCCGCTTTGTGGGAGAATACGATAGCGTCCGCGCCCGTCTCGAGCCTGATCTCGTGGTAGCCGATCTCGCTTCCCGCGCGAAGGCTGGCGATGTTGATCTTCCCCGGCTCGGCTCGTCCCATGTTCCAGCCGTCGTAGCGCGGGCATCCTTGGACGAGAGCCTCGGCGAGGAGCTTGGCGGTGCCGCTCGGAGCGTCCGCCTTGGCGGCGTGATGCCTTTCCACGATCGCGAGGGAGCTATCCGATTCGATGGCGGCGAAGCGACCGATGGCCAGCGCCGCCCTGCGCATGAAGGCCACGGAGAGGGAGAAGTTGGGCGACGCCAGTACGCCGATGCCCGGCGCGCCATTGCGCAGCGGATCGAGGATGGAAAGATCCCATCCCGTCGCGCAGATTACGAGGTCGGTCCCCGTCTCGACGGCCCATGCCAGGTGCCCCGCGACCGCCCCGGCCGCGCTCGCGTCCAGCGCCGCGTCTACGGGACCGGAGGGCTCCTCTCCCACATCGATGAACCACCCGATCTCAAGGTCTTTTTCGCGGGAGGCGAGGGCGGCGATCGCGCTCCCCAGCTTGCCGCGCCCGAAGATGCCTAATCTCATCACAACGCTCCTATGCCTTCTCGAAGAAGGCGGCATGGAGGCGCCTCTGCGCCTCGGCCGCTTGGCCGCGCTCGACCACGAGGCTCAAGTTGATTTCGTTCGCGCCTAGGCTGATCATCTCGACATTGATGTCGCTCAAGGCCCCCAAGGCCTTGGCCGGCACTCCCGGCGTTTTCAACAGACGCTCGCCGACGAGCGCGACGACCGCCCGTCCGCGCATGATCGAAACCTCGCCCAGCTCGGCGAGGTCGGCGGCCAGCTCCTCGACGCCCGCGTTCCCATCGACGGTGGCCGAGACGCTTACCTCGGAGGTGGACACGAGATCGACGCTCACGCCCCTGCGGCCGAAGGCCTCGAAGATGCTTGCCAGGAAGCCCGCGCCGCCGAGCATGCGCGGCGTGCGCACCGTGATCACGGTGACCGGGCTTCGCGAGGCGAGGGCGGTGACCGGCTGCCCCGAGGCGGATTCGCGCGAGATCGTCGTGAAGCGGCCCTTGGGGACCATGCTGTTGCGCACCGTCACCGGAATGCCCAGCTCGACCGCGGGAAGGATGGTCGCCGGGTGGAGGACCTTGGCGCCGAAGGCCGCGAGCTCGGCCGCCTCGTCGTAGCCGAGAAGCTCGACGGGCCGGGCCGCGGGGACGACGCGCGGGTCGCAGGTGAGGATGCCCTCGACATCCGTCCATATCTGTATTTCGGAAGCGCCTAACGCGGCGCCGAAGAGGCTGGCGCTGTAATCCGATCCTCCGCGGCCGAGCGTGGTCGGCGCGCCCGAGGCGTCGGCGCCGATGTAGCCTTGAGTGACGGCGATCATGCCGGGGCCGACCAGGGGCAGCACTTTCTCGGCGGCGAGCCTGGCTATATCGTCGGTCAGCGGCCTCGCGCAGCCGAAGCGCGAATCCGTGCGCATCACGGTGCGGGCGTCTATCCAGGGCGCGCCCATATAGGCGGCGAGGATGGCGGTGGACAGAAGCTCGCCGCGGCCGGCGAGGATGTCCATACTGCGCTCGGGAAGGGCGCGCAGGAGGGCCGCCCCTTTCAACACCGCGCCGAGATCGGCCTCGGCCGAGGCGATCGCGGATTCGACGGCCGGAGCCGGCGCGGCGCCGACGAGCTCGGCGGCGACCTGCCGGTGCCGTTCGATCACTTGAGCGAGGAGAGAGAGCGCCCCGGCCTCGTCGCCCGCGACGGCGGCGCGGCCCGCCGCGAAAAGGGAGTCGGTTACCTTGGAGAAGGCCGAGAGTACGAGAAGGACGCCCGACCCGGCGCGCTCCCTCGCGAGGACGGCCACGCCGCGCAGGCGATTCGCGTCGGCGACCGAGGTGCCGCCGAACTTCATCACTACCGCTCCGCTCACAGCAGGCCCTTTGCGAGGGCGAGCTCCGCGTTGAGGACTGAGGCCCCCGCGGCTCCGCGCTCGGTGTTATGGCCGAGGGCTATCATCTTAATGCCGAAGAGGGGACAGGGCCGTATGCGGCCGACCATGATGCGCATCCCGCCGTCTTCCTCCGCGTCGCGCCTCGGCTGGGGCCTGTCCGCCTCCATCCTGACCTGGAGAAAGCGCCTCGGCGCCGTGCGCAGCTCGAGGCCCTCGGTGTCGGGCACGAATTCCTCGAGGGCCTTGATGACTGCCTGTGGGCTCGGGGAGCCGCGCAGCCTGTAGTTGAGGGCTATCAAGTGGCCGTCGATGACTTCGACGCGATTGCATTGGGCCGAGATGACGATGGGCGCTCGGACTATCCTCTCGCCGTCGAAGGTCCCTAGGATCTTGCAGGATTCGGACTCGACCTTCTCTTCCTCGCCCTTGACGAGGGGCACGACGTTGGCCACCGCGTCGAGCGACGAAACGCCGGGGTAGCCCGCGCCGCTCAGGGCCTGCATGCTCACGACCATCGCGGCTTCCGCGCCGAAGGCTCGGTGCAGAGGCCCGAGCGTGCCCGCGATGGGGACGGTGGTGCAGTTCGGGTTTGTGACGATGCCGCCCTTCCATCCTCGTCGCTTGCGCTGCACGGCGAGCAGGCCGAGATGGGCGGCGTTGAGCTCGGGCACGAGGAGGGGCACGTCCTCCTCCATCCTGAAGGCCGAGGCGTTGCTGAAGACCATGGACCCGTAAGCGGCGTAGAGGGGCTCTATCTCTCGCGCGGGGCCCGCGTCGAGGGCGGAGAATACCAGCGGGGCGGGCGATTCCGAGGGGTCGCAGGCGACGACCTTGAGGCCTCCGAAGCCCGCGTAGGGCTCGCCTGGGAGACGCCAGTCGCAGGCCTCGGCGTAGGTCTTGCCGACGCTGCGCTCGCTCGCGGCCACATAGCGAAGCTCGAAAGAAGGGTGGGCCGCGAGGTGGCGCACGAAGCGCTGTCCGACAACGCCGGTGGCTCCGAGCACGGTCACGGGGATGCGATTCATATAAGGACCTCCAATCCGACGGAGATCCCATGAAATTCGACCCGAGGGAGCGAATTCCGATGGCGCTCCGCGGGCACGGGGCCCACGACAACCGCAGGGTATTAACCTCTACGTCCAAGACACGCGCAGAGGCCCTGCGAACGTCCTTCGGCGATCCTCCCCTTTCTTCCGGCTTACGCGGGCGGCCTGCCCTAGACCGGAATACTCATGGGGATCGCTCCTCCAATCGGTAGGCGCGAAACCTAACATGGCTGACCTCGAGAGCGCAAGCGGTAGTCCAGCCAATTTCAAAAGTCGGATGATTTTTGAAAAAGTCTCTGCTGAAATCGCTTACCGGTATGCCTCCCAGGCGATCTCGTCGCGGTCTATCACGGAGGGGTCGTTCATCATCTCGTTCGCATAGCGGTTGGAGACGAAGGCCATGAGGACGTAGGTTGAAGCGCCGTTCGACCAGCCGGAACACCAATTCGCCCAAGTGACCCAGTATGCGATTCTGGGATACCGGCTCTTCAGCGTATCGATATACTTTCGATCGTCGAAGCTCCCGTTGGCCGTCACGTTGGTGGGGCCGTACTCGCTCATTCCGAGGGGCTTGCCCATCGCGATGTAGGTCCGGTAGTCGACTACGTACAGTCCGTCGTTGTAGGAGGTGCCGGCGACTATGTCGACGTACTCGGCTCCGGGATATATCCAATCGACGGGCTTGCGGCCGCTCGCGCTCGAGCCGCCGCAGGCCGCCGGGGCGTATACCCACAGGAGATTGTCCAGCTTCTTCACGTCGGTGAAGTATCGGTACATGTCGCGCCACAGGTCGACGAAGGGAGCGGGGTCGCTCGAGTGGGAAGCCGAACCGTACCAGAACCAGCCGCCGGTGCACTCCTGGAGGGGGCGCCAGAGGACGACGACGCCCGCGTCGCGGAGTTCGGTGAGGGCGGCGGCGATGCGGTCGAGCTTGCGCATCCAGATCGCATGCAGCGGCGACGCGGGATCGAGGAGCAGTTTCAGATCGACGCCGGACGTATAGAAGGCCTCCGTCCAGACGCCGGGATTGCCGGCAATGTCCGATTCGTCGTTGAGCCAGGGGCTCAAGGGGCAAAAAGTGACCTGGACGAGGCCCCCGGCGTTCCAGTAATCGATGAGGGACTTATTCCCCTGAGAGAGCTGGTCGGGCGAAAAAATCTTCTCGCACTCGTAGTCGAGGTTGATCATGCCCACCCATTTGCCCGTCTGGTCATGCAAGGTCTTTACGAGCCTTCCATAGGAGTTCGCGGCATAGGCGTTGCCGGACGGAACGGGATTGGCGCAGATCTCGTTGCCTGCGTCGCAGGACTGCGCGGCGATCGTGCCTTTGTAAGGCCCGCGCGAAAGATCCGCGATGTACGCGAGGACGGCCGCCGCGTCGCCGGTCGCGTTCGGGTTCGAGGGCAGGCCGTCGAAGGGGGCGCATTGGAGGCCGCCGGTATCGTCATTGGCCGCGGCGCCGTACGAGATGCCGTCGCCCATGGCGCAGGCGGCGGCGAGCAGGGCGCAGAGGGGCAGCGCGGAGACCTTGAAAGCGCGGGCAAGCTTCACGATATACCTCCGGATCCGTGCGGGGTTCGGGTGCATCCTAGTCGTAATGTCGCGGGGAGGCTCCGCAAAAAGCCTGGGAAAGCCGCGCAAAACCCGGGATAGCTATCGCCGTTTACCGGATGCTATAGTCCTCCCGATGCGAACCAGGAAGACCATCAGCGCCCGAGCCCGCCGCATCGCCCTCCTGCTGGTTCCGCCCCTGGCTTCGGCGGTCTATCTCGCCGCGGCCTGGAAACCCGAGATAGCGGTCGTTCCCCTCTCCCCTGGGACTTCGGTTCAAGCCTACGGCGATTCGATGAGCGGTATGGGCGATACCCGGCAGCAGCTCTTCCGGAAAGACGCGACCGGCGTCGGGTTCAGGTATCGTCTCGGGTCGAAGTACGCTTATCCCTACGCCGTCCTCGCCTTCGCGCCGCCGGCCCTCCTCGACCTGCGGGGCTACGATTATATGCGTTTTAGGGCGAGCCTGACCGGGACGACCTCGGTCAAGATCTACCTGAAGACCGAGATCCCCGGCCTCTCCGAAGGCGACAAGCCGCTTTCCTACCGCAACAATGAAAAGGCGAACCTCTTCCCCTCGTCCGAGGTCGACGCCCGCCTGTCGCTCGCGGGATTCCGCCTCTCTCCCTGGTGGTCGAGCAGGGACCCCGGCGACGAGAGCTCCGCCAAGGACGATTTTTCGAGAGTGCGCTTCATAAACGTCGAGAGCGGCTACGAGGCGCCAAAGGGCGAGGACGAAGGCATTCTCGTCCGGGGCCTATCCTTCGCCCAGGACAGGGCCGCGCTCGCGATGAGAGCTTTCTTGATACTGGTTCTGGCCTCCGCGGCCATTCTCGCGCCGATCCTGGCCGCCCGGATCGGACGGAGGCTGCGTCCTATCGCGTACCGCCCCCTGTCAGTGCGCAACCACGCCGACGACGCCCTCGCCCGCGCGGTCGAAGCCATAACCGGCGGCTACAGCGATCCCGACCTCGACCTCGGGCGCGTAGGGCGCGCGGCCGGCATCGATCCTGCCAAGCTCGGCGTCGCGCTCAAGTCCCGCTACGGACTGGGCTTCAGCGCCTACGTCAACTCTATACGGATCGCCGAGGCGAGGCGGCTCCTCGCGGAAACGGACAGACAGGTGACGGAGATCGCCTTCGCGGTCGGCTTCGGAAGCGTGGCGAACTTCAACCGAGCCTTCAGGAAAGCGACGGGGTCGAGCCCCACCGAGTTCCGAAAGCGCTTGCCATGACGCTTGTCCCTGTACAACGAGCTTCAGTTATGGGGCTTCGAGATCGGCCGTTTCGCGCTCAAGTAGCTCACCGATAAACTGATTCATCGATTCCCTGCGCGATGCCGCTTTGATCATCACGCGTCGGTGAATGTCCGGGGAAAGCCTAACTACGATCTTGCCCGAGAACGGTTTCTGAGGATCCTCTCCGCTGTGCCGGCAATCTTCGAGATAGGTATCAACAACGTCATGAAATGATGCCTCAATCTCATCGACGTTGCTTCCGCGGAAAGACATCAACACGTTTGCGTTTACGACCGTTCCATAAAATCTTCGGGCGTTTTCGTCGTGGTCGACTCGCCCGACGTACCCTTTGTATGTGACCATTGTGCTACCTCGCCTAAAAAGAACATGTGCGAATCACCTAATGATACCGGCGATTCTCAGCAGCGAGAGCGCATTTTCGATCGCGCCCTTGTCTGCCATATCCCCTGTGTGTGGACGATGAAAGTAGCCCTTATGACCATAAAGATTGACCGTGATCCCCGAACCTTTCCCTTCTGTGATGACGGCTCCTTCGTGGACCAAAAGACTCTCGACATCGGACCACCGGAGGTTCTAGGGCTTTGGGTGCTGTTGCATTGCCGCAAGGGTCTTGTCGTGCTTTCCCACGCACATATGATAGCATAATGTGCTATCATTGTCAATGAAGTTCCTAAACCCGCGAGGGATTTACTGTTTTCGCAATGGCCTTAGCTCCAGTCGAAGCGCTAAAGCTTGGCGATCAGTCTCAGAGCCTCGGCCATGGGCCAAGCCCCAGCCACCTCGCGCGTCTGAAAGACCATGAAGTACTTGAACTTCGTGCCCGCCAGCCTCTCCCATTCCCGGCCGAGCTCGAGCTTGCGCTCGGAGTCCGAGTTGTCGCGGTCGTCGCCCTTGGATTCCACAAGGAGGGCGTTGCCCGATTTAGTGAGGGCTATGAAGTCGGGGTAGTGATTGAGGTAGCCGTTGAGCTTGAAGTCCTTGCGCTCCCGGTTCCGGTGCCAAAATAATACGTTAGTCGAACTAGCTAAACCTTCGGCTACCTGCGCCTCGAAGCCGTTCATCGGACCGGTCGCGTCGTAGAGCGAGCGCGGCAGGCCGCGCCTCGCCTCGGCGCAGTCGAACCTGGCGCGGAAGGGCCAGCGCGGCTCGGTAAAGACGGCGTTGACGGCCGTATCCTCGAAGAAGCGGCGGCGCATGTGCTCGGTCATGAGGCCGTCGATCTTGGCGCGGATGGCGGCCGCGTAGCGGTAGGGCTCGCCCCGCATCTGGGCCAGCGTCGCCTCGCCCTGGCCGTCTATCACGCGCCTGACATAGGCCTTGAGATCCCGTTCGCTTACCGCGTCGACATTGCGTAAGAGGCCCATGACGATGGCCAGGAGCTCCTGCTTGAATTGGGCGTCGCTCAAGGTTCTCAGGAAGGAGAGGAAGAGTTCCGCATCTCCCGAATCCAGCCTTCGGCGCTCGAGGCGAGAACTCCCCTCGCTCCCTTCGAGATCGACCTGATACAGGTCCACCGATGCGAGGGGAAGGGCGAGGCTGGCTCCCTCGACGCCGAGGCGGAAGTCGCCTAAAAGGTCTTCCTTCTCGAGATCGCGAGGCTCGTCCGAGCCGAAGAGGCCGCCTTTTTCGCCGGCGATGCGGAAAACCGGCAGCTTGATGGCCGAGGCAGCCGCTCGATACTCGTCCTTGATAGGATAGGACTTGAGCGAGCCTACTGCTGCGAATGCTGTTTCGCGCAGCTCCCGCTCTTTTTCATCCCGCTCGGGCGGCTCGGTCCGATCGACGAGAGCCGTCACTGCGGCGATGGCGGGATTCTCGGCGGCTATGACTGCCGGGGCGGCGTAATCCTCGCCCTCGGCTTGCTCGCGGTATCGGACCTTTCCCAATTCCTCGAGGAAAGGCGCTTCGGGAGCGTCCGCCGGCGCGGAAGCGAGCGGAGGCGATTCCTCGACGCGGTAGTCATCGTCACCGAAGCCCGCTCGGTTCAATCCCTTCACGACGGTGTCGAGCGTGTCGAGGAATCGAGCCGAGGAGGTGAAGACATAGCTGAGGTTGAGGAACTTGTTCTCGAAGCGCCGCGCGTAGGGGCGGCGCAGGACGCGGCCGACTATCTGCTCCACGTCCACGGCCGAGGAACGGTCGGCCAGGGAAGCGAGGACGTAGGCGAAGGGGCAGTCCCAGCCTTCTTTTAGCGCGTTGACCGTGATCACGAAGCGCACGGGGCAGGATTCGGACATGAGGGCGAGGCCGGTAAGTTCATCCACGTCTGCGGTCTTGATCTTCACCTGCTCCTCGGGAATGCCGAAGGAGAGGAGCCTCTCCTTGACCCGGCGAAAGGTCGTAGCGTCGTCTTTTCCTTTAGGCTCGGCCTGGAAGAGGGCGATGGGCCTGACATAGGGGCCGCCCGCGGCGCGCTCGGCCTTGGCCAGGGACTCGAGCTTGCGCCTCATGTCTATCGCCGCGGCGACGAGGGCTTGTACGTCCGGCGCGTTGTACACGATGACCGGCAGCTTGACCATCTCCTCGAGCTTCAGGGCCGCGGGCTCGGCGATCGAGACGATGTTCGAATCCTCGTGGGGCGTCGCGGTGAGCTCGAGGACGAAGCGGGGCGAGAGCACCTTGACCATGTCGATAGATAGTTCGGTCGTGGCGTTGTGGCTCTCGTCTACGACGACGATGGGCCTCTGGGCTCGGATAGCCGCCACCAGCGAAGTCTCCTCGGCGAGCGAGCTTCCCTCGCTGCCTTCCTCGGGAGGCGCGCCAAACGAAACCAGGCTCGAGTTTTCGCGATAGACCTTGCGGCCCTCTTTGTTGGCCGAGCGGAAGGAGTCGTAGCTCGCGACGAGGATAGTGATGCCGCGCGAGAGGGAGTCGGGGGAGAAGTCCGTGCCCGCGAGGGCCTCGGCCTTGGAAATCACCTTGACTCGGCCCGCGAAGAGCGACTCCAGCTTGCGGCGATAGGGATGCTCGCTTTCGCGGAGGGCGGCGATGGTTTGACTGAGTATCGCCAGGGAGGGCACGTACCATACGACGAGGCCGCGCCCGCCGGAAAGAGCTCCCGCGAGCGGGGCGAGGGCGTTGCAGGCGAGGAAGGTCTTGCCCCCGCCCGTCGGTATCTTCACGCAGACGTCCGGAGTCCCGCCCAGGCGGTCGACGTAGTTTCGCTCGGGCTGCACGCCCTTGGCGAGCCAGTGATTCTTCCAAGCTATCGCAGCGTCGCCCGAAGCGAGGTAGCGCGAGAGGTAGGATTCGATGTCGGCCAAGGCTGCCGCCTGGAATCGCTTCAGCTCCATTTTGCGCTTCCTTCTACGGGCAGATCGCGCGGCAGCTTCTTGAACACGATGCGATGCGATGCCAGGAATTCCGCTCCGAGCGAAGAGGCGTAGGCGTACACGACATGGGCTTCGGCGCCGGCCTTCAACTCGCGCAGGGCTGCCTTCCCGAAGGAGCCTTCGACGAGATAGCAGGCCGTGCCGCCTTTCTCCTCGAGGAAGGCCCCTTTGGCTTCCGCCGCATCGGCCGCGAGGGTAGAGCCCGTCTCGGCATACCAGACGAAGGAGCGGCGCGCGGATCGCGGAGCCTCCTCCGAAAAACCGCCTTCGTCGAAGAGCTGAGGCCCCAGCTCGTAGTAGGAAAAGCCCGAGCCCAGTCCCGGCAGCGCCTTGTCGCCCTCGCCGTAGCCAAGGCTCGCCCGCCTAACGCGTTCGGCGGTCAAGGTTTCGGCGTAGTCCTCCATTTCGACGAGGATAAAGCGGCGAGAGCCTCCGTCCTCCGCGTTGAGCTTCATCACCGCATGGGCTGTAGTACCCGAGCCCGCGAAAGAGTCGAGGACTATCGAGTCGCTCTTCGTGGCGATGCGGAGGATGCGCTCGATGAGGCGGACGGGCTTGGGGGTGATGAATACGTCACCCGATGAAGGGAAATCGAACATAGAGAGAAGTTCTTTTTTTGCTTCTTGTGTATGACCGACCTCTTCGTATGGCCAGTACGTTTGTGGCGTTCGGCCTTGTTTGACTTCGTCGAGGAATCTCTTTATTGCGGGGATATTGTTTCCATCTTTACCCCACCATATACGATTATCCTGATCAAGTTCAAGAAATTTGTCCTTTGATACTCTCCAATAATTTCCGCCAGGGGGTCCATCAATTACCCTTCCACTAGGGCATTCAATACCATACGTACCTTTACTATAGTAGTTCCGTGCTGATAGATTGTCCGGTCTCCAAAGTCCACGCGAATCCGAATCGAGGTTCTTATAAATCTTGTCCTGACTAACGGTTCGTGGAAGCAGATTCATTTGAAAATTATCAATTTTATTTGCATATATCATGATGTAGTCGTGATCCTCTGAAAAGAATAGTGCGCTAGATTTTGGTGCATAGTTTTTTCGCCATATCACCGTCGCGATAAAATTCCTCGCCCCGAATATCTCGTCCATCATCAGTTTTAGGTTAGCCTGCTCGTTGTCGTCTATCGATATCCAGATGGAGCCGCGCTCGGAAAGCAGGCGTTTGAGAAGAGCCAGCCTCGGATACATCATGCACAGCCACTTGTCGTGGCGGCTTAAGTCCTCGCCCTCGCGGCCCACCACCTCGTGCAGCCAACGCGCGATTTTGGGATCGCTCACGTTGTCGTTGTAGACCCAGGCCTCGTTGCCGGTGTTGTAGGGGGGATCTATGTAGACACAGTCCACGCGGCCCTCGTATTCAGGGAGGAGGGCTTTGAGCGCCTCGAGGTTGTCGCCGTGGATTATTTTGTTGCTTGCGGCTGCCTCGGCCTCGCCGAAGGAGTAGCGCTTGTCCAGGACGCGATAGGGAACGTCGAGGTGGTGGGAGATTACCTTATCTTTTCCGATCCAATGGAGGCTGGGCATGGTGTAAGAACAGTCTAAGAGAAAAAGGAGGGAGGGCGCAAGCGCGGTAGCGGGCTAGTAGTGTTTTATTGCCTGAGAGCCAAGGGATAAGGCGGTTAAGGGACGGGTTTCGTATTTTTTGGGAATAATGCCGCCGGAGAGGATTTTCTCAAAGGGGCCGTTGTCGGGAATGAGTTCGTATTCCTTTGGCTCGATGGTGATGACCGGGGTGATGTATATGTTCCCTTTTTTGATCACTCGTCCGAACTCGTTCATCCCGCCCTCCACCCATAAACTATGCTTCGACTCAGGCAAGTCGTCAAAGCCCCCGAACCCAGGCCTGCGAGGTCCAGACGATCGCGACTTGGACGCCCAGGGCTGGCATGCGGCTGCCGATGATCCGCCCTTTCGTGATATAGGTATCGGCTTGACGAGGGCTTTCGATAAGGGCGTGAATCAGCTCTATGTCGACGGAAGGGCCGCTCCGCAGGGCCTGGCTCGCGACTTGGCCCCAGATATGCTGTACAAGCTCTTGAGGGGCGTTTGTCGGCAGGATAACGGCGGGAGGCGCTTCGATGAGGGCCATTCCCTGCGGCGATGAGACGAGGAGGGCGGTGGGATCGAAAATCTCGGACATTTTCATCTCAGCCTCGATATCTGTATAGATATCCCAAATTATGTAACTTGAGCAGCCGCTCGGCCATGATCTTGGATTGAATAGAGGCCCGCTTGGCCCCGCCGATGACGCTCGGGGCGATCTGAGCCACGAGGGGTTCGAGAAGGGCTTCCTTCCCCACCTGCTCAGTCATGCCCGCTTCTTCCTTCAGGAAACGGATGTATGCGGTAACAAGCCGTCAAGCGATTGAAAGCGCGAGGAAAATCGTCACTGTTTCGAGTTGGTTCACGCCAGATTGCGATAAATCGCGCCGAACGAGGAACTCCCCATATCCGCTCTCAGGTGAAGAGATATCTCATAGACGATTAGACCATTCGGAGCGGATTGCCGCTATTCCGGTTTCGAGATCCGGAGTTCGCATAATACCGAAGTATCGGCGAAATTTACCGACTTTCGGCTTGCATATATCGATGCGTATCTCTATATCCTTGCCGATGTATTCCTGGGGGATAGGAATTGTTAGGCTGTCGGATTCCGGGTGTGCCCTCTCGATTACCATGGCTAAGCCTCCCGTAACGATTAACATTCCTAGGAAAAGGCCTTGTCATTAAGCAGCATAAAAGACCTTGTCTTCATGAGCGTGCTGCGGGCCATAGATCCGAAGACTCCGCTTAGGATGAAGCCTTCGTCGGCGTATGCATCGCGGAAGGATCGTAGCTTACTTTTTACTACCGAGCACATTTTCCAATTTTATAGGGCAATAGCCCTGCGCGCTAGGCGCCTCTATCGCGGGCGCAAGGCTGTCGCGATAGCGAAATATGCCGTTCTGATGCGTTCCAGTCCTGCAGCGTCTATCGTTCCCTCGTGTGGATATCGGAGATTCCTATACGCAGACTGTAATTCGTCGATAGAGTCTTCAACATTTGGAAGATCGGGCCGCGCTTGGCTCAGGAGTGAATGGAGGCGGCGTAGATCATGGACGAAGGGAAACATTGACCCTGTCGCTAGAATAGCGCCTTTTAATAGCTTTTCGGCTGCCTGATGATAATGGTAGGCGCTGATGGATGCGGGTCCTCCCTCTCGATGCAATATCTCTGCGCTCGTTTCGTCCAGGCCCGCGATCTCAATCCAGTATTGTGGATCTTTTTCGCTAAAGGGCATAGACGACCTTGCCGTCCCGGGATATTTCGTCGAAGAGTATCCAGCCTTCGCTTAGTTTTTTGACGTATTCGGACTCCGTATAAACGAGTAGATCGAAGGAAGCATCGGGAGAGGCAAGGGCGCGATCCGTTGCTCTTCTGATCTCGTTCGAGGACGCCCCATCCGGGATAATTACCAGAAGGTCTAGATCGCTGTCTTTATGCGCCTCGCCGCGAGCCCTGCTGCCGAAGAGGATGATTCGCTTCGGCTTAGCCCGTTCCACTATAATCTTGGTGGCATTCGCTATCAGCTCATCTTGATTCATGGTTTTACTATATCCCTTCGCTCATTCCCAGGACAAGCTTAATGCCATATTCGACTTTATTGAGTACGCGCTTAGGAACCCTGCTTTCCCGTTCGAGCAACCTCGCCTTATCGATCGCATAGAGCTGGGATATGACAATAACCGAATCCTTGGGCAATCCGGAATCGGTCTTGACGATGAGCACGTTGCCCGGCGCATTCTCGAGCGCTAGATTCGTACTCAAGGGAAGCACGACGACAGTATCGATCCTGCTCTCGTTGAAGGCGTTATCCTGGATGATCAGGACCGGCCGTCGATAGCCGGGCTCGCTTCCGAACGGAATACCGAAATCCGCCCACCAGATCTCACCATGAATCATGTCGCGTCAATTCCCGCAGCGATTCTAGGGATGCCGTCGATACGGCCGTATCGTCCGAATCGCGCGCTCCCGAATACACTTCGTTTAGGCGCTCGGTGATCCCGTCCCGTTTGCGACGATCGATAAACTCTTCCAGCGCCTTCGCGAAAAGCCGACTTCTCGGGATGCCCATCGATGCGGCAATTTTCTCGGCGTCCGAGTACAATTCGTCCGGAAGGGATATCGCCGTCTTCATACAAATAGTATAACCAGCGTTATACTACTCGGCAAGCGAGTAATTCCAGTTGATTTCCGAGTGGGGGGAACTCCCCGATGAATAGAGAGTACCTGACGGGACCCACCCTGGGCCGTCCAGAAAATGCCTCTTCGCCGCGCTGTCTCTTTATGCTTATACGAACGGCTCCTCGGGCGGAAGGACCTAGATAAAGAGTTCTTCCGCGGCCTCGACAGCATGTGGCTGAGCTCCGAGTACACGCTCATGAGAGGGAGCATGGCCTTTAGCGCCTCGAGGTTTTAGCCGGAGACTGCTTTGTCTTTTCCTATCCAGGGGGAGGGGGAGGCAAGGTGCTATGATTGTGGTTTCAGGGCTGCAGCAATTTCAAGGTAAGCTGACCTGACGCGCTCCATAGCGGCGATATCCAAGACTTCTTCGCGGGGGTATCGCAAATCCGTATACGCGGATTGCAACTCCTCGATAGGATCGGCCAGGTCGGGTAGATCGGGACGGGCTACGCGAAGTATCCCATAGAGTCTGCGTAGATCATGGATGTAGGGGAAAGCCGATCGTGCTGCGAGAATGGCGCCCTTCAGTTTTTTCTCCGCGGCTTGATGATAATGATAGGCGCAAACCCCGAGCGGCCCTTTTTCACGGCGGAGAATTTCTGCGCTTTCTTCATCCTGAGAAGCGAGAAAATACCAGTATTCAGGAACCTTGTCGTCAAGCTGCATAAATCACTTTGCCGTCTCGGTCGATTTCGTCAAAAATGCTCCATCCTTCGCGGCGCTTATTCTCGTATTCCGACTCAGTGTATACGATGAGGTCGTACGAAGCATCGGGGGATATGAGGGCGCGTCCGATCGCCCTCCTGGCTGCGATCGAGGAGGCGCCGTCCGGAACTATAATAAGGAGATCCAGGTCGCTCTCAGACTGCGCCTCGCCGCGAGCCCTGCTGCCGAAGAGGATGATTCGGTTCGGGTTAGCCTGTTCCACGATTATTTTTGTGGCATCGGCAATGAGCTTCTCCTGGTCCATGATTTTACTATACCCCTGCCGATCCATACTGTCAAAAGGCGTCAAGCGGGGGGGAGCCGCGAAACACTGGCGACGAACGGAGTTTCCGGTGGAGCTCCCCGATGAACGGATAGCAACTGGACTGGAATCGCGCGGCGTGGATCGGGTGAACGCAGCGACACCCCCCATAGGCCGTCATAAAAAAGCTCTTCGCCGCGCTGTCTCTATGCGGGGAGCGATATCGGGTAGGGGCCGTGCGCCCCCTTTAAATCTAAACGAACAGCTCCTCAGGCGGAAGGACCTAGATAAAGAGTTCTTCCGCGGCCTCGACCAGCATGTGGCGGAACTCCGCGTAGACCGACATGAGTTCGTACAACCTGTCGAAGGGCAGGGCTTCGCGGTCGAAGGCGACGAAGGGCAGCTGCTCGGCCAGGCGGTCGGCGTTGAAACCGCCCTTGCCGCCGATGACGAGCATGGTCTCCATGTCCTGGGCTTCCTCCATCGCTCGGTAGGCGAGGGAAGGATTGCGGGTGGCGAAGAAGAGGCGGACTTGGTAGCTCGGCTGGGGGTCGAGGGAGAAGTAGCGCGAGAGCTCGTAGTAGTGGTCTTCGCGCCCGAAGGCGTCGCGGATTCGGGCGGCCAGCTTCTCCGAGGGGAAACGGGAGTCGGAGCGCAGCACTATTTGGTAGAGGGCGAAGGGGTTGTCGCGCTTTAGGTCGCGGGCCGCGCGCACGAGGCGGGAGACGCCCTCGGGGTCGTCCGCGTCGGCGAGGATGGTGACCGAGGACGAGAGGCGTCCGGGGTTAAGGCGGGCCCAGTCGAGGCTCTCGCCGCGGCGGGCGTTGAGGAAGGCGCGGAAGCCCGACTCTTCCTCGCGGAAGTGGGGGGCGGGCGGGAATGCCCACTCGACGTCGAAGCCGTCCTCGAAGGCGGCCACGGCGTCGGCCATGTCGTCGCCGGATATCCAGTCGGTCGAGGTGACCCAGTAGGGCGGCCTGTCCATCCGCGACATGCCCCAGTCGTCGGCCTTTTCGCGGACCTGGGTGCCGGGCAGGAGGGATAGCGGATAGAGCTCGGCTTCCTGCCCGAGGCCGTGCATGCCGAGGAAGTCGAAGGTCTCTATGACCTGCTCGTAGCTGTCGAAGGGGAGGCCGAGGATGACTCCGGTTTTGACGACGACGCGGTTCTTGGCCAGTATCCCGACGCCGCGCTCGAAGGCGGGCCTGTCCCAGGCTCTATTGACGGCCTCGAGGGCCTTGGGATTGACGCTCTGCAAGCCCGCTTCGGCGGATACCAGGCCGGCGGCCGCATAGAGGCGGCCGATCTCCTCGGTGACGGACTCGAGGCGTATCTCGGCGTGCAATGACATGCCGGCGGCGTTGGCTTTGGCGATATCGACGAGTCGGCCCGAGAGGTCCTCGCTCGCCTGGAAGGAGGGGTCCATGAGGTAAAGCTCGCGGACGCCCGCCTTGCCCGCCGCCTCGACGACGGCATAGGCCTGCTCGCGCGGGTAGCGGCGCAGTTCGCCTGACGACTTGCCGTAGTAGCAGTAGCCGCAGTGCATGGGGCAGCCGCGCATGGTCTCGAGATGGACGGGCCTGTCGGCCTCGAAGCTTAACGTGCCGACGAGATAGGGGTTGGGCAGTTTGGCGAGGTCGAGGGGGCGCGCCGCGGAATAGCGTTTGGCTAGGGGCTTGCCGCGGCGGACGTCGTCGAGAAGCTCGCAGAACGGCTCTTCTCCCTCGCCCTCCACCAGGGCATGGAAGGGAGAGCGCGAAAAGATCTTCATCCCGCTTACGACTTCGGGCCCGCCTGCGACGAGGCGGGCCCGGGGAGTCGAGAGCAGGAGGCGTTCGGCGACGTAGAGGCTGCGCTCGAGGTTCCAGGCGTAGAGCGTGAAGGCGACGATGTCGGGCGCGGCGGCTACGATGGCCTCGACGAGGGCGCTCTCGGAGCCCTGGTCGGAGACGGGGCGATCGAGGAGGCTCCAATCGCCGCGAGACAGGAGGCCGCGCGACTCGGCGTAGGCGGCCAGATATCCGGCCGCGAGGGGGATGTTGGCCTGGGCGCTCTCACCGTTGGGGTCCTGTAGCGGAAGTTGGACGAAGAGTAGTCTCATGGCTTAGGCGTTCTCTTTGGATACGATGCGCCGATATTCGGTCGAATCGGGGAAGCCGGGGAAGAGTTCGGACCAATTGCCCTTGCGCGTCGGCGTCGCGGAGCGACCAGCGAGGCTTCCGGTGAGGAGGGACAAATATTCAAGTCGAGCTATCTCCCGAGCGCCGAGTCCGGCTAGATGGTCAGTATACACTTGGCTATCGACGAGGGTGAAGCCCTCTTCCCGCAAGCGCCAGACTAGGGGGATGAAGGCGGCCTTGGAGGCGTCGTCCTCGCGGCTGAACATGGACTCGCCGAAGAACATGCCTCCGAGGGCGACGCCGTAGAGGCCCCCGACGAGCTCATCCCCCCGCCATGCCTCGACCGAGTGGGCATAGCCCAGGCGATGGAGCTCGATATAGGCCTCGATCATGCCCTCGGTGATCCAGGTGCCGTCCTGGCCCGGCCGCGGCGAAGAGGCGCAGGCGCGGATCACGGCCGGGAAGCCGCGGTCGAGCGCGAGTCCGTAGCCTTCTTCTCGGCTCCGCCTGCGCAGGAGCTTGCGCATCGTGGCCGAGACGTGGAGCTCCTCGGGAAAGAGGACGAAGCGCGGGTCGGGGCTCCACCAAAGGATGTCCTCGCCTTCGGAGAACCAGGGGAAGATGCCCTGCCTGTACGCGGACAGCAGGAGGCCCGGCGAGAGCTTGCCGCCCGCGCAGACTATGCCTTGCGCGTCGGCGGAGGCGGGGGAAGGGAAGGGGAAGTCGATGTCCTCGGCCAGGTAGGGAAAGGATGGCCCCCGTCGGGGCGCGTCGCGTCGCGGCATGGCTTTAAGTATACCCGAGCGGGCATGAGCCTTAAGAGACCGTTATCGAAACTTCGCCGTCCACGAGGTCGGCCTTGGCCTTGCCGCCTTCGACAAGGCGGCCGAAGAGCACTTCGTCGACGAAGAAGGTCTTGATCTTGTCCTCGACGAGGCGGCCGATGTTGCGCGCCCCGAACTCCCGCGAGTAGCCTTTCTCGGCCAGGTATTTGATGAGGGCCGGAGTGGCCTCGAGCTCGACCTTCTTCTCGGCGAGCTGGACGCGGAATTCGTCTATCGCCTTGACGACGATTTTCTCGATGACCTCGGGCGGGAGGTTCTCGAAGTGGACGACGGCGTCGAGGCGATTGCGGAACTCTGGGGTGAAGGCGCGCTCGACCGCCTCGGAGAGGGCGGTGTCGGTCATGGCGCGGTCGCCGAAGCCGATGAGGCTCTTGCCGATGTCGCGGGCGCCGGCGTTGCTCGTCATTATCAGGATGACGTTGCGGAAGTCGGCCTTGCGGCCCTGGTTGTCGGTGAGGGTCGCGTAATCCATTATCGATAAGAGGATGTTGTAGACGTCGGGGTGGGCCTTCTCGATCTCGTCGAGGAGGACTACGGCGTGGGGCGTCTTGCGTATGGCGTCGGTGAGGAGGCCCCCCTCCTCGTAGCCCACGTAGCCGGGCGGAGAGCCGATGAGGCGGGATACCGTGTGCTTTTCCTGGTACTCGGACATGTCGAAGCGGTGCAGGCTGATGCCCATGTGCGCCGCGAGCTGCCGCGCGAGCTCGGTCTTGCCGACGCCGGTGGGGCCGACGAACATGAAGTTGGCCACCGGCTTGTCGGGCGACCGGAAACCCGCCCTGGAGCGCTTTACGGCCTTGACCACGGCCTCGACCGCCCTGTCCTGGCCGAAGACGTCGGACTTGAGGTCGGCCTCGAGGGAGGCGAGCTTGTCCTTCTCGGACATGGAGACGGAGCGCTCGGGAATGCGCGCTATCTTGGCGACGACTACCTCGATCTCCTTGGGGCTGATGTCCAGGGTCGCCGTCTCGGTCTGCGCGGGAACGCTGCCGTCGGCGGCGGTCGCGGGTATGGCGTCGGTCCCGGTCTTGTAGGCGTTCATCCGCGCCCAGGCGCCGGCCTCGTCTATCACGTCGATGGCTTTGTCCGGCAGGCGGCGCTCGGTGATGTACTGGGCCGACAGCCTGACGGCGAGCTCGAGGGCCTCGTCGGAGTAGCGCACCTTGTGGTACTCCTCGTACTTGACCCGAAGGCCCTTGAGTATCTCGATCGTCTCGCCCTGGGTGGGCTCGACGATGTCTATCTTCTGGAAGCGTCGCGACAGGGCCCTGTCTTTCTCGAAGAACTTGTTGTACTCGTCGTAGGTGGTCGAGCCGATGCAGCGCAGCTTGCCGGAGGTGAGGGCGGGCTTGAGGAGGTTGGACGCGTCGAGCGAGCCGCCGGAGACGGCGCCGGCTCCGACGATCGTGTGGATCTCGTCTATGAAGAGGATGGACTTGTCCTTTTTCAGGAGCTCGTCGACCACCTTCTTGACCCTTTCCTCGAAGTCGCCGCGGAATTTGGTGCCGGCGAGGAGGGCGCCCATATCCAGGGCGTAGATCGTATAGTCCCGCAGGCGCGGCGGCACGTCCCCGGCGACGATGCGCTGGGCGAGGCCTTCGGTGATGGCGGTCTTGCCGACGCCGGCGTCGCCGACGTGTATGGGATTGTTCTTGAGCCTGCGGCAGAGCACCTGTATGGTGCGTTCGATCTCGGGCAGGCGGCCGATCACGGGCTCGAGCTTGCCATCGCGGGCCGACTTGGTGAGATCGGAGGCGAAACGCTCCAGGGCATTCATCCGGCCGGCGGCGCGGGGCTTGCGCTCAGCCCCCTCCTCGCGGCCCTCCTCCTCGTCCTCTTCGTCCTCGTCTTCCTCGAAGAGCTCGCCGTCGGGGCCGTCGCCGTGGGAAATGACCTCGAGAAGCTGGAGACGCTTGACGCCCGACTTGCGAAGGTAATAGGCGGAGTAGTTCCGCTCTTCGTCGTAGAGGGATACGAGGACGTCGGCGACCTCTACCTCTTCCTTGCCCGCGGCCTGGGATTGGAGGACTGCGCGCTCGATGACGCTCTGGAATCCCGCGGTCTGTACAGGCTCCGTGTTCTTGACCTGGGGTATCTTCTGCTCGAAGTAGGCTTCCATGCCCCTGCGCAGCTGCTCCACGTCGGACTCGCAGGCTTCCAGTATGGAACGAACCTGCTCGAAGGAGAGCGATGCGTAAAGGATATGCTCCGGAGTCAGGTACTCATGATTGCGGAGCTTCGCCTCGTTATACGCGGCATTGAAAATGGCCTGAACTTCTTGGCTGACCTTCACCTACGACTTCTCCATGGTGCACTTGAGAGGGAAACCGTTTTGCCGTGCGAGCTGGTGCACCTGATTGATTTTCGTCACGGCAAGATCATAACTATAGATCCCTACAGTACCTTTCCCTTTTTTATGTACGTCCAGCATTATCCTGGTCGACTCGGGGAGGGACTTATGGAACACAGCCATGAGGACGGTCACGACGAATTCCATCGTGGTGTAGTCGTCGTTGAGGAGGAGGACCCTGAACTCTTCGGGCCGCTTGAGTTCCTCATCAGTCCTGGTGAGTACCTCGCCCTCCAACTCTGAATCTATCGGCATGACTTGTTCTATGGTTAAAATACCGACTGCCAGGGCTAAAAACAAGCCCCGCGCCGTTCCGTGGCAACCCTTGTGTATCGGAAGGCTTTCCGTTATAAGAAATGCGGATGAATCCGCCGTTTCCGGCTCCGCGCCGGGCTATTCGCGCAGCCCTCCTGGCCCTGGCCTGCGCCCTGGCTCTGGCATGCGGCTCTTGCGCCGGCAGGGGGGCATCGGTGACCATGGCGGGCTCTACCGCCTTTCAGCCCTTCGCGGAGAAACTGGCCGACGAGTACAACGCTTCCCATCCCGAGGGCAACGTCACCGTCCAGGGCGGGGGATCGGCCGTGGGCATAAGCGCGGCCATCAACGGCGCCGCCCAGATCGGGATGGCCGACCTTGTCGAGCTGCCTCCGGATGCCAGTGTGTTGACGCCTTTCGTCGTCGCCCGCGACGGGATCGCGGTAGTCGTGCATCCCTCGAATAGGATCAAGGATCTCCCGATGGCCCGAATCCGCGAGGTCTATATCGGCGCGATCCGGAATTGGAAGGAGTTCGGCGGTCCCGACGCGCCGATAAACGTCGTGTCCCGGGAGTCGGGCTCCGGGACGCGCTCCTCCTTCGAGACGATACTCGGTCGATTCGACCTGTCCACCTCCGCGATCATCCAGGACTCCAACGGCACGGTGCGCGAGACGGTAGCGAACGACGCGAACGCGATCGGCTATGTATCGTATGGCCTCGTGAACGAGAAGATCAAGGCGATAAGGGTAGACGGGCAAGCTTGCACGACCGAGCTCATACTCGCCGGAAAGTACGTTCTGGTTCGGCCGATCTACCTCCTGACCCTGGGCGAGCCTACCGGCGCCGCCAAGGGCTTCATCGACTACGTGCTGGGGCCATCGGGCCAGGCATCGATCAAGGCCGACGGCCTCCTGCCCGCTAAATGAGGGCGACCTCCGATAAAGTCGTCGAGAGGGCGCTCCTCGCGGTCGCCTGCACCGCCGTTTTTTGTCTCCTCGTAATCGCGGCCTTTATTTTCAAGGAAGGCTTTCCCTTTTTGCTCAAGGTGGGCCCGGGGAACTTCCTCTTCTCCTCGGATTGGCGCCCGGACTCGGGGCACTACGGCATCTTCCCGATGATAGTCTCCTCTCTCTGGGTGACCTTCGGCGGCCTGGCCATCGGGGCCCCCCTGGGCATCGCGGGGGCCATATTCCTTTCGGAGTTCGGCCCCCCGAGCGCGATGCGCGTCGTCAAGCCCGCCATCGAGCTCCTCGCCGGCATACCCTCGGTAGTCTTCGGCTTTATCGGCGTCATGGTGCTCGCGCCCTTCATCAGGCGCGTCGCAGGGGGGCCGGGGCTTTCGGTGCTGGCCGCGGCCATCGTCCTCGGCGTGATGATCCTGCCCACGATCATGAGCATCTCGATAGACTCCCTGCGCTCGGTGCCGCAGAGCTACCGCGAGGGCGCCCTAGCCCTCGGCGCCACTCGTTGGCAGGCGGTGCGCATGGTCGTGCTCAAGGCCGCCCGCCCGGGCCTCCTCGCGGGAATGATCCTCGGCATGGGCCGCGCGATAGGCGAGACCATGGCGGTGATCATGGTGGCGGGCAACGCGGTTAAGATGCCCGCCTCCGCCCTGGATTCGGCGCGCACGCTGACCGCCAACATCGCCCTCGAGATGGGCTACGCTACGGGCATGCATCGCCAGGCCCTCTTCGCCACCGGCATCGTGCTCTTCGTCGTCATCATGATCCTCAACGGCGCCGCGACCGCGGCGCTGAGGCGCAGAGGGGCGGCGAAACGATGAAGGTCCACAAGATCAGCCAGTACGCCGCCGTCGCCCTCCTCGGCGGCGCCACTCTCTTCACTCTCGCCATCGTCGCCTTCATCATCGGCTTTGTCCTCGAGAAGGGACTGCCCCAGATCAGTCTCGAGTTCCTCTTCTCCAAACCCAAGGACATGGGCAGGGAAGGGGGCATATTCCCCGCGATAGTCGGCACTCTCCTGCTGTCCGCGATGGCCATCGTCGTCGCCCTTCCCCTGGGCGTCGGCACTGCCGTCTACCTAGCCGAGTATACGCGCGAGACCCGCCTCACGCGCGCGATCCGCTTCGGCACCGACTGTCTCGCGGGCATCCCCTCGATCATCTTCGGCCTCTTCGGCTACATCTTCTTCGTCACTACGCTCAAGATGGGCTGGTCCCTGCTCGCAGGCGCATTTACCTTGGCCATCATGGTCCTGCCCACCATCATACGCACATCGGAGGAGGCCATCCGCTCGGTGCCGCAACCCTGGCGCGAGGTGAGCCTCTCTCTCGGCGCGACTCGCTGGGAAACCGTCCGCAAGGCCGTTCTGCCCAATGCCTTGCCGGGCATCATAACGGGGGTCATGCTGAGCTTCGGGCGCTCCATCGGCGAGACCGCGGCGGTGATATTCACCGCGGGCTCCTCGTTCCGCCTGCCCAAGAGCGCCTTCGACTCGGTGCGCACCATGGCCGTCCATTTCTACATACTCGCGCGCGAGGGCATATCGAGCGAGAAGGCCTACGGCACCGCCGCCGTCCTCGTCATCGCGGTCCTGGCGGTCAACATCCTCACCTACGGCCTCATGCAGCGCTTCATCGCCAGGAGGGCGCGGTGAGCGGCGAGCTTCGCTCGCCGAAGGTCGAGGTGAAGGGACTGAAGGTCTTCTTCGGCAAGGACGAGGCCCTCAGAGGGATCACGATCGACATAGCCGCCAATCGGATATTCGGCGTCATCGGTCCCGCCGGCTCCGCCAAGACGACTTTCCTCCGGGCCTTGAACCGGATGAACGAGCTCAAGCGCGATTGCCGCAGGGAAGGCCAGGTACTCATCGACGGCGAGGATATCTATCTCCCAAGCTGCGACCCCGTGGCCCTGCGCGCGCGCGTGGGCATGGTCTTCGCGATGCCGGTGCCCTTGCCGATGAGCGTCTACGACAATGTGGCCTACGGCCCAAGGCTTCGCTCGGGGCGCAGCGCCGTAAGCGAAGCCCCGCATAACGCGATTCGCGGACCTTCGCGATCGGCGAAAGCGGAGCTCGACGAACTCGTCAAAACCAGCCTGGAATCCGCCTTTCTCTGGGACGAAGTGAAGGATCGCCTCGGGGGCTCGGGCCTCAAGCTTTCGGGGGGGCAGCAGCAGCGGCTTTGCCTCGCGCGCACCCTCGCCATGCGGCCCGACCTCATCCTCCTCGACGAGCCCTGCTCGGGCCTCGATCCCATATCGACCGCGAAGATCGAGGAAGCCCTCGTCATCCTCAAGGCGCGTTGTACGATTGTCCTCGTTACCAACAATACCAAGCAGGCGGCGCGCGCGGCCGACGAGACGGCCTTTTTCCTGATGGGCGAGCTCATCGAGATGGGCCCGACCAGCGCCATCTTCACGAACCCCGCCGACAAGCGGACGGAGGACTACGTTACCGGGAGGTTCGGTTGAACCCCGTCAAGATTCGGACCGAGGGCTTGAACCTCCATTACGGCGCCTTCCATGCGCTCAAGGACGTGAGGCTCTCGGCAGAGGAGAACGAGATCACCGCCCTCATAGGGCCCTCCGGCTGCGGCAAGTCCACGCTGCTGCGCGTCCTCAACCGCATGAACGACCTCATCCGGGGCGTCAGGATCGAAGGGAGCGTACTTCTCGACGGCGAGGATATTTACGCGCCGGGAGTCGATGTCTGCGCCCTGCGAAAGCGCGTAGGAATGGTTTTCCAGAGACCCAACCCCTTCCCTCTCTCGGTCTACGATAACGTGGCCTTCGGCCTGCGCGTGGAGGGTCGCGTCGCCGGCGCGCGGGACATCGTCGAGCGCAGCCTCAAAGCGGCCTGGCTCTGGGACCAGCTCAAGGACAAGTTAGGCGAAAGCGCTCTCGACCTTCCCCTCGACCAGCAGCAGCGGCTCTGCATCGCCCGGCTCGTCGCCGTGGAGCCGGACGTGATCCTCATGGACGAGCCCTGCTCCTCTCTAGACCCGATCGCGACGGCCAAGGTGGAGGAGCTCATGCTCGAGCTCAAGAAGGACTACACCATCGCGATCGTCACGCACAACATGCAGCAAGCCGCGCGCATTTCCGACTACTCGGGCTACATGCTCCTGGGCGAGATGATCGAGTTCGGCCCGACGCGCGAGATCTTCACCAACCCCAAGGACAAGCGCACCGAGGATTATATAAGCGGCAGGTACGGCTAGCGCTCTCCCCGCCTACCTTGACAGCCCTCGACAATTTTGGCGATACTTCCTTAAAGGCTTAGACGGAGAAGAGCCGCCGCGAGGCCCCCGAGAGATTCGTCCTTACGAGAAGACTCGCGAAGGATCGCAAGGCGATACTTTGCCTGTCTTCTCGTGCGGGCGTATGTCCGTCGGGGGCCTTTTCCGTTTTCGCGTCGTTATAGGGGGTGCTTATGTCAGCCAACGTCGAAACCGTCCGCCACTCGGCCGCCCACGTGATGGCCGAGGCCGTCCTCAAGCTCTATCCGGGCACCAAGCTCGGCATCGGCCCCGCCATCGACGACGGCTTCTACTACGATTTCCAGTTTCCGAAGCCCATCCAGAGCGAAGAGCTGCCGGCGATCGAGAAAGAGATGCGCCGCATCATAGCCTCGGGCGCGGAGTTCAAGCGAGCCGAGGTATCGAAGGAAGAGGCGCGCAAGCTATTCGCCGACCAGCCCTTCAAGCTCGAGCTCGTCGAGGCCCTCGAGGGCACCATCTCGACCTACGAGCAGGACGGCTTCCTCGACCTCTGCCGCGGCCCCCACGTCGCCACCACCCGCGAGATCAGGCCCGACGCCTTTAAATTGCGCTCGGTCGCCGGCGCCTACTGGCACGGCGACGAGAAACTGCCGATGCTCACCCGCATCTACGCCTACGCCTTCGTCAGCAAGGCTGGGCTCGAGGCCCACCTCAAGATGCTCGAGGAGGCCGAGAAGCGCGATCACCGCAAGCTCGGGAAGGAGCTGGACCTCTTCTCCACCCACGAAGAGGCCGGCGCCGGCCTCGCGTACTGGCATCCCAAGGGAGGCCGCTTCCGCGTCGAACTCGAGAACTGGTGGCGCGAGGAGCATTACAAGAACGGCTACGAGATCCTCTTCACCCCCCACATCGGCAAGAGCTGGCTCTGGGAGACCTCGGGCCACCTCGGCTTCTACAAAGCGGGCATGTATTCGCCGATGAAGATCGACGAAGACGACTACTACATCAAGCCGATGAACTGCCCCTTCCACATCATGATCTACAAGAACTCGACCCGCTCCTACCGCGACCTGCCGCTGCGCTGGGCCGAGCTCGGCACCGTGTACCGCTACGAGCGCTCGGGCACCCTGCACGGCCTCATGCGCGTGCGCGGCTTTACCCAGGACGACGCCCACATCATCTGCACTCCCGAGCAGATAGAGTCCGAGGTCGAGGAAGTGCTCCGCTTCAGCCTGCATATGTGGCGCACCCTCGGCTTCAAGGAGATCAAGGCCTACCTGGCCACCAAGCCCAAAGAAGGGGCCGTGGGCGAGGACGCGCGCTGGGACACGGCGATCGCCTCCCTCAAGAAGGGCATCGAGAAGGAGGGCCTGGCCTACGAGATGGACGAGGGCGGCGGCGCCTTCTACGGCCCCAAGATCGACCTGAAGGTCAAGGACGCGATCGGCCGCGAATGGCAGATGACCACCATCCAGTTCGACTGGAACGAGCCTGAGCGCTTCCAGATGGAGTACGTAGACTCGGACGGCGGCCACAAGCGGCCCTACATGGTGCACCGAGCCCTCTTAGGATCGCTCGAGCGCTTCTTCGGCGTCTACATCGAGCACTGCGGCGGGGCCTTCCCCGTCTGGCTCTGCCCCGAGCAGGCCACGGTCATCCCCGTCGCCGCCGCCTTCGACGACTACGCCAAGAAGGTTGTAGCCGAACTGCGCCTCGCCGGGATCCGCGCGCGGGCCGACCTCTCCGACTCGCGCATGAACGCCAAGATCCGCGACGCCCAAGGCCAGAAAGTCCCCTACATGCTCGTCGTGGGCCAGAAGGAGGCGGACGACGAGGCGGTTTCCGTGCGCAAGCTGGACGGCAGCCAGGAGAACGGCGTGAAGCTCTCGGACTTCAAGGCCAAGGTCCTCGATAAGATCGCGACTCGCGCGATAGACCCGTAATCAGGCGAAACGATGGCGATGAGGAGGGGACGCTCCGAGCTCTGGAATCTCAGCTCCATTCTTGCCTTAGCGGCCCTCGGCTGCGTCCTTCTGTATGGGCTCAGGGTCGTCATCTCCGGCAGGATCTGGTACCTCTACCTCGTCCTGAATCTCGCCATCGCTTTTGTGCCCTATATCATAGCGGCCGCGGGAACCGTCCTCCTCGCCGCCACTCCATCTAAACGGCTTCGGGCCTTCATCGTGGCGCCGGTCGCCCTCCTTTGGCTTCTGTTTTACCCGAACGCGCCCTACATACTCACCGATTTCATCCATGTGGTGGAGCGCACCTACCTCAAGGCTCCGCCCTCTGATTCGCTGGGTCTCAACGCCATCCTTTGGTACGACCTGATAATGAACGCGGCCTTCGCCTTCATGGGCCATTTCATAGGCCTAGTATCGATGTGGCTCATGCAGAGAAATCTCAAGAGCTCCTGGGGGAGGACGGCCGCCATCGCAACGATCCTCGCCGCCGCTCTCCTCGCCGGCTTCGGCATCTACCTCGGACGCTTCCTCAGGCTCAACTCCTGGGACCTCCTTCTCGATCCGCGAAGAGTGATAGCCGAAATAGGCGAGGCGGTCCAAGATCCGCTCGTCTTCCTCTTCAGCGCCGTATTTTCCCTCTTCATCTTCCTCACCTACGCCGCCTTGGTCATGTTCAAGCGCATGAGTCCGAGCGAGGACTGAGGGGTTTAGGAGATTGTTTCCCCTAAACCCCTTTTTCCATTCCTCTTTTCCGCTTCAGTCCTGCGCCCGGAAATCCACCACGCAGACTTCCTCGAGATTGGGATCGAGGTAGTCCTTGCAGAAAGCCCGATGAAGCGGATGAGGCAGGTATGAGTCCCTTCCCGCCTCGTCGCCGAAGGTGACGATGAAGCAATGCGTGTAGCCGTGGTCGAGCTTTTCGGGGCTCGAGTTGCGTCCCCACTCGAAACCCGTCACGAAGGGAAGCTTCGCGACGAGGTCGCGGAACGCGTTTTCGATGCCGCGCCGGGCATTCTCGTCCGCATCGTCGCGGAATTTGAATAGGACAACGTGCCGATAGGGCTTTTTCTCGATGCTCATGTCGTTTGCCTCCAGACCGCTTGCATGCGGTTCGATAGGATGATACCTTAGGAAACCGGTTACGTAAACCGATTACTCAAGGAGAAGGATGAGGACGACTATAGACGATATCGCTAAGGAAGCGGGGGTCTCGAAGGCGACCGTTTCGCGGGTGCTCAACGAGAGAGCCGCGGGCGTCGGCGCGGAAACTCGCTCTCGCGTCAAGTCGATCATCGAGAGAATGGATTTCGAGCCCTGCGGCGTAGCCAGGGGACTCGCGACAGGCAAGTCCCGCTCGGTAGGACTGGTGATTCCCGATATCGCCGATCCTTTCTTTCCCCTTCTCATCCGCGGGATAGAGGACGCCCTCCGAGGCCCCTCGTACGGCCTCTTCCTCTGCGACTCCGATCGAGATATCTCGCGGGAGAAGGAGCAGCTGCGCATGCTGCTGGAAAAGCGGGTGGACGGCGTGATCCTCAACTCGACCAGCTCCGACTGCGACTGTCAGCTCGACCTATTGGAAAAGCGCTCGGTGCCCTATATCCTCCTGGATCGCATGATAGAGTCGCGGTCTCACGCGGCGGGGGTCTACGCGGACAATCGCAAGGGGGCGCGAATCGCGACGGAGTACCTGCTGAAGGGCGGGGCGCGGCGCCTGCTTTTCATAAACGGGCCCGAGGAGCTCTCGGTCTCCAGGCTCCGGAGGGCGGGCTTCGAGGACGCCTGCCGCGAGGAAAGCGTCGATGCGGGCGCGATCCTGTACGGGAGCGGCGACCACTCGGTGGAGAGCGGAGAGCGCCTCGTGGATGCGCTCCTCGAAAAGTCGGGAGGAAAGCCCCTCTTCGACGCGATATTCGCCGCCAACGACCGGATGGCCATAGGCTCGATGCGCTCGCTCGCGAAGCGCGGCATCCGGATTCCGGAGGAGGTCGAGATAGTGGGCTTCGACGACATCGAGCACGCTCGGCTCGTCGATCCGCCCCTCACTACGGTGGCCCAGCCGGCCTTCGGGATGGGCCGGGAGAGCGCCCTGCTCCTTTTGCGCCTGATAGACGGGAAGAAGCCTCGCAAGAGGATTGTATTCATGGATCCGACCCTCGTAGTCCGAGGGACAACGAGGCCCAGATAAAGGAGAGCAACGATGGAAAATTTCGATTTCAGGAATCCGACGAAGATAGTCTTCGGGCGCGGTACGGAGGCTCGAGTCGGCGCCGAGACGGCCGCCTTCTCGAAGAAGGTCCTTCTGCATTACGGAGGCGGCAGCGTGAAGGCCTCGGGCCTCTACGACCGCATCGTCGCGTCTCTGCGCGCGGCCGGCGTCGAGTGGGTCGACTTGGGCGGCGTCAAGCCGAATCCTCGCCTGAGTCTCGTGCGCGAGGGCGTGCGGCTCTGCAAGGAAAAGGGCCTCGGCCTCGTCCTCGCGGTGGGCGGCGGCAGCGTCATCGATTCGGCCAAGGCCATCGCCATGGGCGCGGTGATCGACTCTGACGTCTGGGATTTTTACCTGGGCAAGGGAGAGCCCGAGGCGGCCCTGCCCGTGGGCACGGTGCTGACGATTTCCGCCGCCGGAAGCGAATCGAGCACGGGGACGGTCATCACCAACGAGGACGGGCAGCTGAAGCGCGCGGTCAACTCCGACCTGATCTATCCGCGCTTCTCGATCCTCGATCCCGAGCTGACCTTTACCCTGCCCCGCTTCCAGGTCGCCTGCGGCGCAGCGGACATCCTGGCCCACCTCATGGAACGCTATTTCACCGTGGTGCAGCACGTGGAGTTCACCGACCGCCTCATCGAGGCGACGATGAAGACGATCGTCCTCAAGGCCCCCCTCGTGCTGGAAAACCCGAGGGACTACGATGCCCGGGCGGAGTTCATGTGGGCGGGCACGATAGCGCACAACAACCTCCTCAACACCGGCCGCGTCGGGGACTGGGCATCGCACGATATCGAGCACGAGATCTCAGGCATCTACGACGTAGCGCACGGCGCCGGCCTCGCGGTGGTCTTCCCCGCCTGGATGAAGCATACGCTTATGCAAGATGTCGATCGCTTCGCGCAGTGGGCCGCGCGGGTCTGGAATGTCGACATGGACTTTTGGAATCCCGAGGCGACGGCGCGGGAAGGCATCAAGCGCCTCGAGGCTTTCTTCCATTCCCTGGGGCTCGGCACCAAGCTGGCCGACCTCGGCGTCGGGAGCGACCGCCTGGACGAGATGGCCTCGAAATGCACGGACGGCGGAAAGAGGACGGTAGGCAACTTCGTGAAGCTGGACCAAAAGGCCGTCCGAGCTATACTGGAGGCGGCCCGGTAGCATAGGGCAAAGGCGGTCGGGACGCGGAGCTGAAGTGGGCGGTCGAGCAGCTGCGCTGAATGATCAGAGCGTCATCGACGCCTTGCCCCCGATATAGAACAGGATGAACATGGCCTTGCCGAAGGCCTCCGGGACATAGAGGCCCGCGGCCCCCCCGCCAAGGCGGAATACGCCGATTTTGCCGACCTTGAACCATGCGGAGATGTCGGGGATAAGCACCTGACCGAAATCCGCCCTAGTTGCAAGGCCCAGCATAAAGAAAGCGCCCGCCCCCACTTGGGCATCGATCGCCACTTTCCCGACATCGAGCTCGGCGTAGGCGTTGGGCCAGGCCATGTTTTCGGCGATGATGCTGAAGACGCGAGCCCCGATTCCGAGCTTGACGAGACCGAAGTCCCCCTGATAATACAGGCCCACTTCGGGGAGGGGCACGAGGGGCCATTCGTCGAGGAAGCCATCGGTGTTCGTCGTCGCGACTTTGCCGAAAGAGAAGTCGCCGCCCTTGGGCACGATCGCGCCGATATCGAGCCGCGCTTGCGATGAGGCGGGCGGAGTCGCGATGAGCACTATCGCGCAAGCCAAGGCAAGGACGGTGATTTTCCTCATTTTTGCCCCTGTATGAAACATAATCAGAACGCGAGCCGCGTTACGCTTGCGGAGCCGCCGTCCAGGCCCACCGAAAAGCAATGGGCGCTGCCGGCGTCGGTGACCGTCAGGCTTTCTACGAGCCACTCGTCCATCGACCCCAGGCTCTCATGCACGAGATAATGCCAGTGGCCGGCGATGATCAGTTTTACATTGGACTTGGCGAAGAGATCGAGGAGCTCGGCCGCCTCGCGGGGATCGGAGAGGCGATAGTAGTAGAGCACGTCAGCCGCCGCGTAGATAGGATAGTGGCTGATGACGATCTTAGGCTTCGGGTCCGCGGCGAATTCGCTTTTCAATTCGTTGATCTGACAATCGCCGAGGGTCCCCTGGCCCGAATCGACCACATAGATCGAGTAGCCGCCGACAGAGAGCCGGAAGAACGAAGGCCCGATATATTGCCTGAAATAGGACCAGCCGCCGTTGTAGAGATCATGGTTTCCCAGGGCAGAATACCACTGCATCGGGTTGCCATTCGAATCCTGCATCGACGAGGCCCAGGCAACGAAGCTCTCGAACTGAGCCTGGGTGCCATTATGCGCGTCATCGCCGACGTAGAGGACGAAGGCGTAGGGTTTGCCGTTGGCATTCGCGTCCGGGGACCGCGCCAAAGCCGAGAACGAGTCGAGGACGGCGCTCCCCGCGGCGAAGGACGCGCCGAAGTGCGGATCGCCGACTATCAGGAAGCTGAAGGGGGCCGAGGACGAAACCGCCGCGGAAGCGGGCTGGACGATCGCCTTGGCGTCCGCATCCTTGACGCGTCCGGTGACGCCTGAAGATTCGGCGAAGAAATCGGATAGGGAGCTCGGGCAGGATACGCAGAGAAGCGTCACGATCGCTAGTAAGGCCGCGAGGCGTCCGGAAATACCGCTCATGCAGCTCACGGTCCTTTTAGCGGGATCGTCACGGCCACTCTGAACGCGAAGCCGTCTATGTATCCCGTCGGGGTGAAAAAATCGCTGTATTTTATCATGAGCCGGCATCGAAGCGACAGCGCCGCCAGGTCGACGCTCGATCCGAAATCGAATAAGGTACGGAAAGAATAACTCGCGTCCTCGTCGGAATTTGACTCTACGGCCGCGTCCACCGTCCATCTGGATGAGAAGCGCCATCCGGCGTCTACGCGTATGAGCGGGTTCCCCTCCCAAAGGGCTGTCGGCAAGCCGTCGATGGCGGTGCGGATGCCTTCGAACCCAAGGGCCCAATCGCCGAAAATCCCCTTCGACTCGATGTCGCCTCCCCATCGGCCTACGACTCTTCCCCCGAACCGCAGCTCCCGTGCGTCTTCGAAGAGTTCACGGTAGCGCAGGTGGGAATCGAGGGAAATTCCGGTTGGCCCCGGCCCGAACAAGCGATAGGCGACATGCAAGCCCGCCGAATCGATAAGGGCGCTGTAGTTTCCAGGAGCGACGCCGAGGGCCGAAGAGATGTCGGCCGCCGCCGAGAGCCGCCCCTCGGCGGCGGACAGGAGTTCCCGGAGCACTATGGCTCCGCTCTCGCCCGTTTCGGTCTCGAAACCTATGCCCGCGGCAAGGGAAGCCTCGAGCGGAGGCCTCTCGGCCTGTCGCGCTTCCTGACCTGCGGCCGGCGAAAGGCCTCTGGCCGCGACGAGGCAGGCGAGGCCTAGGCCGCGAAGCAAATTTGCGTTTCCCAACTGCGGCCTCCCTGCATCGGAAACACTCGACGGCCCAAAATAATACAGCATTCGGAGGGGCTTTGACACCTGGTTGAAGTCGGCGCGGGATAGCGTTATACTTAAAAGATCTTTGGTGAATAATCTTAAATAATCCAGACGAGGCAAACAAAATGGACGATGGGTTCTTTCTCTTCAGCGAGTATCGGGACGAAGGGAACGAGGCGAGGCATTTCATCTGCGGCGACTATCATCTGTGGATCTGGTCGGACGATGCCTGCGCGATCGTTCGCTTCGAGTTCCACTACAAAGACAGGCGGGTAAAATATTTCGGCGGCGAATTCCTGCGCGGATCTGAAAACTATGTCATGCCGATGTTCTTCATACTCGACCAATTGTTCACCTGCGATGCGGACTTGCAAGCCAGATTGCTGGGCATCAGGGACGACTACGCTTCCGGGATGCAGGTCCCAAGCCATCCCGATTTTGGGGAAGGGCTGAGGCCTGCGATCTAATAACGGGCAGGACCGAACTAGGACTTCCTTTTTTCATTCATGGCCTCCGCGATCTCCTTCCATCTGCGACAGGCATGCAAGTGTCCCCCGCCTATGTCCTCCAGCTCAGGCTCCGGGAGGCTTGAGCATTCCTCCGTCGCGAATAGGCAGCGCGTGTGGAAACGGCAGCCCGGCGGGATGTCCGAGGCCGAGGGAATCTCTCCCTTGACCATAAGCTCGCGCATGATACCCGCGCGGCCGGCCTCGGGCTCGCAGACCGCCGCGATGAGGGCCTTCGTGTAGGGATGGAGGGGACGGTCTATGACCTCGTCCTGGCTGCCGATCTCCACGATCCTGCCGAGGTACATGACCGCGATGCGGTCGGTGAAGTAGCGCGCGGTGGAGATGTCGTGGGTGATGTAGACGAAGGAGAGCTCCATGTCCGCCTGGATCGTCTTCATGAGGTGGAGAATTTCCGCCCTCGTGGAGAGATCGATCATGGACACGATCTCGTCGGCGACGATGACGCTGGGACGCAGAATCAGCGTGCGCGCGATAGCGACGCGCTGCCGTTGGCCGCCGGATAGCATATGGGGATGGCGGTCCATGTAGTCGGAAGTCGGCGTCATCTTCACCTTTTCCATGACCTGGGAAACCATCTCCATCCTCTGCGCGCGGGTCTCGCCAATGCGGTGGATGAGCAAGGGTTCCTCGAGGACGTCCTTGATCTTGAAGTGGGGGTTCATCGATGCGTAGGGGTCCTGGAAAATCATCTGCACGCGGCGGCGGTAGGCGAAGTCCTCGTCCCGCCCCAGGGAGACGGCCCCGAAGCCCTCGACCTTGATAGAGCCCGAACTGGGCTCTATCAGGCGCATGATGAGCCTGCCCGTCGTGGTCTTGCCGCAGCCCGACTCGCCCACGAGGCCGAGTATCTCGCCGCGGCGGAGGCTGAAGCTCAGGCCATCGACCGCGCGTACGCGCTCGCGGCCGCGGCGGGAGACGAACTCTTTTTTGAGCTCCTTCGCTTCGAGGATGGCCGCAGCGGGATCTTGGGCATTACTGGCGCTCATACTCGGGGTCCTCCCTGGCCTTCCAGCAAGCGACTAGATGTCCCGGGCCGATCTCGGCGGCCGGCGGCTCCTCGGCGACGCATTTCGCCTTCGCGAAAGAGCAGCGGGGAGCGAAGCGGCAACCGGGCGGCGGGGCGAGAAGATCGGGGGGCGAGCCGGGAATGAAGGCGAGCTCGCTCACGCGCTTATGGAGCCGTGGAGTGGAGGCGAGGAGTTTTTGCGTGTAGGGATGTAGCGAAGTCCTTCGGGGCTCGCTTGGCAGTTCGCGCAGCGAACTGCCTGGAAGGGAGCCGCGGGGTTCGCTGTGTCCGAAAATTTGCTCGCCTGTGCCCAGCTCCACTATCAGCCCTGCGTACATCACCATGATCCTGTCCGCGATCTCCGCCTCGGTGGCGAGATCGTGGGTGATGAAGATGTAGGAGAGGCCGAGCTCGCGCTTGAGCTTTTTCAGGAGATTGAGTATCTGGGCCTGGACGATGACGTCGAGGGCCGTCGTCGGCTCGTCCATCACGACGACCTTGGGCTCGAGGAAGAGGGCCATCGCTATCACGACGCGCTGCTTCATCCCGCCGGAGAGCTCGTGGGGATAACGGTCGAGGACTTTCTCGGGCAGGCCGACCAGATGGAGGTACCTGAGCATGAGCGCCTCGACGGCAGCGTCGCCCTGGCCGCCGCTCGCGTGCTCCCGCCAGGTTTCGGCCATGAGCTTGCGTATCGTGTAGACCGGCGTGAGGCTGTTCATCGCGCCCTGGAAGACCATCGAGATCTTGGACCATCGGACGTCCCGCCGCAGGCTCCTGTCGGAGATCCCGACTATCTCGGTCCCGTCGATCGCGATGCTGCCGGCCACGATCCTGCCGGGCGGGGAAGGCATGCCCAGGAGGGCCAAGCCCGTCGTAGTCTTTCCGCAGCCCGACTCGCCGACGAGGCCGAGGGTCTCGCCGGGGTAGAGGTCGAAGGAGACGCCGTCGATGGCGCGCACGGCCCCCTTCGAGGTGAAGTAGCGAAGCTTGAGGTCGCGCACGCAGAGGACGGGCGCGGTCTCGGCCTTGGTAGTTTCGCTCATCGCGTCACCTGGTCTTCAGCTTCGGGTGGAGTATCTTGTCGAGGGCCGTGCCGAGGAAGGCGAAGGACATGCCCATGAGGGCTATCATGAGGCCGGGAGGGATGACCCACCACCAGAGTTTGTTGATCACCGCGCCTTGAGTGAGGGCGGATTCGAGTATCTGTCCCCAGGAGACTATCGTAGCGTCGCCGAGGCCGAGGAGGCTCACGCTGGCCTCGTAGACGATGATGGCCGGAATGCTCAGGGCCATCGACGCGAAGCTGTAGGGCAGGAGGATGGGGCCGATGTGCTTGAACACGATGCGCCACTTCCCCGAGCCGAGCGCCCTGGATGCCTCGACGAAAGTCTCCTCCTTGATCTGAAGCGTCATGCTGTACACCGTCTTGAAGGAGCCCGTCCAGAAGAAGGCGCAGATGAGGACGATCAGGGTCCAGATCGAGGGCTTGAATATGGCCGAGACCACGATGAGGAAGGGCAGGACGGGGAGGAGGTAGATGAGCTCGTAGAGCCGCGAGAGCAGCCAATCGGCGACGCCTCCGAAATAGGCGGCGATTATCCCGAGGAGGACGCCGGCGACCACCGATATCACCGAAGTGAGTATTCCGATGACGAGGGCCCAGCGAATGCCGATGACGACGCCGGTGAAGATGTCGCGTTTTGACGCGTCGGTGCCCAGTATTCCCGAGACGTGGCCCGAGACGAGGATCGAAGGCTTTCCTACGCGGAAGCCGGGCGAGACTATGAGGGCGCGGATCTCGATCTTGTAGTCGCCCTTGAGCGTGACCGGAGAGCCGAGGATGTCGGGCCCCAGCTTCGCGAAAAAGATATCTACCGGCTTGATCAGGTCGGCGTTCATGCCGTCGGCCAGCTGTGCGTCGCGGCCCCTGACGAACTCGACGGCGGCCTGGGCGCAGTTCCGCGCCACGGAGACGCGGTTGTCGCTGCCTTCGGAGAGCTCGACCTGCTCGCGGAACAGCTCGGCGCGAAGGCCGTCGGGACGCTCGAGCGTGACGCTCAGGGGCACCTGGCCCGATCCGGGCACGCGGAGGATCAGGTCTCGCGGCGGCTGGTCGTAGAAGAAGGGGTAGTCGAAGACGAAGCTCGCGATGGAGGCGCCGCCCTCCAGGGCTTCGGTCTCGGCCGTGATGGCGGCCAGCGTGGAAGAGCTTACGCCCTTCCTCGCGCTGAAGAAGTTCGTCCACGCGGGAGGGGCGGCCTGCGGGTTGTCCTGCCAGTAGTCGATGTCCCGCCAGTGCTTCGAGGCGCCGGGAAAGGGGACGATGAGAGGGCCGAATATGCCGAGGAAAGCGAAGGCGAGGAGGAGGCCGAGCCCCACGAGACCCTGCTTCACCTTGGAGAATTCCTTCCAGAATTCCTTGAAATCCTGGAGGCCGTCCTTTACGCTCATGCCCTGCCTCCGACCTTGATGCGAGGGTCCAGGAGCCCGTACGCGAGGTCGAGGATCACGAAACCGAGCATGTTGACGAGGGTCTCTATCGCGAGGGTCGCCATCAATATCGGGACGTCGTTCTGCTGGACCGCGATAAAGTAGAGGTTCCCGATGCCAGGCCAGCCGAAGATGCCCTCGACTATGATGTTGCCCGCGATGGATCCGAAGAGGCCGAGTATGGCGAGGGTCATGATGGCGGGCATCGAGCTGCGCAGGACGTGGCCGAAGAGAATTTTCCTCTCGGGTATCCCGCGCGCGCGGGCCGCCGTCACGAAGTCTTCCTGGAGCGTGGAGAGGACGATATTGCGCACGAGGTAGGCCGTGCCCCAGACGCCGAGGAAGACTAAGGTCATGAGGGGCAGGGAGAGGTGCCAGAGGTAATCGAGGAAGCCCGCGAAGTGCGTCGGCGCCGGATTGGAATGGATGCCGCCGGAGGGGAAGATGGGGAAGCGGTAGGAGAAGGCCATGATGGCGAGCATCGCGAGCCACCAAGCCGGAAGCCCGTTCGTTATCATGGTTATCATCGAATTCGTCCTATCGAAGGGCCCGTTGGGTCTGCGGGCCGCGTAGAGGCCGAGCATCACGCCGAGGATGGTCACGAGGACGACCTCGGAGCTGAAAAGCACGATCGTGCGGGGCAAGGCCTCGAGGACGATCCTGCTGACGGCCCTGTCGCCGTTGGAGGCCTTGATGATCGTCGAGTTGCCGAAATCGAAGCCCAGAGTGCGGACGCTCCGCCAGAATATCCTGCTGGGCAGGCTCTCGTCCAAATGATATTGCCGGTACTTGCTCTCGCGTCTCGAGGCGATGGCCGCCTTGAGCTGCCCTTCGTTGAGGTTCCTTAGGCGGCTGGCCTCTTGGGCGACCTCCTCGTCTATCTGGGCGCGCATAGTCCGGTCGGCGACGCCGTTGAAGAGGGTCGAGAAGACGCAGATCATCACGACATACATGAGGATTCCGTAGCCTACGCGTTTGAGCAGGAAATAGCGATACATGGCGCTTAAAAAACGATGAGCATGGAGCTCTCGACGGCGCCTGCCTCGGCGCCGAGGGCGGCTTCGACGATGACCGTGTAGGCCCCGGGCTTAAGGCCGGCGAGGGCCGCGGCGGGGATAGCGGCCTCCGCGCTTCCGGCCTTGACGATCGTGGCGGCGACCTTGATCTCCGTGTCGGCGACGATAGTCACCGTTACCCTGCCCTTGGCGAGGGGCGTGGATGTCCCGGCGGGGAAGGCGACTTCGCTGGCGGCGACGGCGACCTTGAGCTCCTTGCCGGCGGCGTAGTCGCCGACGCCGATCCTGTCGATGCGGGCGAAGGACGCGGAGAGGGCCTTGGTGAACCAGCCCTTCTCGAAGGGGTAGGCGGGGTCGCGGTAGGCGGTCATGACCATGGAGTTGTTCTTGGAGTCGTACTTGTCGATGACGAAGCCGCCGTTGGAGATCACCGCGTGGCCGTGCTTCTCGATAAAGGCGATCGAGGCCTGGTATGCCTTGGCCGCCTGGCCGGGGCTGACGAAGAGGGCGAGGGAGGCGGGGACCGCCTTTCTGGCCGCGAGCTCCCGGAGCTTGGCTTCGACGTCCGCGACGCAATTCTGCGCGAGGAGATCCACTTCGGTAAAATCGCCGTCGGCATTGAAGGCGTAGACGGTCTTGGAGGCGGCGCCCTCGGCGACCAAGGCCTTGAGGGCCTCGTGGATAGTCCAGGGCAGGACATCGCCGTAATTCGACGCCTCGATCATGAGGCTCGGGCAGAGGAGGCCGGCGAGCTGGTTCTGGTCCATCGGGTAGTTGGCGTCGCCGTAGACGGTGATCGAGTCGTCCTTATTGAAGACATAGCCCTTAACGCGGGGGAGGCCCGGATTGACTGCTCCCGCGTAGGAGTCTTCGTAGACCTTATCGTCCCTGCCATGGCGTACGCAGAGATCGTAGGGCCTCGCTATCGCGTAGCGATAGTCGTCGATGCCGATGGCGCGGCCGTCGTGCCACCTTCCGAACTTGAAATGGAAGGTGGCCTGCGACCAAGAGAGGTTCTTGAGCGGCTCCACTTTGACGTAATCGTAGCTCGAGCCGTCGCCCTTGATATCGACATAGTTGAGGCCCGACTCCCACTTCTGCGTTCGCGAGTTCCAGATGACGGCTTCCGCGGGCACGGCGATCGAGCCCTTGGGCGGGGAGGCGCTAAAGTCGATGGCGCCGGTCCTGACCTTGGACCACGAGGCGGTCAAGGGGAAGCCGATGCCGGTTATCGGATTGGCCGCGTACTCTTGGTCCGAGACGTTTTTAATGATGACGGAAGAGTAGCTGTCGCCGAAGCCGCCGGGCCCGATCGGGTCCCACGCGCTCATGAAGAGGGCGCCCTTGGAGGAGAACTCGGTCAGCTTGAGGACCTTGCTCCCGTCCTTTTCGCTCTTTACGTCGGCGGAATAGAGGGAGAAGTTGTCGATGCCGTCGCCGGCGCCCCAGAGCATCCGGCTGTTGAACCTGTCCTTGTTGGCGCAGGTATAGTTCGTCGTCGCGGCGATGAAGACCCGGACCGCCTCTTGGAGGCCGAGGCCGGTGGCCTTCAGGAGCTTCGCGTAGTACTCGGCCGAATCCTTGACGCGGCCGTTCACGCAATCCTGGGTAAGGTCGTTCAGCTCCTTGTTCTCGTACTGCCACATGCCCGCCTTGCCGCCGCCCGGCATGAAGGAGTTCCAGGGAGCGTACATCTGGGCGATGCTGGAGTCCCAAAAGGCGTAGGTCTGGCCGCCGTTCCAGGCGTCGGTGTACAAGTTCCATTGGCAGGCGGCGGGATCGGTCTTGTTCCAGAGGGCGCCGCACTTCGCGCGGTCGTACTCGAGACGCTCGACCTTGATGCCGGCCTTCTCGATTTGGTTCGCGATATAGCGGCCCTCGGGCAGGCGGAGGTTCGGGTCGTCGACGCGGATGAGGAACTTCACCGTGACGCTCAGGCCGTCGTAGCTCCACCACTGCCCCTTCTTGGCTAGCTTGGGATCGGCGGCGGCGGCTTTCCGCATGGCCGCGTCGATGTCGGCGAGAGCCTTCTTCTCGTTGCCCGCGGCGGTAAAGCCGAGCTTGGAGGCGACGAGGCCGAAGCGGGAGGAGTTGGGCTGTCCGGGGATGGCGGGGCTGTACATGGGCAGACCCGCGCCGACCAGTATCTCGTCGATGATCTGCTTGCGGCTGATGAGGAAGTTCATCGCGTAGCGGACTTCGCGGACGGCGAAGGGGTTGAACCGAGCCTTGCCGTCCTGATCGACGGCGGTATAGGGGGCCTTGTTCGGATAGGGGTTGATGTACAAGTCCACGTAGAGATTGCCGGTGACCGCGTAGGGATCGAGCTTGGCTTTGATCTCGTCCGGCAGGGCCTTGAAGGTGGCGCCGCTTGTGGCGTAGTCGAACAGGTCGCTGCGGCCGGAAGCGACGTCTTTAAGCGCTATATCCTCTTGGGTTTTCGCCTCGAGCAGGATTCTGTCCACGATGGGACCCTTTGCCTGGGCGCTCGCCGAAACGGCGACGCACAGGGCTATCGCCGCGGCTATGGGCACTTTGTTCATGGAGACCTCTTAAGTGGCGGCGACAGCGATGGAATAGTCTGCCCCAGCGAATCGGAAATGTAAAGCCGGCGCCTCCGATCGCATCGGAGGGGCTATTCCTGGACATATACCGCCAAGGGCGGGAAGCCGTTGAAATAGATCGAGGAATAGCTTTGCGTATAGGCGCCGGCCGTGAAGAAATAGACTCGATCGCCGACCCGCGCGCTCTCGGGCATCGCGTAGGTCCATTTTTCGTAGAGGATATCCATCGAGTCGCAGGTGGGGCCGGCGATGATAGTGTCGATCGCCTTCCCCGAGCCCTCGTAGTAGATCGGGTACTTGATCGACTCGTCCAGGGTTTCGATCAGGCCTCCGAATTTACCGATGTCGAGGAAGACCCAGGTATAGCGCTCATGGACGGATTTCTTCGCGATGTTGACGATCTCGCCCACGATGACCCCCGCGTCGCCGGCCAAGGATCGTCCCGGCTCGATGATGACTTCTTCGGGCCAACCCTCCTGGAAGCTGTTGTCCATAAAGCGCTTGATGTTCTCCGCGTAGGAGGCTATCGAGTCGCTGGGCTCCAGATAATTCGCCGGGAATCCCCCGCCCATGTTCACCATTTTCAGATCGACGTGTATCTCTTCGCGGATCGATCTGAAGAGCTGCCCGACCGTCGTGAGAGCGGATGACCATTGCCCCACGTCGCGCTGCTGCGAGCCGGGATGGAAGGAGATGCCATAGGGCTCGAGCCCGAAGCGCACGGCGGCCTTCACGAGCTGCCGCGCCAAATCGGGATAGCAGCCGATTTTCTTGGACAGCGGCAAATCGGCGCCCGATCCGTCGGTGAGGAGGCGGAAGCAGACCCGCGAGCCGGGAGCGGCATCGGAGATCATGTTGAGATCGGAGATCGAGTCCGTCGCGTAAAGACGGACTCCGCGCTCGAAGAAGTACGCGATATCCCGTTTTTTCTTTATCGTATTGCCGAAGGTCATCCGCTCCGGCAAGACGCCGAGAGCGAGCAATCGGTCGAGCTCGTATCGGCTGGCGACGTCGAAGCAGGAGCCCAGATCGCGCAGCAGGGACAGCACTTCGGGGTGCGGGTTCGCCCTCATCGAGTAGTATATCTTCGCGAAGGGAAGATTCGCCCCGAGCTCCTCGTACTTGGCCTTGACCACGTCGAGGTCTAGGATCAGGCAGGGCGTTTCCTTGCCTGCGGCGAAGGCTTTCAGCTTCCCGAATTTCTCGATCGACATGAAATTCTCGAGTGGAAAATCGTATCGCGCGGCCGCGGGGCTCGTCTTGGGCATGCCTTATTCCTCCGATAGAGATCCGAGCCCTAGCTCTCCAGGCCCCCCGCAGCGGCGCTTATGAGGCGCTTCTTCAAGGTTTCGAGGAGCTTCCATTGAACGATGGGGATATCCCGCAATGCCTCATCGGGGATGGTGAGCAGCACGGCGTCGCTCAAGGCGCGCGCCTGGAAAGAATCGCCCGCGGCCAGGACCTGATCGCCGCCGAAGACGGAACCCGTAGCCAGCTCCGCGATGCGTTGGTTTCCCTTGACCAGCTCCAGGAGGCCCTCGCGTACCATATGCACGCCGTCGCCGAGGAAGGCCGCCTGCCCCGCCATCAGGGTCGTCGTATGGCCGCCCTGGGCGATGCTCCGCAGCAAGGGGAAGGAGATCATCTCTCCGAAGAGCCAGGTGTCCTGGAGGAATTGCCGGGCATCGGCGATGCGCCGAGCCTCGCCCAAGAGGCCCGTGCGTCCGAGGAATTCCAGGTACAGGACCGTCGGGATGCGCAGCGCGACGATGTCGCTGAGCGCGCGGAAGCTGCGGAGCGCGCTCTTCGCATAGAGCGCCGAGTACTCTCCGATGAGCGATCCCGCCCCCATGGTGCCGCGTTTCCCCTCTTCGAGATCGAGCACCTCGACGATTCCCTGGATCACGAGGTAGATTTCGTCATGGGGCGCGCTCTCGCGGAGGATAAGGCTGCCCGCGGCGAATGCCAGCTTCTGGCAGTTGAGGAGCATGCGCACGTTATAGGCTGGCGTCGAGAAGTAGGAGCATAGCTGGCGGAAGGCCGCCGCGAGGGCGTAGTCCTCGTTCCCGGCGATAAGTATATCCTCCTGCCCGAAGGCGGCGCTGGAGCCGACCTGCTTCTGGAGATCGGATAGGCGCCCGGCTATGTGGCTGATAAGGATGCGCGGCGAGGGGTCGTCGCTGAAATCCAGGGCGGAGCCGTGGATGGCGCCGCCGCCGGCGTCTATTTTTTTAATGTCCGCCCTGGCTAGGAGCTCCCGCTCGAGACGCTCTTTGTAGGCCTTCGAGACGCCAGGCGCTTCGGGATCCTCCGTAACCATGGAACGCAGCACTTCGAAAGTAGGGATGTCCGCGAGGTGGGCGTAGATCGCGGGGCCCTCAGCCCCGCAGGCGCGGAAGAAGAGCACCGTCGTTTCCACGGGATGAGCCGACAGGATGGGCCTCACTTCCAGCCCCTCTACGTCGTTCCACAGGTCGAGCTCGAGGTCGATGACGTCGAAGTACCGCTCGAAACTGCCTTCGCCGAATCCCATGAGGGCCGAGAGCTTCTTGGCCACGGAGGAGCGGACCGCGGGCACCGCGAAATAGCGGATGCGATGATCCGAGTGGACGAGGGAGGTCAGGCCCGCGAAATGATCGTCGTGGGCATGAGTCTGAAATATGCCTTCGATCTCGTTTACGCCTATCCCGAGCGCCGTAAGCGAATCCAGGATATGCGGCCCCGCGTCCACGAGATAGATCCTGCCTTGAAAGATGACGATGCTGCCCATGCAGGGCTTCTCCGCGTCCCAGCCGTCGCCTTCCCCGATATGCACGACCGAGAAGTATCCGCGGCCGATCTGGCGGGGGGGCAGCGAGAAGGGCGACTCGAAGCTCTCGCCTTGCTGGAGGTTGAGATCCACCGTGACCGAGGAGGAACCCTGCGTGAACTCGTAGAGGTTGAAGCCCTTTCTGCGTATGAATGCCCCTTTCCGGAGCTCTATCGCCTCGGAGCCCATCACGCGGAGATCCAGAAGCTCGCTCGTATCGCGCATCCTTCCAAAAGCGAAGCTCAGCTTCATGCGCATGATGTCCTTGGCCAGTTCGGGCGAGGTCCCCGATTCCACCAGTTCCTCGACGGATGAAACGCCATAAGATCCGCGCATGATATAGCTGCTTTGCGCCTTCACTTGCTCGGATAGGCCGATCAATAGAGGCCGAGTCCCGTCGTTGCGCGGATGCCCGGGGATTATGAGACCCTGCCGATAGAGCATCTGCAGGACCGGAAACTCCGCGAGGTTCGCGAACTCTCCTCCTTGCAGAGGGGTGTCGGAGAGGAGGATGGCGTTCGGGCCGGTCTCGTACCTGGATCCGTCCCGCTCGACCTCCGAGATAAGGCCCCGCTTGAACAGATGCTTGACGCTATCCGCCGGACAGCCGCAGAGCACTGACAAGCCGGCCTCGGGAATGTCCACCCACCAGATCCCGTTCGCGACTCTTTCTTTGTGCATATGCCCCTCCCGGAAAGGCCGCTATTATTTCAATATAAAAGATAAACCACTAATCCATCAATCAGAATATTGGGGTAAAAGCCGTTGGTCTGTACGCTGGCAAACAGACTTTTCCTGCGTTGTTGCGTATATATTCATTGATGAAAAAGGAAAAATCCTTGGGTACGAACCTCAAACCCTTGATGGCCTTGCTCGCCGGCAAGGATGGCGGCATTCGTCAGAATGCGAGGGAATCTCTTGTGGCCCTAGGTAAACCCGCCGTCTCTTCCCTCTCCAAAGCATTGAAGAATTCGGTCCTGACGCAAGTTCGCTGGGAATCGGCCAAGGCCCTCGACGCGATCGGCTCTCCAAGATCGATACAGCCTTTGGTCCTCGCGCTCGCGGACAAGGACCGCGACGTGGCATGGCTTGCCGGCGAAGCATTGAGCAAGTTCGGGAAAGACGCATGGCCCGAATTATTGCGCGCCTTGATCAAGGGTGGGGCCGATTCGGCCTTATTTCGCCAGGGGGCGCACCACGTGCTTTGCAATCAGAAAGTAGCGGGATTCGACGACCTGCTACCGGCTCTGCTAAAGGATTTAGAATCCAACGCGGTTCGGGAAGAGACGATGGTTATTGCTAATGACATCTATAGGCGTTTGAAGCAAAGACCAAGCTCGTAAGCGGCAATTCTGTACGTTGGCGAACAGACCTTCGCTTCGTAGCGGTGTAAATTTCCATTATTATTGGAGGTCTTCGATGAAAAAGGCTGCAGGAATCGCATTATCGATTATGTTGGTTTTCATTCTTGCCGCGTGCCAGACGGCGAAGCCGGAGTCCGCGCCTGTCGCTCAAGCGGCGGCGCCAGTGGCTACACCGGCACCCGTCGCAACGCCAGCGCCGATACCGGCGGCCGCGCCAGTGGCCGCGCCAGTGGCCGCAATAGCAGTAAGGCCGATAGCGCCGGGAATGAGCCTCATAGAGACAGAAGCGCTGGGATTTTCGCCTACTGCCGAGAACGACCGGACGACTATCGATTTCGCTCTTCTGTTCTCGAACGTCGACTCGGTAAAATCGTGGAAGGTTTCCATATCGAGCGATAGAGGAAGCCCGAAAACCTATACGGGGAATGGCTCGAATGCGCCCTCCACCCTCGTCTGGGACGGCAAGGCCGATTCGGGGGCCCTCGCTCCCGATGGCAGCTATTCCGCCGCCCTATCGATCGATTATGGCGATGCCTTCAAGCCGGTTACGGTGAAGAGCAAGGCCTTCCTCCTCGATACCGCGCTTCCGACCGGAAGGATCGCGCTGGCTCCAGCCTTGTTCTCCCCGGCCGATCCGGTCGATCCAGCCGATACGGTGACCATATCCATCAATGCCGCCGCCTCCCCGGCGAAGCTCGACAGTTGGTCGATGGACATTTACGACCCGGGCGGAAACCTTTTCAAGACCTTCGAGGGTAAATGGCCCACGAACAAGGTCGCTTGGGACGGGAAAGGCATCAAGGGCGACCTCGTCGTATCCGCGGAGGATTATCCCATCGTCGCCAAATTGCGCGACGAGTTCGGCAACGTCGGTCTCGTCAAATCGACGGTTCCCATCGACATCATCGTCATCAAGCAAGCGAATGGCTTTCGAATCCCCAATTCGCGCGTGTTTTTCAAGGACTTCACCGCCGATTATCACGATGTCGCCCCCGAGCTCGAGGCGCAGAACGTAACTCGCCTCGATCAGCTCGCCGAGAAGCTCAAAAAATTCCCGGGCTACAAGATCAAGATCCTGGGGCATGCGGTCATGATCCACTGGGACGATCCAGCCCTCGGAAAAATCGAGGAAGACTCCGTTCTCGTGCCTCTCTCGCAGGCGCGGGCCGAGGCGATCAAGCAGGCGATGATCGAACGCGGCCTGGATTCCGCGATGATCGCGGCCGAGGGCGTGGGCGCCGCCGATCCCCTCGTTCCCGACAGCGACTACGCGAATCGCTGGCGAAACCGAAGGACGGCCATTTTCCTCATCAAGTGAGCCAATTTAAAAAGTCGGTTGCCTTTGAAATTGGCAATGTAGAGGCTTTCTTAAAAGTCGTCTGACTTTTAAGAAAGCCTCGGTCGTCAGGGCATCATTCGCAGATGCGCCGCCGCCTTGTCTACGATGTCCCTCTCCTTCCACAACATCGAATAGTACTTCCCCGTAGCCCAGAGCGGCGCCAGATCGATGTAGTGGGGAGAGAAGGCATGGCCCGACTCGCCGGTGGTGTGCACCGTGACCGAGCGGCTCATGTCGCCCAAGTCCACGATCATGCGCATAGACGGCAGCCAGTTCACCGTGAACGAGCCGAAGACATTCCATCCCGTGGCGTTTACGAGCGACTGGCCCCCGGCAGCGCGGAAGGGGCCGCGGTTGAACAGGGCCTCGATCGGGGCGACGCCGGATTGGCCCAGGGTCTGGTTCTTGAACGTGGCCGTATGCCGATCTCCCCAGTCGGGCCATTTCGCGGGGCTCGTTCCGTATAAGCGTTCCAGGTTAGCGACCGCGTCGGAAAATGCCTTGGCGAAAATGTCGTCGCGCTTCTCGACGACGCTCTTCGTCGTCGGATCGTCCCACCAGGGGCTGTCGGGATTCCGAACCAGGTTGCGCATCACTTCGTACCAGCGAGAACCGCCCTTCGGCCAATACTCCTTCGGGATAGCCTTATTCGCGAAGCTATCCTTGAGCAGGCACCACCAGAATTCCTCGAAGACCATGGCGCTCTTCGAATTCGCGTCGTTTCGGAAATCCCAGTTCTTCAGCATCGTCGCGGCCATAGTCTCGGTCGAGGTTTTCCATTGAGCCTTCAGCCCGGTCAGGATAGGTACGAGGGCTTGGGCGTTCGGGTTGAGGACATCGAACTGCATCTTCTGTATCTGGGCGATATCGACGGGGCCGCTCGCGCCGGCGATCATTTCGGCTATGCGCTGCGCCCGGAAGCCATAGTCCCAGTCGCTGGCGATGAGATAGGGATAGTCCGGACCGACTACGGCGTTGTTGGCGGTGACGATATAGCCCGAGCTCGGATTGAGCGCGTGCGGCAGCTTCTCGAAGGGGATGTATCCTTTCCACTCGTAGTCGTCCGTCCATCCGGGCACGGGCAATCGACCGTCGCCATGGGCCCGGATGGGAACCTTGCCGGGCATCTGGTAGCCGATGTTGCCGTCTACGTCGGCGTAGATCAGGTTCTGGGCCGGCACGGTGAAGGAACGGGCGGCTTGTCGGAACTCCTCCCAGTTTCTGGCCTTGTCGAATGCCCACACGGCTTCGAAAATATGATTCGGTTCCAGGGCGGTCCATCGCAGGGCTACCGCGTACTGCGCGGGCACTTTTATCCCAGCGCGCTCGCCGAATTTTTCGGGCAGGTATACGTCGGATACGATCGGCCCGTGCCTCGTCGAACGGAGGGTGAGGGCGACCGGGCTTCCGCCGGACACCTGGATAGTCTCGCTGCGCACTTTCATGTCCACCCATGCGCCATTCACTTCGTATTGATTCGGATTGGCGGGATTGGTCTTTTCGATGTACAGGTCCATCACGTCCGGCCCGACGTTCGTAAAGCCCCAGGCGATGCGATCGTTGTGGCCGATGACCACGCCCGGCACCCCCGCGAAGGAAAAACCGGCCACGTCGTAAGAGCCCCCGTCTCCGGCGGCCGCGGAGCCGCCGCGCAGATGCAGGCCGATCTGGAACCAGATGGAGGGCATCTGTATCCCCAAATGCGGATCATTGGCCAAGATCGGCTTGCCGGTGGCGCTTCGCGATCCCGCCACGACCCAGGAGTTGGAGCCGATGCCGCTCCCCGCCGGGCCGAGCAGGCTGTCCAGGAAGGAGAAATTAGCTTGGGCCGAGTCCAGTTTTCCCCGATCCTCCTCGGCGAGGAGACCGCTCTGCGCCGCCTTTCCTCGCGGCTCGCCGATCTTGAAGCCGGGGACGATGAGAGGATGATCCCGAGGGTAGGGCGGGAAGAGCTCGTCCACCTGCCCGCTTGTCAGCGTTTTCAGGAGTATGGCGCGCTCGATCTCCTCGTCTACATTGCCGCGGAGATCCCAGGCCATGGCCTTGGCCCAGGTAAGCGTGTTGACCGGCGTCCAAGGCTCGGGGGAATATTTGGGATTGAGGAGTTTGAGCACGCCGTATTCCAGGCTGAGGGCTAGGCCCTTGTGTCGCGCGAGATAGGCGTTGACCCCGTCGGCGTAGGCCTGGAGGATGGTCTTGGCGTCCTGGCTCGAGCTCTCCCATTCCGTCTGGGCGATCTCCGCCCAGCCCATCGCGCGCAGGAAGGAGTCAGTCCCGACCTGGGACTTGCCGAAAATCTCCGAAAGCCTTCCGGAACCGATATGGCGCCAGAAGTCCATTTGCCAGAATCGCTCTTGGGCGTGCACATAGCCTTGGGCCATGAAGAGGTCGCGCATGCCGTCGGCGTAGATCTGCGGAATGCCTTGCGCGTCGCGGTAGACATCCACGGCGCCGACAAGGCCGGGAAGCCGAAGCTCTCCGTTTACCTGCGCGAAGGAGCGGCGTACGGCGAATATCCCGAATGCCGAAAGCAGGATGGCGAGGGCGGCCAATGCGCCCAAGATCCAAGCGAGCGAACGGAATAGTTTTTTCGACCTCGGCATGTCCCCTCCGTGTTTTACGCGAACTTTCGTTATTATACACTGGAGAGGTTCTCGATTCGCAAGGAATTGAGTGTTGGCGAATGGCCGCTCGGGCGATAGCGCCTCGGCCTTAGGCGCGCGGCAATCGGCCGGCGAGTTCTTCCGGCGGGACAGCGGGGCCGAAGAGAAATCCTTGGAAGAAGTCGCAGCCTTTCGAGCGGAGGGCGTCGGCTTGCTCGATCGTCTCTATGCCCTCCGCGATGACCAGGAGATTCATGCTCGAGGCGATGGCGATGATGGCCGACGCCAGCTTCATGCCGCTCGCGTCCTTGGGCAGGCCCCATACGAAGGACTTGTCGATCTTGAGCTTATCGATCGGAAGAATTTTCAGGTAGGCCAGGCTCGAGTACTTGGTGCCGAAATCGTCGATGGCGAAGGAAATGCCCATCTCCTTCAGCCGCCGGAGCCTGGACAGTATCTCCGGCGCGTCGTCGAGCAGGGCGCTTTCCGTGATTTCGAATTCGAGGTTCCTCGCGGGAAAGCCCGTCTCCGCGATTATCTCGGAAATCCTGTCGACGAAATCGTCCCGCCTGAGCTGATGGCCGGAGATGTTGACGGCGATCCGGCCGGGATCCAAGCCGGCATCGAGCCACTTCCTGCCCTGGGAGCAGGCCGAGAGGAGGACCTGCTCGCTCAGCTCGTTGATGAGTCCGGTCTCCTCGGCCAAGGCGATGAAGCGATCCGGCCCGATCAAGCCCAGGTCGCTCTTCTGCCAGCGGACGAGGGCTTCGAGCCCGACCAAGTCGCCCGACTTGGAGTCGACCATCGGCTGGTAATGCACGACGAACTCATGCTCGTCCAGGGCTTTCCGCAGGGCCGAGCGCAGGAGGATCTGTTCCAAGGCCCGGGCGTTCATATCGGGAGAGAAGAAGCGATAGCAGTTCTTGCCCGATTCCTTCGCATTATAGAGCGCCGCGTCGGCGTTTCGGAGCAGGGTCTCGCTGTCGATAGCGTCGTCGGGGAAGATGGCGATCCCGATGCTCGCGGAGATGAACACTTCGTTGCCGTCGATCTTGATGGGCTCGGAAATCTTCCTCAGTATCTTCTGCGCGACGAGGAGGGTGCTCGGGGCGTCCGTTATCCCCGGTAGGATGACCGTGAACTCGTCCCCTCCCACCCGCGCCACGGTATCGCTCTCGCGAACGCTCCTCTGCAGCCGCTTCGCGATCTCTACGAGCAGGGCGTCGCCCGTGAGGTGGCCGCGGCTGTCGTTGACGAACTTGAACGCGTCCAGGTCGATGAACATCACGGCCGTCTGCTCCGCGTAGCGCCGCGAGTACGCGATATTCCGATCGAGGAGCTCTCGGAAATATCGTCGGTTCGCTACGCCCGTCAGGCTGTCGTAATGCGCCATGAAATGGAGCTTCTCCTCGGACAGCTTGATCGTCGTGATGTCTGAGAAGAGGCCGACATATCGGTTGATCTTGCCGTCCGAGTCCGCGAGCCCGTTTATGGAAAGCCATTTGGGATAGAGGTCCCCGTTCTTGCGGTGATCGCGGATCTCGCCTTGCCAGCTGCCCTTTTCCCGCACGGATTTCCATAATTCCTCGTAGAACGCGGCGTCCTGCCTTCCGTCCTGCAGCACCTGCACCGGCTCCCCGAGGATTTCCTCGCGCTCGTAGCCCGTTATGGTGCAGAACGACCCGTTGACGTCGTGGATCCGCATGTCGGTCCCGACGACCATGATGCCTTCGCTCGCGCTCTCGAATATCTGCGAGTTCTGATAGAGCCTGCGCTCCACTTCCTTTCGCTGGGTAACGTCCATGCCGAAGACATCCACGCGGCCCTTGTCGGCCTTGGGAACGAACACGAGCTGATAGGTCTTGAACCCGGCCTGCAGCTCGGCCTCGAGGCTCTTGTCGGTCTCGAACGCCTCATCGACGAGCAGGGCGCATCGGATCGGGACTCGCTGACCGACCTCCGTCTCCCAGTCCGCGAGGAGGTACCAGCTCGCGCGATTGGCGTACTCGACGCTCCCGTCGCGCGCGATGCTCAAGACCGGGAAGGGATTCTCGTCGGAAGACCTGATGGGATCCGGCCGCTTCTCCGGCGCTCGATAACAGAGGGAGTCCGCCTGGCCGTCATGGCGAGGCAGCTCGAGGATCGAGTCATCGCGATGGCCCGCGTAATGGACAGGCCATTCGCGCTTCAATTTAAGGTATCTAGCCATAGATTTCCCATCAATTTCTAAAATAGGCCTCTCGCTCTCCGGCCTACTGTACGGAAGCGAACATAGAGCTTGTTTCCTCCGCGTTCCGTCCCCTATGTGCGATGTCGTACAGACTTCGAACCCAGGCTTTCCGTATTCATTGCGGAAGCGGGAAGGATGCGCGCGTCTCGCATATCGATGGGAGAAAAAGGACGTCGCTATGGAGAAGAAGTCGAGCATCGAGAAGGCGATCGAGCAGAACTGGACCCAGGATGCCATCCGTTCCGGGGATTTTCGCTCGTATCAGGCGGGCGTGATGCATGACTGGCTCAGCACCTTGACTCTGCTCGCGATCTTCCTGGTTCCCCTCTTCTTCGTCCTCGATCTGTTCATGATGCCGGCGAGGCTCCTGCCGAGGTTCGCCGTGTACCGCGGCATATCCACTCTCCTCGCGCTCGCCCAGTTCGTCATTGTACGCAGGTCGAAGCCGAGCGGGAAATCCTACCTGCACGGCTATTTCATCTCCCTGCAGATCGGCGGCATCATCGCGATCATGACGCACGATCTCGGCGGCTTCAACTCGAGCTACTACGCCGGGCTCAACCTGATCGTGATCGGGGTCAACCTGCTCATGCCCTGGCGGGCCTACCACACCATCGTCAACGCGGCCCTGATCCTCGGCATGTACGTCGGCATCAACGCCCTTTCGGGCAGCCCCTTCGATACCTCCGTGATGGTCAACAACCTGTTCTTCATGTGCGCGACGGCCGTAGTGGCCGTGGCCATCAATCACGTGAGGTTCCGGCTTTTCCAAAAGGAGTTCAATCTCTTCGTCGAGCTCGAGAAGGCTCGTTCCGCCCTATACGTCGAGAAAGAGCTGGTCGACGATCGCAACAAATCCATCAAGAGCCTCCTCGACGTTTCGGGACAGGGCTTCCTATCCTTCAACAGGGACTTTCACGTCAGTCCGGAATACTCGAAGGAGTGCGAGAATATCTTCGGCCGGCGCCTCGAGGGGCTGGGGATCGACGAGCTGCTCTTCGCGGCCCCGGCGACGCGCGAGGAATTCAAGAAGGGGCTCAACCTGTACTTCTCAGGGAAATTCCGGCCCGAGGTCGTCTTCGATCTCCTCGACCACGAGATTTCGATCGGCGACCGCAGGGTGAAGGCGGACTATACGGCGGTCCACGAGAGCCGCGTGATGATATCCCTGACCGACATCACCGAAGAGCTGCGCCTCAAGGAAGAATTCCGCAGGGAGAACGAGAACAAGTCGATGCTCCTGAAAGTCATCGCGAATCGCCAGGCCTTCGCGTCCCTGAACAAAGAGGCGAAGGCGCTATTCGGCGAGCTCGCGATCGGGGGGGAAGGCGCGGAGGCGACTATCCGCGGCATCCATACCCTGAAGGCGAACGCCGGCTTCCTGGGTTTCCTCAAGACTCAGGCGGCCGCGCACGAGCTCGAGGACTATTTCTCGGATCGCGCCGCGCTCGGCCTCGAAGCCGATGCCAAGGCGCCGATATCCCGGCTTATGAGCTCCTATGCCGAGGAGCATGGGGTGATCGCCCGCGCTCTCGGGCCGGATTGGGACAGCGACGCCGAGTCGATCCAAGTGCCCCGCGCCCTATACCTGAGGATCGAGGGTTTCGTGAAGGCCAATAACCCGGACCCCGTGCTTGTCAAGGGAATGGAGGGGGCCAGGATGAAGACGCTCTCCGAGCTGTTCGGGCGCTTCCCGCACATGGTCGAGGAGTTCGCCTCCCGGATGGGCAAGCGGATCGAGCCAGTGATAATAACCGGAGGGACCATTCCCGTGTTCAACGAGGAGTACGAGAACCTCATCGACTCATTCGCCCATATCGTCCGGAACATGGTGGACCACGGGATAGAGTTGCCCGGCATACGAGAGGCGAAAGGCAAGTCGCCGACGGGAGAAGTCAAGATCGATATCAGGGAAGCGTCCGGGGAGATAGTGTTCACTTTCTCGGATGACGGCCAGGGAATCCGGCTCGCCGAGGTCGCGAAAAAGGCGAAGGAAGCGGGCCTGATCAAGAGTGTCGGCTCGGCTTCCTCGAAGGAACTCTTGAAGTTCATCTTCCGCGACAATTTCTCGACTGCCCCGAGCCTGACCGAATTCTCCGGCAGGGGGGTGGGCTTGGCCGCGGTGCGCGAGTCGGTGCATCGGATGCGAGGGCACATCAAGGTGAATACCAAGAAGGACGAGGGGACCGTGATCACGATACTCATCCCGAGCGCCAGGCGTATCCTCGTCGAGACAGCCCGATGAATGCGGAGTACGCCAATATCTTCATCCGCTGCGCCGTGGACGTATTCCAGAAAGAGGTGGGCGTGCACCTTACGCGCAAGGACCTGGTCAAGAAAAGCGCGCCGGTGCCTACCCAGCCGATCTCGATCATCGTCGGAATAACGGGTTTCATCCGCGGCCAGGTCGTCTACGCGATCGATTCTAATTTCGCCTATAGCGTCGCGCATGCGATGCTGCCGAACAGGCTCCCGGTCGATATCAAGAAAGTGGTGAATAGCGCCATCAGCGAGATCGCGAACATCATCACTGGCCAGGCGAGCATAGCCTTGGCGGGAGGCTCGGGCAAGATCGACCTTACGCCCCCCGTCGTCCTCATGGCCTCCGACTTGACCATCGACTTCGTCGACATGCCGACGATCTCCTTGAGCCTCATCTCCGAGATCGGCGTGCTGGAGATCAACATCGCCCTCGCGGACGAGGAAAAGGCCGGCCAACATGCATAGCGGCCTCATCGTCGACGACGCCATGATCATGCGAATGCGGCTGCGCGAGATCCTGGCCAAGGAATTCAATATCCTGGGAGAGGCGTCGAACGGCCAAGAAGCCATCGAACTCTATCCTCAGTACATGCCGGATTTCGTCACGCTCGATATCACCATGCCTCTCGTCAGCGGGATACAGGCCCTCCAGGCCCTCCTCTCGAACTTCCCGGCGGCCCGAGTCGTCATCGTGAGCGCCGTCGGCCAGAAGCAGATAGTTTTCGAGGCTCTCAGCCTCGGCGCGAAAGACTTCATCGTCAAGCCATTCGAGCCGGAGCGGGTACTAAAGGCCGTCAAGCGGCTGTTCACCGCATAGGTCGAAGGAGGAGAGCGATGGATAGCCGGTCCCGCGAATTTGAGCTTCGGGTAGCCTCGGATTGGGGCAAGATGGGGAGCGTGAACGAGGCCATCCTCGCCTTCCTGGAATCGTGCGGCCTTGCCGGCGAGTTGGCGGATCGGTACACGATGGTCGCATGCGAGCTTACGGAGAACGGCATCAAGTACGGCAATTTCGAGAAGACCGGGGCGTCGGTCTCCGTGAAGGTCAAGGTCGACCGGCGGGGGATATTCGTCGAGGTCACCAATCCCATCGGCGCGGGGACGCATGACTACCTGCGCGAGCTCGATCGGACGATCCAATGGGTCAGGGGCTTCCAGGATCCCTTCGAGGCCTATATCGAGCGCATGCAGGCGATCTCGCGCGAGTCCATCGAGGTCGATCGGAGCGGCCTGGGCCTGGTGCGGATTACCTACGAGGGGCGCGCCGCGCTGGATTTCTACGTCGAGGACGACAGCACCCTCAGCGTGTCCGCGGTCTCGGAGCTGTGAAGGCATAGGGGAGGCAAAGCGGTGGAATCGATTCAATCCTTCGTCAACGATCGGCTCAAGATCGAATACGCCGACGACGGACAGGCCTGCACAGTCCGGTTCTTCGGGAAGAGCTTCCTCAAGGACCCGGGCGAATTCGTCTTCCCGATCCTGTCGAAGGTCCTGCAGGACGCGATCGAGGGCAAGAAGCGGGTCTTCATCGACTTTCGCGAGCTCGCCTACATGAACTCTTCCACGATCACGCCGGTCATCAAGATCCTGGAACGGGCCAGGATGGGCGCCGGCGAGATTACGGTGCAGTACAAGCATTCGCTCAAGTGGCAGGACATCTCTTTTTCCGCCCTTATCATTTTCCAGACGCCCGATCGCCGAATCGAAATAGTCGGAATGGAGTAAGCCATGGAGAGGAAATCAACGCCGGCCGTCGCAGGATGGCTGCGGGCCAGAGAGGAAAGGACCTCCGTCGAGGTCATGTACGCTTCCAAATATTCCGTCTGGGTCGATTCCGTAGACGATGACTTCGGTTCCCGCGTCGAGGGCCTCGAGCTCCGGATCGAGGACAAGTACATCGACATGGCGCCCGGCAGGATGCTCCCCGAGCGGGGGGACGAGCCGAAAGAGGGAATGCGCCGCTTCGTCTCGCTGGGGAGGTTCTTCGATTTCGAGAAATTCTTCTTCCGGTCCAAGATCGACGAGATCGACAGCTCGTTCTCGGAGCGCAAGCTTATCCTGGGGTACAAGGACGAGATCAAGGAACCGTTCCGGCAATTCGTGAGCGGTCTCACCTACGACCTCAACGTCTACGCGAACCATCTCGACCAGCTCGACGCCGAATTCTCCCAGGAGCCGGAGGCGGTCAGGGACATCATCCAGGCGTCGATCATCGCGGAGATCGCCCCCCCCCTGATGGAGTACCTCGACGCGCAGCTCGGCGAGCTCGAGGCGCTCGCCTCCGGATTCTCCGCGGAGGAGAACGAGCATCACGGCTACTACTTCCGCAAGCAGCTGTGGAACGTCATCCTCCGCTCCCCCATCCTCGCGAGGACCAATCAGAAGCCCCGCGGCTACAGCGGCGATTCAGAGATGATGCGCATGATCTATCATAACGGCTACATGGGGGGCACGACTTTCGGAAGGATCCTGCACAAGTACTCCGTCGGCAAGCCCGCCGCGCAGGCGGTGAGGAACCGCCGCGTCGTGATCGCCGACATCCTTAAGCGACGCTCGCTGGAGCGCGCTAGCGATGCCGGCGAGAAAGTCAGGGTGCTATCCGTCGCCTGCGGGCCCGCCTTCGAGATACGCGACATCGTCCAGAGCGCCGAAGACGCGAGCAGGATCCATTTCTCCATGCTGGATTTGGACGAACTGGCCCTCCTCGAGGTGGCGAGCCTCATCGACGAGCTGGAAAAGTCCCTGGGAACCAAGATCTCCGCGGACTTGATCAAGGAATCGGTGCGCACGCTGCTCGTGTCCCGCGAGCTCAAGACCCGCTGGGGGCGCTTCGATTTCATCTACTCCATGGGCTTGTTCGATTACCTCACGGCCCCTGTAGCCTCCGTGGTCATCAAGAAGCTCTACCAGCTGCTCAAGCCGGATGGCGAGATGGTGATCGGCAACTTCGCGTCCGGGAATCCGACGAGGTACTTCATGGAGTACTGGCACGATTGGAAGCTCATCTACCGATCGGAGGCCGATATGGTCAAGCTGGCCTCCGACCTGAGCGGCGCCGAGATCGGCGTCACGACCGACGAGACGGGCATCCAGATGCTCATGAGGATAACGAAGCGGGGCGTCGATGAGTAATGCCGCGGCGATCGGGACCGGGAAGGCCCGATCGGGGGTCCACGATCCGGGCAAGGCCTGGGTCGCCGAGGCGATCGAGGCGGGGGATTTCCGCGACTACCAGCGCGCCATCATCCACGACTGGCTGCGCACCCTGACCGCCATGGCCGTCGCGCTCGTGCCCCTGTTCTTCCTGCTGGACATCTTCACGATGCCTTCGTCCCTGCTGCCGCGATTCGCCTTGTACCGGCTCGTCTCGACGATCGTCGCGGCCGCTCAGGCGATCGTAGTGCGCTCCACAAGGCCCGGGAAATGGTCCTTCCTCCACGGTTACCTGATGTCCCTCCAGGTCGGCGGGATGATCGCCCTCATGACGGTCGATCTCGGAGGCTTCGATTCCTCGTACTACGCGGGACTGACCCTCGTCATCATCGGCGTCAACTTCCTCATGCCGTGGAGGGCCGTGCATACCGCCATAAACGTCACCTTGATCCTGGCGCTCTATATATGCCTCAATCTTGCTCTCCCTGCCCCCTATCACGTCGCCCAGATCGCGAACAACCTATTCTTCCTATCCTCGACGGCCCTGCTGGCGGTGACCATAAATCATGTCCGCTATAAGCTCATCCAGAACGATTTCTCCCTCCTCCTCGAGCTGAAGAGGGCCCGGGATTCCCTGTGGAGCGAGATGGAGCTGGCCAAGAGGCTCCAGACCGCCCTGCTGCCGAAGTCTGCCGACCTCGACGGATACAGCATCTCCGTCGCCATGCTGCCCGCGAAGGACGTCGGCGGGGACTACTACGATATAATCCAGACCGAGCAGGGCGAGCGCTGGATCGCGATCGGCGACGTCGCCGGCCATGGCGTCGACTCGGGGCTCATCATGATGATAGCCCAGACCTCGCTGATGACGGTATTGCGGGGAATCAAGGGCATCGAGCCGGTCGAGGCGCTCGAGCTTCTCAATAAGGTGCTCAAGGAGGATATCTCGAGGCTCGGGACCCAGCATTACATGACGATGATGATCCTCCGGCTAGGCGAAGACCGCCTGGTGGCGGCCGGCCACCATCAGGACCTCCTAGTCTATCGAGCCGCCACGGGAAAGGCCGATTCCTACTCCACGAAGGGCACCTGGCTCGGCATCTCGGAGGACATCGCGCCCTTCACCGAGCTGCTCGAGCTGAGCTTGGCGCCTCGGGACGCGATCCTGCTCTTCACCGACGGAGTAACCGAGGGCGAGAATAGCCTCGGGGAGATGTTCGGCCAGGCGCGCCTGCTGGAGAGCTTCGAGCGCAATGCCGCTCTCCCGTCGGATGCGGCCTTGGAGCGCATCCTCCTCGACGTACGCTCGTTCCAGGATGTCCAGGAAGACGATATCACGCTCATGATATTGCAGAAAGCGCCGACGGGCGAAGAGAGGAAGCGATTACCATGAAAGACAGGACGAAGGAAAGGACGCGGATCATCTACAAGCTCCGCATGTTCGACGAGGAAGGCGACGCTTTGGTCGGCACCCTGGTCGATATCACGCCCTTGGGGGTCATGATCATCGGCAAGAATCCGATCGAGGCGGAGCGGGAATTCTCTCTGCGCATGGAATTGCCCAAGAACGTGATGGCGGGCGACCAGATCGAATTCCGGGCGCGCTGTAAATGGTGCAGGAAGAACGAGCCGGGAAACTATTTCGGCATGGGTTTCCAGTTCATCGACCTCCGAGCCGAGGACAAGCCGACCATCGCGGCGCTCATGAAGAACTTCTGCCAGGAAGAAGACGAGGAAGACTGCGTCCACGATATGAATCCTCCGCTCCCGTGAGGCGCCGTCGGGCTCCCCGCGTTAAGCAGCAATAGAACGACGGGATCTTATCGTTTAAATGCCGTCGCTACTGCGCCATGTGGTTCATCGGCCCGAAGCCCCGTCCTATCCCGAGCTCGACCGAGGCGGCTATGACCCTGCTGACGTAGGCCTTGGCCGAGCGTACCGCCTCGCGCAGGGGCATCCCGAGCG
>Ga0182027_10000276_pt1 | contig 88574 bp, 82 predicted proteins | sample 712E1DmetaG_FD_121300 | JGI IMG/M metagenome (GOLD analysis project Ga0182027, IMG submission 121300) | Permafrost microbial communities from Stordalen Mire, Sweden - 712E1D metaG (Illumina Assembly) | ecosystem: Environmental > Terrestrial > Soil > Wetlands > Permafrost | place: Sweden... | reverse complement strand
GTATAAAATTCTTTTTTTGTATTTTGCATTTTGGGTTCCTTTCTTTTCTGAAGTTCATTATACCACCAAATATAATTGGTGCTAACTCTTAAAGAAAGTGAACCCTTTTGTTAATTTACCGAGGGAGAATTAAAAGTAATACTTACAAGCAAATCCTATAGCATTACACATCAAATATTTATTCTTATTAAATGAGTTAAGAAGGAAAGAACAAATCCTCACCCCCTGCCCCTCTCCTGAAAGGAGAGGGGTGGTTAGAGAAATGTGTTTATAAGGAACAGAACAAAACCTCACCCCTGACTCTCTCTTCAAGGTGAGGGGTGGTTAGAGAACTGATTTAGAATGTTAAATTTTTATCTACCCTGAACAGTCACTTGAAGCATCCAGTTAGGATAAACGCGTGGAGGTTTGCTTATTTCATCGAGTCGAGCAACCTCTTCAGGTGTCATTTCCCAATCGGTAGTTTTCAAGCTATCCGAAAGTTGTTCTTTTGTCTTAGCACCAATAATTGCTGATGTAACTCCGGGTTTTCTTAATAAATAATTTAATGCCGACTGAGTGATTGTTGCGTTATGATTATTTGTAATTTTTTCGAGTTCGTCTACAATATCAAATCCTCTTTCTTCATCAAATTGTAAAAATTGTCCGGTTGTGTCAGTTCGCCTTGAGTTTTCGGGACGCGGTTTACCTCTTCTGTATTTACCTGTCAGGAAACCCCCGCCCAGAGGACTCCATGGCAATATGCCCAGCTTCTGGTCGAGACAAAGAGGGACGAGTTCATTTTCCAAATCACGTGCAATTAAAGAATAGAATGCCTGAAGCGTAACGAATTTTTCGAGATTAAGTTTTTCTGAAATTGATAATGCCTTCATCAGATGCCACCCTGCATAATTAGATACACCGAGGTATCTCACTTTGCCATCTCTTACAAGGTCATCGAGAGTTCGCAGAGTTTCTTCGAGGGGAGTATAAGGGTCAAAACTATGAACCTGATATAGGTCTATATAATCCGTTCCTAACCTTTTTAAACTCGCATTACAATTTTCAATGATGTGCCAGCGGGACAACCCTACATCATTCGGACCCTGCCCGGTTCTTCCTCTTACTTTTGTTGCAAGTACTATATCTTTGCGCCTGCTGCCAAGAGCTTTCCCGAGCATTTCTTCAGATAATCCTTCGGAATACACATCTGCAGTATCGAAAAAATTAATCCCACCATCTAAAGCTAAACTCACGAGTTCAGATGCATCTTTTTGCACGAGTTCGCCGACATATTTCCAGTAACCTTTTCCACCGAAAGTCATTGCACCGAAACATAATTCGGAAACTTTAATACCTGTGTTTCCCATATATCGCATTTTCATTTTTTATCTCCTATTAATTTTTGAATTAAAATATGTAAAAAGGTTTTTATTAGTTCAGATATAAATTTGTAAAAAATCGGAAAAATTATATAACAAATTTTTTAAATAATTAATCACAGTTCTTTTAAAACGGTAAAAATGTAGTCGGTTACCGGCGGGTCAATTCCCTGTCTGCGAATAATAAGATTTATCTGAGCCCTATGGTGAATAGAATGATAATTTAATTGCAAAGCAATATCGAGTATTTTAACCCCGATTTTTTTACCATCGGCAGGTCTTTCGAAAATTATTTCTTTTTCCAATTCTTCCTCACTTAATTTTCTGATGAAAACAATCCATTTGTTTATACACTTTACCCATTCTTTTTCAAGCTCATCGATTGAATATAAGGGGTCAAACCAGGAATAATTTTTATCATCTGTTTCTTTAGTTATCCTGTTATACCATTTATTATGAGAAGATATAAAATGACTGAATAGTTTTATTGATTCACTCTTATCATTTAATAACTTTACCGAATCAAGCAATTTTATGTTCGCCGTTTCGTTGTAATTAAAGAAATCTAACAGATATTTTTTCATATTATTTATTTAATTTTAATTTTTATATTTTTTCCAATTTTGTAACTCAACTATATTTCCTTCGGGGTCTCTTGCATAAACACAGGTTAAGATTCCAACATTTTCAACTTCGCTTTCAATTAATTCGCCCAATTTGCTTCCGCCATTTTCCAATAACTTTTTATAATAAAATTTAACATCATCAACAAGAAACGCAATGTGAGAAAATCCCGGTTTATTAAAAATTGGTTTTACATTGCTTTCAATAAATGGTTCGTATCTGAAAATTTCTAAAGTCGGACCATCTTCATAACCCGGTAATTTCAGGTGAATTCCCCTGATGTTTACATTTTTGATATCTGTAAGTTTATCATACGATTCCCCGGTCAGGTTCCTTTCCGGATAAACCGGCTCGCATCCAAATACCGTGATGTAAAATCTTGAAAGGTTTTTCCAATCTTTAGCGCTAATATTTGTATGAACAAATTTTATACTCATAATTCAATCTCCGGTCGGTTTAATATCACTCGTCTCGACCATCAGCATAACGGTTTTTTGCGGAGCACGGGGTCTGTGCATTATTCCCTTAGTAATTGTTGTTCCCTGGTTCGGACCGAGCTCGATGGTTTTGTCTTGAAGGTCGATAAAAAGTTTTCCATCGAGGACAAAGAAGAATTCGTCATCATTATCGTGAACGTGCCAATGAAATTCACTTTCGACGATTCCGATTCGCACTACACTGTCGTTTACTTTAGTCAGCGTTTGGTTAAACCATTTTTCGGTGCATTCCTTAACAATCGAAGGAATATCGATTACATCAAGATGATTGAATTTAACGTCTAAATTAATATTATAATTTGTTTTTTCAGACATTATCAATTTTTTAATTAGATATTATATAGTGTTATTAATTATAACAATATAACTACAAGCTTAGTTTGTTTAAATTAAAAATATTCAACTCCTACGGAGTTGGAGAACATAATGAAATAATCCCTACAAATATTCAACTCCTACGGAGTTGTGGAAAATAATGAATCAATTTCTACAAATATACAACTCCTACGGAGTTGGAGAACATAATGAAATAATCCCTACAAATATTCAACTCCTACGGAGTTGAGAAAAATAATGAATCAATTTCTACAAATATACAACTCCTACGGAGTTGGAGAACATAATGAAATAATCCCTACAAATATTCAACTCCTACGGAGTTGGGGAACATAATCTGTTAATTTATATTATTTTCTATTCTTACTTTTTTAATTCCGACTTTTCGCGATTTGTGCCAATATTTAAAGGGGGAATTTTCTGACCTTTTTCTGAATCATTGATTAAGATATCAAGCCGCTTTATTTGGGTCTCTTCCTTTTTAGCACTCATTACCCACCAAATTGCGGGTTTTTTATAAGATACGGGCAATGATTCAAAATAATTCCAGGCAGTTTTATTTTTTCTGAATTTCTTTTCGTATTCTTCCTTTAATATTACAGATTCACGTTCGAAAGAATAGCGGTTTGATATTTCTGCATCTCTTTTATTAAAAATATGCAGACCCGATGGCTGCATCAATCCGAGTTTTGTTAATTCGGCAACCCTGTTTATATTTACTTTACTCCATATGCTTCGGGATTTTCGAGGCGTGAAGCGTATTTTATAACTTTTTTCATCTATAGATTTGCGTATGCCGTCAATCCAGCCGAAGCAAAGAGCTTCGTCAACAGACTGAGGCCAGGTTATGTTTGCTTTACCGGAATTCGTTTTATAGAATCCAATCCATTGTTCAGTTTTCTTATCGTGATTTTTTTCAAACCACAGGCGAAGTTCGGATTGATTTTTGAAGAATTTTATATTCGTATTATTGTTATCCATTATTAAAATTAGAATTCAGAATATTTATTTTAAAGTCTAAAAAATGAAAACTGAAAATTGCAGTGAAGCTATTAAAAAAATTTACACTCTTTTTACGCGGGAATAGAGGCTGACGGATTGGTCCATAATAAATCGTACGAGAACAGCGGTCCAGGATTTATATGAATAAAGATTGTCATAAAATTCAGGAGCAAGTTTTTTCAACTGAGGGAGTTTACTGCCGGGGATGCCCGGAAAATCGTGATGTTCATTATGATAACCGACATTGAAAGTAAGTTTATTGAGAGGCCCGTAATATGAATATGTTTCCTGGTCTTTTTTAAAAACATAATGTTCTGAAATAAAATGACCTGCGATTGGGTGGAAACTCCCTGCAATAAAATCTGAGAGAATTAGGTATATTAATCCACTCCAGCCTGCGAAGAAAATAAACACTGCCATAACTGCGATTTGGAAAACTATATTTATTACCTGCCATTTGAAAATTTTAATTGGATGAACCATCATTGGTCTGATTGCATAAAAAATTATCTGGTTGAACGCCCATACAGATTTTCCGAAATAGCCCTGAAATATTTTCGCTTCGGGACGCGAAGGAATATCAGCATCAACTCCATCTTTCCCCTGTGAGCGGTGATGCATAAGGTGATATATTTTAAATGACATTGCATAAGGAAAAACAATCGGGATGTTTGCTACCAGAGAAAGCCAGTTATTTGAAGTCGTATTTTTGAAAGCAAGATTATGAGTGATTTCGTGAATGGCAAGAAATAATGCCTGGTTAACAGTTGCACCAACTACATAGGCAGCGAGAATGAAATACAAAGTGCCGAAATTTAATTCATAAATCTTTCCTATAAAAAATGCCGAAACAAGCTGAAATGCAACCAAACCAATTGTAGCATACACAAGCCTTATGTCGTGTCCTATGAGCTTTTTAACCTCAGGATGATTTTTCAAAATTTCTTTTCGTCTGTTAAAATGCGGCTCTCTATCATCTTTCCAGATGAAATCTTTTGTTTTTATTCTTTCTGATAACATACTTGTATAACAAGAATTTAACATAAATAATTTGATGAAAATAAAATATTTGTAATAATTAAGAGTATTTTCCGATTGAATGCTTCCGGCTTAATAAGGAATAAATAAAATATGCGTTTTAACTTTATTGTTTTTTTAATAATTTTATTCATATCTAATTCATATTGATAAAAGTTAAAATTTCAGACCCTGATATATTGGAAAAGTTAAATATAAAGCTGTTAAAATCAATCCTATTTATTTTTATTTTTATTTCATTTTCTTTTATAATTGAAAAATCATTGCTTTATAGTCTAAATAATTATTCTGATTATTTTGAGTTTAAAAAATTTATGGATATTAAAAAGTTAGAAAATAAATGTAATTTTCTGATAATAGGATCATCCCGTGCGAGAAACAATTACAATCCAAAAATCATTGATAGTATGTTGAATGTTAAATCATATTGTATAAGTAGTACCCAGGCATATTTTGATATAAATTGCATGATGCTGAAATATTATTTAAAATATAATATTTCACCCAAATCAATAATACTGGATTTAAGTGAAAGTTGCCTGTATAAATATAAAGATATAGTATTTTTTGCACAATATTTGGGGGTTTTGAATGAAGATATCATTTACAATCAACTTTATAAAACCTATAATAAAATATGGATATATAGAAATATACCTTTAACAGGTTTAATAATTAATAGATATGCTTTACGTGTTTCAATTGAATCATTATTCAATTTAAATAATAAATCAGATAATTTTATTGAATCAGGGTATGATCCACTGATAGGTAATTTTGAGGGTAAGGTATATAAGATGTATGAAGATCACATAGCTGAAGGAAAAGAGACAATTCCTTTGGATAACAATAAAATTGATGACTTAAAAGAAATAATTCAAATTTGTAAAAACAGAGAAATAAAATTGTATCTTGTATATTCACCCGTTTACTATGGATATTTAGATAATATCAGCAACAAAGATGAAATCTCCGGTATTTATAAAAAAATTTGTAATGAGAATAAAGTTGATATTCTTAATTATACTGATACATTCATATGTAAGGAGAGAATGTTTTTTAATGATTATGAACATTTGAATTTTAATGGTACTGATGCCTTCACTAAAATATTATGTAATGATATAATAAATAAAAACTTTTCGAAATAATTGGAAATAACATCACTTAAATATTTCATATTTATTATTTTATCTGTCATTTTTTATGTATTCGTAGCCAAAAAAATCAGGTTTGTTTTTTTAATATTAATAAGCGTAATATTTTATTCGGCTTTTGGATTATATAATGCATTAATATTTTATTCTGTAATAATAGTCACATATTTTTTCAGTTTACTCATAAGTAATAATAATTTAAAAAACAGATTATTATATTTATGGCTCTCGATATTATTTTTATCTTCCATATTATTGTTCTTCAAGTTTGGTAATTTTATTTTTATTAGTTCGAATTTTTTCTTTCCTATAGGTTTATCTTTTTTGATTTTCAAATCTATCAGTTATGAAATTGAGATTTACAGAAAAAATAATAAATTTAATAATACATTATTTAATTGCACTTTTTATTTATCTTTTTTCCCTGCAATCAGATCAGGTCCCATAGATAAGCCAAATGATTTAATTCAACAAATCCAAAATATTAATAAATTCGACAGTAATAATATTTCTTCAGGCAGTAAATTAATAATTTGGGGAATTTTTAAAAAATTAGTTATAGCAGACCGATTGGCTTTTTTTGTGAATAATGTTTTTGACAATCCCCATAATTTTAAAGGATTACCATTAGTTATTGCTACGATTTTATTTTCACTCCAAATATTTTATGATTTTTCAGCTTATACGGATATAGCTCTTGGCACCGCTCAATTGTTCGGTATTAAATTAATAAATAATTTTGACAGGCCTTATTTTTCAAAAAGCATTTCTGATTTTTGGAGAAGATGGCATATTTCATTATCAGTCTGGCTCAGAGATTATTTGTTTCTTCCTTTAGCTTATTTGAGTACAAAAAAAATTAACAAATTTAAAATATCACAAAACAAAAAGAACATAATTGTTTATACCTTCAGCATTTTTATAACTATGATAATCGCAGGATTATGGCATGGTAATACCATAAATTTTATCATCTGGGGAGGAATATTTGCTTTTTATTTATCCTTTTCAATTATAACAAAAAAATTGAGGGTTAAAGCAATTAATCTGACGGGAATAAATAAATTAACTAATATTTACAATACTTTCAGAATTTTAATTACTTTTTGCTTAATTGCATTTGCGTGGATATTTTTCCGGGCTTACAATATTGAAAATGCTTTTTATATAATTAATAACTTATTTTCAGGTTTCTTAAATTTTAATCACTATGTTATCAATTTAACGACTATTTATAATGGAATTGTTGAATTTGATAATCCCGGAGCGGAACTTTTAATCGCAATATTTTTCGTTATTATTAGTGAAATTATCCAATATAAATTTAAAAGTGTAAATGAATTAAGCAAATATCCAATTTTAATCAGGTGGTCGGTTAATTATTTCGTTATATTTTCTATATTATTATTTAGTATTTCCAAAGTTCATAAATTTATTTACTATAATTTTTAAAGTGACAGATTTAATAAGATTTCAAGCAAAAAATTATAATGTAAATTTATAATTCGAATATTTAATAATATACAAAATTATTTGAAATTAACTGTAACAGGTGGTGGATTTATTGGTTGAAATTTTGTACCCCGTAGAGGATTCGAACCTCTAATATCTGATCCGTAGTCAGAAGGTTTATCCATTAGCCTAACGGGGCATATTCAATTTTAAATGTTAAATGTTAAATGTTAAATTAAAGATTTAAAATTAAAAAATTGAAAATTTTAAATTTATATTTTTAAATTACAAATTGTAGCGGAAATTAAAAATGCAATTCATTTCTGAACTGCATTTAAAATTTAACATTTAACATTTATAGCTTGAACGAACTATTGACCCAGATACGATTTCAGGGCTTTGCTGCGGGAAGCTGTGCGCAGACGGCGGATTGCTTTTTCTTTTATCTGGCGAACGCGTTCACGTGTCAGTTTATATTTATCCCCGATTTCTTCAAGTGTTAAAGGATTTTCTTTTTCAAGCCCGTAATATAATTTTACTACTTCTTTTTCTCTTTGTGATAATGTATCGAGTGCACGTTCAATTTCAATTCTAAGCGAATCTTTTAACAGGAAATTATCCGGCATCTTTTCGGCTTTGTCGGGCATAATATCTATAAGTTTCGTATCTTCACCGTGAATGCTCGGAGCATCCATTGAAATGTGTCCGCCTGAATTTTTAAGTGTTTCCTGTACTTCATACACACTCATATCGAGCTGTTCGGCAATTTCAAGAACATTAGGAGCACGTTCATTTTTCTGTTCGAGTTCACTTATTGTTTTTGCAATTTTACTTTTCTGCTGAACGATATTTAAGGGAAGACGCACAACTCTTGACTGCTCAGCGAGTGCCTGAAGTATAGACTGACGAATCCACCAAACCGCATATGATATAAATTTAAATCCCCTCGTTTCATCAAATTTTTTCGCTGCTTTGATGAGTCCGAGATTTCCCTCATTTATAAGGTCATTTAGAGACAAGCCCTGGTTCTGATATTGTTTAGCGACGCTGACTACAAATCTTAAATTAGCTTTAACGAGAACATCGAGCGCTCTTTTATCGCCTTTTTTGATTTTTTTCGCACAATCAATTTCTTCGGCGACTGTAAGCGGAGTAGTTTTGCTGATTTCTTTCAGATAAATATCAGTTGATTGATTTTCCCTGCTTGTGTATTGTTTTCCTAATTTCATAATTATAATTTGATATGCCGATATTACCGTTCAAATTATTAAACGATAAAACCCGCAAGTTAGTTTCAAAAGTAAAATTTAAATATGATGGTAAATGCGCAACAGAAGTTATCTTTAACGTGAAAATACCCCCCTAATAAAAGTGATTAAAAACAAAATTTTTTTATTCAATATCTTACTGTTTTTAATTTATTTATTGAGAACAAGAAATATTCTTTTAAATTAGTTCGGTTCCCATAGATATTGGTTTAAGAGTATAGGAAACTTTTACAATGTTCACTATTCAATGTCCGGTTAAGAACATCAGAAAAATAAATAAGAAGAGCAGATATTAATATCATTCAACCTGCTCTTGAAACCCGGGAACGAAATTTATTCGTTTGTTCCGAGAAGGTCGATTTTGTCTTCTTTGTGTAAAGTGACTATTGCTTTTTTTCTATCCGCTCTAAATCCCGAAAAACGTCCTCTTTTTGTCATGTGAGCTTTTTTCTTCCCTTTTTGAACAATTGTTTTCACATCAGTCACTCTGACTTTGAATTTCTTTTCAACTGCTTTTGCTATTTCAATTTTATTTGAGTCTTTTTCAACTTCAAAAACGTATTGATTATTTTGCTCCTGCAGTAAAGTGTTTTTTTCAGTGATTAACGGTTTAACTAAAATACTTTTCATTATTAATAAAATAAAATTATGATTGAAGACTTTTACATAAATTATCCACTGCAGACTTTTGTATTAACAACATTTTGTTATTAACGATATCATAAGTGGCAGCTTTATCTGAAATTAATACATTAAATTTCGGAAGATTGCGACCGGATTTATAGACATTTTCTTTTTTCCCCGGAACGAGCAGCAATGTTTTAGTATCATCGAGATTTAACGATTTCAGGATATTGCGCATATCTTTTGTTTTAGCACTTTCAAAATCAAAGTCTTCCACAATAGTAATTTCATTTTCCTTAGCTTTAATGCTAAGAGCACTTTTCCTTGCAAGTTTCGCGGCTTTTTTAGGAAGAGTGATGGTATACTTATGAGGTTTGGGACCGAATATAGTACCACCTCCGACCATAAGCGGAGACCTGCTTGTACCGCGCCTGGCATTTCCCGTGCCTTTTTGTCTGAAGGGTTTTTTGCCGCCGCCGCTGACTTCACTTCTTTCTTTAGTTTTGGAATTGCCCTGTCTTTTTCCTGCAAGATAAATTCTTGTCGCCTGATAAATTAAATGTGTATTCGGTTCAATACCAAAGACACTATCAGGTAAATTAACCATTTCACCGCTATCGGTTCCGTCGATTTTATATACTTTAAGTTCCATTTTTATTTTTTATATATTTCAACAAATCCGGTGTTTGCACCCGGGATACTTCCTTTAATCAGAATAAGATTAGAATCAGGTAATATTTTAATGACTTTCAAATTTCTTTTAGTGACCTGGTCACCGCCCATTCTGCCTGCCATTCTCTGGCCTTTAAAAACTCTCGATGGGTATGAACTTGCTCCGATTGAACCCGGAGCTCTTTCCCTGTCGCTCTGACCGTGAGTTCTTACACCGCCGCTGAAGCCGTGTCTTTTCACGCCGCCCTGGAATCCTTTTCCTTTCGATATTCCGGTAACTTTCACCAGTTCACCTTCTTTAAACAGGTCGACTTTTATTTTATCACCTACCTTCAAATCATTAACAGGAAAATCCCTGATTTCTTTCACAAATCTTGCGGGGGAATTATTGATTTTTTTATAAACGGTTCTTTGAGCCTTATTTGTATTTTTTTCTTTCTTAACACCGAAACCAAATTGTACGGCTGAATATCCGTCTTTTTCGTGCGTCATGATTTGTGTAACTGTACATGGACCGGCTTCTATAACAGTTACAGGAACAGCTTCACCTGATTCTGAAAAGAATGTGGTCATACCAATTTTTTTTCCTAATATACCTAACATTTGAATTACAATTTATTAATTAAAAATTATGTCTTTAGAGTTAGCTTTGAAATTATCTTTCTCAACAAGAAATCGGGAAAGAAAACTCAGAAAATATTTTCACCTGCCCATACAGGCCAGCCGAAACATATTCTTTTAATCAAACTTTTATCTCAATATCCACACCACCCGGAGGATCAAGTTTCGTCAAAGCATCGACAGTTTTATTCGATGAATTAAGAATATCAATCAACCTTTTATGTGACCGTGTTTCAAATTGTTCACGTGATTTTTTATCAACGTGAGGCGACCTTAAAACAGTGTACATATTTTTCTTTGTAGGTAGTGGGATTGGACCACTAACTATAGCACCTGTAGATTTAATTGTTTTAATTATTCTTTCAGTCCACTTATCGAGCAAAGTGTGGTCATAAGATTTTAGCTTTATTCTGATTTTTTGTGTAGCCAATTTTATATTAAGTTATAAAGTTTATAAAGTTTATAAAGTTATAAAGAGTTACCTTATAACTTTATAAAACAAATATTATTCGACTATTTTTGTTACAATTCCTGCACCAACGGTTCTTCCGCCTTCCCTGATAGCGAATTTTAATCCTTCTTCCATAGCGATGGGAGTGATTAATTCAACTTTCAGTCCGTTAACGTTATCACCGGGCATAACCATTTGAATAGTATCAGGCAACATAACTACACCCGTAACGTCAGTTGTTCTGAAATAGAATTGCGGTCTATAGTTATTATGGAAAGGTGTATGTCTTCCACCTTCTTCTTTTGAAAGAATATAGCACTGAGCTTCAAATTTCTTATGCGGAGTGATGGAACCTGTTTTAGCAAGTACCATTCCTCTTTCGATTTCATTTTTATCGACACCTCTGAGCAGAATTCCGCAGTTATAACCGGCGATTGCTTCTTTTACAATTTTATTGAACATTTCTGTTCCGGTTACGACTGTTTTTTTATGAGCGCCCAATCCGACGATTTCAACTTCATCACCGACTTTGGCTTTTCCTCTTTCTACTCTGCCTGTAGCAACCGTACCTCTACCTGTGATAGAGAATACGTCTTCAACTGACATCAGAAATGGTTTATCTGTATCTCTCTGCGGTTCGGGAATATAACTATCTACAGCATCGAGTAATTCAAAAATGCTTTTGAATCTTTCATCATCAAGACCGACAGCATCTACGAGTCCGGCTTCCATAGCCTTTAAGGCACTACCTCTAATGATTGGAATTTCATCACCCGGGAATTCATATTTTGTAAGAAGTTCCCTGATTTCCATTTCAACCAGTTCAAGAAGTTCGGGGTCTGCCGCATCGACTTTATTCAGGTAAACGACGATACGCGGAACGCCGACCTGACGTGCTAATAAGATATGCTCTCTTGTTTGAGGCATAGGACCATCTGTAGCAGCAACGACAAGAATAGCGCCATCCATTTGTGCGGCACCTGTAATCATATTTTTAATATAATCAGCGTGTCCGGGACAGTCAACGTGAGCATAGTGTCTTTTTGAAGTTTCATACTCAACGTGTGCTGTTGCGATTGTAATACCTCTTGCTTTTTCTTCAGGGGCTTTATCAATTTCGTCAAACTTTTTAACTTTTGCCTGACCTTTTCTCGAGAGCACCATCGTAATAGCCGCAGTCAACGTAGTCTTACCATGATCAACGTGTCCAATCGTACCTATATTAACGTGTGGTTTCGTAAGAACCAGTTCTTCTTTTGCCATGTTATTTATTTCTCCTTATTGTGATTTATTTAAATATTATTTATAAATTAATATATTATTTATATTATATCAAATCAATATGTTATTAATCCGATGAATGCGTTTTTATTTGCGCAGCAGTTTTACGCAGCCTAAAGGCTGCGGCTACACGAGCGGCTACGAAATATGTTAAACATTCAACGAGTATTCAGTGTGGGTCAGGGAGGAATTGAACCTCCCACCTCGTGCTTATAAGGCACGCGCTCTAACCAACTGAGCTACTGACCCAGCTTTCCCTTTTTCGGGGGAAAATACTCATCACAACCTTCGCAAAAATGCTGTGAAGAGAATTTTTATAGAGCTTTTATTCGTGTCTGATATACGAGTTCTATCCTGATTTAGAACTGACCCAAATATTTTTAAAGAACTAAATTAAATTTATTTTCCTTTAACTTTTTCAATAATCTGTTCCGTAATACTTTTCGGTGTTTCATCATAATGCGCAAACTGCATAGTATAAATTGCACGACCCTGAGTCATCGAGCGTAAAATGGTTGAGTAGCCGAACATTTCAGAAAGCGGTACCATTGCTTTAATTACCTGTGCATCTACTCTTTGAGACACTCCTTCGATTTTTCCTCTTCGTGAACTCAAGTCACCCATAACATCACCCATATATTCTTCGGGAGTCACAACTTCCACGTCCATAATCGGTTCGAGCAGTACAGGGTTTGCTTTTCTCGCAGCTTCTTTAAAAGCTATTGAACCAGCAATTTTAAATGCCATTTCGGATGAATCTACATCATGGTATTTTCCATCTGTAAGTTTTGCTTTAATATCTTCAACCGGGTAACCTGCTAGCACTCCATTTTTCATTGCTTCCTGAATACCCTGAGAAACAGAAGGAATATATTCTTTTGGAATGGCACCACCAACGATAGCATTCTCGAATATATAGCCTTTTCCTTTTTCATTTGGTTCTATTTCAATCCATACATGACCATACTGACCTTTACCACCGGACTGTCTAATAAACTTTCCTTCCTGTGAAACTTTTTTCTTAATTGTTTCTTTATAAGCTACCTGCGGTTTACCGATGTTTGCATCAACTTTAAATTCCCTTTTCAACCTATCGACAATAATTTCGAGATGCAATTCACCCATTCCGGATATAAGTGTTTGACCGGTATCTTCATCAGTTTTTACTCTGAACGTCGGGTCTTCGTCGGATAATTTAGCCAGTGATTCACCCAGTTTATCCTGGTCTGCTTTTGTTTTCGGTTCGATTGCAATCTGAATAACCGGTTCAGGAAAAGTAATTCTTTCCATGACAATAGCATCATCTTCGGTACAAAGTGTATCACCCGTTTTAGTAAATTTCAATCCGACAGCAGCAGCAATATCACCCGTATAAACTTCTTTAATATCTTCCCTGTGATTCGCGTGCATCTGTAAAATTCTGCCGAGTCTTTCTTTCCGGCCTGTATTGGAATTATAAATATAACTACCTGCTTCGGCTTTCCCTGAATACACCCTGAAGAAACATAATTTCCCTACATAAGGGTCTGTCATAATTTTAAAAGCGAGAGCAGTAAATTTTTCATCATCCGATATTTTACGTACAACCTGGTCATCAAGATGGACATGATGAGCCAGGAAAGAGCCTGCCGCATCCGGAGACGGAAGCAAATCCACAACTTTATCGAGCAGGTTTTGAATACCTTTATTTTTAAAAGATGAACCGCATAATACAGGAATAATTTTTACCTGAATTGTAGCTGTTCTTAAAACTCTGATTATTTCCTGTTCTGAAATTTCTTTTCCATTGATAAATTTTTCAAGTAATGTATCATCGACATCGGAAACCGCTTCAAGTAATTTTCTTCGATACTCAGTTGCCTGTTTTTTTAATGAGACAGGGATTTCGATATCTTCAAAAGTAGCGCCGAGTGTATCTTCGTTGAACATACGGGCTTTCATAGTAATCAAATCGACTATTCCTTTAAACATTTCTCCCTGTCCAACGGGCAAATGAATAGGTACAGCATTAGCTTTCAGGCGGTCTTTCATCATTTGCACAGCATTAAAAAAATCCGCTCCAACTCTATCCATTTTATTCACGAATGCAATTCTCGGAACGCTGTATTTATCTGCCTGTCTCCACACCGTTTCAGATTGCGGTTCAACACCACCGACCGAACAAAAAAGAGCAATTGCTCCGTCGAGCACACGCAAAGATCTTTCGACCTCGGCTGTAAAATCAACGTGTCCCGGAGTATCAATTATATTAATCCGATGGTCATTCCAAAAGCAAGTAGTTGCTGCGGAAGTAATAGTTATGCCTCTTTCTTTTTCCTGTTCCATCCAGTCCATAGTAGCGGCGCCTTCATGCACTTCACCCATCCGATGCAACTTACCGGTATAGTATAAAATCCGTTCGGTTGTCGTTGTTTTACCGGCATCGATGTGAGCCATTATCCCAATATTTCTCGTATTTTCTATTGAAACCTGTCGGGGCATTATAAATCTTTATTCTTTCTTTTGTTTAAAACTTTTATTTTAAAATTTTACCCCGATTTAATAAACCGGGGTAAAAATAAATTCTGTTATAGTAAAAAAATGAGTTTCGCAGTATTAAAACTTAAAGTGGGCAAATGCTTTATTTGCATCAGCCATTCTATGCACGTCTTCTTTTTTCTTTACCGAATTACCTTCACCTACAGAAGCAGCCATCAATTCATTCGCTAACCTGAGTGACATCGTTTTTTCACTTCGTGCACTCGAATAAGTTAAAATCCATTTTACGGCAAGAGCAGTTCTTCTGTCGGGTCTAACCTCGGTTGGAATCTGATAGTTGGAGCCTCCAACTCTTCTTGACCTGACTTCAATTGCCGGGGAAACATTATTTATAGCTTTATTAAAAACATCAAGCGGATTACTTTTTGTTTTTTCTTCTATAATACCAAAAGCATCATATAAAATTCTCCGGGCTGTTGTTTTTTTACCCTGCTTCATAATACTGTTAATAAACCTGCCTACTAAAATATCACTGTATTTAAAATCAGGTATTCTTATTCTTTTTTCAGCTCTTTTTCTTCTCATTAATTAAATAATAATAAATATGTAAAAAAAATTAAAAAATAATTTATTTTGCAGCGGTATCTTTCGCGCGCTTGGCACCATATTTCGAACGTGCTTTTTTTCTATTAGCAACGCCTGCCGTATCAATAGCTCCACGAATAATATGATATCTTACGCCGGGAAGGTCTTTTACCCTTCCTCCTCGAATCAGGACGATAGAGTGTTCCTGTAAATTATGTCCTTCACCCGGGATATATGCAGTGACTTCCATACCGTTTGTCAGCCTTACTCTTGCAACTTTTCTAAGTGCAGAGTTAGGTTTTTTGGGAGTTGTCGTGTATACTCTTGTACAAACACCTCTTTTTTGCGGACATGAATCCATTGCAGGTGCTTTGCTTTTATATACTTTATCTTTTCTACCCTTGCGAATTAATTGATTAATTGTTGGCAAATATCAATATTTTTATATTTTTAAAAATTCGTTCAGAATCTTAAAAATACGAAAAATAGTAATTTTAGTCAAGATTAATATAATTAATAATCTAAAGTGAATCTAAGGAAACAAAAACTGTCTTCCGTCTTAATATTTGTGTAGGTATTGTTAGATTTCTGATAATTGAAGATTAAATCAAACAGAAAACTATTTATCGGTTCATACCTGAAATCAAGAGTATAGATATCCGTATATATTTTCTCACCCGCCAGGAAAGGTGGGGTTTGCGAATCTCTCGGTCCATACCAGGGAGCAAAAATATCTCCTCCGACATTTGCAATTAAATTTCCATTTGCATCAAGAATATTATCGCCGTGTCTTATATGCTGGTATTCAAAGTTAAGAGCCATTCTTTCATTCAGGTTATAAATTAATTTTGTATAAATCTGGTCTGAGTTAGGTCCAATCGGATGTCCGAGGCATACACCATATGACGTATATGTAAGTTTATCACTTTGTTCGGTGAAATTTTTAGAGTGTGTATATACAAAAGGTCTGATTTTTGTATATTCCAGAATAAATGATAAATTTTTAATATTCAGTGGTTCATAGATATAGGTTCCTAACTGGTACGCGGTTTTATTTGTATATTTATTAAGTTCCTGCAGAGTAAAAAGCACGTCTTCATCCAGAAAAAACGAACCCTGAATTTCGACATTTTTAAAACAATGGGTTTGAAAATCCATACCGAATACACCGTTATCCCTGTCCTGAATGGACATTTCAACAAATTTATAAAAAGCGAATGGTGTCAAATAACCAAGTTCCAGTCCTCTCGAATAGACCTGTCCTTCATAAAATGCAAAATCAAATAAATTCCTGAACGAAATATTTAAACGATTAAGAACGATATATTTTGTATAATTACTGTCTTTGTCTACGCTATAAGGTCCGAGTATCGACGCATGGATTGATGAAAAATCCACGATTCCCCATTTCATATCGAACTTAAGAAAATCCATATCCGGGGTTATGCCTGAAAGCATTAAACTATTACTGTAACCTAATCCATAGGTCGTATGCTCCCTTCCAAGCTGTACTGATATTGCCATATTGTCCATTGGTTTTGCATAATATTTCAGATAACCGTCTGTGAAATTATAGCTTCGGGTACGTTCTTTAATATCGCTGAATTTAAAGTTAGTAGCTAACCGCGGGTCGACAAGGACATTCAGAGAACTTGCAGAAAAAGAATACCCGAGATAAAATGACAGATAATAACCGAGATGTCCGAACATAGTGCCTTTCAGAGTTGTACCTATATCAGCCATTTCCCCTGTTGAATCTTTATCAGGTTTGAATTCTTTTGCGGCATAAAGATGACCTATGCCACTCCAGAAAAAATTGTTGTTATCCTGTTGATATGCATATAGAAACTTTTTTTTATCCACTGAAAAAATATCACCGATTCTTTTGCTTAACTTATCATCTCTTCCGAGCAAGATAGCGGAATTATCTTTATTCATTTCTTCCAGAAAAAATTCAGTATGATATTTTTTCAGGGCTTTTAATTCCGTTGTGTTGAGTTTACTTTTCTGGGAATCTATTTGATTCAGATAGTCCATAACTTCACCGCGAGTTAAATTGGGATTACCGTTATTTATGCTCGGCAATACTTTCTTAACACTCATTATTTTCAAATATTCATATACACTGTTAGACAGCGGAATGTCATCGACCTGTGCAAATGAATATGAAAACAAACTAATAAAAAATAAAATAGTAAAAATAATCTTCTTTAACATTTATTCAATGATTTTATTTATTAAAACAGAGCCTTTAGTTAAATTAATAATATTTTCTTCGAATTGCTGAATTTGAGATTTTCTTAATTCACATAAAATATTTACATTTATTCCCGATTTATTTTCAATAATGTTTATATTGTTTTTTTCAAGATGGTTCATTATTGCGCCGATATAAGCATAGTCAAAGGAAATCCTGATTTTTTCACAAATAAATTTTTCTATAATTTTTGAATTTTTGACACACTCTTCAGCAGAATCGAAATATGCTCTTTTTAATCCACCGACGCCAAGTTTAGTTCCGCCGAAGTATCTTGTTACGACAATTAAAACGTCCGTAAGTTCATATTTATCTATTGCGTCCAGAATAGGTTTACCCGATGAACCTGACGGCTCGCCGTCATCATTAAATCTGAAATTATTTTTATCGGGTCCGAGCCTGTAAGCATAAGGGTGATGTTTTGCATCATAATATTTTTTCTTAATTTTATCAATATAAAAAGAAAAATTTTCTTTTTCCGCAAGATGAAAAATGTTAGATACGAATCTTGATTTCTGAATTTTTATTTCACCCGAATAATTCTTTAAAATTGTTTTATATTTATCAGATATTTCGCTGTTCAAATCTAAAAATTAAAATTAAAAGAATATTATTGCCATCCTTCAGAACCTATGAGAGGAACAAATTTAAAATCTTTGAATTTATTTATAATTAATTCGGAATCTCCGGTTTTACCGGGAATTTTAATTACCTGCCAGATTTCCTGGAATTCTTTACTGCCGACGGGAATAACAAGTATCCCGTTCATCTTCAATTGTGATACAAGTGTTTCAGGAACTTTGGGGCTTCCTGCCGTGACGAGTATCCCGTCGAAAGGAGCAAATTCCTCCCAGCCTTTTGTTCCGTCATCACATTTTAAATTTACTTCATAATTTAAAAGTTCAAGATTTTTTTTTGACTGAAGATAAAGTTCATTTATTCTTTCGACGGAATATACATCCGCGCCAAGTTCTTTCAATAATGCGCACTGGTACCCGGAGCCCGTTCCGATTTCAAGAATTTTATTCCCGGGTTTCACATTCAGCAGTTCCGTCATTATAGCGACTGTGTAAGGCTGTGAAATTGTCTGGTTGCAATCGATAGGCAGAGCATTATTTTCATATGCGAATTTTTTGAATTCATCGCCAATAAACAATTCTCTTTTAACTTTATAAATTGCATCCAGAACTTTTTTATCACTGATGCCCGACGCTATTAGTTTTTCTATCAGTACTTTTTTACGAAACGAATTTATTGTGATTCCCATTTACGAATACCAAACATTATCGGAATTTATTATCAGAAAGTTGTATAAAAATTTTAATCTTTAACGTCTTTTGATGATTCAAAAATTGTTTTCAGATTTTTTGTCATGCTTGAAATTGACATTGCATCTTTTAACCGTTCTTTCAGGTCATCGCTATTCTGACAGACGTGAAGCCTGCCGTTTTCAGCTATGGATATAGCGGAATTTTCTTCCGAAACAATTATTGCGATAGCATCCGATTGTTCGGAAATTCCAAGACCTGCCCGATGACGCGTTCCTATGCTTCTATTGCTCAGCAATTGAGTTTCCGAAAGCGGGAGAAGACATCTTGCCGCTTCGATTTTATTATTATTGATTACTACAGCCCCGTCGTGCAAAGGTGACTTGGGATAAAAAATTGAAACGAGAAGTTCCTTGTTAATTTTTGCGTCTATTCTTTCACCCGTCTCAATGATATTCTGGAGACCTGTAGTTCGTGTAATTACGATAAGGGCGCCCCAGCCCCTGTTCTGAAAATCGAGGCATGCTTCAACCACCTCTGAAACATTTTCGTTTAAATCGATTTTTAGAAACAATCTTGCCAGTCTTGTTCTGCCGATTAAAAGTAATATCCTTCTGATTTCAGGCTGGAATAATATTATAAATGCTATAACCCAGATATCGGTCAATTTACCCAAGAGCCAGCTCATGACCTGCATATTCAGCATTTGAGCGAGAAGTGAAAAACCAATAATTAACAGCAGTGCAATAAATATCTGGAATGCTATCGTCCCGCGCATCAGTTTGTACAACTTGTAAAATACATAGGATATAATTAATATATCTATAATATCTACAAGTTTAATCGATATAAATCCTATTTTAAATAATTCCATTGTAAAAATATCGTTATATAAATATGGAAATATAATGATTAAAAAGAAATTCTAATAATACTTCATAAAGTAATACATTTAATTTAAGACCGTAGTTTTGTATATTTTCTTTTTTATTATTAAATGGAGAATCAGATACAGACAGAAAATTCGATACCGAGAACGAGGGATTACTACGCGAAATTATCGGATTACGAAGGTCCGCTCGATATATTACTGCATTTTGTAAAAGAAGAAGAGCTTAATGTATACGATATTCCCATATCCAAAATCACCAGAGATTTCCTCGGATACATTATGTACATGCAATCGCTCGATATTGAATTTGCAGGTGAATTCCTTCTTTTAGCTTCCGAACTGATGAAGATAAAAGCACGTTTACTGATTCCGCAGGTTGACGAATTCGGAGAGCCCGAAGAAGAAGACCCGAGATTAACACTGATAAGAAAATTACTCGAATATAAAAGATTCAAAGATATAAGTCTCCAGCTAAGCGGATTTGAGGATGAGGCGAGGAAGAGATTATTCAGAAGATATTTTAAAAAAGATGAAAAGATATTCCAGACAGAAATAACAGATGACCCGAGCCTTAAAAATCTTACTATATTCAATCTCATAAACGGTTATAAAAATGTAATATCTAACATACGCAAAGAAGTTGTTCATCCAATAGAATTATTAAATGTAACACCCGAACTGCAAAGAGAATTTCTTATGAAATTTTTAGAAGACAGGGATATTGTTCATTTTGATGAAATAATTTTGAAAATGGATGAAAAAATATTATTGATTTGCACATTCCTTTCGTTGTTACAGCTTGCCCTCGAAGGATATTTAAAAATAATTGTAGACAGAGAAAATATTTCTGATTTTTCTATTCAAAAAAATACACCGGATAATTGAAGACCTCAGGACTTAAAAATATTGTAGAATCGATAATTTTCGCTTCGGACGAAGTAGTTACAGCAAAACACATAAAAGATATTCTGGATGTTTTTAAAATTGAATCTTCGATGAACGAGATAGAAAATATTATTTCAGAGCTAAACAAATCTTATGATGAAAATGATAATGCATTCGAAATAATTAAAATTTCAGCAGGGTACCAGTTTGCTACGAAGAAAAAATATTCACAGTTCATTGGTAAACTTTACAGTGACATTCAAAAGAAAAAATTGTCCCAATCGGCAATCGAAACTTTATCTATCATAGCATACAAGCAGCCGATAACAAGGTCCGAGATTGAGTTTATAAGAGGAGTGAATGTAGATTATATTGTTAACTCGCTTCTCGAAAGGGATTTAATAACAATCAAAGGCAGAGCCGATGGACCCGGAAGACCGATATTATATGGTACCACACATAATTTTCTCAAGGTTCTCGGGTTAAATGCGCTCGAAGATTTGCCGAAGCTGAAAGAGATAAATGAAATTCTGAAGAATGAAAAAGTTGAAGGAATATCAGAAGCCGATATAGATTTATTTAATTCAGTAAACCAGCCGGAATTAAAAAATTATGCTGTTGAAGATAATTCTTCCGTAATAAATACTTCAGAGCCCGGAACGGAAGGACAGACTGAACCGGTGGTACCTGAAGATGTCAATATCGTTGACGAAAACGAAGAATTGAATAATGAAATCAAAAAAGATACAGACGAGGAAATTATTAATGATGATGAAAAACCAATCGATACATCAGACAAGGATTTGGTATAATGGCAGAACAGGATAATAACATCTTTTATGAAAGAATAAATAAATTCATAGCTGCACACGGAAAAATAGCGAGAAGGACCGTTGACGAATTTTTACTTCAGGGCAGGATTTCTGTGAACGGTATCACAATTACAGAGCCTGGAACTAAAATTAATCCATTCAAAGATAAAGTATACGTCGACGGAGAATTAGTAAAAACTGATAACAAAAAAGTTTATATTATTTTGTACAAACCCGAAGGTGTGATTTCAAGCGTAAGCGATGAGAAGAGAAGAAAGACGGTTGTGGATATTATTAAGACTAAGGAGAGAATTTTTCCGATTGGAAGACTTGATTATGATACAACAGGAATACTTATTCTTACAAACGACGGTGAACTTGCAAATAAACTAATGCATCCGAAATTCAAAATCGAAAAGACATACATAACAAATCTTTCAAGACCGCTCGAAGAAAAGCATAAATTAAAATTAATAGACGGAATCGTTATCGAAGGGAAAAGAACTTCGCCCTGCAAAATTGCATTTCCGGACAGGCATAATTTTTCTACAGTAAAAATTACAATCAGCGAAGGCAGGAATCACCAGGTTAAAAATATGTTCGAGCATTACGGTTATTACGTGAGGAAGCTTCACAGGAGCGAATATGCGGGGTTAAATTTAAAAGGATTGAAACCGGGTGAGTGGAGATACCTGACTGCCGTTGAGTTAAATTCATTGACAAAAAAATAAATTTATAAATATAAACAGAATACAAAATTGATTGAACAAAACGAATTAATTAAAAGGCGATTAGAAGAACTTGAAGAAATAAAAAAACTCGGCATAAATCCATACCCGCACAGATATGACGTTACAGGCTTGTCATCTGAAATCATTAATAATTTTGTCGACGCAGAAACAGATGAAGAAAAAGAGAAGCGAAAAGAAATCACCGTATCCGTTGCAGGCAGAATTGTAGCAATAAGAAAAATGGGAAAAGCAAGCTTCTGTCATATAAAAGATGATGCCGGAAGGATACAATTATATTTGAGAAAAGATGATGTAGGTGAAGTAAGTTACGGGGTTTTAAAATTACTTGATATAGGTGATATTATTGGCGCAAAGGGATATGTATTCAGAACGAAGACAGGAGAAGTCTCAATTCACGTATTAAATTTTGAATTGCTTGCAAAATCAGTTTATCCACTTCCCATCGTGAAAGAAGAAATTACGGAGACGGGAGAAAAAATTGTGCACGATGCATTTGCAGATATAGAATTGAGATACAGACAGCGATACATAGATTTGATTGTAAACGATAACGTCAAGGAAACTTTCATAAAAAGAACAAAAATTATTAAATCGATAAAAAGCACATTAGAATCTAAAAATTTTCTTGAAGTCGAAACGCCGACGCTGCAAACTATATACGGAGGTGCTAATGCAAAGCCTTTTATTACGCAACATAATGCACTTGATTTAAAATTATATTTAAGGATTTCCAATGAATTATTTTTGAAACGATTAATAGTCGGAGGGTTTAACAGGGTTTATGAATTCGTTAAAGATTTCAGAAATGAAGGAATAGACAGAACGCATAATCCGGAATTCACGCAGGTGGAGTGGTATCAGGCGTTCGGAGATTATACTGACAGCATGAATTTATTTGAAGAGGTTGTCGAGAAAGCTTGTTTAGATGTGAATGGGACAACAAAAGTGGAATACCAGGGAATTGAAATTGATTTCAAACGTCCATGGAAGAGATTAAGAATGGTTGATGCCGTCAAAGAAAAAACAGGTCTTGATGCCTCGAAGTTAAGCAAAGCAGAAATTATTAATTATCTGAAAACAAATAATATAGAGTATGATTCAAAAATTGAATTTAGTAAAGGATTACTTTTATCCGTACTTTTCGAAGAAACCTGCGAAGAAGATTTAGTTCAGCCCACATTCGTTATCGACCATCCGATTGAAACTACTCCGCTTTGTAAACCGTTAAGGGAATATACACTTGCACAACTCGAAGAAATGAAACGGGACCCAGAACAGATAATTTTTGTCGAGAGATTTGAACCTTACATTAATAAATGGGAAATGGGAAATTCATACACTGAGCTGAACGACCCGGTATTGCAGAGATATTTATTTGAAGAACAAGTTGAAAGAGGAAGAGGCGGTGAAGAAGAAACGCATCCGATGGATGATGATTTTTTGCGTGCGATAGAAGTGGGTATGCCCCCGACAACAGGTGTTGGGATGGGTGTAGACAGGCTTGTGATGCTTCTGACGAATTCGGTAAATATAAGAGACGTGATATTGTTTCCATTGATGAGACCTACTTTATAAAAAATAAAAAATAAAAAATAAAAAATAAAATTTTAAAAACTGTAGGTTACAACGCAGGAGAGACTGTGTGAAAATTAATAATTTCAAAAATGACTAAAAAGTAAAACTTCAAAATCAAACAAAAATTGAGGGGATTCCCGATAAGAACATTCGGGAATGACATTTCATTTGAGTTTTCACACAATCTCCGGAGTGTTGTAACCAGAACCTAATAAATATTTTTATAATTGATATTTAAGTAAAGACATGAATTATTATAATAATGTACTCGAATTAATTGGTAAAACTCCATTGGTTAAATTGAATAAATTGACTAAAGGATTTAAAGCTACGGTTTTAGGGAAAATGGAATCTTATAATCCGGGTGGAAGCGTGAAGGACAGGATTGGACTTGCTATGATTGAAGAAGCTGAAAAAGACGGAAAGTTGAAACCGGGCGGGACAATTATCGAAGCTACAAGCGGGAATACGGGCATAGGGCTTGCATTAACGGCGGCGGTGAAAGGATATAAATCTATAATAGTGGTTACGGATAAAGTAAGTCAGGAAAAAAGAAATTATTTAAAAGCACTTGGTTCTGAAGTCATTGTTGTTCCGAAAGCTGCGCCGCACGATTCACCTGAATATTATATAAATAAAGCAATCAGCATTGCTGAAAAAACTCCGAATTCATATTACACAGGTCAATACACAAACTTTGCAAATCCAAATGCACATTATAAAACAACCGGTCCCGAAATCTGGGAAGCTACGGAAGGAAAAATAACACACTTCGTTGCGGGACTTGGTACGGCAGGAACAATAACAGGGACAGCAAAATATTTGAAAGAAAAAAATCCGAAAATAAAAGTAATAGGAGCGGACCCTATAGGTTCAATCGGGAAGGTGTATAAAGAAACAGGGAAAATCGGCGAATGCGGACCATATCTGGTAGAAGGCATCGGGCTGGATATTATTCCTGAAATAATGGATATAAACCTGATTGATGAAGTTATAGAGGTGACTGATAAAAATTCAATACAAACTTGCAGAAGACTTACTCGTGAAGAAGGAATGTTTTGCGGTGCATCGACCGGAACGCTTGCTTATGTTGCTCTCGATATTGCAAAAAATTTAGATGAAAACGGAGTAGTTGTTTTCATCGTATGCGATACCGGTGAGAGATATCTCAGCAAATACTACAATGAAGAATGGCTGAAAGCAAATGGGATAGAGTAATTAAAATAAATCAACATTTATGTTGAGAAGTTAATTTAATAGACGATATAAATGTCGTTTTACTATAAAGAAACAACATAAATGTTGTTATAAATAAATTAATTTCAAAATTATGAAATTTGCAACGAAAGCAATTCACGCCGGGCAGGAGCCGGAAAAAGTAACGGGTGCTGTAACTACTCCCATTTTTCAAACCTCAACTTATGCTGACGATAAACTTGGTATAAACAAGGGATATGATTACGGAAGAACGATAAATCCCACAAGAGAAGCGCTTGAAAAAAATCTTGCCGTACTTGAAAACGGGAAATTCGGATTTTGTTTTTCTTCAGGTATGTCGGCAGTACACTCTGTTATATCTATGTTCAAACCGGGAGACCATGTGATTTGTTCTGATAATGTTTACGGAGGCACGTACAGGTTGTTTGAACAAATAATAAAAGAATATGGAATCGAATTTACATTCATAAATACTTCTGACAATGATTTAATAAAAAAGTCGTTAAAGAAAAATACAAAACTTATTTATGTCGAGACTCCCACTAACCCGATGCTTGGAATAACTGATTTGGAAGTTGTCGGTAAAATCGGTAAATCAAAAAAAATTATTACATGCGTAGATAATACTTTCATTACACCTTATTTTCAGAATCCGCTTGATTTTGGAATAGACATAGTACTGCATAGTTCAACAAAATATTTGAACGGGCATTGTGATGTTATAGGCGGATGCGTTGTTACATCAGATAAAGGGATAGCAGAAAAAATAAAATTTATTCAGAATGCAATCGGTGCGGTTCCCTCTCCTTTTGATTGTTTCCTGATATTACGCTCACTCAAAACACTTGCTCAAAGGATGAAAGCGCATAATGAGAATGCAATTGCGATTTGTGAAGTTTTAATAAAAGAGAAGAAGATTAAAAAAATATTTTATCCCGGATTAAAGAATCATCCGCAAGCAAATGTAATTAAAAAGCAGATGAGAGGTTTCGGCGGAATGATTTCAATTGACCTCGGTTCATATAAATCAGCTGAGAAATTTTGTAACGGTTTAAAAATATTTGAAATTGCGGAATCACTCGGAGGAGTTGAATCGCTTATTTGCCATCCCGCAACGATGACACACGGGAGTGTACCAAAAAGAATGAGAGTTAAACTCGGGATAACAGGTGGTCTTGTAAGATTATCAGTCGGTATTGAAGATAAGGAAGATTTGATTGAAGATATAAAAGGAGCAATACGGCTAACTTAATATATTTTCTTCACATTCTAAATTATAATTCATGTCTCGGGAGTCCCTAAAAAGCAGGAGACTCCCCGAGACGTGAAAAAATTGAGGATATAGAAGGTGCATTAAAATTTATTTAATTTATGTTTTATAAAATATTCAAGAATTATTTAATTATTTTATTTTTTCTATTTTATTCAAATGCACTGTTTTCGCAGAGTACATTAAAAACATATATCTTACCTAAATCAATTGATACGTCTTTATTCCGAACAATTAATAATTCAAGAAGTTATTTTTTAAACTCTGTAATCCCAATCACGGATAAATCTGTTTTTCCTGCTGCATTTTTAATGCCTATAGGACTATTTACTTTCTCAAGACTTAACAAAAATTATTATGATGAGAATTCTGCAATCTTAGCCGGGTTTTCCGAAATAGCGGGTACAGGTGTTACACTTGCAATAAAAAATCTTTTTAAGAGAGAACGACCATTCAGAGAATTAAAATATGTTTATTACGATGATAAAAATTCTCCCACGGACAGATACGCGTTCCCTTCAAATCACACGACGGCTACATTTGCTATGGCTACTGCTTTAACATTAAGATATCCAAATAAGCCTTTTCTTATTGCCGGTTCATATTTATATGCAAGTATTGTCGGATTCGGCAGAATGTATCTCGGTGTGCATTATCCTGCAGATGTATTAGGAGGAATACTTGTCGGTTCGGGCGGTGCGGTAATAATTTATTCCTTACGGAAGCAAATTATTACGTTTAAAAATAATCTATTCAAAGAAAAAGGGAATCAAGATAAGAATGAAAATTCGCAAAGCACTTCGCTCGTATTAATATCATTGGTTGGGAGTGATTTAATTAATTTTGTATTGAGTGGTTCACATGTAAGTAATAAATTACAAGTTAATTTTAATACTAACGAACAATTTAATGTTCAGTATAATTTTTAAAGAAATAATTTCACAGAGAGACACTGAGGAGGCACAGAGGAACACTGAGAAAAGCAAAAGAAATTATTTCCCTCGTTTATTACCCCAGATTAAGATGTGGAGTCTATCGGAATAGTTCATTTTATATTTCTTGCAAAGTTCAATAACAACAGGTCTTTTCTGTTCTATCTCTTCTTTTGTTATTCCCTCCGGCATCAGAAAAATATTATTATTCTTAAAACCAACTTCATTTGATAAGGAAATAATTTCGTACATATTACTTTCATCATTCACAACAAATTTCCATTGGACATCAATTTTTTTATTTATGTACAACCCATTATATTTTTTTAATACGTCTGAATTTATTCTGTTTTGCTGATGCATTTTTTCGTACTCGCTGCCGATTGGGACAGAAGAATTTAATTTCGGACTTATGCTCATTAAGTTAATATGATTGACAAAATCACCGATGAATGTTCCATTGGTTTCTATTGTTATAAAAATATTATCCGATATTTTTTTAAATTCTTTGCAAAGTATATTCAATTCCTCGAGTTGTATCGTAGGCTCACCTCCGGTTATTACTACATCTACGGGAGAATAGATTTTATAAGCTTTGATAATTTCATCGATTTCGATGATACCAAGATTATTTTTATCTTCGGGATTCCAGCTTGTATATGAGGTATCGCAGAGATTACCACCGGGGAATTGGCATCGCAGGTTGCAATAATTTGTTCTGATAAAAAAAGAAGGAAAACCGCTTCGTTTTCCTTCTCCCTGGACTGAGTAAAATAATTCTGATATCTTCATCACTGATTTAAATGATTTTTCTATCACTGATTAATGTGATTTCACTATCACTGATTAAAATGATTTCACTAATTACTCTGATTAGAACTTTTCATTTTTATCACTGATTAAAAAAGAATTAATTAATTTTTGAATTCAGGTTTCCGTTAATTCCTGAATAACTTACAAGTTCGACTTTTACCGAACCTATTATTATACTAACCTGTACTTTAACGGGCATTTTTATTGCATCATCTGTCAGCCATACGACAATATCATCCGCCTTTGTGGAAAGGTCGCCTTCCCTGACATTCGGTTGCACCATTATACATCTGAATTTTCCAGCATCGGTTTCTGCCTCTTCCCGTCCCAGAAATTTTATAGGCAAAGAGACGGTAGAATTTTTATGAAAATACGGAATTCTTACAACGTCACCTTCTTTAGAGTTCGAAAAATCAAGAGTGCGGGCATAATAAAATGAACTTATGATATCCTGCGAATATTGTTGCAGAGTATATTCTTCATCAGGTTTTTTTTCACCCTTTACGGTTTGAGCAATTTTTATCTTAAGATTATCCTGGTCAAAAATAGCTTCATATTCCCTGCTATATTTTGGCTCCATTATTGATTGTTCGAATTTCCACGGGAAAATTCCTTCTACATCAATCAGACTTTTAAGTGTTTCTTTAAATTTATAAACCCATTCAAAACTTGGATTAGAACCGACGTCAACATTAACAGCATAACATTTTCTACCATTAATATTCTGATAATCAGGTAAGATTTCCATAGTTGCCGAACCGGCGGTAACGAATCCATAAGTAATTTGAAACGTGAATTTTTCTCCCGTTTTATAGGCAATTTGATTAATTTTTCTGAATTCCTTTTTTGCAGCAGTTGTGTCCTTCACACTTGTCGAATCCTGTGCCTGTAAACTGAATGCCGTTATTAACATAATAACGATGAACGAGATTAATTTTATCTTCATATATAATTTGTTTTTAATTATAAACTATTTATTTTTAAAAATGTTTCAATTGCATCCAGAATCTCTTTGATGGAAATCGAATTCATATCATTTGTCCCTTTTGGGCTGATTATAACAGTGTTTTCACTCAGCGGTTTCCATCTTTCGGGATTCATAGGAATTTTAGACGGATAGAATCCGATTATATTTTTATTTAAAGCACCGGCAATATGTACAGGTCCTGTTGAGTTTGAAATAAACAGACTCGAATTATCAATAAGAATCATTAACTCTTTAAGGTTCAATAAACCTGCAAGGTTGAAGATTCTGTTTCTTTCCTCAGATATAACAGAATTAATAATTTCACCGGTCGTGTTAATATCGTCTTTTGTGCCCGTTAAAACAACATTAAAATCCTTAAAATATTTTAATATTTCACTGCATAAATTTGTAATCTTATCCAAAGGTAAATCAACTGCAGAACCTTTACTTGAGGGATGAATTATTATAAATTTTTTCTGAAAATCGAATCCCTGTAATTTTTTTTGCAGATTTAGAAACTCTTCCTGCGAATATTTAAAATAATACTTTTTTTCGTAATTAATATTTTGAATCAGCGGTTTTAGTAAATTCAGATTATAGTCTGACTCATGTTTTTCCGCATATTTTCTGTGTTCATTAATTCTTTTATTATATAGAAACGAATACCATCTATATCCACTTCCAATCCTGATTTTAATCCCTGAAATAAGAAAAGAGAATGCGAGCACAAAGCGAGGAAAAACATTTATAGCAACATCGAACTTTTGATTCTTAAAATATCTGATTTTTGATTTGAATGATTGAAACTCTTCGATAAAAATAAGTTCATCTACGCCTTTATAATTTTCTATTAAATCTTTCACATAATTGCTAACAAGGAATGTTATTTTTGATTCCGGAAAATTTCTTTTCAATTCTGAAATAAGCGGCAGAGTTAAAATTACATCTCCCAATTTATCGGTTCGTGTAACTAATATTTTCTGTATGCTTTGATTATCAACCATCATCGTTTAAAAAATATTCATTATTCACATATTAATAACATTGAACCCCTACGGGGTTCAAATTAAGACATTAAATTCACTTTCTACAAATATTAAACCTCTACGAGGTTTTGAAATTATTAATTTCAAATATTCCTTCGAGAAGAATGAATTATTTATAAGTTACAACAATCTGGGATTTTTTCTGGTCTTTATCGAAACTAATCATCAATCCGATTTCCCTGTTATCTTTTTTCCAGCCTATCAGACCACCCTTATCACTAACCAGCGATTCACCGCCTTCGCCCAATTCAAATCCTCCCTTTTTCATTTCATCTTTAAAATATTCAAAAATATCTTTTGCGTTTTCCATAGATTCAAAAGTTACTGCTGTACCATCCGATGTAGCAAGCGAACCCATACATTTGGAATTTTTCGGTTTAGGAATATCGGCGGGATAATTCGATGGAATCCCTTCTGTCAGACCGAGTTCGTTCGAACCTTTCTTATCACCTGCGGTTTCATTATTCCTTGCAGTTGTATCAGTTTTTTTATCATCAGTTTTAACCTGTTCGTTTTTATTATCATTTTTATTATCAGCAGTATTTTCCGTTTTATTTCCGCAACCATACAATAACATAAAAGCAAATAGAATTGTAATGAGCAAAAGTTTTTTCATTTTGACAATATGTTTTAATTTTTGAATAATCTTATTAATATTTAATATTAATAAAGATACTAAATTTTTTAAACTTTTTTTATATAAAAGCGTTCCCGATTTTTAATGAAGGAATGATAGTAAAAATAAAGCGGTATGAAAAAAATTCCCATGCATATAAACGAGATCGAGTCCCAAATAACGAAGAATCTTTATTAAAAAAGGGAGAAACTTGTTAATTGGGAAATTTTTGTGTCGGGAGTCCCTAAAGAACAGGAGACTCCCCGACACAAAAAGCGGTTTAAAAAAATTGTAGTATAAAAAACATTCCCTTGCATATGCACTGGAACGAGAAGTAAATACAAATATTAAGGGGATTCCCGATAGGAACTTTCGGGAATGACAGGTATGGATGGGAATTCCCGATAAGAGTGCAGATAAAGAACATCGGGATGCAAAGAACGCACATTCGGGAATGACATTTTAAAAGATTAATTATTGCACCTTAATGCTTCGAATGTTCCAGCAATCCAGCTTTTAGCATCATCCTTAAAGCACAGGGCAATTTTCCCTTTTACAGTATTGTCATCCATATATGTTATTACAAGAGCGCAATTCCAGGGAACATTTACATTTTTGATATTATTATCAACGGTATAATGAAAATCAGCCGTATAACTATCAATATTTTTGTTAAAATTCTCCTTAATAAATTCTCCTTTGGGAAAATCTCCGTTTGTACGCGTCAGCCGGAATGCATCATCATTCTCTACGAATCCGCAAACTTGCTTCGGGGCTTTATCACCAAAATTAAATACATTATCACCGCTACCTCTCCATTTTTCAAAATTTATATATTCTAAATTCAAAGCTTTTCCATTCAGCATACCTTTAACAGGAAAATCAGGAATTCTATCTATGGAGATATTTTCACTCCATACGAAATCGGTAACATTTTTAGTTTCTTTTTTCTCGACCTGCTGATTTTTCCCGCAAGAGAATGAAAACAAAAATATTAATATACAAACTAACTTAGATACATTTGAAATCACAATAATAAATAATAATTATTTTACATATTTTACAAATCTATCATTAATTCTTCCCCAGTGCAAGTTATTTATGAAGTTATCAATATATTTTGCACGGGCAGGACCGTCTTTATGATAGTAAGCGTGTTCAAACACGTCACAAGGAATTAAAGGAATGCCACCCCAAATTGCTCCGTAATGATGTTCATCTACAAGTACGTTCAGTAATCTTCCACTATAGAGTTTATCGAAAACCAGAACACCCCAGCCGGATAATTTTGCAGAAATTGCGACTGCTTTAAAATCTGTTTTCCAGTTTTCAAAGCTCCCGAATTCTTTATTTATTGCTTCAAGGACATCAGGTGCTTTGTTAACATCGCCATCACCGCCCAGGACTTCCCAGTACAAATCATGAAGCAGTGCACCGCCGTGATTCCAGGTAAATCTTCTTTTCAATTCTCCGATTTGGCTGTAATTGCCGTTTGCCTTGGAGCGGTCTGCTGTTTCAAGTTCTTTTTCAATATTGTTTAAAAAGGTAACATAACCTTTCTGGTGTGTATTATAATGCCAGTCGGTTGTTTCCGGGGACATTACATTTTTCAATAAAGTTTTTGCTTCTTCATCAGAATAAGGGCGTTTATTGAATTTCCATTCATAAGACATTTTTTTACTTGCTCCTTTCGTTTTATATTTAATTAAATTGTTTATTAAACCTATCAATGAACCCGGAACCACAGCGAAAGCTGTTACGCTTATCGCAGTTCCGGAAATAAACTTTCTGCGCGATATTTTATTTTTCAAAAACATATAGTTTAAGCAAAAATTAATCAGGCACTAAATGAGCTGCCGCAGCCGCACGTTCTTTTAGCATTTGGGTTGTTAAAAATAAATCCCTGTCCGCTCAGACCGTCTGTGAAATCGAGTTCCGTACCTGTTAAATATAAATAGCTCTTCATATCGACATATATACTTAAACCTTCTTTTTCAATAATATTATCCGTAGGCTTGGATTCCGAATCAAAGCCCAATGTATAAGTTAATCCGGAGCAACCTCCTCCTTTTATTCCAATCCGTAATCCGTAATTTTCGGGAATTTTGTTTTCTATCATTATTTTTTTTATTTCTTCGATAGCCTTATCCGTTATATTAATATCTTCGGTAACTCCGGGAACAAATTCTTTTATTTTTTCTTCTGACATACTAATTATTAATTTTTAATTTATTAAATTACAATTCAAGATAATTTTCTTATCTTTTCTACTGTGTTAACAATTTTATTTATTGAAAATTCCACTTCTTCGTTTGTTGTAAATCTTCCTAAACCTAATCTGACCGATGACCTGCTGTCTGCATCACTCAAACCCATTGCTTTTAAAACGTGTGATGGTTTTAAATCTGCTGAAGTACACGCACTTCCCGCTGAAAAAGCAAGTTCTTTCATTTCCGACATTAATACACTACTGTCGATGTTATTAAAACAAATATTAATATTATTCGGCAATCTTTTCGTCGAATGCCCGTTTAAAGATGCACCTTCTGTTTTCTGTAAAATATTATTAATAAATCTATCGCGAAAAATAATTAAATCGTCGAATTCGTTATACATTTTTTTTTCACAAATTTCACACGCTTTTCCGAATCCTACAATTGCGGGAACGTTTAATGTACCGCTTCTGAAACCGAATTCGTGACCGCCGCCGTTTATTTGCTCAGTCAATTTTATTTCCGGACTTTTATTTTTTATAAATAACGCACCTATTCCTTTGGGACCATAAATTTTGTGTGCACTAAAACTCATTAAATCAACATTTAATTCATTCACATTTACGGGAATTTTTCCAATTGCCTGTGCGGCATCAGTGTGGAATAAAATATTTTTTTCCCCGCAAATATTTCCAATCTCTCCAACAGGCTGTATTGTTCCGACCTCATTATTAGCCATCATTATTGAAACCAGCATGGTATTATCTTTTATATATTCAGATACATCATCAGGATTTACAAAACCAAATTTATCTACGTCGAGGTAAGTAACATCCACACCGTAACCCGATAAATATTTACAAGTATCGAGTACGGCAGAATGTTCAATTTTAGAAGTTATGATGTGGTTTTCTTTCCCCTGAAAACTTTCAAGCGATCCTTTATGTGAAAGATTTATTGATTCAGTTGTACCGCTCGTAAAAATAATTTCACCAGGTTTTGCACCTATAAGCTTAGCAACTTTTTTTCTTGCAAGTTCAACTGCTTCTGAAGCTTCCCAGCCGTATTTATGGCTTTTACTTGCCGCATTACCAAACTTACTTTTGAAATACGGAAGCATAGCATCCAATACTTCTGAATCAACCGGTGTTGTCGCGTTATTATCTAAATAGATTGGAAATTCCATTTAAAAAAAATATTAATAAAATCAAACAAAATCCGAAACCATTTTATGCTTTAACAAATTTTCCAATTCATACTGCATTTTATTAATTGGAGATTTGATATTGCACGTATCGGATATAAAGCAATCATTTATATCTTTTTCATGAAGGCACTCTACAATTGCAAGTTTACCTTCTATTACATCTATTAAGCTTGAAAGAGAAATTTCATTTAATTGTTTAATGAGCTTGTAACCGCCATTTACACCCTGGTTAGATTCAAGTATTTTCTCTTTTTTTAATTTTTGCAAAACCTTAGCTAAGAGTTCATACGGAATATTGAACTTATTAGATATTTGCTTTGCCGTTATAATTTCATCTTTAGCATTTGCTATGTGACGTAATGATATCAGGGCATATTCTACTTTTTTTGTGAATCTGACCATAGTTAAAATTTTATAAACTGGACTAATATAGTCGTATTTAAAAACAAAAAAAAGTTACTATTAAGTTCCATTGTAATAGGTATTTAGCAAATAAGGTAAGATAATCGATAGAAAAACTTTATCAGAAGCATAAATATCGATGCATCGATATTAAAGAATGAAAAAACTTAAAGAGCTTTAAATGCAAAGTTCGCAAAGAATTAACAAAGAACGCAAAGAATTACGAAAAATAATATGTTGATAAAACAAAATATATTTCAAGTTTCTTAGAAGAAGATTAAATTAGATTGAGGTCAGACGGCGATAAAAATCAGAAAAAATTATTTATTTCCTTTTATAATATTTTTAAGTTTAAAGAGTAAAATTCTTATCGGGTTTTTATTATTTTTATTTATCCACGTTACGAAATGAAATTTAATAAAAGACCTGAAAGTTATAAATTCTTTAAAATGCAGCCAGTTTCTTTCATATTCACCGACTTTTTGGAAAAGGCAGATGTTTTTTATCGGAGTTTGAATTCTCTGATAATTTTTTCTATTTTTTTCAATATATTTTATCAGGTATTGAGTACTTCGTAACCATGTATCATGAAGTAAAATATAGCCCTTATCCTCGAGCATTAAATCGCAGTAGAAAAAATCTATAAACTCTCCGTCGAATTTATGGTCCCCGTCAAGAAAAATAAAATCAAATTTTCTATTATCGGCTAATAATTTTGGGAGCATTACGTGGGAAAGCTCATTCCTAAAATCGAGCAAATCAATCAGACCAAGCTTTTTGATATTTTCCAAACCGACATTTTTAAACTCCGCTTCCTGGAAAGCGTCATTTGCAATATGTGTGTTGTTAGTTGCCGCCATAATATAAGCAGCCGACCTTCCGTGAGCAAATCCTGTTTCTAAAGTTTTCTTTAAATTATTTTTTTTTATAAAATTATAAATGAATTCTGCATCGATAATTTTAACCGGAACTTTGCTTTGACTATCCGGAATATCTATAATCTTATTAATTTCAGCTGGAAGCATCGAATATAATTTAAGTTAAAAATGAGTTTGAAAAACTTTATAAATTAAGAAAATCAGTTTAAGAGTAATATGTATAAAATAACACCTCTTTTATATAACGGAACTTCAAAAAGTGATGAAATAATAAATTATTTCTTACGTTCAAAATTCGATTTATACAAATAAACAAAATATCCTTTTGGGTCTTCAAGATTTTTCCGGGCAACTTCTTTAGACAGAGTTTCATCTTTTGAATTTATTGCTTCCTGAATAATTTTACTCTTATTATATAAATTATACGGGGTAAAATATTTATACTCATATTTTGAAATTACATCTTTAAATTTATCTTCATTTTTTACGAACAGGAATGATTTATCGTCCCAGAAAACAAGTTTCCACTCGTCCGGCTTCGAGCTCAGATAAGAAATAATATTCGCTTCAAGGATTTTTGGTATTTCATTATCATTTCTTGAATTTGCCGCCTGTAAAACTGCTAACTGAAATACAGCGAAATAATCGATATTGTATTCTTTTATTAAATTTTGAAAACCTGATAGTTTTTTAAAAATTGTTTTAGATGAATTCCAGATAGAATCGTTCAGATTACGGCTGTCTATAAAATTTTTCTTACCGGGAAAATTCCATAAAAAATAACCACCATAATCTAAAGTATTAAAAGGTCTGTCACCAATTTCCGTGATTTTATTTTCTTTCATAAAATCAAACATTTTGACAGGAAAAGTTTCTTCATAAATTCCCATTCCATATGTTTTTTGAAAACCGAGTGCACGAAAAAGCTTATCATTAGGCGTCCAGAGAAGAAACCAAACCAAGATTGCTCCAAGGAATAACTTTACATAAGTATTATTTTTAATAAAATTCGTTGTTGTTTCTTTTTTGAACATATGGTAAATGACAACAAATAAAAATAATGAAGCGACAAAAATGAAATCAACAGTAAACCTGATTGCCCTTAATGAATATACTGCAAATAGAAAATATACAAGCAATGGAAACAGATCTTTTTTCTTTTTATATTCTTTATACACAAAAATTATACCTATAAGGAAACCGATATAAATTACGTTGTATAATTTTCCGAGGTAATTAGAATTAAAAGGAGACATCCATTCAAAAATCTCATCAAGCAGTTTCATTTGCGTATGCTGGAATGAATATATATAAGTTGTTATATGATTCGGATTTACGAGCATAAATAAGAGTGAAGCTATAAAAATTACAAGCGAATATTTTAAACTATTTTTCTTTTTTTCTTTAATAAAATCAATTATATCAGTTAAAAGGAATATTCCGAGAAGCAGGACGCCTGCTAAAACACCCATATGTATATTTGCCCAGACCATAAAAATCGGAGGAATGAAAAAAAGTATTTTGGGATTTTTCCCGAAATATTTATAGTTTATAATCAGGTAAAGAGTAAGTACAAGAAATAAATAAGTAAAAATATTCGGTTTAATTTCAAGCCTGTACCGAACTCCCAGAATTAAAATCAGTAAATAAAAAATTGCAAGAGTCAACGGAACTTCGAATTTTCGCAGCAATAAATAAAAGAGCCAGAGCATTAAGGCAATTAATATTGCATTAAAAATATAAAGCCCTGTAAATCCCATCGATGCAAAAATTGAATATGCTATGACATCCCATGCCCATTCAAAGGGAATCCATTGTTGTCCCTGAGTAATGAAACCAAAGACATCCTGTGAGGGAATTGTTTTTGTTTCGAGAATATATTTACCCGTTGACATATGCCAGAAGATATCATCTTCACCGTTTATTTTCGAAAAAGAAAATAAAACTGCAAACCCAAAAAGTAAAATGAGTAATGCATAATCGAACTGTTTATTTTCCTTTATATTTTTTTGCGGAAAAACATGTGTTTTTTTCGACATCGAGAGAATGTTTTATTATGAAAAATTATTTGCAAGAAAAAATATTTTTGCTGATTTTGTTAATATATCCATTAGTTCAAAAGCTCCGGAAAGAGTTTCTTCTGCTGCAAAACAGCCATGCTTTTCCCAGATAATTATTCTATGTTTATCAGCTAATTTTAAAGTTGCTGTTGCTATTGTTTCCGAGCCTGAATCCATAAACGGAACTAATCCGGCGCCTTCAGGAATAAACAATTTTACTTCAGGGTGCATTTTAAATAAAAGTTCATTTAATTTTTTTGCTTTCGTAAACTCTTTTATATGTGTAAGCGCAATAATTTCAGTCGGATGTGAATGCAATATTGCCCTGAATTTTGAACCGGTTTTCTTTAAAAGGTTATGATAAGCAATATGAGTAAGAATTTCCGAAGTTGGTTGTTTATCAAAAGTGTTGTCTGATATTTTTCCATTTTTATTTAAACCAAAATATTTATAATGCCTGCCCGAACCCGAAATATAAAGTCCAAGAATATATTTATGAGGTTCTCCGGGAATTTCTCTCATTCTTGAACCTGCAGAGGAAACGAGAAGAAAATTATTTTTAAGATTATTATATGTTTTATTCAACGGATTAACGGAAAATTTTTCCATTTTAGTAACATCAATATAATATATGCCGGTCAAATTGACGGATAGATTTCCGGCATTTCTTTCCGCCCATCCGCGTTCCCAAAGATATCCCGCAATTTCTGAAATTTCTTTGAATTGCTTTTTTACTGAATTTTGAATTTTCTTTTTCCTCATTATGCCAAGATATTAAAACTGTTATTTACAAGAAATGAAGAAAATACTAATTGGGAATAAAATGATTTTTTTCGCAATTGGGATAAATAATAAAATCATTTAATAATAATATTGTAAATAAACAATTTAAAACACTCAATATGATTTACCAAATCTAATCGAGCAATTAAATTTTCATTAACCATAAAATATTATTCTAACATTAAAATTTAAAACCTCACCCCTGCCCCTCTCCTGAAAGGAGAGGGGTAAACATCGTTGGTTTGAATTATCTGATAATATAAATTAATTTGTTGAATAAAAATAATTTGCTAAATAAAAATTAATTTGTTAACATAAATTAATTTGTTAAATATAAATTAATACAAAAATAATCTCATGCTGGTTAAGGGAAAACATTACCGGACGATATGGCTCGAAACAGAAAACAAACCAATTGTTAAAACTATAAACCAGTTATTGCTGCCTCATAAATTTGAAATTGCAGAATTAAAAACGTCTGAGGATGTTTGTAATGCTATTTCATCGATGCTTTTAAGAGGGGCGCCTTTAATTGGTGTTGCAGCAGCGTACGGAATTTATCTTGCTTGTTATGAAAGCAGAAACACAAATAATATTGAGGAATTTAAATCAGAAGTTTTAAATAAAGCAAATAAAATTAAATCAACCCGCCCGACAGCGGTGAATCTTTTTAATGCAGTAAACAATTCCCTGAGTAGTATTAATAAACAAAATTCAATACCGTCCAAAATTGAAGCAGCCTTTGAATTCGCAAATAAACTTGCCGAATCTGAAATTTATTACTGCGAGCAAATCGGAAAGTACGGATTTGAGATTTTGGAGAAACTTAATAAAGCAAAAAAAGGTGATGTGATTAATATATTGACTCACTGTAATGCCGGCTGGCTGGCTTGTATTGATTATGGTACTGCTACTTCGCCAATTTACAAGGCGAAAGAGAAAGGAATAGACGTTCACGTCTGGGTTGAAGAAACACGCCCGCGTAACCAGGGTGCAAGCCTCACGGCATGGGAACTTCTGGAGAATAATATTCCGCATACCATAATAACAGATAATGCCGGCGGATATGTAATGCAAAAAGGTATGGTTGATATTGTAATAGTCGGTTCAGACAGAACTACTTTATCGGGTGACGTATGCAATAAAATCGGTACATATAAAACTGCGCTCGCAGCAAAAGATAATAATATTCCTTTTTATGCTGCGCTTCCTATAACATCATTTGATTTCAATATAAAAGACGGAATAAAAGAAATCCCGATAGAAGAACGCAATCAAGATGAAGTGAAATATATAAGCGGTGTTTATAAAAATGAAATTGTCAGAGTTTTATTGACGCCTGAAAATAGTAATGTTAAAAATTATGGATTCGATATTACTCCTTCGAGACTGATAACAGGTCTAATAACCGATAAAGGTATTATACTTCCGAAAGAGAGTGAAATAAAAAAACTAACTCAACGCTGATTTTACAAATAATCAAATCCCCATATTAGCCAGCATAGCCGCAATATTATTTACTTTTTCAACCAGCTTTGGATGTGAAATTTCAAACTCTTTTACTGATTCGGATAATCCGTCAACAGACAATTTGAGCAGGTTGGGATTTTTTTCCCGGCGCGTCGCTTCGTGTGTAGAGCGTTCCATAAAACCCAAAATACTTTCTGCATGTTCTGATTTTGATTCAGATAATTTAAAAATCTCTTTTTTAAGTTTAGCAATTAAACCCAAAAGTTCGGATTTTTTATCTTCGCTGAGAACATTATACGTGCGAATTTTTTCTTCGATATCTTCGAGTGTATTTTTTTTCATATTTTATTTCCTATTTTAAAAACTTGTTTTAATTCTTAACAATATTATTTTGATATTTTATCATTAAAATCGAGATTGAAAGTAAAACTGGCATAAGGAATAAACGGCCAGCCGGATGTACTCATATTTTTATCCCATATTTTCAATAACGCAAAATCCACTGCAAGTTGAGGACCGAAAACTCTTACTCCCATTAATGAAAAAGCAGGGGCATCTTTATAAGTAAATATCCAATTTTCGGATATGAATTTTATATTATTATCCGCTCTCAATTCGCCACCCAGCATTATCATAGGAGTTTGATTAACGTTTTTCTTAAAAACTACGCCTACTCCGGTTGTGAGAGAAGCCCTCGGTGTTCCAAAAGTCCCTCCGGCATATCCTATTGTCAATCCTTCTGAGCTTGAAGTGCCGTTAAAATATATCAATCCCCCTGCCAGGTCAACATATTTTGAATGAAACGGAGTTACTTTAGAATTTAAGTACATAAGCTGTGTGCTTGAAAAAGGGAACAGAGAAATGCCGCCGACAACACTTACAATATTCTCAATTCCAAAACCAACGACAGGGAAAATCAATTCTACATTTGAAAAGAATCCATAATTTTTTCTTATAGGTCTTGCAGTGGGTGCAAGAAACAACCTAGAATCATTAGGGTCCTGAATAAAAAATTCACCATCAATGTAATAAATTTTAGGTTTAGTGATTTGTACAATTTCGATTCTCGGAATTACCATAACTACATTAGATTTCGTTTTAAATGTAATATTAACTGAATCCCTTGATAAGATAAATCCGTTAATTTCATTTCCATCTTTTAATTCAACATCATAATAAGATGAATCAATAATCTTGTTTTTATTTATAACCGAAGATTCAACTTCATTTATAATAATTACGTCTTCAATTTTTATATAAACTTTTCCATCTCCGGTTTTTAACATATAATAAACCAAATCTGAACCCAAATATGTTCCTGTATATAGTTTCTTTTGCTTTGTCCCGATGTTATAAGTCCTGCCTTTGACAAGTGTATCAGCTGAAGGATTATCAGAAAAAATTATTTCCCGGCACATGTTTTCATGTGAATAAATTATATCTACAAAGACCAAAGAAACGGAGAAGATAAAAATATAAATAAATAGTAGAAACTTAGAATCCATTCGTCCTCCGGAAATATTTATTCGATTAAAAATAAAATCGAGAAAAACGGTATTATATTAAATGTATAAATTAATCAATAATATTTTTCTCAATATGAGATTTTTTCTCAAAATGTAGGTCAGTTTTTGTAATTTATGAATATAATTGATGAAAAATCGTGATTTATGGAAAAACTGGTATTTCTTTTAAATATTGGGTTATTTAAACATATTTCCAATAAAAACATAGTCTTCAGCCTATCTTTTTTAATATCATATATTGATGGTTTATTTCATTTATCGCTTTTAATATAGCTTATCATCAGTGGCACGAATTTTGCATTATTGATATAAATATATTAATACAATTTTTTTTTAATTAAACGGAGGGTTAAAAAATGAATAAAATATTATTATCAGTATTTCTTCTCATCGCTATATTTTCAACCTGTACTACATACGCACAAAAAAAGGATGGCATTGCGCCGACGCCGATAACAGCCACAATTACTGCTTCAGGCACTGTACTTTCACCGATGTCTATAACCTCCACGAGGGATCTTCTATTTGGGACTGATATACTTCCGGGAATAAGAAGAACGATCGATAAATCTTCAAATTCTTCGGGTAAATTTTCCATTATGGGACAACCGGGAAAAGAAATAAGTATAACAATTACATCACCGGGTTCATTAACATTTGGTGCAAACACATTACCTTTAGCGTTTACAGAAACCGATGCGGGATATAAATTACCCGGCGAAACGATGGTGGATTTCGACCCTGCAAATACTGCTACAGCCGTTTTTGGTAATGACGGTACTATGGATATATTTCTCGGTGGAACGGTCGTCCCTGATTTTTCACAGGTAGCCGGAAATTATACGGGAAATATCACTGTAGTTTTCTATTACACAGGAAATTAAAAATTAATTAATCAAAATGAAATTAAAGAAGGGATTAGAATTTAGTCCCTTTTTTTAAGAAAAGGAATAGCCAATTAATAAATTATAATTGGTTAAATATCACGGGTAATAATTTATAATTTTGAACCGTCTTATATGAAAATAATAATAATAATTTTTCAGATTTTATTAATATCATCTATAAGTTTTTCGCAACGGGGAAATTTGCAGGTATCTTATATGCGCGACATGAAATTCCAGCAGATAATACCCGGTGTTCAAAAAATTATTTCCGAAACAAGTCAGGATGCAGGAAAGTTTATAATTACGGGTGACGGAACCCGGATGATAGTTTCCGTTACATTTAATTTACCCCGGAATGTTACTAACGGAGCTTCAAATTTACCAATTAGATATACAGCTATGCAAAGTTCCAATTCAAACGATATTCGGCCCGGAACGCCATTTGACCCTTACGCCGGAACTACTTTGATTTTTGACGATAAAGTGAGAAATTATTTTATAAAAATCGGAGGTAAAATAAATCCGGTAAAGAAACAAACAGCAGGAAATTATACAGCCCCTGTTATAATGATATTAACAGTTTTATCAAACTAAAAACAAATGAATAAAATAATTGCGATTTTTACCGTTTTATTTGCAATAAGTAATTTAACTTTCTCACAGGTAACAGTAGCGCCGGTTACTATTCATTTAAGCGATATAAATAAAAACGGTTATATATTAATCAGAAATAATTCCAGCACAACTTCACAGGAGATAGGTATCGAAATTAAATTCGGCTATCCCAAATCCGATTCAACAGGTAAAACTATAATTTATTTTCCCGATACTGTGAATGAATCAGACCCTTCGATTGTAAATTGTGTAAATTTCTACCCGAGAAAATTCATTTTAAAGCCGCTCGAAGAACAGACTGTAAGGATAGCAGTAAAACCGAAGAATTTAGTTGAAGGGGAATACTGGGGCAGACCTGTAATAATTTCGCGGGTTGCAAACAGTGAAGATTCCGGTAACACGGAAAAAATAAACGCAGGACTGGGTGTGGAATTCCGCACGGTAATTGCCTTGAATTACCGAAAAGGAAAAGTGAATACAAAAATAAATTTTGACGAATTAACAGGAACATACTCAGACAACAAATTTATTTTATTTGCGAAGCTGAAAAGAGAAGGCAACGCCGCTTACATTGGAAATCTTTTAGTTGAAATATATGATGAAAAAGGAATCTCTATAAAAAAATTCATACAGGATATCTCCGTTTACTACGAACTAAATAAAAGAATCGAAATGGAGACGGGTAAACTTCCTAAAGGTAATTATACTGTTGAAGTTAAATTAAACACGGACAGGGAAGAAACGGGCGGTAAGATTATTAAAGGAAATTCTGTTTCAAAAAAAATAATTGTTAGTATTAATTGAAAATTTTTTCTAAAATATTATTTATTGTTTTTTTTTATCCATATGTCAGGCTCGGGCAGATGACAGGACTGCTTTAGATACAAATCTTTCGAAATCAAATCCCCAGGCAGAAGAATCCCCTATTCAGATTAATGCCGATGTAATCGGCTCAATTGAATTAACTGGTTATATCAGCGGAAAAACATTATACATACCAATCGGAGAATTATTTTCACACCTTAAAATAAATTATAATTTTTCAGAAGATATAACAAAAATATATGGTTTCTTTATTGATGAAAAAAATATTTACAATATTAGCATACGAGAAAATTCTGTTGTAATAGATGATAAAAAGATACCTGTAACAAGAAAAGATTTTTACATTACCGAATCGGATGCTTTTATCAATACCGATTTGTACGATAAAATATTCGGTATGAAATTCGATGTCGATTTAAAACAAATGCGTGCTTTTATCACATCAAAGAAAAAACTTCCTGCTGTTTCCGAAGCAGAGAGGGAAATCAAAAGAGAGAATCAGGAATCAAATAATAATGTAATTAGTAAATCAGATATTAACTTACCGAGATTCAGGAAGGTATTGGGACTTGGAGCTTTGGACTGGGGGTTAACTTACAATCATTCTTCAGCAAACAAAGATTTTTATAATTACAATTTAACTCACGGCTCGGAAATTCTCGGAGGTGATTTTTATGCATTTATAACGGGAAATTCAAATGAAGTTTTAGACAAAGAAAATTTGAACTGGCACTGGAGAATTGTTGATGATAAGAAATGGTTTAAGCAGGGTAAAATAGGAGACTTATATTTAAATTCGGGATTATTATCCAATGCGCAGGGTTTCCAGTTGACCAACGAACCGCCTATTGCAAGAAGGACAATAGGAAAATTTAAAATATTCGATAAGATATCACCTGACTGGGAAGTTGAACTATACATAAATAATGAATTTGTTTCATATACAAAATCGAATGATAACGGTTATTTCGAGTTTAACGTACCATTATTATACGGTTCGAATTATATAACTCTTAAATATTACGGACCGTCAGGAGAAATACGGAATGAAGAAAGAGTGATAGAGGTTCCTTTCAATTTTATTCCTAAGGGAACTATCGAATACAATATTAACGGCGGGGCGCTTAAAACAGGTAACCACGATGCATTCTCGGAATCTTCATTATCCTGGGGAGTCACGCAGTCTTTCACGTTAGGTTCGGAACTGATATATTTAAATGAACCGGGCTTGAAGAAGTTTTATCCGAATGCAAATTTATCTTTCAGGGTATCGGATAATTTTGTTTTTAGCAACAGTTATTTTCACGAACTTAAAAATGTAACAAGTTTAAGCGTCCTTCTTCCTTCCCAGATTTTTTCAACATTATCATATATTAAATATCAGAATAATAATTATTTTAATCCGCTGAACTATACTGACGAACAAAACATTACGACATATATCCCATTAACATTTAAAAATTTTTCAACGAGTTTCCGTATAAATGCACGAAATGTTACATCAGACAGTTACAAATATATTTTTCTTAATTCGGGATTTTTTACGAATTACAAACGAATACAGGGAAGCATAATCACAAACGGTACCTGGACGAAGACAACGGATAATTATCAACAGGAAAGTTTTTATTCTTATGTGAGCGTTTCTTATCGATTGTTAAGCGACCTTCTTTTAAGACAGGAAACAGATATTGACCATACGGCAGGAAAAATATCAAATGCAGGATTATATATAGATAAAAGTATTTTCAAATCAGGCTGGCTGACCGCTTTTATATTCAGAGATTTCAATCAAAAAAATTATTCGGGCGGTATAAATTTCAGATATGATTTTTCATTCGGAAGATATTCTTCAGGTTATTCGGCTTCAAAATCTGACCGGGATTTTCAACAATCAATATTTGGTTCGGTAGGATTTGATGAATTCAAAAAGAAATTTATTTTAGATAACCAAAATATGGTATCGAGAGGCGGGTTGACACTGGTTCCTTTTCTCGACCTCAACAATAATAACAAATTAGATGAAAACGAAAAAATACTTGAAACAGAATTCAGGACAAAAATGGTTGCCGGGAAAGTAATAAAATCGGAAAACAGCAGGGATTACCATTATGTAGACTTAGAGCCTTATGATACTTTCCGCCTCGATGTTGAACCGGTTTCTTTTGACAATCCGCTTTGCAGACCAAGATTTAAATCATATTCGATAACAGTAGACCCGAACCAATTTAAATATGTTCCGATACCGGTTTATGTGTCTGGAATTATCAGCGGGAATGTTTTAATAAAAGACTCGCAGAATAAAAATGGAATACCGGGAATGAAAATTATTCTTGAATCTATTGACGGAAAATCCAAAATTGAGAAGATAACTTTCTCCGACGGAGAATATATATTCGATAATATTCCTCCCGGAAAATACAAATTGTACCCTGCCCCTGAGGAGCTTGTTAAGCGCAATCTCTCCTATGAGCCGGAATATCAAATCATAGAAATAAAAAATCTCGAAGAAGGTGATTCACACGAAGATGTTGATATTTCGCTTGTCAAGAATATACAATAAATTGTTAGAGCTTTTAAATAATTATTTTATTAATTAAAGTTGATTAAATCAAGTTGACCGTTTTTTTACTAAATTATTGTTATATCAAGAATAATATTTTCTGAAAAATTAATAAAGTGAATTGAGAAAATTTATTATTTATTTTAAAATTACTATTATTTATACAGTTTTCGACCTCTCCCCAATCCCGAACACTCTTCCCGACAAGTCGGGATTGACCCGGAGGGTACCCCGCAAAGAACGCTCAACCTACGGGGAGAGGGAACCGTTCAACTTAAGTTAATTTATAATCAATTAATAATTGTATTGATTTTAAATTATATTATTTGTTAATTTATATAGTTATTTACCCTTACAGGGGGTAAATATTAATATAATTTAAATTATTATACTATGAAGAACTTAATTTATCTAATCGCTATTTTAATTTTTTCTTTTCAAATTGCTTCCTCTCAAACAAGTAAAATATTTTCCGGCAATACGGATTATGTTCACGCAGTAGAATTTTCTCCCGGCGGAAAATACATTGCAAGCGGAGGTTATGACGGTATCATAAGAATCTGGGATACGGAATCCGGTGATTTGGTAAACAGTATAAACATAAATAATAAAATCTTCAAATTATATTTCGGTCCGGATGCAAAAGAGGTAATCGTCGGAACCGAACCTTTAAACGGAATTTCAGCCGCGGATGAATCATTTATCAGTGTTTATGATGTATTCACGGGTAAGAAGATTGAAATGCCTGATATTCAGAGCAAGTCTCCAAATTTTTTTGTACCGGGTTATGGTGATGAACTGATTTCGGTTGCTCCCGAATTATTTTTAGACAGCTGTAAATATATAGTAGATTATAATATTGAAAAAGATATGGAAGGAAAATGTTACAAATTTTTCCTGAACTATTATACATTTTCATCGAATAAGTTTAATAATAATGTTTATATAGGAATGACCGGAAACTGGAATTTTAATTATCCTGTAACTATTTCTGACGACGGCAAATTTTTAGCAACTTACAGTATTCTAAAAGATTACGAAGCAGAAAATAAATTAAAACCTAACAGGGATAATAAGGATAAAAATATCGAGCATAACTACAAAAAGAACAAACTATATATTTACGATATTGAAAAGAAAGAAATGATAGTAAGGACAATTTTGATAGATAATTTACCTAATCAAAAAAATATACTATTATCAAACGAAGGAAAGTATTTCATTTACACCGATAAACAATATTTTAATGATGTGATAAAAATACTGGATGCAGAAAAAGATAAAGACTTAAGAGCATTAACAGGACATACAAATGAAATTCTTTGCCTGGCTATGCATCCGAACGGAAATTTTATTGCAAGCGGAAGTAAGGATAACACGATAAGAATATGGAATATCAATACGGGGAAGGAAATTAAAATACTTGAAGGACACAGCGATAACATAAACTACATTTCATTTTCTCCCGATGGAAGATACCTCTCAAGTGCAAGTGATGATAAAACAGTTCGTGTCTGGGACCTGTCCACGATTTCGGAAGAAATGGAAATGTATGCGCTTCAATATGATATCAATAAAGGACTGAAAAAATATATCATCGAAGCTAAAAATGATGAATTAAGAAAATCGGGAGATAATGAAGTTAACAGAAAAAATATTGATGAGAAATATTCTATAAGATATAAAGAACTTTATAATAAGGCGCTGGAAGAATTTAATAAAAATGTACGTTAATAATTTTTAAGCTTTCTAAGTTTTTATATTTAATTTTATAGAAGTGATAAAAGTGATGACGTTTTCCTATATTTCATCACAAATATTCAATAATATGATTTTAAAATTATTATTTCTCCCGGTTAGTTATAATACTCCGATACTTTCAATTGCAACGGTCTTTTTATCATCCGGAGCATATCTTACAATACAATTAACTCCAACCTGATAATAAGAAGTATCTAAACGGGAAATTACAAGTTTAATCTTCGATTTAAATGGAACATCGTTTAGAGGAGTTACTTCTATAACCATCTCAATCTGGGGCTGATTATTTACAGTTACACCGGTATCCCACATTTCAATTATTTTTCCGTTTGCCCGGAGTCCTGATTCAAGAAGTTTTTTACTTTTTTTATTTCGTAAATACGGTAAACCGAATATTAAACAGAAAAAAACAATAAATAGTAAATATATGATTCCTAATATTGGTGATATTACAAAACTGACAACCATGCAGATTAAAAGAGTGATAGAAGCAATAGAAGTACCAATATTATATATTATTTTTTGTCCTACCGGTCTCATTTATAATAATATTTAATTTAATAAAATTAGTTACTTAAAAGAAAAAATGAAATATAAAATCAGAAGTATTGCTTCAACCTGACTTTCCGAAAAGAAAGTAACTAATTCCAATAAAAACATTTAATCTTTAAAATATTTTTCGCATTTTTAGGCAACTGTATATTTCTGAGTTTCAGCTAAAAATTTTCAAACCTCGAAAAGGAGTTTCGTATATGAAAAAGATTATAAATTTTAAACTTAACGGAAAACCCGTTTCTCTCGATGTAGAAAGTGAGCGGAAATTAATCTGGGTATTACGTGTTGACCTTGGATTAACCGGAACAAAGTACGGTTGCGGTGAAAGTTATTGCGGCTCGTGCACAGTTATCGTGAATAATAACGCGGAAAGGTCCTGTCAATTGACAATTCAGGATGTACAGGATAAAGATGTAATCACAATCGAAGGTCTTTTAAAAGGTGAAGAACTGCATCCGTTACAAAAAGCTTTCATAGAAAATGATGCTTTACAGTGTGGGTACTGCACACCGGGAATGATAATGAATGCCTATTCATTTCTGAAGAAAAATCCTAAACCATCGATTCAGGATATCAAGGCAGGCATGGAAGATAATTTATGCCGCTGCGGAGCGCACAAGAGAATTCTAAGTGCTGTTCAATCCGCAGCAAAAGAAATGAAAGGAGGAAATTAATATGGATAAGGAAAAAGATTTTGTCGATAACATTAAAGATGTAATAAATAAAAATAAAGTAAGCCGACGCTCTTTCATAAAAATAACGGGCGGCGGAATATTATTATACTTTACGTTCAGAAATTTACCATTATTTGCGCAGGAAGTACGCAGGGTTCAGCAAGAATTACCTTCTGACTTCAATGCATTTCTTAAAATAGGAATTGACGGGCGGGTCACTTGTTACACAGGTAAAATTGAAATGGGACAGGGCGTTGTAACATCGCTTGCGCAAATGCTTGCTGATGAACTTGATGTTGCACTTGATAGTGTCGATATGGTTATGGGAGATACTGATTTATGTCCGTGGGATATGGGTACATTCGGTTCAATGTCCACTCACGTTTTTGGTGCCGAGCTCAGGAAAGCCGGTGCAAAAGCAAGAGAGGTGCTTCTGGAAATGGGAGCAGAAAATTTAAAAGTCCCGCAGGAAAATCTTGAAATAAATAACGGAATAATATTTAACAAAAAAAATAAAAGCCAGAAAATATCTTATGCTGAACTTGCAAAAGGAAATAAGATAGACAGAAAATCGCCGGATGAAATAAAAATCAAGACTCCCGCTGATTTCAAAATTATGAACAAAAGTTTTAACAGGAGAGATGCATTTGATAAAGTAACCGGAAAGGCTAAATACTCGGCTGATATTCAATTGCCCGGAATGCTTTACGCAAAAATACTTCGACCTCCGGCACACAATGCAAAACTTTTAGATGCAGATTTATCGGAAGCACAAAAGGTTGACGGAGTTCAGATAATAAACGAACCGGGCTTAATTGCCGTTTTGCATAAGTATCCAGATGTCGCAGAACTTGCGCTCACAAAAATAAAAGCAAAATATGACACTCCCGATACGGGATTAAATGATAAAAATATTTTTGAACATCTTTCAAAAGTTGCGCCTGAAGGACAGGCAATTGAAAAAGACGGAGATATCAAAACCGGAGAGCAAAATTCAAAAATTATTTTCGATGAAATTTATTATAACGATTATGTTGCTCACTCTCCGATGGAGCCTCACACTGCAGTAGTAAGTATAGATAATGATAAAGTTACAGTTTGGGCATCGACACAAACACCATTTTCGGCTAAAAATGAAGTTGCCAAGGCACTAGATATTAAACCGGAAAATGTTCGGATTACTCCTCCGTTTCTTGGAGGAGGCTTTGGAGGTAAATCAAGAAACTTACAGATAATAGAAGCCGCACGTCTTTCAAAGATTTGCGGAAAACCTGTACAGGTAGCGTGGACACGAAAAGAAGAATTTTTTTATGATTCATTCAGACCAGCGGCAATAATTAAGATACGTTCAGGTATTTCAGATGAAGGTAAAATTAATTTATGGGATTATAATGTATATTATGCAGGTGAAAGAGGTTCAAAGCAATTTTATAATGTTCCAAATTTTCAAACGGTTGTCTACGGTTCAGGCTGGACAGGCGTTCCCGGCTCACACCCGTTTGCAACGGGACCATGGCGTGCGCCCGGAGCTAATTCTAACACTTTCGCAAGAGAATCACAGATAGACATTATGGCAGCGAAAGCGGGAATTGACCCGCTGGATTTTCGTTTACAAAATTTAACGGATGAAAAAATGATTCGTGTTTTAAAAACTGCTGCGAATGAATTTGGTTGGAAATCTCAGAAAGCTCCTAGCGGCAGAGGTTATGGAATTTCGTGTGCAATAGAAGTTGGAACTTATGTAGCGGCGATGGCAGAAGTTGAAGCAGATAAATTAACAGGCAATGTAAAGGTTAAACGATTAGTATGTGCACAGGATATGGGACTTGTAATTAATCCTGAAGGAGCAACTATTCAAATTGAAGGAGCTATGACTATGGGACTTGGCTATGCACTAAGTGAAGGTATTCATTTTAAAGGCGAAGAAGTTCTCGATATTAATTACGATACATATAATATCCCCCGATTTTCATGGATACCGGAAATTAAGACAATACTTATTGACAATAAAGATTCAGAACCATTAGGCGGTGGTGAGCCTGCAATAGTAAATATGGGTGCTGTAATTGCAAATGCTATATACGATGCTATCGGAGTCAGGATGTTCCAGCTTCCTATGACTCCTGAAAGAATTAAAGAAGCGATGAAAAAGGAGTGAATGTAAAAAAAGCCGGAAGAAAATCTTCCGGCTTTTAAATCGCATTAATTATTATTTACTAAAAATATATTTATAAACTATTCCTGCTAATATAGCTCCGGCGATTGGAGCTAAAATGAACAGCCACAATTGGGATAATGCCCAGCCACCTACGAAAATCGCCTGACTGATACTTCTTGCAGGATTTACAGATGTATTGGTTACCGGAATGCTAATAAGATGTATCAATGTTAATGAAAGACCGATAGCCAATCCCGCGAATCCTTTTGGTGCTCTTTCGTCTGTTGCTCCCAGAATTACTATTAAAAACATAAAAGTCATAACAACTTCCGAGACCAAAGCCGCAAGCAAACTATATCCTCCCGGTGAATGTTCCGCATAACCATTAGCGGCAAAATTTCCTATACTGCTGCCATTGCCGGTTGCTATAACATAAAGAACAGCAGCCGCCACGATACCTCCCAGAATTTGGGCTATGATATATGGAAAAAGTTCTTTAAAGCTAAATCTTCCTCCAATCCAAAGTCCGACTGAGACAGCCGGATTAAGATGCGCTCCCGAAATGTGTCCCAGTGCATAGACAATAGTTAATACAGTTAAACCAAAAGCCAATGCTACTCCGAGCAATCCAATGCCTACTTGCGGGAATGCTGCTGCTAATACTGCGCTGCCGCAACCTCCGAGAACAAGCCAAAAAGTTCCGATAAATTCAGCTGTAGTTTTTTTTAACATAACTTCTCCTTTGAATATTTATGAAATATTTATTTTAAATCTTTCGCTTCGTTTTTAGTGTTTAGCGTTCTCTTAAGGTATCACCAACAATTTTAATTATTTCAACAATATCATTTTCTTTGTATCGGTAAAACTACCTGTAATCAATCTATAAAAATAAACTCCGCTGGGGTATTGCGAAGCGTTGAATGTTACTTCATACGTTCCCGGGTTTAATTTTTCATTTACAAGTGTTTCAATTTCTTTTCCGAGAATGTCATAGACTTTCAACACAACTTTGCCATTCCCCCCTTTGTCATTCCCGAATGCACCACCCCTGTCATTCCCGCGAATGCGGGAATCCACAGGAACACTAAATTTTATCTTCGTCTCAGGATTAAAAGGATTCGGATAATTTTGGCTCAATGAATATTTTTATGCAGTTGTTGGTGTTAGCCGTTCTTTGACGTCACCAACAACGATTTTCTCCCTCTAACTTATCAAATTACTTAACTTCTCTAACTCTTTTAACTTCTTAACTTCTGTATTATAGATTACCAGTTCTTTAATACTGAATATCGAATACTGAGAACTGGATACTGGAAACTAGATACAGCAATTACAAATTTATCAGCACCCCTGCATACAGCAAAATCAAAATTATTATTCCAATGAAAAACCAAAAACTATAAAAAATAAATTGCTCTTAAAATCTTCTAAAATATCTTTTTAAACCAATTCCAATAAATGTTGCAAATAATATTAGTATTACAGTATTGCTTAATTGTAAAATAAAATCAATAGTTCCTAACTCAAAAATATCTGAACTTCCAATTTTGAAATAGCCTACTGGTAAGATTCTTGCAAAAGTATACAAAATGGAAGAAAACCAATCTTGTATTAGTTTTAATATAAAATTGATTTCTATCAGATTATAATATTTAGTAAAATCTAAATCATAATTAATATACCCATTATTTATATTTATTCCATTGAAAAGATGTAAAATTGAAAATAACATGCAAAAGAATACGAACCATATAATACTCCAGTGTGGTTTTTCTCCATATCCTGCAAATAATTTGTATAAATATAGCGTTAATCTCCTTGAACGATTAATAATTTTATTCCCTTTGATATTTTTGTGTTCTTTACAATCTAACCTTTTCATTTCATATTCATTAAAATAAAACCAACCTGCTTGCCAATAATTTTTTGATTTATCCAATGCAGTTTTTAATCTCCTATACATACTTTCTAGTTCTTTGAAATCCAAATTGATTAATTTAAATAATGCTCTTTGTATTCCTTTTGTTTTGCTATCAAGCTTTGAGAAATCAATTAATTTGTTATCCTCAAATATTACATTTGGTCTATTATACTTAAAAAATAAAATTTTATCCTTTATTGTATTCCATTCGCAGTTAATGAATATTGCTTCATCAAAAAGGCTTTTATAAAATGAAAATAATGTCATCTGGTTATTAATAAAATATACATCCTTTAAAAGGCAATATCTAAAAAGCAAAATATTTTCACCCAATGAATAATCTTGTTTAGTAAAAATATTCTCAAATATTGTTCTATGAGCTAAAAAATTGATATATTCAAAAATTAATAAATTAGAATAAATTGGTATATCCGAACCTATAGTAATGTTTTCTTGTTCAAAATTTCTAAAAGTCAATAATGAATTTTCACCGAAAATAATATTCTGAAAATATAAAATTGAATTTGTTCTACACTTGCAATTTTCGAAAGTAATCTCAGATTCAAAATAAGTTTTATCAAATTTCACCTTATCAGCGAAAAAAACATTATTATAAGTTGTTTTTTTAAAAAAATTAGTATTTATAAAACTATTTTCATGCCAAAAAGAAACATTAATAAAAAAAACTTTGCACTCAAATTCAGATTGATCAAATTTTGTATAACTTCCATGAAATTTGATACTTTCAAAGCTAATATCTATATCTTTTATGTTTGTTCTTTGCATAGAAAAATCACCTGTGTTGTCTAAATCACAAATTCGAATTAGTGATGATTTGTTATTATCAATTGATATAAAATTAACATAATTAAATGAAATTGTACTAATTAAAATTTCAGAAACCGATATCACAAAATACTGACAAGTAATATTTGAATTATCAAAATTTAATGTATACAATATTCCTTTAATTCCATTAAAAGAAATTCCTGATCCTTTAAAATTCATAGAATTAAAATGCAAGTGTGATTCTTCTTTAAAATTAGAATAATCAAAGCATAATGAATGATTTACTATTTGCGCATTTTCGAAAGTTATTTTGCATTTTTCAAATAACGAATAGTTAAAAAGCCAGCCATGTTTATTCTCCTCTTCATAATTTACCAATGAAGAACGAACAGAATTTATTTTTGTAAAATTTACTTCACAATTATAAATTATAATATTAGTAAAATCAGAACATTTGACTGAGAATTCAGCTTCAGTAAAATTAATTTCTCCATTTTGGAACTTACTCTTTTCAAAACTAACATTTTTATAGAATTTTGCTTTATTAAAATTAATATTGCCATTAAACTCACATTTTGAAAAATTTGCATTTTCTAAATTAGATCCGATAAAGTTAGACTCACCATTTAGAAATTTACATTTCTCAAATTTGACAGTCCTAAAATCAGTTTTGAAACAATTTACACCCTTTGAAAATTCAGTTTCCGAAAAATCAGCATTTTGAATTGTCATTTCTTTAAAAGAAACACATTCGGAATTATTAAGGATATTTGATTTACCTATAAATTTGCATTTTTTAAAATTAATTATTTTACTAGAGTGAAAATTTCCTAATCTAGATTTAAAATCATAGAAATAATTAAAAATAAAGCCTTCAAAATTATAATCTTGCTTATCTATTTTATTAGTAACAAATAATTTATTAAAAGTATTGTTGTCAACGTCATTATTTGTGTAATGATGAAATACACATAAATTTTCTTCATTTGGAAATAATACTTTCTGATTACAACCTTGATATGAACAATTTTGCTGCATATGAGATTTTTTTTAATTTAATAAAATCTTCAAATAAATTTATTAATTATCCTTTCCTAAGACAATAAATATCCATTTTCTTTGAAACTCTATTTATGCTGTTGTTGGTGTTAGCCGTTCTTTGGCGTCACCAACAACTTTAATTATTTCAACAAAATCATTTTCTTTGTATTTGAATAATTATCTGTAATCAACCTATAAAAATAAACTCCGCTGGGGTATTGCGAGGCGTTGAATGTTACTTCGTATGTTCCGGGTTGCAATTTTTCGTTGACTAATGTTGATATTTCTTTACCGAGGATGTCGAATACTTTAAGAACACACATCCCCCCTGCCCCCACCCGATTAATCGGGTTCAAGAGCGAAGAGCGACTTCCAAGGGGGGAACTAAGAGCAGGAATATCAAATTTTATTTTCGTCGTCGGATTAAACGGATTCGGATAGTTTTGTTTTAAGGAATAAGAAGAAGGAACGAGTTCTGAAATTTTATTTATACCAATTATATCGTTATAAGAGCGGCGCCAGACTGATGTTCCAAAATCACCCTGACCACTTTGAATATCAGTTCCTGCAAAAATATAATTGTTTGCTACCAACATTGAGGGCACCCAAACTGAAATTGTATCCATACCTTGTGATTTATTTATCCATGTAACTCCATTATTCGTAGAAAGATATATCAATTTCACAGTTCCCTGATATGCCTCACCCATTCCCGCAAATATATAAGAACCGTTTGTTACAAATCTTAAAACCGAACTATATTCAGCTTCAGGTAAACCATTATTTACAGGCGACCAGTTATTTCCATTGTTAGTTGAGAGAAAGATACCGTTTCCACCTGTTCCCACAAGAATATTATTGTTTATCGTCGTAATTGCATTTATATACATACTTGGAATCCCATTATTAACTACGACCCAGTTAACACCGTTATTCGTCGAGCGATATAAACTGTCAGTATTAAAAGCAGCAAAAATACTTGAGCCGGTTACAGCAAGAGCAACTATATCATTATAATTCGAGCATATTGAAGTCCAGCTTGCGCCATAATCAGTAGAAAGAAATATTCTGCTTGCTGTTGTGGCAGAATTACCGCCTGCATAAATTATATTACCGTTAGTTATAAGATGAGTTACCTGAACATCATTCAATCCCGTTTGATACCAATTCAGACCGTTATCAGACGTACGAAAAATACCATAACCTGTATTATCAATAACTCCGACTCCCGCATACAAATAATTTCCTGTCGATGCAAGTACATCAATTGGTTTATTAGGCAAGCCGTTATTAACAGCTGACCAATTATTTCCATTGTTCGAAGAATAGTAAACTCCCCCAACATAAGTTCCGGCAAAAATATTAGAACCAAACGAAGCAAGTGAGAGAACTAATTTATAGCACATTCCTGTATTTGAAAGATACCAGTTGTCTCCGTTGTTTGTGGAGCGGTAAACATCGTTTCTGGATATTTCTTCAGTTGCAGCAAACAAATAACTTCCATTAACGGCGATAGATCGGATTGCTGAAGATGATAATAAACCGTTACTCGCTGATATCCAGTTTGCGCCATAATCATTTGAACGCATTATATGATTATCCTGCATTTCGTTAGTTCCTGCAAATAATGTTGTTCCGCTGAAAGCAAGACAATACAAATAAAAATTTGACAATCCTCTTTGAACCCACGTTTGACCGTTATTTGTTGTGAGATAAAGATTACTGCTTTCAACATCTGTAAGTGCAAAAATATTATTCCCGCTTGAAACCAGATATTTTATATTATTGTGACCTAAACCGGCGTTTGCCCAGTTCAATCCATTGTTTGTAGATATCATTACTGCTGAATCGGAAGAATAATTATTCCAGGTTCCTGCAAATATATTATTTCCGTTTACAAGTAGAGCCGTAACCAGTTTATCGGTTAAAGCCAATGAATTCCAGTTATTCCCGTTATTTGAGGATACATAAATTCCGGCATCTGTACCGATATATAAATTTGAACCTTTTAGTGCAAAAGTATAAACATCCTGACCGCCGTAAACCGGTAATCCATCGTTAATGAATGTCCAGCTTTGACCATTATTGGTAGTACGGTATGCTCCGAAATTTGTCCCCGCATATATAGTTGTTCCGTTTGCAAACATTGTAAGAACGGCAACATTATTAAGTGAAGTCGGAGCCCATGTATCGCCGTTGTTTGTTGAAAGGAAAACACCGAGCGAATAAGACCCGCCGAAAATATTATTTCCGGATACAGCAAAGCACCTGATTATACCGTTTCCGTACGGACCGTTTGTCTGAACCCACTGTGCATTTAAAATTAGAAATGAGAAATGAAAAACGAGTAAAGTAAATAACAATTTTTTCAAATTAATCCCTCCAATGAATTAGTTATAATAATTTAAGCAATATATATTATTAATAGACTGCAAAAATAATTATTATAGGAAGGAATGTGAAAAGGTTAATGTATAATTATTATTCCGCGGCTTTTTGTTATTCAAGTCCCGATTTTATCGGGAAAAACTACAGTTGGAATCCAGACGGAAAACAGTTTTTTTCTTTTTATTCTTAAATTTTCAATTTCGATTTTAGTTATTAAATCTTTGTTCGCAAGTATTGAAACATAATAAGTTTTATTGTTCATTTACTCGTATGTTAAATTTTCCGGATTTCCGCTTTCGCAGGAATGACAATTCTTAAACAACCGTTTTTAGATTCTCTTATGTTTCGTGTGGATTAGCTTCGCTGAACACAGAACGTTTCCCGCATGCGCGGGAATGACAATTCTTAAACAACCGTTTTTAGATTCACTTATGTTTCGTCTGGATTAGCTTCGCTGAACACAGAACGTTTCCCGCTTTCGCGGGAATGACAAATCTTAAAAAACAGTTATTAGATTCTCTTATGTTACGCCTGGATTAGCTTCGCTGAACACAGAACGTTTCCCGCATGCGCGGGAATGACAAGTATTAAACGAAAGAAATTATACTTTACCTCTTCCCGAATATTTCCTTACCTCTTCCCGGGTGATTGTGCGGGGAAAGATTTATCATCGTGGCACGTTTTGCAATCCGGTGGTTTTGAAAAATCATTTTTCAAATGACAATTTTCGCATTCCATTTCCTTATGATTTTCAGATAATGTTAAACCTGCAAGCTTATGGTCGAATTTTCCGGGTGCAAAATTTTTATGACAGGAAGTGCAATTGTTATCCAGTTTTTTAAAGGGCATACTGTTACCGTGACATTTTTCACACGCAAGACGGCTGTGATAATTTTTTAAAGTCCAGCCTGCCGAACTGCTGTGATTAAACGGAGTCATTTCTTTTTCTTTATGACATTTTTCACAGGCATTTTCGTTATGACAGTTCATGCAGGGTTTATGATGGTCTTCAAAAGATTTTTTTATCCCGATTGGATTTTTATCATCCTTAGGATTATTTACATCGTGACATTTCGTACAGTTTTCCTGTTTATGACAGGTGTTGCAATTTATTTTGAATAACTGATTATGTTCATTGTGAAAGAAGGTAACAATTTTACCGGCGGCGGAATTTGTTTCCCAAATCATTTTTGTGGGTTCGGTGACCTTCGGATGTTTTTTATCCAGCATTTCCTGCCTGTCACGATTTTTTACATCTGTACCTTTATTTGAATGACATTGTGTACTGCATCCATTGTCGTGACTCCATTGTTTATGACATCCCATGCACTGACGATGGAAAGCGGCTTTCAGGTCGGGAACAGAGACATCTTCGCGGGAACGGTTTTGTTCGTGACATTCACGGCAGTTTAAAACGGGTCCCGTCGTATTATAATGATGGCAATCCGTACAACCTATGGACATCTCCGACATTTGCGAATGTATTTTGTGTGAAAAAACAACATCGGTATATTTATCCGACATTTCTTTAATATCCACAACTTCCGGACCTTTATTAAATGTAGGAAATTTCGAAATCATATCAAATCGCGGACATTTACGTAAACCCGGGTCATTCTTTGTCGGGTATTCGGTTTCGTGACAGGATTTACAGGTGAGTGTTTGATTTGTGAAATCCGATTCAACGTGAGTTAAATTATTATTTTGATTCTCTTTAGAAAAATTTCCTTTGTCAGCATCGAATTTTTTCGTCAAACCTTTAGGCAATAAATTCGAGCCTGCAATACAAATTATCAGAATTAATGGTATATATAAAAAATAAACTTTTTTCATCATCATCTCCCGTTTTTTGAATTATAAAATTCAACAATTTTTTTATTTAAGTCTGTTCTCTCCTGACTAATGACAGGAAAAATCATAACAATAGTTCTATACACAAGCACAAGTAAGGCAATGCAGCCTAACGTAACCGATATTTCACCAAAAGACGGATAATATTTTGTAGGATTAAAAAACGGATTATAAGCAATAACAAAGTTGTTAAAACGATTTAGCAATACGCCTGCGATTACAAATGTCGATGCCGTGAAAAGTCCCAACGGAGAACTTGTAATTTTTTTTGAAAGGAAAAGTATAAAAGCTATAATCATCAATCCCATTTCAGCGATGAACATCCAGGCAGTTGTATCAAGAATGAAAATATATTTAAAAGTTTCGCGAATGAATAAATCTCCTAATTTAACTGCAAGATAAACTCCGATTATAGGCGCAACCATACTGCCGAGTCTTGATAATATTTTCATTTCGGGTTTTAATTTAAAACTGCGGGAAGCTATTAATGACTCGAACATCACCATAGGAAATCCAACCGATATAGCTGAAAGCAGGAATAACAAAGGCAGTACAGGAGTTTGCCAGAGCGGATGCATTTTTTGTCCTGCGATAACCATGAGAGTGCCAAGTGAAGATTGATGAAGTGTAGAAAGTACAACACCTGCAATAATAAATATGAACATAGTTAAAGAGAGGCGATTGTCAAGGTATCTTAATAAATTATCAACCGGTTTATTCAGAAAACTCAGGAATTCAGGCAAATCTACCCTGCCGATAAATCTTTCGGTTACGATTGGCAGAAATTCTATATAAAGCACAGTCATATAAATCATAACACATATTCCGACTTCAAACAAAGCAGAATTTCCGTTCCACATAATCAGCGGATGCCAGATATAATAAAATCTCCCAATATCAGAGAACACGGCAAAAGCAACAAAAGTATATCCGAGCATTGCGGTTAATAAAGCGGGACGAACTATAACATTATAATCCTCGCGGTGAAAAATATGTCCGAGAGCGGCTGAAGTGAAACCGCCTGCCGCTAAAGCCACGCCTGCGGCAACATCGACGCCAATCCACAGACCCCACGGTGTAACATTATCAAGATTAGTAACGGCTCCGATTCCGCTTACAAATCTGATTGATAAAAATGCCAATCCGTTAAGAGCTATGATAATTAATATGAAGACTCCCGGAGTAAGAAATTTATTTTTAATAGGCCACGGTATCATTTGTTTTCTCCTTTCTCATCATGAGGCTTTAAAATATTTTCTTCATCATTTTCTCCGTTGCGTCGTCTTGTAATCCACATAACAGTACCAAGAAGCGCATATAATGCAACGGGAGGAACAAAATAAGCAAAAATTCCGTGTTGAATTGATTCGGAAATTCCGGGTGCGGGATTATTTCCAAGCGGAGGCATTTTAAGTTTTTCGAAATTTTTTCCTGCGATATACATCCAAGACGTTCCGCCAATTTCGAATTCCCCATAAATATGGTCTATATATTCATCAGGTTTTCTTTTTATTCTGTTCTTTGCAATTTGTATGATTTCACTTCGCTTACCAAATAGAAGTGCCTCATTCGGACAGATATTAACGCAAGCCGGCAGCTTTTCTTTTTTCCGGCGCTCAAAACATAAATCACATTTCCTGATATGCGGGTCAATTGATTTATCATAATCATAAGATGGAATCTGAAACTGGCAGGCGACCATACAATACCTGCAGCCAATACATTTATCATCGTCCCATATAACGCTTCCATCTGCCTGTTTTGTTAATGCACCGACTATGCAGGCTGAAACGCAAGCCGGACGCTCACAATGCATACACTGATTTTTTACATAAACCGGTAAAAGCGGATTCTTTTCATTTTCAAATTGATTAACTACCGTTAATGCTGTTTTATCCGGACGCCTGTATTCTTTGAAAACCGAATTGTCGGAATAACTTTCAAGTTCTTTTGTCGGCATATCGTGTGCGACACGACAAGCCCACTCACAATTACGGCAACCTATACAGACAGCGGTGTCGACGAGTATTCCGATTCTGTCTTCTGAAAGTGTTTTATCCGCACCTTTGACAGATGTTGCGCCGAGAGCTACGGCTGAAACACCAAGAGCTGTTGACTTTAAGAAATCGCGCCTATTAAGGTTTTTCATTATAAGGTGTATTATTAATTAATAGTTATTTATAAAAATTAAATTATATTCAAATGAATATTACTAAAAATAGATTAGTAACATCGGATGATTTTTCACAGTTTGAGAAAATTTAAGAAGTAAGACTTTTGAATAATAATAAAATCTGAGATAGGAAAACATTTCAGTATTTTCGGCTATATAACTGTGGAATTCGCTTTATACCTTATAACTTTTAGTAGTATTTTAATTTATCAAATTTTTTTGTTAAATAAAATGGTTTTATTTGTTTTGGTAAGAGCGGAAAATGGAAAATGGGAAAATGGAAAATGGAAAATGGGGATTTGGGGATTTGGGGAAGTGGGAAAATGGGAAGATTGGAAATTGGGAAATGGGAATTGGAATTCATAAAAAAAGCCCGGAAGTGCATTCCGGGCTTATGATATAATAACTTGTTTGTTATTATTTATTTTCTTTTTTATTTAAATTATTTTGTTGTGAATTATTTACTTTCTCAGTAAAAACTTTAGGACTCTGTTCTGTTTTTTTAGGAACAGTATTGACAGTTTTATTTGCGTTTTCAGTCTTATTGGTATTTACATTCTTTTCAATCGTTCTGACCGTATTTTCTGTTTTCGTGTTATTGTATGCATTATTTGTTTTGATAGTATTATTGCTGTTCCTGTTACTTACAACCGGTTCTTGTTTGGGTTCAATAGTTTTCTTTTGATTTTCCTTTACAAAGGTATTATTTACATTCGAATTATTTCTATTCACATTTACGTTATTATTCTGTTTGTTCACCGGAGCTGAAGAAACATTTACCTTTGTCTTTTCCTGGTTGGTAGTTACCACTTTCCTGTTTTCAATATTATTATTCTGTTTGTTTACAGGAATTGAAGAAACATTTACTTTTGTCTTTTCCCGGTTGGTATTTACCACATTCTTAGTTTCGTTATTATTTATCTTATTAATATTCACATTATTTTCCTGTTTCTTATTTGGAGTTGAAGATACAACAGTTTTATTTCTATTCTCCGTAACTTTGTTTTGGGTCTCTGTTACGACTTTATTGTTATTCAGCTTATTATTTACCTGTCCGGTTGCAATTTTATTGTTATTTGGTTTCTGATTTGTTGTAAGCTGAACGTCGGATTTTTTATTAATCGTTGAAAGCTGAACATTTTCGATTTTCTTCATTTCAGGACCTTTATTGACAAGCTTTTTGCCATCCTGTTTTAATGTAATCGAAATATTCAAATTTTTTATTATATCACTCTTCTTGTTATTTGATACCGTGACAGAATTATTTATAGTTTTCGTGAAATCATTTTTCTTGACTACTACCCATCCGTTTTGTTGATATTTATGCATTACGTTTGAAACTTCACCGTTATTCCTAACATGCACTCTTGGAGAAATCGGATACCAACTTTCATATTCTTTTTGATGACCCCACATAACCCATGCAGGTGCCCATCTGCGTCCGGGTGACCATACCCATCCGTATCTGTGTGAATACCACCATCTTCCGTAATGATAGGTAGCCCATCCGAAACGGTAATTTGATTTCCACGACCAGCCGTAATCTGACCACATCCATCTTCCGTTAGTATAAGGATTCCAATCTTCTGTTACATATTTTGAATTTGGAACCCAAACTGTATTTGTGTAAATATCATCATCAAAATCCGTTGTTCCGCCGGAAACAGTATTTTCAGGGTCAATTTCATCCTGCGTGATAGTAACAAAATTTCCATCTGCGGAAAGCGCACTTTCGAAAGTATTTAAATTTACATCGCTGACTTCTGTATCAGGATTATCATTTACTATTTCTTCGTTGTTATCAGGGTTATCGGCAATTATCTCATCAGATGCGTTTTCCCGGTGATTAGTATATTCCATATTACCCGAAGTATTTCCCTGAACATTGTAATTTTCATTATTATCAGATGTTTGTTCATCTGTAAAGCCGGAATAATTAGAATCGGCAGTAAAAATTTCTCCACCTGATATTCCGGACAGTGCTCCTGTCTTTTTATTGATGCTGCATCCGCTAAATGCAACAAGGAAAATTACAGCCAGCAAACCGCTAAAAAGTATTCTCGTTTTCATTTCAATTTTCCTTATTTTAAATTTTTTTAAAATTAAATTTATGTTTGTCCTTTCATATTTCATAAGACACAGGATATATATTAAGTTGTTCATCATTTTCTCTTTTGTTTATAAGACACGGAGAAATTTAAAAACCTTCGGTATAATTTGCGGAATAATGAAAATGGAAAGGCATATGATTTTTACGAAGAATAAAAAATGAGAAATGGTTAAACCATTTCACTGTCATAATTGTCAGGTTATTTACTTCTGAAGAGATTATTTCCATTATTTCATTTCCTCTTACTTTTTTTGTTCTTTAACAATATATTGATATAATTAAATTATAAAATTAGAAATATTTACATTCAGGAGATATTAAAATGAGTTCAGTATTTAAAAAAGTATTAATTATCATTTCTGTTTTATTCATAATCTCTTTTTCGGAATTTTCTTTATGCCAGATAAAAGAAATTGTCGAGGTTACAGGAACTATCAAATATTTCGATTACGAAGGCGGATTCTACGGAATCGTTGCAGACAATGGAAAGAACTATGACCCTATGAAGCTTGACAAAACTTATTGTAAAGATAACCTGAGGGTGAAAGTCTTAGGGTTTGCAAGAAACGATATTGTAAGTACACATAACTGGGGTACAATGATAGAAATAAATAATATTGTAATTTTAAAAGACTCGCTAAGCAATGCAGATTATGAAATTCATGAATGGGGTGTTATGATAGGTTGCCCGAAAGACAATAATTATTTCAATACTTCAAGACCTGAAATGCAAACAATAGTTAAACAACCCGTGGTTTATGTTCACGCAAATAATAAAGTACCGTTTGATTTAAAAGTGACATTCAACACCGGAAAACCTACTTCGGTATATCCTGCTGCGAATATAAATAATAATATTACGGAGTGGAAGAACGTACATTTTGAAGAAATGAATAAGAGTATTGAAGAAAAATCTGAAATTGATCCGAACAATCTAAAACCGCTGAAAGAAATTATAAATACCTTAAATGATGTCGATGCGGATAAACTTATCTATAACAACACATCAACTAATTTTCTTTTTTATGAAGGAGAAATGAATTTTGAAAACAAAATCGAAACCAATTATGATGCAGCAAAAGGAGAAGTAACGATTCAAAATAATTTTCCTTATGTCGTTAAAAACGTTGTATTTACTACGGCTACGGGTGATTTTATCAATACGGTTTATTTATACGGCAAAGCGGAAGAAATCAAGCCAAATGGAAGTGTAATTGTCAGGCTGACAAATTCCGTACAGGGTAACTGGACTAATGACCTGACATCCCTTGGTTTTAGTGACAGAGAAGCTGTTTCATTTTCAAAACTCTGGGAAAGACCGTTCCTCGAAAAGACAAATCAGAGTAACTGGTCGAACCTGATTTACAGAATACCTCAGGAAGAACTGGAAAAAATGATTTCACTTGAATTTAATCCTGTTCCTAAGAAAATAATCCGAACACTTTATATTTTGATTAATATGTGATAAAAACTTTTATGTTCTAAAGAGGATTTAATCTTTTATAGGTTACAACGCTCCAGAGACTGTGTGAAAACGACAAATCTGAGAAAAAGTGTGAAACAAAAACCTTGTATTTCGTCTGGATTCCAGCTTTCGCTGGAATGACAAGAACCTTGGGAAGCATTATCACACAGTCTCTGGAGCGTTGTAACCAGAAGAGTTAACTTTTATCAACTATAATTGTTTCGTTTTATTTTCGAATTTATCCCACCATTCTTTTTTGAATTTTTCCTTTTCTTCGGGACTTAGATTACTTAATTTTTCTCTAATATCGTATCCATGTCTATGAAATCCCCGTCTGCCATGTTTGCCGGGAAATCCGCCAAATAAGATTTTCGACAAAACTAAAATTCCAAGTGCCTGCCAGAATGTAATTGTTCCTGCTCCCAGAATTCCGGGAAGTAAAGCATTCCATAATAGCATAACAACACTGCCGAAGATAAACAGACCTGCTGCTGTTGCGATTGGAACGAATAAAATTCTTTTTATCCAGAAATTTTTACTCCGTTCTCTTCCGAAACACATTGAGTTTTCCATATTTTTTTTATTTAATATTAATAATCGTTGTTATAATTTTTAAGCAGTTGACGTAACCGGGCAACTGCATACCCTTTTCGCGATATAATAGTCTTAATATTTTCACCGGTTTTATCAGCAATCTCCTTAAGTGTCAAATCTTCCAGCTCGTTCCATACAAATACCTGTCTTTGTTTCTCAGGCAATTCATTCAGGGCGGAAAAAAATATTTCACGGATATAAGCACTTTCATATTCCTTTTCAGGATTCGAGTTATCCTCGAGCAATCCTTCCGGCAAAAAAATTTCTCCATCTTCATCTTCATAAGCAAAATCTTCGAATAATACAGGTCTATGTTTCCGTTTATTATCTATTATTTTATTACTGCTGATGCGATAAAGCCACGAACTAATTTGTTCAATAGGTTGAGTATCAATTATGGAGGTTAGCTGGTACCATACGTCCTGTAAAATATCTTCTGCATCTTCGTCATTTTTGACGCGGCTGCGAATAAAATTAAATAAACGCTTTCCATAACTCTGTATTATATTTATTATACTTTGCTGTTTTTGTACCATCCGTATTGCTATTAAATCGTCCATATACTTATATAGACGAATGAGAGTTGAAATTACTTTAAAAGCGAACTATTTCATATCCACTTTTCTGTTCATTTAGTAATCCGAATGAGCTCGAATTGGTATATTAATCAACTTGTTAGATAAGTGGACTTGAATTGGGTTATTGGGAATTATTACGTAATAAAAATGAGAAATGATTAATACATTTCTCATTCTTAATTCTTAATTGAATTCGCACGCCCGGCGGGATTTGACCCGCAAATTTTCACTGTGAAAGGGTTGAACTTTTATGTGAAAACAGTTTTATATTACGGATTTTAAAATTTATTTTACGTGAAATTACCTCAGATTAATAACAAAAGAAAACCGTTCAATTTGAAATGATTTTAATAAATCATTTATTATTTTTTTTCCTGTAAATCTTTTACAAGTTTTTCTAATTCATTCAATCTTTTGTCACGCGCGTCCAGTTCCTGTTGCTTAAGTTTTAATTTCATATTCAAATCAAATACATTTTTTTCGTAATCCGTTTTACTCCAGTAACCTATGTCTTCGAAGTATCCTTTAAACAGAAAATTATGCTTTAAGGCTTCCATATTCTGTGAAAAGCTGAAAGAACCCTGTTCAAGATTTGCAGTTGTTTCATTCGCATTCCTTATCAGAGATTTAAGGTTATTTGCAAAGTTAGTATCGGTTAGCAATGTGCCCACGACACTTTCGCTGGAGTTCATTTTATAAGTTATATCGGAAATATCTTCAGTAATACTTCTTATTTTCTGTGTCATAGGGATTACTTCTTTTGTAATTACATCGACACTAAATGTTATATTCCGCAGGACATTATTTACCAAAGCTCCCGAAGTTGTGAATCCGCGCATTGTTGAATCGACATTATTATACAATGTCTTATTATTAATGAGTTGTCCTAAAGTTCCTTCTCCCTGGTCAACTTTAGAAACAATGGTTGCGACATCTTTTGTAATCAGAGAAGCATTATCCCCTGTTTCTTTCAGGGACCTTAAAATATCTTCAGCTTCAATAGGTCTTAAAGATTCAAGCATATCACCATCGTTTACAGAAAGGGCACCTTCTTCTCCGGGCGTTATATCAATAATTTTATTCCCAATCAGACCTTCGGTAACCACTTTTGCTTTTGAATCCCGTTTTATGAATTTCTTCACACTGCTTACAATTACCATTTCCACTCTTATTTTATTTCCGGAAATTATCTCTATTTTATCAACAGTTCCCACACTGATTCCGTTAAACCTCACATTACTTCCTTCAAGCAATCCGCTGACTGTTTCAAAGACAGCCTGAAGTTTCATTGTAGAGGTAAACATATTTTGCTTGCTCCCGATTACAAAAATTGCAACAAGGAAAAGAACTGAGCCTGCAATTATAAAAATTGCTAATACCAGTTTATTAGATTTTTTCATTTCCATTTTACATATGGATTTAATTGTTATTAAAAATCTTATATGAAAAATCCTCTGACAAAATCATCATTAGATTTTTCAAGTTCGTCGAAGCTTCCTTCGGCAGTAAATACGCCATGTTTCAACACTATTATTCTATCGGCTGTTAATTTTGCACAATTTATATCATGAGTAACTACAACAGAAGTTACTTTAAATTTCTCCTGCATTTGAAGAATCAAATTACTAATCTCACGTGAGGTCGCAGGGTCAAGTCCTGTTGAAGGTTCATCATAAAGCATTATTTCCGGTTTTAAAATTAATGTGCGTGCGAGTCCTATTCTTTTTCTCATGCCACCCGATAATTCAGATGGCATTTTATCTATAGATTTTTCGAGACCAACATCATTAAGAACTTCCATAACCCTATTATCAATTTCGTCCTGAGTTAAATTTTCGTGTCGTATGAGCGGGAATTCAAGATTTTCTCTAACGCTCATTGAATCATAAAGTGCACCGCTCTGAAAAATAAAACCGATTTTTTTCCTTAAATCCTGCAGTTCGTAATCCGTAAGTTCGGGAACATCTTCATTCAAAACTATAACTTTTCCACTGTCGGGCATCATCAACCCGACTATACATTGTAACGTAACAGATTTACCCGAACCTGATTTTCCGAGTATAATTAAAGTTTCACCCCTGTAAACTTTGAGATTTATATCTTTTAAAATTTCATAACTCCCAAAAGTTTTCTTCAGATGTTCAATGTTAATTACAACTTCATTATGATTTATAAATTTCGATTCTATGTTAGTGTTATCTGTCATTTCAAATTAAAATAAAATTGTTGTTAACTGAACCGCTATCATATCTATAATAATAACTAATAACGACGAATAGACAACGGATATATTAGCCGCTATCCCAACACTTTCTGTTCCTCTTGAAGCATTATATCCCTGATATGAACCCACAAGTCCGATTGCATAACCGAAAAAGATAGTTTTAACTGTTGCGGGAACTACGTCTGCAAAAGTTAAAGCCGAAAATATAGTCGAAAAATATAACTGCAGGCTCTCTCCGTTTACAATATTTAAAGCTATAAATCCGCCAATAAGAGCAATCGTATCCGCATAGATTATAAGAAGCGGTATCATTAAAGAAGTAGCCGTAATTCTTGTGACAACAAGAAATTTGAAAGGATTCGTAGCCGAAACTTCCATTGCATCTATCTGTTCGGAAACTTTCATTGAACCAAGTTCGGCACCAATTCCGGAACCGATTTTTCCTGCACATATCAATCCCGTAATTACGGGTCCAATTTCCCTGATAATGGAAATTGATATCATAGTTGGAATTAAAGAGAGAGCACCGAACTTTGTCAGCATTGGAATAGCCTGTAATGCGAGAACAAACCCGATAATGAAACCTGTAATGCTGACGAGTCCCAATGATTTATATCCGATTTCAAAAAACTGTTTAAACATTTCTTTGAATTCATACGGAGGTCTGAACACTTCTTTAAAATACCTCACCGCAAAATTATATAAACCGTAAACGGTAAGCAGAAAATTAGTTATATATTTTATTAATACCTGATCCAAATATTTTTTATTTAATTAATCATTTCTGTTTATTTTAACATCATTGAATGGATTCGCAAATCCAAGAATGATGCCGAATGAAATATCGGTTATATCCGTATCTTGTTTTTTGAACATAAAAGTGTGACGTATTTTTACATGCGGAAATATTAAAATTTTATCATTCCGCAAAGAATATCCGAATGTCAGTTCGGGAAAAACACCTGTCTTACTGAAGTTTGCAAAATAACCTGCGCCAAGCGACAATGCTTTTGACCCTTGAAGCATATGAGAAGGTTTAATGTTCTCTTTAAATAATAAATCATATTTGTAAGAAAGTCTTAACTGGTTGGAAATATTTCCGGAAAAAATAAATGAATATTCAAAAGCAAATCTATGCTCGCCGAATTTTCCAAAACCCATCGATATTTCCTTAGTAAGCCCTGCATAAACACTTTTATTTTCATATATTATAATCGGATTTATAACGTATAAAAAAGCTCCGATGCCGATGGATACTGCCGTGAATGAATTTGAAGTATTTTCTTTATTCAGTAATGAAACCGGCTGATTTATTGCAGAAATAGTTTGCGAATAAATATTACAATAAGACAAAAAAAATAATATTATATTTAAAATAATTTTCACTTAATTCCCGATTATTTTATGAGTATCGATACTTAATGTTTAATTATGTAATTCTGTTAAATATAAAAAACTGAAACAGTTGCCTTTGCAAAAAGAAGAACACCAAGCAATAATAATATAATTCCCGCAACTATATTAAGTTTATTTACAGTTGACTGATTTATCCGTTTTTTATTACCGGTTATTATTTTTAAAAGCGAATAGAACCATAAGTATGTTCCTGTTAATGCTCCTATTGAAAATAATAACCCGCCCAAAAAAGTGGAATTCAGGAAATTAAATCCTTTCAGATATCCGACGACTGCAATCCATGAAGCCGGCAAAGTCAAAGAAGACATACATAACATCACTCCCATAAAAAATAATCCGAATGAATTTGATTTATTATTTCCCGAAATATTAAGATGATTGGATATGCTCTTAGCTTTTTCTTGTAATACATCCGCCCTGTTAATAGCTAATTTGATTTTTCCGGATTCTTTTGTTTCAAGCTCATTATAAATTATCTTCGTTTTCAAAATCTTCAGACCGTAAATAAACACAATAGCGCAGCCTATAAAAGTCAGGACTATTTTTATTTCATAAGCATATTTAGAATAAAATTCAGTAGCGGCAACCGGAAAAAAGGATATTATCAAAGTGATTCCGCCGAATGCCAGCATACAATAGAAAAAATCCATGAAGGCGGCGCCAAGAGCAATTGCTCTTCCATCCTTTATTTCATTTTGAAAACCCTTGGTTATTATTGCAAATGCAATCGGACCCATCGGTGGTATTGAAACAATAAACCCGGTTAAAATTCCTGCTAAAAAATTTAATATCATATTTATTTTTTTTGATAATCTGATATTATCAAACATTTAAAAATTTAATTTTTACTAAAAGAATTATCAAATGTATAACCCCGCAATAAGGCATATTGATATAACTTGTGTTGAAGAATTTTCCTGCCCCTGAATAACCTGCTTCTGACAGTTCCAACCGGACAACCTATAAATTCTGAAATTTCATCATAGCTCAATCCTTCGAGGTCGAACAGGATTAGTACGGTCTTGTAATCATTTTTTAAAGAATTTAGTGCGGAAGTCAATTCATCGTCAAACAACTTTGAATAAATTTCGATTTCTAGGTCATGCGATTCAATTATATCCATTCCTATGGAATCATAAAAATTTTGAAATTCATCGTAATCGACGATTTGTGGATTCTTTTTATCCTTCCTGTATTTATTTATGAAACAATTTTTCATAATTTTAAATAACCACGCTTTGCAATTTGAGCCTATTTCGAAATTATGGAAAAATCTGAAAGCGCGAAGATACGTATCCTGAAACAAATCATCGGCATCAGAATAATTCGCAGATATTTTTCTTGCATAATTGAATAAAATCTGCATATGGGGTAATGCATAAATTTCGAAATCCTGCTTCACTTTATTTAAATCAGAAAGGGGTACTTCATCAAAGCTGATATCATCTTCAATCATTTTTGTTTCGTCTGCCTTATATAACCCCGGCTGAACATAATATTGTTTAAACGCTGAAAGATTACCAACAGGATTTGTTCTCATTTGTTTTTCCTTAAAGTTAAATTATACGAATTATTATTAAATAAAATCAGTAGAAATTATTTTAAATCCTTCTTTTATTTTTAAAACCGAACTATTAAATTTTATATTTTCGACTAAAATGTCCTCATTTTATTTCAATAATCATCGGCATCTTATTTTTAACATCTAAAAGATAAGAATTTGATATAATTAAAATAATAGAGCAGAGGGATGAAAAAGGAACTAATCCGAATGGAGTAGGAAATAATATACTTTTAAAAATTCATATTTAATGGATTATATATTTATTTGTTTTTCAGTGTATATTTTTAAAAAAATTTTTTTAAAAATGTTTAATTTTTTCAGATTATTAACAAAAAAAGGGCAGTTGATATTACTGCCCACATTGTTAATCCGCTAATTAATCGGGAATACCATTATGATTCTGCGTTTTTTTGTTGTGTAAACATCAGATAGTTAATGTTTAGATAACAAAAACTTCTTTTTATTGTAAATTTTTTTCAAAAAAATTTTAAATTTTTATTAAATCATATGCCATTTAACATTCAATAGTTTGAGGTTCCCTGATGATCATTCAATTTAATTACCATCCGTTTCATTTGTATCTAATGTAGATAAGATATCCGTTAATGAGTCCGGTTTCACCTGTATTTCAGGGTCTTCCGGTTTTACAGTTGTCTTTTCATCTGTTTTTTGTTCCTGTTTTTCATTTATCTTATCTTTATCTTCTAATATACAGAACCAGTAATCCGCGCTTTTCCAGCAAGGCAGGAAATAATCTAAACTATATTCAGAGAGCGTTTTTCTTTCTGCCGGGTCAAGCATCCAAACAGAATATTTATCAATAGCAATTAATATTGAATAATGAGAATATTCTTTTTCTTCATCCACATTCCAGCAAATAAAGAGAGGATAACCCTTTTCTAAATACTCCCCGGCTTTATCTAAATTTTCTTTAAACTCTATTAAGTCAACTTTATCCAGAGTTTTAAAATAATTTTTTATATCCTTCCAGTCTGTTCCTTCGGTCGTCGTATTAATTTTATGCCCGAGTTCTTTATAAGTCACATCTATCCCATAAAATCCCAGGAGCATTTTAACAGATGCAATTCCACAATCTGCATCCGTTTTCATTATTTCTTTATTAATTGTCTTTTCTATCCACTGTTTATTTCCAACGGTTTCGTTTTTACCCTTCCAGATTGTATAAGCCGTAACTGTAACTACAAGAATAATAAAGACAGAAATTAAAATTATGACTAATCTCTTTTTCATTTTTTAATTTCAATTACCCAATTTAATTAAACTACTTTATTTGTTTTCTATTTCTCTTTTCCGTTTACAATTTTATAATCATCATATATTAATCGGGAATACCATTTCTATCATTATCTCTGAACGCTTTGAAATTGTGATTGATGTTATCTTTTATATTATTATCGATATCATTAGAATTTGCCGGGTCTTTCGGGTCAAGGAAAGCTCCGTTTTTTATAAACCAGATAAACGGCTTTACAATCATTGTTATGTTTGAATATGCCGCAGAGATAGAAACATTATTCGGGAAATTCAGTATCTGATGTGCTGACTTGGAAGACCTATAAACAAAATAATTTCCCAAATAAAATCCTTTTACTATAACCGAATATCTGCCGTTTACATCCGCAAACTCGGGGTCAGGAACTGCTTCGTTATCATTTAATTTATGAACTTCAAATTTTACATGTTCGTAATCACCATAAGGAATTATAGCCGAACTTATAGTATTGATACTTGAAGTAAGATTAAGGAACAGAATGAACGGACCAATCTTAAAGTCGGATGAATCCTGATGGTTGTCTGCAACGTCCAGTTTAATATCTTTTATTAATATCTTTACTGTGTCCAGTATAATGATGTTTTGTGCATCACCCACGGAATCAGCTGATGACATAGCACTAAAGCTAAGGTTATCAGCCTGAGAAGTAACGGGTGATGTTTTATTGCAGCTGTAAAAACCGACTGCTGAAATCAGTACCATGAAAATCAAAACGCTGAATTTATGTTTTAAAATTGATCTTTTCATTTCTAATTATTTATCTTCCGTTTTATAATAACTTTAATAGTTATTATTTAATTTATTTCTTACACGTTATTTTTTCTGCTTTTCGTTATTATTCGGCTGCTGCGGTTGCTGCTTTGTGTTATTTTTGCCTGGCTGCTGCTGCTTCGTGTTATTTTTGCTCGGTTGCTGCTGCTTTGTGTTATTTTTGCTCGGTTGCTGCTGCTTCGTGTTATTTCTGCTCGGTTGCTGTTGCTTCGTGTTATTTTTGCTCGGTTGCTGTTGCTTCGTGTTATTTTTGCTCGGCTGCTGTTGCCTCGTGTTATTTTTGCTTTGTTGCTGCTTCGTGTTGTTATTGCTTTGTTGCTGCTTTGTGTTATTATTGCTTTGTTGTTGCTTCTTGTTAACAGTGCTTTTTTGTTTGGTCACGTTATTATTACTATTCTGTTTGGTCACTTTATCGTTGCCATTTTGTTTGGTTGTGTTATTGTTGCCGTTTTGTTTAGTCACTTTATCGTTGCCGTTTAGTTTGAGTACATTGTTTTTGTTTGCACTTTGTTTAACATTTTCATGGAATGTTTTACTATATCCATTATCATTACTTACCTGTTTTTTCACGTTATCATTACCGTTATTTTGTTTTCCATTTTGCATATTTTCATTTTTAGAATTATTACCCGCAGATTTTCTTTCAGGAAGGTCATTATAATTCTTGAATGATTTCGGTTCATTCTTAGTAAATCTTGAATTGTCTTTATTTCTATATCTATTGAATTCCGGTGAATACACATTATAATTCTTATCGCCATACCTTACTTCATTAAAATTTCTGACGTGATTAATATTTACCATTTCGATATGATTGCCGTAATAGTTTTGAATTATGTTGACATCAGGACCTCGGTCTATAAGAATATTATTAGAAACAACTAATCCGACAGTTCCAACCATTAAGCTTATTGAAATTCTGCTGCCATCATCATAGTACGGATTATTATATCTGTAAATATCAGGGTCACAAAAATGGTTTCTATTGACTACCATATAATCATCATCATCAATCATCGGGTCACCACCCATATTACCGTCATACATATAATCCGAAGGCGGCAAAGGAGCCCATGATACATAATCATCGTTTTGTCTCCAATCTACCCATGCAGGAGCCCATACTCTTCCGGGAACCCATAACCAGCCATGATGTGAATGAACCCACCTGCCATGGTGGCTGACTGTTTCTTCATAAGGCGTACGACCTCTGAAATACCATCCTTCATCTGAATTAATCCATTGACCATCAGAATAAGGTCTGTATTCAGGAGCAGGAGCATCTCCGACTGACCCGGCAATAGTTAAATCCGGCGAGGGCTGCCACACGAAAACCATACCCATATCCGCATCTGCGTTAGCATTTTTGACGCCAAACAGATTTGAAAATGATAAATTATTGTTGTTTGCACTTTTTGTAGATGCAATTTTAGATTTCAGACCTACTTCATCAGCACTAACCTGTATCCACTCACCGAAAGGTGAAAGCTGGTCATAAAATTCTTTGTAATCGACTGTAGTGAGATCTTCATCGGATTCCGTGAAGTCTTTATTATCAGTTGGGGTTTCTACGACATTTGAGTCCTGCAAATCTTTCTGCACCTGGGTCAAACTTTCATGAGCCATTTTAGTACAGGAAGAAAATACAAACAATGTTGTCATCAGAAGTACTATTCCCATAAACCATTTCAAAAACAACAATTCAGTTGTTCTTAATTTAAATTGAGTTTTCATAACATTTCTTTTGTTAAAATTTTTAATTTTTTGATTAGAATTTGAAATCTACACCGAGTTACAATGAGATTAAGTTAAAATTCCGGGGATCCAAAACAAAATATTGCTATAGATGTCTGCTATAAAATATTTTATTTCTTCATATCCTCAGGATTATTAACTCGAAAAGAATTGTTATTAGATGAAGAAAAATAAAATCCGCGATCTAAAAAACTATCCAGAGTACCACAATAATAATAATAGTTGCCCAAAACATAATAAGTATCTTTGTATATTAATTTTTCTAAAAATTGTAATTTTAAAATTAGAACTGCAGAGATAAAGTCATTACTATCGAAACCTGTTTTATTTATGAGAAAAATAACCATTATCTCTGCAAATTCTAATTTGACGTCTACTGTTGCTTTTGTTACAACACAAAACGGAAAAATTCATAAATAACATGTATGTATTCATCATATTCATTGTCTCAGAGGATTTCCCATAACTTCAATAAATGAACTGCTTTTATGTTTCGGAATTTTCAATTACTCGTTGCAGTATTAAAAACCGGATTTTTTTAAGCGTCATTTATTTTTTCCACATTTATGTTTAGAGCATCATTAGCATCGTCAGCTTTTTCTTTTGCACGGAACCATAAATCAAAAATTCGTTCTTGCTTTTTTAAAAAACTCTTTGTTTTCATTGCATATATCATTTCTTAAATGTCATCCGAATCCGGGATAATCCATATTAAAAAATGATATTTTAAAATTTTATTAAGTTACTTTTCTGCCTGTTACCAGCCTGAAAATCAATACAATTACGGCAATAACTAAAAGAATATGAATAAATCCGCCCATTGTATAAGAACTAACCATTCCAAGAAACCAAAGAACCAATAGAATTAAAATAATTGTCCACAACATGATTTTTCTTTATATTTAATTTAAAAAAATTCGTTAGTTTAAATTAGTAAAGCAGAGATAAATTCTTTAATTTCGAAACCATTATCATGTTTAAGATAAAAAACTATTATCTCTGCAGTTACTAATTTGAAGTCTAATGCTGCCTTTGACGCAACACAATGCAGATAAAATTATAATATCTTTCCGAAATTCTATATGTTCTTAAAACTGTGAGAATTTATAATCATCTTTTACAGATGATTTGCTTTAATTATTTCCGGATTCTCTTTAATCATTAAATTATTCATTAAACCCGGATTTTAAAGTATCTTTACCTTTTCTTATTTATGCATAATTTTTTCCACATTTGTGTTTAAAGCATCATTAGCACTCTTTATTACATTTTCAGCTTTTTCTTTCGTGCTTTGCCATAAATCCAAAGTTATTTGTTTACCATCTTCAAAAAGCTCATTTGTTTTTCGGTTTATATCTTTTCTCAGATGTTTACCTGATTCAGGTGCGTATAATAATGCGATGGCACTTCCAATTGCACCTCCAAATATAAAACTAACCAAAAGCCATTTTATTTTTTTTACAGTTGTCATTTCTTTTATTATTCTTGTACTGTTCTTGTACCGTTAAAATATTTTTATATAATGTAAACTTTTTCTTAATTATTTAATCAAAATCATTTTCCTGACAGACACAAATGAACCTGCTTCCAGCCTGTAGAAATATATGCCACTCGGTTTAGCGCTTGCATTCCATTCAATTTGATGATTTCCTGCAAATTGCGATTCGTTAACCAATATGTTCACTTCCTGTCCCAGTGCATCATAAACACTTAGCTTGACATTACCGGTTTTAGGAAGCTGGTAATTAATAACCGTTACAGGATTAAACGGATTCGGATAATTCTGTAAAAGCGCATATTCAGTAGGATTTGTTGCCACACCGTTACTTATTGCAGTATAAACACCTGTCGTATTGAATCCATTCATATAAATATCAAAATTATTACCGCTGCGGTAATCCTGCCATACAACAATTGCTCCTGCATTGCCATTGCTGACTATCATTGGTTTCAGCTGGTCATTTGCTATCGTACAAATTCCAAAGCCGTTTGCTGACCATGTTATTGCTGCATTTGAAGCAATACGTTGTGCATAGATATCGGAATTTCCTGCATTACGATGGTCTTCCCAGGTAATATAAGCTCCGTTGTTTCCATCGCTCACGAGCTGTGATTTAATCTGGTCACCTGAAGCTGTGCAAATGATAATGCCCGTTGCAGTCCATTGTACTGCACCCGTAGAATTTACTCGTTGCGAATAAATATCAGCTGTTCCGGGACCGGCACCTGTCCTGTAATCTGTCCAGGAAATAATTGCGCCACCCATGCCATCACTGACAATCTTCGGGTCAATCTGATCGTATGCGACATTGTTGTTCATTACGACACCGTCAACTGCCCAAACTATTGCTAAAGCAGGACCCTGCCTTTGAGCGTAAATATTATAATCAGTCGTGCTTCTATAGTCATACCAGGTAATAATTACACCGCCGGCTCCATCACTGCAAATGTCCGGTTTAAGCTGGTCAGTTGCCGCAGTGCAAGTGGCTACTCCGTTTGTGGTATACATTGGTGCACCACCAGAACTAATACGCTGAGTATAGATGTCGTAATTTCCGGCACGATTATCATACCATGTGATAAATGCGCCGCCGCTTCCATCGTTTATGAGTTTTGGTCCGAGTTGTGAGGCTGCCTGATTGCAGACGCTTACTCCGTTTGCAGTCCATAGCCCTGCTCCACTCGAATTTATACGCTGTGCATAAATATCAGCAAAGCCGTTATTACTTCGATAATCCTGCCAGGTGAGAATTGCTCCTCCTAAGCCGTCGCTAACCATTGAAATTGTATCCTGATTAAAAACAACTACTGAAACAGGAACACCATTAAGTGTCCATTGTATCGCTCCGCTTGAATTTACACGCTGAGCAAATATGTCAGTAGTGGTACTTCCGCGATAAGATTCCCATGCGATAATAGCGCCACCGCTGCCATCACTTACTATTGTTGGATTAAAACTACTATCCTGCGTACAAATTGCGATACCGTCAGTTGTCCACATTCCATTTCCCATAGTTCCCATTCTTTGTGCATAAATTTCAGATTTGCCACTTCTTTTATCCTGCCAAACGACAATAGAACCACCACTGCCATCGGTGGTCATTGCAGGATTAACCTGATTATTTATGGCAATACTAACGGGACGACCTTGTGTTTGAGAATATGTTGTTACAGGTGCAATTAAAACCATACCAAGTATTACGACGTACAAGCACATCAATCGACCAATAAAATTTATTGGATTTCTTGATAATGTTTTCATTTCTTTTCCTTGCTTTTTAACTAACTTTTAAATTTCGTAGAAACGAAATTTAACAGGTCTCCTATTTTCATAGAAGACCTGATTTTTTATTAATGTACTTATACGTAATCTTTTATAATCTAAAATCAACGCCTCCTACAGCTGCTATATATGACTGTGAGCCTCCGGATGCTAATATTTCATGCAATTTTACTTTTAAAATTATATTTACAGTACCACCTACAGGAATTGTTACTCCCGGACCTATATTGAGTCCAAAATTCGTGGATGTTGCAGACGGATAATCATAGGTAACTCCACCGATAGTTTGAGTATAGTCTTGTGTATGGAACATATATACACCCAATCCGGCTTCAAGGAAAAGAGCTGCTTTAAGCTGCGGACCTGAGAAAGTATATCTTGGTCCAACAGTTATAGCTATGACACTTGCACCCGAAAGAGGAGCTGCTTCAGTTTTTGCCGGCAGATCAAAATATGAGCCATTTAAAAAGAATGATGTTTCTCTGTTAACAGCCAGGTTAATATCTAAACCGCCAACGAAACTTGTTTTGTATGAATTACCTAAAGTACCAATCGGGAAAGTAGCTCCGATGATAGGACTTAAAGAGATTATTGGATATACAATCTTTGACGGCGACTGAATATCAGCATTAAGAGTATTGAATAAAGCATTAGATGTTTGCGCATTTGTAACATTAGTAGCAAAGAATGCAATTATAAACAGGGCAAACACTATTGTAAATATTTTTTGAAACATGATTTGGTTCCTTTCGTTTTTTAATAACCTTTATTGGTTATATTTTTTTTTAACAAAATTTTAATTATAAATAATTCCGTTTTTTTTATACTGTAAATATCACTTAAAATAATACCTTACTCCAATCGCTCCGTTAATAGAACCGCTTGTTGACGGGTTCAAATCGAGAACCGGTGCAATTTCCAGGAATACATCGACCGGAACTTCAGAGAATTGATACGCGATTCCAAATGGAATCCTGACTCCGAGTCTCATATCGGAATTGTGTTCATTGTTCTTTAATTTGATTCTGCCTCCCACTCCGAGATATAATGGAATATTTGGCGTTTCAAAAACATTGTAGAAATGATATAAGTAGTCTACATGAATATGAACAGAACCCTCATTAACATATGACCAGCCTAATCCACCATCTATTGCAGAACGTTCAGATAACCAGCCCTTAAATGAGATTCCTGTAGGTTCTCCGAACATAATCCCTAATCCAAATCCAGATTTTTGAGATTTCGCAACTCCGGAAAAACAAAATATAAAAACCACAAGTAATATTAGTTTATTGAAATTTCTGTTTTTGATTTTAATTTTGCCGCTTAACATCTTAATAATTTATTCTACTTTTTAAAATTAACGCTTTAAGTTAAAGATATTCTATTGATTTAGATATAGGTCAAAAGGATGAAAAAAGAACTAATCCGAATGGATTAGACAGTTTATAAGGTTTGTAAAGTTTATAAAGTATTAAAGTTCGTAAAGTATTAGCGAAGAGCAAAAAGAAGATAATTATTTGATTTTTTAGGGTTAATATTTGTTATTATATATAGTTGCTAATTTAAATGTAAATACTATTGATTTATGATTTAAAATATACAAATGAAAAACCTACATCGGTTTTATTATTTATTTTCTCGTTTCTTATTATATTTATTTTCACCTGTAACACTTTTTCGCAGAGTTACAAAATAGATAAAATAAAATTCACCCATAAAGATATTCAAACAATCGATGATTCAGAATTGGAAGATGCCGTGAGCGTATCAAAATCAAAATATTATTATCCTGATGCTGTAGCCGGTGATGTAATATCATTAAGGAATTATTATTTTGATAACGGTTATTTCGAGGCAAATGTGGATAAAACATTAGATTTTAATATGGAGGATAGTACAGTATCAATAAATTTTATTATTACTGCTAATCATCATTACAGAATCGGAGCTATAACGAGGGCAGGTCTTGATAAGGTTCTCGACAGCCTTCGTAAAGTTATTGATACTATGAAGACAATACAGATAAATCATTTCTACAAAAAAACCGAGATGATTGATTATTCAAACGGGGTGCTTGATTTTCTTCAAAACAGCGGTTATATGAGTGCTAATATAAAAACCGACTCGGGATTTATATTACTAAAGCAAGATACACTGGTTTTTCTGACTTTGAATTATGTTAATGCCGATACGCTTTTCAGATTCGGAAAAACTGAGATTGTAGTTGACAGCAATATTTATAATGTGTCAACCGATTTTCTTAGAAAAGGACTTGCATATTCTGAAGGCGAAGTTTACAGCAAGCGGAAGCGATTAGATACAGATAAAAATATTACACAGATGCCGATTATTAAAAATGCGAGAATAAGGACGAGTTCTATTACAGGAACATCCGTTAATCTTATGATTGAATGCCGTCTCAGCAGGAAACACGAACTGACTCCGTTTGTTGAAGCCACAAATATTAATAATTACTTTTATGCCGGTGGCGGACTTCAATATACAAATAAATATTTTTGGGGAAACGGCAGAATATTTACATCCGAAATTCATTCTCTTATTCATTCGATGGACGTAAACCTATTGGAATTTGTAAACCAGGTTACACAACCTTATTTTATTAATAATAAATCTTCTTTGAACGATAAATTTTCTCTTGGTTACTACGACTTAGTCGGATATCATGATTACTATCTTGGTAACATTACATCTTTGAGATATTATATAGCCGATTATACATTTTACAACAAAGCGACCATAGATTTAAATGAAGAACTTTTAAAAATAAAATATAACTTTGGTGATTTTCAAACGATTAACTTATATAACTCATTTTTAAGCGTAACATTAATACACGATAACACGAATAACGCCGTCGCACCATCACGGGGATATTACCATTCCATTACAGCGGGTGAAGGGGGAATATTGCCACAGTTGATATTAAATTCTTTCTCGAACATTTTTAGTTATTCAAAATTCTTTAAGTTCTCTACTTCGAACAGATATTATATAAATCTATCCAATACAGAAGGAGAAAACATAATTGCTTCGAAGTTTATCGTTGCCGATAATATAGCTTATGGCAGCGGAGCGAAAGTAGTACCGATTCAACCTATCTACAGATACTTCAGCGGCGGCAGTAACAGCCTTCGCGGATGGTATGCAAACTCAAATGGTTTTGTAGATGAGAGAAGGTTTGGAGGAAATTTCTGGCTGGAAGGAAGTATGGAATTCAGAAAGCGACTTTTTCCCGGTTCATCTTCATTTACAAAAAATATAAGTTCCGTCATTTTTACTGATTTTGGAAACGTTTGGGAAACGCACCGTGATTTCAGAGTAGACCAGATTGCAATTGCTCTCGGGTTTGGAGCCAGATATAAAATATTCTTCGGTCCGGTGAGAGTAGACGTTGGATTTAAAATATATGACCCGCTCGATGTTGCAGGGAAAAAATGGTTGTATCAAAATGACTTCAAAACTATTTTTACGGATAAGCTTGCAATCAACTTTGGAATCGGAGAAGCTTTTTAAAATTTTATTTTATATAAAACTTTCATACCTGTGCTGTAAAATACATTCGCATCAGAAACCACATTCCGGCTAAGCTGTTCTCTTGCTAAACGCAAGTAAACCTGTTCGGGCAGATTCAGATGAACGAGAGTATTTACAGGATATTCAACATTGAATTCGAGATAAGAACTGTTTTGTATCACCCTGCTTCCGACTGTAACGTCTGCATTTAAAATATCCGCAGAAATACTCGCGTTCGTATTTTGAATTCCTCCTTCTGAATAATTCAGTTCTGCATCTTTTATAAACGGTATAAAATTTCTGACAACCTGACCGACGAATGAAGTAACATATAACGACCCAACTGTAGAACCAATACCGGAAGCTACTGACTGACTTTCTGAAGGACTGAGTTCATTTTTATATTTCCCGAATAAAAGAAACGTGATTGCGTCGGAAGTCGCATCATTACCCTGCATCTCCGTTCCATTTTCATATAATCGTAAGGTGATTTCAGGATTGGATGGTTCACCGGTCACTGTTAATACAACCTGAATGGGACTGCTCGTAATTGTACCGAATTGTTCCGTAGCTTTTGTATTTTCATAAACTGCCCGAATGTCAAGTTCAGGTTTACTAATTGGTCCATGAAAAGTTATTTTACTGTCTTTAACTTTAAAGTCCCTGTAAAACCTGTAATATGAATTACCTACAATATTGACATCACCCCGCATTCTGAGTCGTCCGCTATCGGACCTGATGCGAAGGTCTGCTGTAATTTCACCGAATAACCTGTCCCGTGTCAGATTATTAAAATCGATAGAGGCATATAAGTTTTTGACTGTCTTTACCGATACGTCAATTGCAAGCGTATTAAATAATGAAACAGTTTGCGATGTATCAAAAAGTATATATCTGTTTCTTAAAAACGGATTAATTTTTCCGTATTCATCCAGTGAAACTCTTCTCCGGTTTGAATCGGAAGTCAGTGCAGAATCTTTACCTAATTTGTAAACCATATTTTTATCATCAGCCTGATAACCTTTACCGGTCTTTGGAAGAGATGAAATGCTCGCATCCTTTATTAAAAACTGTCCTTTTATATTAAGCTTTTTCGGATTTCCGGTGATTGTAACCGGAGGCTGCCCGATTCCACCATAAAGATAACCCTTTAAACCAAGTTGATTTTCTCTGGCATTTTTGTCAAGCAGTACCATATCACCGACAGTAGTGAGGTTTATATTATTCAGATTATAATTTTTAAAATCAACATTGCCCATAATATCTATATGCCGTGTATCGTCGTCGGGATTATACAAACTGATATTATTTATTACAAGATTTGAATTTTCCGTATTGATTTTAAATTTAAAATCATAAAACATACCTGTTAAATCCAGAAAATATTTTCCCTGTACCATTGTAAGGTCACCTTTTAAATCCGGATTTTGAAAACTCCCGGTTGCATCAATTTTACCGTTAAGAATTCCACGCAGGTCACCCACACCCGGAACTAATTTCGTGAAATACTGAATCTGAAAATTTTCTGCGGCTAAATGCAATTCTGCCGGCTTATCTTCAGGTTCTTCGTTCAGAGTGTCTTCTTCTTTTTCAAAAGGATTTTCAAATGGAATATTGCCTGTTAATTTAAGCACACCTTTTTCTCCAACATTTGTAACGACTATGTCGGGCGAGAGGACTTCATCTTTATATTTTACATTTCCAAGAATCGTACCAACACTTATAGTATCATACTTCAAAAGACCTGTCTTTGCATTAAGATTTAAAATGGCATCAGCCGGTGTTCCCTGCAGGTTAACATTAAAGCTTTGTAATTCTCCCTGAACAGGATAAGGATTTCTTTCTCCGTTTACAGTTGTATCAAAAGGAGTCATAATAGCATAAATTTCTCCGATATTCAGATTATCCCCTATTATATTTATATTACTTGACCCGTTTAATGAATATACTCCGTTAACATTGAAAACCATTTTTCCGGATATTAATCCAAGTTGTTTTATATTTACTTCTCTTTGCGGATTGTAAATTATATTCCACTTATTATTATTTGCTAATGCATATGCATTATATTTAACATATAAGCTGTCAACATTCAAAACAATATCATTGCCGCTGAGGTCAGCTGCGCCCGTCAAGCGTGCGTATTTAATGGAATCTACTTTTCCTCTTACTTTAAAATTTGCGACATTATCGGAAAGGTTAATATCAGCTTTCAGTGAGTCAAGTTTATTTTTTCCGAAATTTAATTTATCGGCATTCGCATCCATTTTAATTTTTAGGGATGATAGCGGGTCGTCATTTTTTAAACCCGAATATTTATTTGATAATTCAAGATTACCTGTAAAATTGTTTAATACTATTACAGTATCCTGATATATAAATTTTTGTGCGTTGATTACAGTTTTTGAATTAAATCCATCTTCTGAATTTGTTATGCTGCCATTGAAATTAGCATTAAAAATAATTCCGAAAGGAGTCGAAATCTTTCTTAATTCCGCGGAATCTTTTGTTACGAACGAATAATTAAAATTTACTTTTCCTATGTGATTATTCAGCTGTGATTCTGCATAATTTATTGTCGTATCCGAATTTAATTTCTTTTTTGCGATATTACTTACTAATGATATATTATATAATATTGCATCGATGAGTGAAGATAATTTATATTTTCCGTCCGCTTTAAATTCCAAAGCATTATTTGTAAGCTGAACAGAATTGGTTTCAGCAGACATATCAAGATTTGCAATTAATTTTGTCTTTGGTATTTCATATTTGGAATAAACTGAATTTCCTATATCAATATTATATTTTCCTGCAAGATTATTCATATTTATTCCGCTTCCGGTTATATCAAACGCCGCATTGAGATTGCTTTTATCTTTATTATTTCCGGGTAGACGCGAAACATCAACTTTATTCATTGTTCCTTTGAGTGTATATACCGGATTTTTCATATTGGAAATATTTATCTTTCCCGTCACGACCGCATTTCCCGCAGATGAATTTGCTTTTATATTCAGACTAATATTATTTCTATTAATATTTATTGTTCCTGAAGAACTTGCAATATTATATCCGACAGCATTTGAACTTCCCAATGTATATTTCACTCCGGCATTCATAGTGTTCGGGCTGTATCCCGAGCCTTCAAAGTTTGCGACGAGATTTATGTTACTTTTTAATTTATTATCTTTTAGAATGGGAGCTAAGTTCAGATTATTTGTTACTACATTCCCGCTGTAATTTTTATTTTTAATATTCAGATGAGTGTGACCCTCTACGTTTCCTTCCGATGAACGTAAATTGAAGTTACTGTAAAAATCATTTAAGCCGCCTTCATAACTGATATCAGCGAGCACAACGCCAAGATTTTTGTAATCGGGAATTGATTTATTTTTAAAAACTGTTTTAATATCTTCCGGATAGATTTTATTTGTAGTAGCTACATCAAAATATAAACTGTCTATATTATCGAGATTCTTAATTTTCCCGTTCAGATTTATATCCGAGTTGGGTAATTTTAATGTAAGATTGTTTATATTTAAATTTTTATAAATTCCGTTTACATCCAGATGCAGAGAGACTGAACTATCAAGCATAACAAGTGAAGGAAGAAAATATCTCAAGTCGGCAAAATTAAATTTATCTATATTAAGAACCAGAGATAGTTTTTTATTTCCAAAATTATCAAAAGCATTGCTTTCAAGAAGGTTGAGTTCATTTGCTGATAAACTGTTTATCTTAATATCAGACCTGTCTGTGAGTATAACAAGATTATTAATTTCGGTCAAAGTATCCTGAACATTTATATTAGTATCGAAGGCAAGTTTTTTTAAAGTGATATCCGTGTTTGAGTTGAATGATAAATTCCGTAAATTAATTTTCTTAAATTTCTTTGAATACTCACCCGTCATATCGAGTTGGAAATTGGAAATATTAAGCTTATTAAAATTAAATTCATTTTGCTTTTCCCATTGCATAGTCCACAGAGGTTCGGAAGGAATTTCTCCTAAAATTTTAATTTTACCGTTTTCAATCCTGAAGTTATAAACATAGATATCCCAGTTGAATGGTGTAGAGGTTGTATCGGCAGAAGGCTCAAAAAGATTAGTAAAATTCCAGACCAATAAATCCTTGCTGTCTTTAATTTTAGTCAGGTTTATATCGGGAGAATTTAGTACGGCGTAATCCAAACTGATTCTTTGTTTTAATAATCCCCATATATCATACTTCAGGTCAAGATATTTAATACTGACGAGAGTATCTTTCTTAACGGTGATTACAACGTTATTAACTCTTAATCCTTTTAATATATTCCCGCTTATGGATTCAAAACTAATGTAATTTTCTTTTCTCAGCCAGCTTTCCGAATTATTTAATTTATTTAATGCATAATTCGAAGCCCATTTATCAAACGTATCCGTCTGAATAAATATATACAGAGCAATAAGAATGACAAAAATTCCACCGATGAACCACAAAAAATATTTTAATATTCTTCTGAAAATTTTCATTATTATAAAATAATATCTATACTAATTAAAATGATGTGCAATGAATTTTTTAATTAAATTTATAAGACTTATAATTTATTTCTTAAAATAAGTAAATCCAATTGATTAATTAATAGTTCAGATGGATGAAAAAGGAACTAAGCCTGATGGATTAGTAAATAATTGTTGATATGGGATTAATAACAGGCAGAATATTTATACAAAATTCAAAATTCAGCATTTTCTCCGCTCTTCTCTGTGCCTCCGTGGTAAAAGTTCTTTGTTCTTATTTGAGAAGCATCATTTTCTTCGTATCAATAAACTCTTTCTTCGTCGCATCGCTTACAAATTTTAATCTATAAAAATAAATTCCGCTGGCGAGATTTTCCGCATTGAATTCCGCAACATAGCTTGCTTTTCCCCATTTGCCGTTTATAAGTTCTTTCACTTCTCTGCCCGTTATGTCATAAACTTTTAATGTCACATATCCGGATTCACTAAGCTCAAAAGGTATGTTAGTCTGTGGATTAAACGGATTCGGATAATTCTGTTTCAATAAATATCCAGTCGGAACATATTCTTCTACTAATTTAATGCCTGTATAAAATGTTGTGTCGTTTCCGCCGGTTGTTGTGTGAATAGCAGGAAAATTTCCTCCCGGATTAGCCCACCCTACTTTAGCATTTACGAATGAAATATAGCCGTAAGAATATATTTGTAATGTAGTATCCGGAATTTGATAACCCCAATTTAATCCTCCATTTGTGGTTTTATAAACAGGAGCATGTGAAAATACTCTTGCTCCAACTAACCATATAGTATCTTTATTTAGAGCCGAAAAACAAGAATAATCAAAAGTATGACTAATTTTTGGAGCAATTTGAGTAACCCAATTTATACCTCCATTTGTAGTTTTTTTAATACTGTCATAACATTTCCAACCTGTTAAACTATCTACAAATTGTATTCCTGAATATGTTTCTCCCGGAATTGCGAACCAATTCACACCGCCGTTTGTGGTTTTTCGCATTTGCCCACCTAAACAAAATCCCATATCTTTATTGAACATATAAATATTATATGGTTGTCCCGAACCGCCGGTCGGTCCCAATGGCGACCAATTCAAACCTCCATTCGTCGTGCGCCATACTCCGCCGGTCAATAAACTATTATATACAAATAAAATTGTATCTTTATTTATTACTGCCATATCCTGTGGATATAAACCTGTATAAATAGTATTCCAATTATCACCGCCATTAGTTGTTTTAAACAAAATAAAATCATTAATACTAGCGTATCCAATAATATTATTTGCAAATTGTATTTTGTTAAATGATACTGTTGTGGCAGCAGTATGATATGTGAAAATAATATTCCAGTTGTCTCCTCCGTTTGTTGTTTTCAAGATATAACATAAGGTATCGGGATTTAGACTCGTAACGCCAAATCCCGTCAGACTATTCAGAAAGGTCAAACTTGCGATTGTACTTCCGTTTAAATACGGGAAAAATTGCTGATACCATCCGCCGGTTGTGGTTTTATCACGAAAACCTGATGACGAAAAAAATACAAGCAGGCACAATGCGTAGAGAACATACAAAACCTTTCTAATATATTTTTGTGGTTTCATATTCCAATTCTATTTATTCCGAATGAATGAAGTTGATGCAAAATAAATGGTAAAGATTTTCTGTACATAATTAAAATTTAATGTTCAAAAAATATCCTGACATTGTTTAAATGAAAAATAACGTTAAAGCAAATAATATACAATTGATAATTATCGTGCTGTTAGTTCCGAATAATATTTCCCCCTTCGAAAATGTGAACTGCTCTCTTCCCCCCTTAGAAGGGGGGATTAAGGGGGGATGATTGAAATTGGGATAATGATTAAAATTTATTTGATTCGAATTAATGAGTAAGACCATTTTAGAAACTAATAAGTAAATAAAATTGGAAAAGATAGATTTAATTAATTTGATTATATGATACAGCAT
>Ga0182027_10000275_pt1 | contig 89006 bp, 72 predicted proteins | sample 712E1DmetaG_FD_121300 | JGI IMG/M metagenome (GOLD analysis project Ga0182027, IMG submission 121300) | Permafrost microbial communities from Stordalen Mire, Sweden - 712E1D metaG (Illumina Assembly) | ecosystem: Environmental > Terrestrial > Soil > Wetlands > Permafrost | place: Sweden... | reverse complement strand
TTGCGCCCATCCCTGGGGGGTGACACGATGTTGCCCTCGATCGGTTTGCCATCCACGGTGAGCTCAATCTTGTTTCCAGCTCCCTTGCGCTCGATGGAGATTTCGTAGACGACTCCGCGAAACTTGCGCCGCGCGGTAAATCCGGACCAATGGGCGGGAATGACCGGAGCGATCTGGAGTCCGTCATAAGTGGCGCGCACGCCCAGTATCCACTGCGCGATTGCGAAGTAGTTCCAGGCCGCCGTGCCGGTCAGCCACGAGTTCTTGGCCTCACCGAAGCTGGACGCATCCGGGCCCGCGATCATCTGCGCGTAAACATATGGCTCGCAGCGGTGCACCTCGCTGATCTCTTCTCGCGCTGAAGGATTGATGCGGTTGTAGTAATCGTGCGCCCTGTCGCCGTTGCCCAGGCGCGTCTCCGCAATCATGATCCAGGGGTTGACGTGGCAGAAGATACCTGCGTTTTCCTTGTAGCCAGGCGGATAAGAAGAAATCTCGCCCAGATTTGGGTAGTAAGTGGAATAAGCCGGCTGCTGCAAGACGATGCCATGGGGCGTGGCCAGATGCTGGTGGGTCGCGGCCAGCGCGCTGGCGGCCTTGCCGTCCTCAAGACCGATTCCGGCCAATACGCAGAAGCCATTTGACTCAATGAATATCCTGCCTTCTTTGCACTCTTTGGAGCCAACTTTGGCGCCGGAGTCGTCATAGGCGCGCAGGAACCAATCGCCGTCCCATCCATGCTGGAGGACAGCCTGCTCCATTTTTTCGACCTCGACGAGGTATCCGGCGGCATCGGAGGCCAGCTCGCGATGGCAGGCAATGGCAGCCAGCTCGCGACCGGCGTGCACAAACAGGCCGGCGATAAAGACCGACTCGGCCACCTTGCCGTCTTTGCTTGTGGTGGTCTGGAAGGATTGACCCGGCGTCACGGAAAAGCAGTTCAGGTTGAGGCAATCGTTCCAGTCGGCACGGCCGATCAGCGGCAGCCTATGGGGACCGAGGCGTTCCAGCGTGTAGCGAAAGCTGCGTTGTAAATGGTCGTAGAGCGGGGCCTCGGAGCCGGGCACGTTGTCGTAGGCACCAATTCGTCGAGGATGCTCCAGTCGCCGGTTTCCTTCAAATAGGCTGACACGCCGATGATGAGCCAGTGCGGATCGTCGTTGAATCCGCCGCCGATGTCGTTGTTGCCGCGCTTGGTGAGCGGTTGGTACTGGTGGTAGGCACCACCGGAGGCCAGTTGCGTTGCGGCCAGGTCGAGGATGCGCTGACGGGCACGGGCGGGCACCATGTGCACAAAGCCCAGCAGATCCTGGTTCGAGTCGCGGAAGCCGAGGCCGCGGCCAATGCCGGACTCAAAGAACGACGCCGAGCGCGACATGTTGAAAGTTGCCATGCATTGATACGCATTCCAGATATTCACCATGCGGTTGGTGTGGATGTCGGGGGTGTTCACCTGGAAGATACCAAGAACGCTTTCCCAGTACTGGCGCAGCCGCTCGAAGGCCTCATCGGCGGTCTTGCCGTCCAGGTACCTGGCGATCACCGGCTTGACAAGGCTCTTGTTGATGGTCTGCGAGCCGGGAGGATCGAATTTCCGGTCCCTGGGGTTCTCGTGATAACCGAGCACGAAGACGACTTGCTGCGTCTCGCCGGGCTCGAGAACGAGTCTGACCTGATGCGCGCCGATGGGTGACCAGCCATGGGCGACGGAGTTGGTCAATTGACCGGCTTCCACGGTTGCGGGCTTGTCCCAGCCGCGATAGGGGCCAAGAAAAGCCTCGCGCTGGGTGTCAAAGCCAGCGGTGGGGCGGGAACAGGCGAAGAAGGCGAAGTGATCGCGGCGCTCTCGGTACTCCGTCTTGTGATAAATGACGCCGTCTTCGATCTCCACCTCGCCGATCGAGAAGTTGCGCTGGAAGTTGGTGGCGTCGTCCTGGGCATCCCACAGACAGAACTCGATACTGGCGAAGGATGAGAGGGTCGCTCTCGTCGCCCGGCGATTCGTGACCGTCAATTGCCAGATTTCCAGGTTTTCGTCGAGCGGCACGAAGTATCGAGTGTGCGCTTCGATGCCTTTAAAGCTGGAGCCGACCACGCTGTAGCCCATGCCGTGGCGGCACGTGTAGTCCTTCAGTTCATGCCGCGTGGGCTGCCATGACGGGGACCAGAACTCTTTCGAATCGTCATCGCGCAGATACACGTAGCGGCCGCCGCAATCCAAAGGCACGCTGTTGAGCCGGTAGCGCGTGAGGCGGCGCAGACGAGCGTCTCGATAAAACGAGTAGCCTCCGGCGGTATTCGAAATGATTCCGAAATATGCCTGGCAGCCCAGATAGTTGATCCATGGCAATGGGGTGTCCGGGCGTGTTATCACGTATTCGCGATTCAGGTCGTCGAAATATCCGAACTTCATGGTGAGGGTTTCCTCGAGGCAAATCAGCTGCCAGCTTGGTTCCCGGTAAAAAAGCAGATCAAACGTTTTTCCAGACGTATTTTACTTACTCTGGAGGGTGAACGGCGATTATACTTGATCGCGGCAGGTTCGCAAGAATTTTTGCGCGAGAAGAGTGAGACGCGTCACACGTTTGGGCTGGACCATTGCCTGAGTTCGGACAAAGGTGAGAGGATTCTCCGTTCTTCGTTCGTCTTGGGCCTTGCCGCGAGAGGAAACCGCAACATGGCAAATCTCTTGTTTTTGAGTTTCGTTCAAATACGATCTGGCAAGAAGTTGGCGATTTCAGATTTCGTTGCAGGACTTGGGGCCAGCGTTTCCCGCTCTCCTGGGGCCGAATGTGCCGGGCCGGCGATCAAACTGGACCGAGCGGGCTCTCCGCGCGACAGCCTCACGATCGCCCTGGCCTGGAGTGGTTGAACTTTGGCTTCGCAAGGCGGTTATACAACCAGTCGTCAGCGTCATGAACGCAGGCATTGAGCTTTCCGCATAGAGCTGGAAACGGCACTAACTTTAGATTCTTTGGAGATCCTATGCACCTTCACGTTGTGGATATCGCCATCATTGTGGCCTATCTGATGAGCACGGTGCTCATTGGCTATTGGGTTTCGCACCGCGCTTCGCACAGCATGCAGGCCTACTTCCTAGGCGGAAACAAGATGCCCTGGTACGTGCTGGGCATCTCGAATGCATCGGGCATGTTCGACATCAGCGGCACCATGCTGCTGGTTTACTGGATGTTCATCTACGGCTTGAAGAGCGTTTGGATACCTTGGCTCTGGCCGACCTTCAACCAGATTTTCCTGATGGTCTACCTCTCCGCATGGTTGCGACGTTCGAAAGTAATGACGGGCGCGGAGTGGATCAAGACCCGCTTTGGCACCGGACGTGGGGCGCAGTTGTCGCACCTGATCGTGGTGATCTATGCGTTTGTCAGCATCATCGGGTTCTTTACCTATGGCTTCAAGGGCATCGGCAAGTTTGCTGCCACGTTCCTGCCCTGGCATTTGTCGCCCAACGAGTATGCCCTGATCCTGATTTCTATCACCGCGATCTATGTGATCAAGGGCGGCATGATCAGCGTCGTGATTACCGAAGTGATGCAGTTTTTCATCCTGTCGATCGCATCGTTTGCCGTGGGCATAATTGCCATGCTCAAGGTAGCGCCGGGGACTCTACACAGAATGGTGCCCGCTGGGTGGGACCAGATCTTCTTCGGCTGGCACCTGAACCTGGATTGGTCCACGTTGCTTCCCTCAGCCGGCGGCAAGATTGCTCAGGACGGCTATGGTCTGTTCGGCTTCTTTGTCATGATGCTGTTCTTCAAGGGAGTGTTGGTCAGCGCCGCCGGACCTGCGCCCAACTACGATATGCAGCGCGTGCTCGCGGCCAAGAATCCGCGCGAAGCGTCGATGATGAGCGCCTGGGTGAACATCGTACTCACCTTTCCTCGTTACATTCTTATCGCCGGACTTACCGTGCTCGCCGTTGTGTTTTTCAGCGACAACCTCCGCGCCATGGGCCCCAACATGGACTTTGAGCTCGTGTTGCCCTACGCACTTGGACGCTTTGTTCCCGTCGGCCTATTGGGTTTTCTGATTGCCGGCTTGCTGGCTGCGTTCATGTCGAACTTTGCGTCCACGGTGAACGCGGCGCCGCCGTATTTCGTCAACGACATCTACAAGCGGTTCATAAACCCGAATGCCAAACCCAAGACCTATGTTCGCCTTAGTTATCTCAGCTCATTTGCGGTTATCGTGATCGGCGTTCTGTTCGGCTGGAACGTTACGTCGGTGAACTCGGTGGTGCTGTGGATCGTCTCCGGCCTGTGGGGCGGCTATACGGCTTCCAACGTTCTGAAGTGGTACTGGTGGCGTTTTAACGGGTACGGCTACTTCTGGGGCATGGTCACCGGCATTTCATCGGCGCTGCTGATGCCGAAGATTGTTGACAACATTCCGGCGGTACAGAGCTTCCTGGGCAGTCACGCCGTCAATCCGAATGTGTCGATTATCTTTCCGCTTGTACTGGCCATCTCGCTGATAGGCTGCTTCGCGGGCACGTTGCTGACGAAGCCGGAGCCGGACGAGGTGCTCATGGACTTTTATCGCCGCGTCCGGCCATGGGGTTTCTGGGGGCCGGTGCTGCAGAAAGTGCTGGCGGAGGACCCTGGCTTCAAGCCTAACAAGGACTTCCTGCGCGATATGTTCAATGTAGTGGTGGGCATTGCATGGCAGATAAGCCTGGTGGCGCTGCCGCTGTATATCGTGATCCAGGAATACCAGCGCGCCGCTACTACACTGGCGGTCATTCTGGGAACGTCGGCCATTCTAAAGTTCACATGGTACGACCATTTGGCCGTGCGCGAGTGTGAAACAGACAAAGCTGCCGCTGACGACAAGGCTGACGACAAGTAGACTAGTTTGGATCAGATTCGTTTGGGCGCGGCGCGCAGGGGATGCGGGGACCGCGCCAGACAGGCATTGGCGGATGTTTGGGGGTGCGCAACCAGAAAACCACCTATGGCATTGGAATCACCTTGCATAGGTTGCCAAGGGTGTTACAACAGAAGTGTATGGCCAAACGAGCAGAATCAGGGATCAAATCGCAGTCGGACCGACCTATCAGTCTGCGCACATTGGGCGAGTATCTGAACCTGTCGCCTGCCACCATTTCGCTGGTACTGAACAACGCTCCAGGGGTGCGTTCGATTCCGCAGGACACCAGGGACCGGGTAATTGAGGCGGCAGCCAAATTCGAATACCGGCCCAGCTTTTATGCACGGTCTCTGCGCAAGCGCCAGTCCTTCCTGATAGGTGTGCTGGTACCGGAATTGAACGACAGCTACACGGCGCAGGTGCTGTCCGGCGTGGAGGACGTCCTGATCGAGGAAGGGTATTTCTACCTGACCGCAAGCCATCGCCGCAAGCCGGACCTGATTGAGGAATACCCGCTCATGCTATTGGACCGGTCGGTTGAAGGGTTCATAGTGATCGACACTGTGCTGACACACGGCATGAAATTGCCGGCGGTGGCGGTGGCCGGGCATCGCAAGATTGAAGGCGTCACAAATGTGGCGCTTGACCAGCGGCGAGCGGCGGAGTTGACGCTGCGGCATTTGTACAAGTTAGGGCACCGGAAGATTGCCTTGATGCGCGGCGGCAGCCATAGTTCCGACGCCGACGACCGCTGGAAATTCCTGATGGCAGTGGCCGCGGAACTACGTTTGGAAGTGCTACCCGAATTGACCGTGCAATTGCTGTCGCGGGAAGCTTCACCGGAGTTGGGCTTTGGCCCCACCATGGAACTGCTCAACCGCGGCGTCTATTTCACCGCACTGGTCTGCTACGACGATGTCGCCGCCATCGGCGCCATGAGGGCCATCAGGGATTTTGGACTGCGAGTACCGGAAGATATCTCGGTAGTGGGCTTCGACGACATCGAGAGCGCGTCGTACTTCAATCCCAGCCTGACAACCATTAGCCAGCCGCTGCATCGAATGGGCATGGTGGCCGCGCACATCCTGTTACAACAGATTCGCGGGAACGAAACACTTGCGCAGTTGGCGCCAATTCTGCCGCAGCTTGTAATTCGAGATTCGACATGCCCGCCCATCCCCAAGCGCACGCGCTGGCAGCGCGGTTGAAGGCTCGATCGAAGGGGAACCAGCGAGCCCGCAAAGCTTTCACCTTCGATACGGCTATTTCTCGCCCGGAACTGCCGGAGGGGTCTGTTCCGGCGCGGGGTGGGGGTTCATTTTGTCGACTAGAGCAGTATCGGCAGCTTGGGTAATGCTCTTTGCCTTGTCGATCTCAGCTTTCGCGTCTTCCTTGTTGCCCATGGCTCGGTAAAGACGCCCCAGTCGCCAGTGAACATCCACATCGTTGGGAGCGAGCTTGGCGGCAATCTTCAGTTCGCGCAAGGCATCGTCTATGCGGCCTGCGGCCACATAGAGGATGCCCAGATCGAGGTGAGCGAGTTCGAACTCCGGGTCGATGCTGATGGCGTTCTTAAATAGCGGAAGGGCAGCCTCCGGATGGCTCAACTTCATCTCCACTTCTCCCAGATGAGCCATGGCCTGAACGTGCTTCGGGTTGTTGGCCAACTCAGCCTGAAACTCCGGCACAGCCTCTTCATATCGATGCTTGGACAGAAGAAGGTAGCCTAAGCCGAAATGAACATCGGGCATCTTGGGGTCAGCCTTGACTGCGGCGCGGAACTGCTCAATTGCGCCGGAACTGTCTTTCAACTCGTCGAGAGCTTCTCCGGCCAGCATATCGGCCTCGGCCGACTCGGCGTTCAGCGTCAGGATTTCGTGATAGGTGTCGAGAACGCATTGGTACTGTTTGGACCACAGGCAACTGTGCGCCAGGGCCAGACGCAAGGGCAGGTTCTGCGGATCGCGAGCCGCCGCTTCCTTGAGATAAGGAGCCGCCTGGGCGTACTCCGCCACGCCGTAGTAGGACATTCCGATAAGGATTGCGAGGCGTTGCCTGTCGGGCGAGGACTGCTGTGTGTTCTTAAGCAGCGGTTCGAATTCCCGCAGAGCATCCTTCATCTCCCCAGCCTTGAATAAGGCAAGACCAAGGTTCAGACGCAAGCCGGGAATTCTGGGATTGAGCGCGAGGGCCTTCCGGTAGAGAGGCACGGCTTCCTTGTAGTGCTCCTGACGCGCTTCCAAAAGGCCGAGATGGGCGTACGCCTCGGAACTCGATGGATGCGCCTTCAGGTACGTGCGCCATGCAGCCTCGGCCTCGCCATTATTGCCTTGTTGCTCTAGCGCGAGAGCCGCCTGGCGGGGTTGATCGGACACCGCAACCGCCTGGCACACGCAGCGGGGGGCGGCTATGGCCAGCATCATCGCACCTATCAGGCAGATTCGCGTTTGCATTGCGGGTCTCACTCTTGCACCTTGTCCATTTTATGTGACAACGGGGAATTGGGCTTGCCAAAAGAAAAGGGGCGCGGCAGGAGAGTCCCGCCGCGCCCCGGTTAAGGGTTCCGGTTAGAAGTTGAACTTGCCGCCGAACTCGAACTCTCTCGGGTCCTGCGTGCCGGTGGCGAATCCAAAGTTGGATGCGGGCGTGTAGACGCCGCTCACAAGCTTGTAGTTCAGGTTGTTGTTGAAGGCGTTGAACTGCGTGTGGTTGAACAAGTTGAAAGCTTCGGCGCGGAACTCGAAGTTAGTCCGCTCACCGAAGGCAAAGGTCTTGCGAAGCGAAGTGGTAAAGTTGGTGCGGCCGGGGCCAACAACTGCATCTTTACCGGCATTACCGAAGCCCATGTTCGCGCCGCCTTGCCAAGCCGGTGTGGGCATCGAGAAGTTCGCCGAGCTGAGGTATTGATATCCAGAGCCCGCGACCTTCGCTTTGGGGTAGACTGGCTTGCCGCTGAGATTTGGACGAATGCGATAATCGCCGCCCAAACCAACTGTATCCGGGCCGCCGTCGCCGGGAGCGACATTGCCTGCCCAGGGCATGCCTGCCTCGGTGATGACCGTCCCTGCAAGTGCCCAGCCGCCCAGGGTATCGTGCGTCAGACCGGAACTATGCGCGAAAATGGGCAGCTTGTACTCGTAGTTGATGTTGAGGATATGACGGCGATCCAGGGCTCCGGAACCCTTGTCGTACTTCAGGTTCCAGGGGTTGTAAGAGGGGTTGTTGTTGTCCACGTCCACGCTGCCCTGTGTGTCGTCGATCTGGTGGGACCAAGTGTAAAAGACCCCGTAGCTGAGACCCCACCTGTTCTCCTGGCGCAATCCGACCTGCAAGCTGTTATAGGTGCCCGTTAGCGGATTCTCTTGCAAGCGAATGTTGCCAAAGCCAGGATACGTTACGGCATTCAGGCTAGCAGCTGTCGAGAGCGTGCCAGCTGCGTACGCAGCACGGGTCGCCATCGGAGTGCTGAGCGGGAAGTTGTTGATCGGCAGCCAGGTATTCTGGTGCCATGTGATATTGCCGACATACTGTGTGGTCAGGATGAGCGCGGGAGCGAGTTCATGCTGTACTCCCAAGCTGTACTCTGCCGTGCCTGGATTTGGGTAGTAGGAATTGAGTGAATTGTAACCTTGCACGAAGGTTGGCGTGGCAGCGGTGCCACCGGACTGCCAGTTTGTCTTGGGGTTTGTGAACTCCACGTTGGTGGCTGACGGTTGGCTGATGAAGGGAGGTCCGCCCGCGGCATCGTAGATGTCATTGCCCTGGATGCGCTCGTAGAAGGTACCGAATCCGGCGCGCAGGACGGTCTTGCCGGTTCCAAACATGTCATAGGAGAAACCGACGCGAGGCATAACCGTTTTGTAGTCTTCCCTGGCTAGCCCGCGCGGTACTCCGTTCTGACCGGCAATTGCGATGCCGTTCATATAGAACGTGCCGATGGAATTGGTTACCAAGCCAGCGCTGTTGGATGCGAAGGAGCCGTCGGCATTGAACGTCGGCGCAAGCGCGGGCTGATAGAGGGTGGGATCGAAGTTGGAGACCTGGTTGTTGCGCTCCCACACGTGCGGCAGGGCATCGTAGCGGAGCCCAAACTGCAGGCTCAACCGGTTGCTCACACGCCAGTTGTCCATGGCATAGAACGAGATGTTGTTGTTGACGTAATGGTTAATGGGATTTGCGTTCGCTTGGCTGAAGCTGGTAGCAAATCCAAGCAGGAAGTCCAAATACGAATCGCCAGTGAGCAGAGTCGACTTGCTGTCGTCAAAGGTATAGTCGCCTTCGGAGTCCTTGCCGATGACCTGATTCTTGGTATAGCGGTTGTACCCCGCGCCGAACTTCATGGTGTGTTTGCCACGCGAAACCGACAAGGCCAAGTTCTCGGAAATGTCCTCGGCGCCGTTGGTCCATGGATCGTTGCCAGGGCCCCATTGTGCCTTACCGTCGCTTGTCCATGTGATGTCGGGCAAACGGTTGCCCACATCGTTCGCCGACGCGAAGTAGGTTCCAGTACTCCAGCCGGATGGCTTGACGAAGTTCGCGCCCCCCGCAGCCACGGGAATAATCGCAATCTTGTTGCCGTCGTAGGCGAGCGTGGCTTCCAGCAGTACATTGGGCGCCAGAGAGCCGGTCAGCTTGACGACTACGCTATAGGACGGGTTGCTGAAGTTGGAGCCGACAGTCGGAATGTTGTCTCCCTGCCATTCAGGAGTGGCCTGGACAGAGTCGTTCGCGTCATGGATGAAGTGGCCGAGCAGGGCCCACTTGTCATTGATGTTGTGGTCGATGCGGAAGAGTTCTTCACGAACGGTGATGGGCAGATGGCCGCCACTTGGGATATAGGTGTCTTTTGTAAGGTCTGTCGCGGCAGGAAGATTCTTGGTGGAGTTGAAGAGCAGTGCATTGGGATCCAGAAGAACGCCTGGAATAACGTTGCCGGGGAAAGGCTGACCGGGCACGCAGTTGACGCCGCCCTGGCAAGCCCCCTTCAGCTTCGCGTTGAAGGCTGCATCGCCGACATTCGGGACGAGCATCTGTGTCGCGGAGGTATACCCCACGGGGATTGCGTAGGTAAAACTCGATGCCGTGGTGACTTCATCCGCCCCCGGCATGACATTGACAGGATTGGTCGCCACTCCATTGACCATCCTGCGCCATTCTTCGTTGTAGAAGAAGAAGGTCTTCTTCTTGCTCTCGTTGTAGAGGTGAGGGATGAAGACCGGGCCACCCACATTTGCGCCGAAGACGTTATAGCGTAGTTCCGGTTTTGGGGAGACTGCGCCGGTCGATTGATTTGTGTCGAAGTAGCTGTGCGCATCCAGAGCGTCATTGCGAATGAACTCCCAGGCTTCACCATGGTACCTAGTGGTGCCGCTCTTAAGGGACATGGTAACCGCACCACCGGAGGCGAGGCCGTAGTCCGGCTCATAATTGCTGGACAGCACCTGGAACTCGTCGAGCGCGTCCTGCGAAGGCATGACTGACATCTTGCCTCCGGAACCGCGGTCATAGGCTTCGCCGCCGTCGACGATCCAGATATTGTGCGCCTGGTTGAGCCCATTGAAGCTGATGGCATAGTTGGCATTCACGGAGAAGGGACTCTCCATGTCCGGCAGGTTGCCGCTGACGCCCGTGGCCAGAGTCGCCAGAGCAATCACGTTGCGCCCATTCATGGGCAGCTCTCCAATTTGCTGCTGGCTGATCAGGGTGCTGACAACGTTGGAATCTGCCTGCACCGTCAATGCTTCGGCCTGTACGGTGACTGTGGTTGCCTGGGAACCGACTGACAAGGCGACATCGACCCGGAAAGTCGCGGAAATGTTGACCGTGACTCCGGTCCGAGTGTACGTTTCGAAGCCCTTGGCCGCGACCTTCATGCTGTAAGTGGCGGCATTCAAACCGGCGATGAGATATGAGCCGGTGCCGTCGCTGATAGCCGTGTGAGCCGCGCCGGTGGCCGGATCGGCCAGTGTAACCGTCGCTCCCGCGACGACCGCTCCCGTCTGGTCTGTGACGATGCCGGTGACGCTCGAATTGGCCTGGGCAAATGCTCCTGCGCATGCCAATAGGAAGAGCAACGGCATCAGGAAGAACCTGTATTTTGCGTTTTTCATCTGACCTTCCTTTCCAAAGTTGGTGCTTGTTACAGCTAGTGCTTGTTGCGTTTTACGTCATTCCCCCTGCCTGGCAGGAATGAAGCGGGATAGTGCGCCTTATGGTTCCCAAGTGACGTCTCAGGGCTGAAGTCTACCCTTACTAAAGGTTTTCAAAGTCGAACAATTCGGAGAAAAACTCGACATGTTGTCCTTAAATCCTGAAAACCCGTCGATTTGCTTTGCGACAGCAACTATACTTCGCCGAAACTCCGGCTTGTTGCACTGTCACACTCTGGCTTGCGGTTCCAGTCCACGAACTGCCGTTCAGCCAGTCCGTAAACCGCGCGCATGCTAAAACGTTTCACCTGGAGGGTAAAGTGATTTAGTTTGCGCGTCAAAAAATAGCCTGGTCAGCATCGGCGGGGATATTAGCATTACCCTGATGTGGCTGTCAAGCATTTTCAAGGCTCGTACTCCTGGAAATCGGGGATTCTATTTCGTAAAACATCTACTAAGGGAACAACGATCGCCATTCTCTGAAATTCATCTGCTCAAACGATTAAGTAGAGTGAAGCAAGCAAGCACATCTTTACTTCGCCTCGGAACGTGCTCCTCCAATCGGTGGAGGGAAAACCCTGCCATTAAGAGGAGAAGCGAGTCCACTCTTTTGTTACCGAGCAAGTTTTAGACCCACGCGCAGATGAATGTCAAGAGAATTCTTCTAGTCTACTAAAACGGTTGATCCCTACAAAAAACGCGCTCTCGACGGTGAGCCATAACCTGAGTTTGGAGCAAATTGGAGGTTGAGAACCGACCTTCCTAACTTGTAATTCCTATAACTTGGACTGGATCTGGATGCCTATCGGTGCCAGAGGCACCACCGAGGCCGTGCCCCAGGCGCAAAAAACTCTCGATCCAGGCACTTAAGCCTGTAACAGAACGCCCTTCGGGCTCCGAAGGCGTCGCGCACCGCAGAAAATCTCCACCCGCACTCCTCCACCCATGATTGACCCGTATTACACGTATTTAACTGTATTTAGGCGGTCTTGTAAGACGTGTAAGTAGTTGATTGTATAAGTTATTGGCGTTTTCATAACCCGTAGGTCGGCAGTTCGATCCTGCCCTCCGCCACCAATCAAATCAACAACATGCGTTGGAAGCTCGATCTTAGCCTCTTCCCGAGGTTGCGCGGGGGATGCGGATGGTTGCCACTCCAACGGCCTCATTTCGGTCGTTATCGTCCGAGCGATCCACGTAGAATACGTCTGCCTCCGGAAGCAAGTGTCCTTCGGCAAAGCCGGGGGATCTCCTATGGCGTTCAGGCAGCTCAGTCGACTCACTGTTTGAATCCAGGCAGTTCTACACGTCGAGCGATGTGGTCCTGAATCCAGTGGCTATCCCACCATTCCTTCGGATCGATCTGCACGCCGTCGAGTTGCATGGCGAAGTGGATATGGTCGCCCCCTGCCATTCCGGTCATGCCGCTTTGGCCCATTACCTGACCCCGCTTAACCATGTCGCCTTCGTGCACTTCGATATGGCTGAGATGGCCGTAGATCGTCTGCAAACCGTAGCCATGATCGACGACGATGCAATTGCCGTAGATGCCGAGCGGCGCCGCATAGACAACCCGGCCATCGTTGGATGCTTCCACGCCTACATGCTGAGTGACCGCGAGATCGTATCCAAGGTGGACCTGCTGATCGATCTTCTTTCCTTGATATATATAGTTACGCACGTCAGCAAACGTTGCCTCTGCTTGCGAATGAGACTGCCGGCCAAACGATTGCGAAAACAAGAACCTGTCCGCGGTCTTGAAACGCAGATCGGAAAGCGTTTTGTTGTTGGCGCGGCGCATGTCGTTATTGATCTTGACGAAACGTGTGACAAGATCGCCGGAGCCGTTTGGATCAAGCTCGCCGACGACCTTTTGTATGAAGGCATCGCTTACCTGCAAGTCGTGAACGGTATACCTCGGCTGCTCTTTCTTCGGGAACTGAAATGCGATCGGACTGGTCACGTCGTTCCCTGTGCCATTGCCCGCGAAGACCTTCGGAATCGTGTCAGCGGGCGTATTCCATGCAAAAGCGAAGAGAGAAAACATTCCAGGTTTACCGCCCGGCATGGGCCAGGCCCGATAGGTCTGATCGCCGACGCGCATGCCCGCCGCTGTCCAACTGCCGGAGACGCTGAAGGTTGCCAGGTCGGTCATGCCGAGATAGAGGTAGTGCTGATCCGAATCGACACTTACGGTTGGAGGCTGCGTCACGACCGTGACATCACGGTCCAGGAGAGTTGTCTTCCGGCGCAGATCGTTCGAGGTAACCTCAACAATCAATCTCGCCTTGCCATCTCGAAGTTGTGGCGCGGTCTTGATCCCGGCCACAAAGCTCCAGGTGCTGTCGGTCGCACTCGATGGTTGGGCCAGTTCCCACACCGGGAATCGGGCTCCATTTTGTTCACCAAAGGCCGCGGCCTTGCGGACGCCATGCGGGGCCAGCACGTGGACGGTGACTGTTGTGACCTGCCCAAGGGACGAGGTTGGAACCGGCATATCTACCAGGGGCGTTGCCGACCGCATAAATAGGACGCCAATCGACAAACACACGGCAATCGCAAGGACAACAACAATGGCTCTTCTCACAACTCATTGTAACTTCAGAACTGAGGTCACGGCCTACTTATGCTTAAGCAGAGAGGAGAGGCTCGTGCTGATCCTAGAGCAGAACCAGAGTCCCTGTGTCCTTTTGAGTGAATACGAGGTCGCCGCTTCCTGATGGTCGCGTGGACTTGGGTGCATTGCTTTCGGGATACACCAACTCTGGTTCTGCTATAGCCCCAAAGTGGAGCAGATAAGCATTGTTGCGCTTTGAGCGGCGCAACAAAATACGGGTTGGAAACGTGGAGGCGGTTATCCAGGTGCAACCAATGAAGCTAGTTCTCGATTCCGGAAGGGACATTGTGTCTGTTGGACGGGCAAGCCTTATGAGACGGAAGTAGCAAGCGATTCGCCAAGGGTTTGACTTGCCGGCTAAAGTAGGTATTCAGGGCAAATTACAAGACGATGATGCGCATCGCGTTAGTGCGAATCGGCCGCATGTGTGCGTGAGACCACCTCGAAAGTGGCTTCCTGGCTAGCCAGCGAACTGCCTCCGATCCAGACAGTGTAATGGGTTGCTTCGACTGTTGGCTTACTCTCCGCGTTGAAGAAGGAAAGTTCGTTGAAACCCAGAGGGAAGCTGATCTGTTTCGATTCGCCTGGAGCAAGGGTAACGCGGCGAAATCCCTCGAGGCTTCGTACGGGCTGCTCAATGCTTGCTCCGAGGTTGCGCACGTAACACTGAACGACCTCGGTCGCGGTGCGGTCCCCTGTGTTGGTCACAATGGTAGACGCTTCGAGGAGAGGCTTCGTTCGATTCGCGAGGGCCTGCGACAGTGGGATGCTGTTCTTGGATACCTCGACATCCTTGTAGGAGAAGCTGGAGTAGGAGAGTCCGTAGCCAAAGGGAAACAGCGCACTGTTGGGGACATCGATGTAGCGAGAGAAGAAATGCGTGCCGTCCGTTGGTGGCTTCGAGAGGTCAATCCCCGTTGGCGGGCGCCCCGTCGGGAACTGGTTGTAGTAGAGCGGCTCCTGACCGACGGCGCGGGGGAAGCTCATGGGCAGTTTGCCGCTGGGCGATACATCTCCAAAAAGAACATTGGCGATGGCGTTCCCAGCTTCTGTTCCTGGGAACCAGACCTCCATGATTGCGGGAACATGTTTGGCCGCCCAGTCGAGAACCAGCGGACGGCCAGAGAAGATGAGCAGAACAACCGGCTTGCCTGCCGCGACAACAGCTTCAAGAAGTTGCTGCTGGTTGCCGGGCAGATCAAGGTGCGCACGCGAGCCAGCCTCGCCGCTCATGGCGCCCGATTCTCCCAGCGCAAGAATGACGACGTCTGCCGCGCGAACCGCTTCAGTGGCTTCGGCGAAACCAGCCTGCGAAGTATCGTCGATGTCGGTTCCCCTGGAATAAAGCAGGGTGACTCCCGATTGCTGGGCGCGTTGTGCGAGCGCTTGCCGAAGGGTGACGATGTCGCGGTCGTTAGCTGCACCGGCCCAGGCGCCAACCATGTCTTTGTTGTCGTCGGCGAGGGGCCCGATAAGAGCAATCCGCTTGCGCGTTGGCAAAAGCGGAAGCAGCGGCACACCATCGGCAAGTTTGTCGTTCTGAAGCAGGACGAAGGACTCTTCCGCCGCCTTGCGCGTCAGCGGCCTGTGCGCAGCGATGGCAGCAGTTACCTCGGTGCCTTGAGCGTAGGGATGCTCAAATAGTCCGGTTGCGAACTTTACCCGGAGTACACGCCGCACGGCCTCATCGACGGCAGCGAGTGGAACCTGGCCGGAACGGATGAGCGCAGGCAACTGCGTGTCGTAGAAGTGCGACATCATATCGACATCGACGCCGGCGGTTATTGCTTTCCTGGTTGCAGTTGCGGGATCGAGCGCAATGCCGTGGTTCATTAGTTCCATCACGGCGGTGTAGTCGCTGACGACGAACCCGTTGAAGCCCCACTCCCCGCGCAAGATATTAGTAAGCAGAAATGGATTGGCGCTTGCTGGTACGCCATTAAGGGAGTTGAAGGCGCTCATGATGGTGGCCGCGCCAGCCTCGACTGCGGCCTGATAAGGAGGCAGGTAGTCCTGGCGGAGACGGATCTCGGACATATCTGTCGTGTTGTATTCGCGTCCAGCCTCGGCAGCACCATAGGCTGCGAAATGCTTGACCGAAGCGGCAACGCTATCCGGCTTAGAAAGGCTATCGCCTTGGTAGCCATGAATGTAGGCCCGTGCCATCGCAGCGCCGAGATAGGCGTCTTCGCCGGCACCTTCCACGGTGCGGCCCCAGCGGGCATCGCGGCTGATGTCGACCATTGGGGAGTAGAACCAGCGAACGCCCGCGGTGGTAGCCTCTTCGGCGGCCATGTGGGAGAGGGACACGACGAGATCAGGATCGAAGCTCGCGGCCAGACCCAGGGGCACTGGGTAGATGGTTCGAAAACCGTGAATGACATCCGCACCAAAGAGCAGAGGGATATGCAAACGGCTCTTGTCCACAGCGAGATGCTGATAAGTGTTTGTGCGTTCCGCGCCGATGGTGTTGAGCATGGAACCAAGCTGGCCCGTGGCAGCCAGTTGCATGGCGTTCACATGATTGGCGGTCTCGGGGTTTACGGCGGCAAGCGCGCCTTGCTTGCCCGCGGCTGGCGGCGCAACAATGGCGTCCCCGTTATCGTTGTATTGGACGAGCTGTCCGATTTTTTCTTCGAGCGTCATCTGGCGAAGCAGGCGATTTACGCGGGCTTCAAGATTTGCGCCGGCGAGCTGGGCGTTCGATGGACGCACGGCTTTGGCCGGATGCGAAGTGGACGGAGGCATTGTGGTTTGCGCCGCTGCACTCGATGCGCACCCAGTCGTCACCAGGAAGAGGGCGGCACAGGCAAGAATGCAGCGGATGCAGGCGCGAGTCAATAGACCGGCGTCGAGCGTGTTGACGAAGCAGCCAGCACGGTAACCATTCCAATTCATTCGCAGCACAAATTCTCTCCAAAACACGTCCGATAAACCGCGCTCCGATTTCCACTCGGCATAGGGTAATAAGAAAGCGACCATCGGACTCATGAAATCCGACGCGTAAGTGACCTTCTTGGCAGGCATAGGATAGGTGGCTTACTGGCGGTTGCGCAATCGGCTACGCTCAATGATTCTCTCATCCTTCGCGGTTAAGAATGGTCAAATGAGAACAGCACGGGCTCAGTGCCGCTCACCACAATGAGGCAGAGGCTAACATTCTCCGTATCGACTCGAGCAGAGCCTGCCTGCAGGTGATCGTGGTCGTCTGTTTCAATGAGCCTATTGCCCTCGCAAGCTGTGTCGAAGTGAGTGAAAGGACCAGATGACTGGGCAGGACAAAGAAGAGACGATCAACCGGCGCAGGATACTGAAAGCGATGGCAGCGTCCATTGGCTGTGCGCTGGCGCCTGGGGGCGTGGCATTTGCACGCGATTCCTGGCACCCCGCCGAAGGAGACCAGGCTTTCCTGGACGATCTAGTGCGTCAAGGCTGCCTGTATTTTTGGGAACAAGGCCACCCCGGCACAGGGCAGGTTCTTGACAGGGCCTCCAATCGTCTAAATGGCGCGCTCGATCCCCGGTGGACTGCAAGCATTGCCGCCACCGGCTTTGGATTGACAGCACTCTGCATCGCCGATCATCGCCGCTACTTGCCTCATGCGGAAATTGTGGAACGGGTACGAATCACACTGGACTGGCACCTGAATCATCTGCCGGAGGTGCACGGATTCTTCTACCACTTCACCGATGTTGCGACTGGAAAGCGCCAGCCCGGTTCGGAGATCTCCTCCATCGACACGTCGCTTCTACTGTGCGGGATACTGATGGCTCGCGAGTACTTCAAAGACGCGCAGATTCGACGATTGGCCACAGAGGTCTACGAGCGCGTGGATTGGCCATGGTTGCTGAATGGCGGCAAGACGTTCTCCATGGGCTGGCAACCAGAGTCGGGCTTCCTCAAATCGCGCTGGAACCACTATTGCGAGTCGCTGATGATCTATCTGCTTGCGATCGGTTCGCCCACCCACGCCGTGCCGCCGGGGGCATGGGACATCATTCTCCGTCCGGTAGTCCATTACGCAGGCTTCGACTACATCAGCGGCGTCGATTCGCTGTTTACGCATCAGTATTCGCAGGCATGGTTTGACTTCAGGAACAAGAGCGATGCCTACGCCGATTATTTTGCCAACTCCGTAAAGGCCACTCGCGCCCACAAGGCGTTCTGCCTTTCGTATCCGAAATGGTACAACGAGCAGTATTGGGGAATCACCGCATCGGATTCTGCGAATGGTTATGCAGTGTGGGGCGGACCTCCCGTTGAGGGACAACTGGACGGAACGGTTGTTCCATGCGCCGCCGCGGGCTCGCTTCCGTTCTTACCGGCGGAGTGTATCGCCGTTCTACGAGCTATGCGTGCGAAATGGGGAAAACGCGTATGGGGCCGATACGGCTTTGTCGATGCATTCCATCCCGCCGCTAACTGGTACGACGCCGATGTTATTGGGATCGACCAGGGGATATCGGTTCTGATGGCTGAAAATCTTCGCTCCGGGCTGGTTTGGAAGACATTCATGCACAACCGGGAAGCTGTGCGCGCCATGAAGCAGACAGGCTTTCATGGCCAAAAGTTTGCATGGTTCCTTTGAAAGAGAAAGGTGCTTTGGGTGGAAACGACTTCCATCCAAAGCACTGGGGCTCTGTCCGCATAATTTCGTACTTTGGGTTCATGCGATCCCAGGTCCCAGAATCTGGACCTGGGGCACCCGCAGTAGGTACAAAAAATCGGTCAGAGCACTAGGAGGGACTGCTCAGAACTCGATGCGAGCCGTCAATTCGAGAACGCGGCCTGCATTGCCACTCTGCGATTCACCGAAGGTTGCGCTCTGAATGTTGGAGCCGCCGCTGTTGAAGGTGATCGGCGCCAGTTGAAGAATGTTGAAGATGTTGTAGGCATTCACCTGCAGACGCAGAAGCATGTGCCGGTCAAAGCGATCGAGCGACGTCTCCTTGGCGAAGCTCATATCGGTGTCGAAATAGCAGGGGCCTCGGAAGCTGTTGCGGCCGATGCCCGGCACATAGAGCGGAGCGTTTACGGATGTGGGCGGGGTTGTATTGAAGTAGGCAGGACCGCCGTTGGGAAAGTTCGAGCCCGTTTTCCAGGCGTCGTTACTGCAACTGGAACCGGCGCCTCCGTAATAGGCCAGTGGACGCGTTGGACCCACGAGGTTCGCGCCGGTGATCAGTGCATTTGCCTGCAAGTTCCACGTAACCGGCGTCCATGGGAATGCCGTGTGCCAGGTCACCACTCCATTGGCCTGCCAGCCGTTGGCTACCGCCTTCACAAGGGCGTTGCCGGAGTGCACGTGAGGAACCTCATACACGCCTGTTGCCGTGAAGCGGTGCCGCACATCGTAATCCGCCGGTCCCCATTCCGTGGCGTTGTTTGCCGGGTTGGTTTGGTTGGCGTTGGCATTTGCCCCGTCGCCGTTCGATACCTGGTCAAGAGACTTTGACCAGGAGTAATACGCCGAGAGGTTCAGGCCGTGGGCCAGGTGGCGCGTCAGATTGACATTTAACGCGTTGTACGACTGATTGGAGTCGGTCTGCGCAAAATAGGCGGCACTGGCCGGCGTGATTGCCGTTGTGCCGCTGCAATTCGCGGTTGCGGGGTAGCACTGTGAATAGATGAAGTTCTGGTTGACGAGGCGTGCAAAATGCCGTCCGACGCTACCCGTATAGCCAACGCTTGCCAGGAGGCTGTAGGGCAATTCATACTGCAAATCCAGTGAGTACAGATCGCTCACCGGCTGCCTGGTGTTGGGCAAAGCGCCGTAGACCTCGTTACTCTCCGAATTGACAAGGCAGTGCCCCGCGGTGGATCCGTACTGGCAAGGGAATCCGGTTGCTGGATTAACGCCGAGAGCTAGCGCGGGATTGATCGGGAAACTCGACGGCGACGTGCTGGTTCCCTTTTCATACTTCACTCCCGCCGAGTTGCCGTTCCCCGCACAGCACAGGCCAAAGCTGGCTACGCCGGGTCCGTCTTCGAGTGCATTGTTGAAGAGCGCAATATCCAGATGGTTGTAGGCCATGGCAAATCCGCCGCGGATCACCAGCTTCTGTCTAAAAAGGGATGGCGCGTAAGCAAAGCCAACCTTGGGAGCCAGGTTATGCGGCTGCGCGTTCCATAGGTGGTTGCGCAATTGCAGCGTGATGCCACTCAGTTGCTGGCCCGTTGCGGTGCCGAGAACAGGATAGTTAATCAATGAGCCTTTGTTGCGCAGCGGCGTGAAGTACTCCCAGCGTAGACCCATATTAAGCGTGAGATTGGGCGTTGCTTTCCAATCGTGCTGCACATAGCCGGCAATATCTTCCGAGCGGAAGTACCGTTGTGTAAGCGGAGTGCCGCCGGTCAGAGGGTTGGCCTGGACGGATTCGTAGATGGCCGCGTCGTTAGCCATTGTCCACAAACCCTGCATGGCATAGGTCGGCCTCTGGTTGCCAAGCAGATTGTCATTGTCCTGTTCGAAGCGCACTTCCGCTCCTGCGCGGATCACGTGCGAGCCCCAGGTATGCGTCACCATATCGCGGACTTCGTAGGTGTTCTCCGCATAGAGGGAAGGCGTTGTTGAGCCGGCATATGCGCCGAATTGAATTGCCCATGGCAACGTCTGCACATTGACGTACGGAAGGCCGAAGTTGACCACGCCGGCCGCATCCCTCACGCCGTTATCCGCAAACCGGGTGGCGTTGGCGCGTGCTTCGTTCAGCCATGAGGATGAGAATGTGTGAATGTAGATGGCGGTCGCCGCGGAGTTCTGCGGCTTGAAGGGTATATCCGCCTGCGGACGCGAACCGGCCGCGCCACTGACGCCGTAGTTGTCCAGCTTGGTAAAGTAGACACTTCCCGTAAGGTGGTCCTTCAGCGTCACATCGTAGTCGCCGCGGCCGTTGAACTGGTTGCCGCGGCTGTGGGAGGGCACATAAAGCTGCACATTTTCAACATCGGCAATGCCGTCCAAACCGCCACCAAGTTGCGTATTCGCCGGAAAGACTCCAATCTGCGAAGCGCCGCCCGGAGTGAGCGAGCCGATATCCAGTCCGCCTGCAACCACATTGCAATTCACACCTGCAGTCAGGCCGGCGCAACTGGGAGTCAACACCGTCCGAATCCTCGGCGTCACGCCGGTGTCGGCCAGAATTCCCGCGCTCACGCTGCCGGCGCGATTCGCCACCACAGCTGTGCGATATTGCGAGGTCTCCACGTAGGAAAGGGTCTCAGAGTTGTTGGCGGTGGTGAAGCCTGCCCAGGAAACGAAGAAGAAGAGCTTGTTGTGCACCGCGGGCCCGCCGAGCGCCGCAGTCCAACTCCGCTGATTGTTGTCCACAACAGTAGTCTTGGCGCCCGATGGGCCGCCCCACTTGTTATATGCATTCAGTCCCGATTCGTCATAGAGGCCAAACATCGAGCCGTGGAAGTTATTGGAGCCGCTCTTGCTGACGATCTTGATCTGTGCGCCGGAATTGCGGCCATCGGAGGCATCGAAGGAAGTGGAGACAACGGTCATCGCCCCCACCGCTTCCTCATTGGGCGAAACCACCGCCGAGCCGCCGTGCGTGAGCGAATTCACGCTCACACCATCGACCATGAAGTTGTTGTCTGCCTGACGCTGGCCGGCCGCGGAGATCTGAACCTGGTTCTCGGTCTGAAAAATCCCGGAGTTGGAACCGCCAGGACCGCCGCCGTTGGGAAGAAAGACAGCCTGCCCGTTGCCGCTGCGCGCGCCGTCGCCGGTGATGCCGGGCGCTGTGCGCAGCAGTTCATATGGGTCGGCGCCAAACGTGGGCAAGCGCTGAATCTCCTCGCTGTTGATGGTCGTTCCGATGCTCGCGTCCGCGGTTTGAAGCAGCGGAACATAGTCGCCATTCACCTGCACCGACTCCGTGACCACGCCCGGTTCTAATGTCACATTTACATTCCGAGGGGTTTCGGCGGCCAGCGTCAGACCGGTCAGGTTGTTTGTCTTGAACCCGGCGGCCGAAACCACAAGAGAGTATTGGCCCGGCGCCAATTCGTTGAAGTGATATGCGCCCGTTTCGTTTGTAGTCGATGTCTGCGTCGCCTGTGTCGCTGCGTTTGTCAGCGTTGCCGTCGCCTGGGGAATGCTCGCGCCAGAGGCGTCAAGCACCGTACCTGCAAGGCTGGCGCCGAACTGGGCATGAACTGGAACAGTAAAGATGAATAAGAGCAAGAGCGTCATAGCTCCGCCTGCGATCCTGGCGAACAAAAACTTTCCTTCTCTCCGGTTCTGAATCACCAAACTCATTGACTCGGTCAATTGCATCGTGGCCTCCTGACAAGCTGTTGCTGTGCATCGAGTAGGTCTACCGCTGTTGCTTGGAAGCGTTGTGCGTTCTCTTGTAAGCCAGGCACAACCAATTCCAAATAACAGCGATTGGATGCCACTCGCCGGAACTCGCGCCGTGCCTCCAGGTTTCGATCGAACAGTTCTCCTATCGAAGCAAAGTGGGGCGGGGGCGCGCACCAATATGCGTTCACATCGGACGCATAGACTCGTATCTACGTGGAATTCTGGCTTGTATCTGTACCAAATAGCTCAGGTTCGAAAGAAGATTCTGCGCGGAGTGTTCGATTTTGAACGAATCGGCCCCAAAATCCCTGAACTACATTGGATTCAAGCACCCGGCAAAGCCTGAAGGGAGATTCAGCCGATAGATGGAGAGCTCTTCAGCGCAGCGCAGGCCGCCAAAGATGCAGCGCGGTTCGAGCCAATCGAGTTTGTCATCCCTGAGCAGATTCTCAACAGGCGCTAACAAAAAGCCCCTCCACTGCCGATAACCCCTAACAGGAACCTGCAGCAGCAAGAGGGGTTATGGGCGCATTGTTGTTACACTCAGGGGTAGAGCGTTTTATTTGTATGTCTTCCTCCAGTCAAAATCCGGGGTCCCTGGGCTCTGAGCCGCTCACCATTGCGGTGATCAGTCCGGACGATGTGCGCCGCAATGCCGCAATCCAGGCACTGGACAAGATTCCCAACGGGCAGATCAGGGAATTTATCTCCTACCCTCCGGATATCGACGCGGTGACGCGCATGCTGAAGCAGAGCTTCGACGTGGTGGTCATCGACCTGGACAGCGACCCGGAGTACACGCTGAGGCTGGTGGAGAACATCAGCGCCGACGGCTCGACAAACATCATTGTGTATTCGGAGCAGGTGAATGCGGGGCTGATGGTGCGCTGTTTGCGGGCGGGCGCGCGCGAGTATCTGCATACACCGATCACCCCCAACGCGATGGCCGATGCGCTGGCACGAGTCTGGTCGCGGCGCGCGGAGGTTTCGGCGCCGGAGGTTGAGGAAGAGGAGTTGCCGCAGCAGGAGGCAAACGGCAAGCTGTACGTGTTCCAGAGCGCCAAGGGCGGTGCGGGCGTGACCATGCTGGCCTGCAATTTTGCCGTATCGCTTGCCGAGCAGTCGCGTAAGCGGACTTTGCTGATCGACCTGAATTTTCCGCTGGGCGATGCGGCACTGAACCTGGGGTTGAAGAGCCTGTACTCGACCGTAAACGCGATTGAGAATGCCGACCGGCTGGATGAGCACTTTCTCTCCTCGCTTCTGGTCCAACATGCCTCGGGGCTGTTCGTTCTGGCCGCGCCCAGCGAGATGAATCCGGTCAACCCCGTCGATGACGCGATCGGGACACTGATGCGTGTGGCTCTGAAGAGTTTTGAGAATGTAGTGGTTGATGCGGGATCGAAGCTCGACCTGCAACGGGCCTATCGCCTGGATTCATCCGTCACTCTCTACCTGGTCACGCAGCTTGGCATTCCCGAACTGCGCAACGCCAATCGGCTGATCAAACAGGTTCCCGTCGATGGCGGGCCGAAGCTGGAAGTGGTCGTCAATCGATTCGACTCGGATTCGGAAGGAATCAACGAAGAGCAGGTGGCCAAGGCGCTGACGCGTTCGATCCGCTGGAAGATCCCCAACGATTACGCCGCGGTGCGCCGGATGCAGAGTTCGGCTACGCCGCTGACCCAGGAAGACTCGCTGGTTGGGAAGGCGATCCTCGAAATGACACGATCGGTGTGTGGCATTACCGTTGCTCCGGAGAAGAAGAAGGGACGCAGTTTCTTCTCGTTTTCGCTTTAGGGCCGCGGACGAAATCGACTAAGGTCTTTCCCAAACTCAATGTCGCCGGTCTAATTCCGGTCTCGCATTCCCTTCCCTTGCCGCTATTCGGCTTCCTGAATCTTCATCACGAAGCAGGAGACTGTTTTTTCTCCAGCGACCAACATCTGGTGCGGAAGGCCGGCGGGCACGTGCGCAAAGTCGCCAGCCTTCAACTCCTGACGGGTGCCGCCTTCGATCGCGTCGCCGCGGGTCTCTCCTGGCTCGATCGTTCGCGCGCGGGTTACCGTTCCTCCCGTAACAAGCGTTGCGGCGCCGGCAAGCACGAAAAAGAGATCGGCGAAGTTCTGATGCACCTCGGCTTCGCCGTCGCGGCTGCGGAAGGAAAGCATGGCGCGGTGCTGAGGATACTCCCTGATCGTTTCGCTGGCCGAGCCGTCTCCGTACCGGGCCATCTTCTTCAGATACGCCGCGCGCTCCAGCAGAATGGCGGGCGTCCAATGGTCAATCGGCGAACGCTTCTGAGTTTTGGGAGCAATCTCCTCGAGAGCAACGTCCTTCAGAATCTCTTTTGCGAGTTGGTCCATTCTGTCTCCTTTCGTCGAGGGCCGGACGCCGGTAATCCTCCGCTATTCAATCCCGGCCAGCTTGCGTGCGCGCTGGAAAACGGCAAGGAACATGGGCCGTGTGAGTTTGCCGGTGTTGGTGTTTTGCAACGAGGGATGATAGCTACTGATGACGATGAGTCCGTTGGGGAGGGTGTACTCGGCGGCATGCGCGAAGACGAGCCCGGAACGCCGCGGCAGGTTGCCGGTTCGCTGGGCGTGGGCAAGCAGCCCTTCGAAGGCGATGCGGCCCAGGCACACGGCCACGTGCAGCTTTTTGAGCAGGGCTATCTCCTGGTCGAGCCACGGGGCGCAGTTGCGCTGCTCCTCGGGCGTTGGTTTGTTGGCGGGCGGGGCGCAGCGGACGACCGAGCTGACCCACAGGCCGGTGAGCTGCATTCCATCATTGCGGGAGAGAGCCTTGGGCTGCGAGGCAAAGCCTGCTTCGTGGAGAACGGGAAACAGAAACTCTCCCGAGCCGTCGCCGGTGAAAGGCCGGCCGGTGCGGTTGGAGCCGTGCGCGCCGGGCGCCAGGCCCAGAGCCAGAACCCGCGCCTGCGGGTCGCCGAAGGAGGGAACGGGCTTGCCCCAGTACTCCCACTCGGCATAGGCGCGGCGGCGAACACGGGCCACCTCGGCGCAGTATTCGCGTAGACGAGGGCAGCGATCGCAGGCCACGATGCCTGCGTTCAGAGTTTTGAGTGTGGGAGCGCCGCCGGCCATAGGGAGATTTTACGGCGCGGCGCTCCAGGTTGCCTGCCAGACCTGACCGACGCCTGTGCCATACTGAATCTGCCTTTGCGATTCCAGCGAGGGCCGGAGCAGATTCATATGGCAGCGAAAGCCAATCCAGAGTTTTTGCGCCGGGCTATCCGGCTGGCCACGAAAAATGTCGTTACGGGCAAAGGCGGGCCATTTGCCGCTGTCATTGTGCGCGACGGCAAAATCGTGGGCGAGGGCGTGAACACGGTCACCACCTCCCATGACCCGACGGCGCACGGAGAAGTAAACGCCATCCGTGCCGCGGCGAAAGCGCTGGGTACGTTTTCGCTGGCTGGATGCGAACTCTACACCAGTTGCGAGCCGTGCCCGATGTGCCTGGCCGCGTCCTACTGGGCTCGTCTGGATGCGATCTACTATGGCGCCAATGCAGCCGATGCGGCTCGCGCGGGCTTTGACGACGCGCACCTCTACGAAGAACTGCGCAAGGAGCACGACGCGCGCTCGCTGCCCTCCACGCAATTGCTTGGCGACGAGGCATGGGCCAGCTTCCAGGCGTGGATCGACGCGGCGAACAAGATCGAGTATTGACGAGCAGCTAGTAAAGCAGCCGCAGTTCGGTAATCAGGTTGTGATTGTAGACATGAAAGCTGGACGTCGAGATCTGCATTCCACCGTCGAAGATCAGCGATGCGTGTTCGGGACTCCAGTGCTTGCGGCGGATCATGTAGAACGCGGCTGGGGTGAGGAAGTTTTGTGTCTTGCCGTCGAGAGGGCCAGCGCTGAAAAAGGCGGCGTTGTTTTCAATGTCGACCCAAGCATACCTACTGACGTGCATCTGCGCAGTGGAATTCCATTCAATGGTGCGGCCCTGCTCGGCGATCTTGCCGGTGGGCAGGCATCCGCTGACGCTCTCAATGACGGCAAAGCGGCCAAAGGCTTTGCCCGCCGTGAGGGCCGGGCTGTAGAACGAGGTCAGCATTCCGTTCTGGCGAACGCGCGGGGCGAAGGCATGATAGAGAATCGCCGAGACGGCAAAATTGCCGTGCGCGGCGTTGCCTGAGGCGATGCGATATTTCACCTGCGTTGCGGCGTTGCCGAAGCCGTCGGGCTGCGCGCTGGAGTGGTTGCGGAAGAATGCCGGCGGGTCGAAGTCGATCTGAAAGCGGCGGTCGGCGATGACGCTTATGCCGTGTCCGTTGCCGTAGTTGAGCGTGCGGGCGCCGGCAAAGCTGGCGTCGGAGACGGAGAAGCGCATGGCCTGGGAGAGGCGCACATCGGACTGGATGAGCGGTCCCATCCACGCGGGCTGCACCTCGGACATGGAGGCGTTGTCGGTTCTCAGCCGCTGGTAGAACGACTGCTGGGCGGATGCGACACAACCGCAGGAAGCGCAAACAGCGACCAGCGCCCAAAACTGTATGGATTGAAATTGTTTCACAGGTTAGATTTATTGTCGGGCATAGGTTGGTGTTCGGTCAATGGCTTCTCCCACAGGGGCGGCGCTGGCTGGCCGTTAGCCGTGAAGAAATCTGCGCTTTCCCCCAGGATAAGTGCCGATGAGGCCCTAAAAAGTCGATAAAAGGGCTCGTTTTTTTCGTTTTTTCGCAGGGTAGTTTACTGATTGGTTACGGGTTGCGTTTTGTATCCTATTGATTATGAATTAGTTAAAAATACAGTGCACCATAATCGGTGCAATTGACGGGGAGGGGGGTGGGGGTCCGGTGGTGGTTTGGACCGGGAATCGGGCTGATACGGCGGCGAAGGATGGAGTGGGCTCATGTCTTGATTGTGCTCCGATGGGGGTTAATTCTCTGCAAGGGGTGGAAGGCGGGTTTGGTGGGCGGGCCGGATGAGCGGATTGGGCGGCTGAATGCGGGGGCGGTTGGGAAGCGTTGAGGTTGTTCTGCGGTGGCGGGTTCTCAACCTGGGGAGTTTTGCAGGGGCCAAACAGGCTGCGGAAAAAGGCATGATTTAGAGCGAAGGAGCCTCAAACGCATCCCTCAGGGGCTAAAGCCCAACTCATTTTGCAGGGTTTATGTACGGGCTAAAGCCCGTACCCTTCACCGGGAGGAGTTTTTCCGCAGCCTGTAAAGCCCACGTTGATTTTGCGGCATTTACGGCACGACTAAAGTCGTGCCCTGTTACAAAGCCTTCAGGTTTTGTGCCCAAAATGAGTCTTATCGCAGCCTGTTCAGCCCTTACCCTTACTCTGAAAAGAAACAAAAATGCAAGTTCAACAAAACGCGATGTCGTCATGAAGGTCTACAGACTCCCACCCATCGGACAAAAACAAAGACGTCCGATGGATGGGGCACAGTTTCATTCCCGCGGGTCGGTGAAGCCGGTGGAAGACTTTAAAGAATTTAGACATGTCTGCCCTGCATGAAGCGCTTGGTCTGTTCCCAGTTCCCTTTTCCCTGGTTCCCCGTCTCAGCCTATTTGTGCTTCTTTTTTGCGGCTTTTGCGGCGGCCATTGCGGCCTTGGCCTTCTTCTCGGCCTTTTGTTCATCTGTGACAGGGAGGGGGGCGAGGTCGGGGCCGGTGCGGAGGACGCGGGTGTCGATCATCTGGTAGGCGATGGTGCGGGGCGCCGCGGGGCGGGTGATGCCTGTGGCCGGGTCGGTAACGACGTCCTGGGTGCCGGCGATCTGGAAGCTAAAGGTGGGGACTGTGGCGCCGGACTGTTTCCCCTTCTGGGTGCCGACGCGCACCGGCAGATAGCCCTGGATGGGATGGAGGCGGAAGGCCGTCTCGTAGCGGTGATGGTTGCGGCTCCAGGTGAAGACGCGGATCTGGTCGAAGTCGAAGCGCTGGCCGGAGGTGAGCGGCGCGGTGACGGTGAGGTACTCGGGGATCTGGTGGTCGGGCGTGGAGGAGTCGGGGTCGGTGATTTTGGTCAGGACCCAGGAACCGACAAAGCGCTGCCCTTCTCCGTATTGCGCAATTTCGTCGGGAACGTCGACATCGAGGCGATTGGAAAGCAGCCATCCGGCGCGGCCCTGGCTGTCGCGCACCAGCCACCAGTCTTCCATGACGGGGGGCGGGGCCTCGGGCTGGGCGGGAAGGGCGGCGACCGGCGGCAGCTTTGCAGGGGACGCCTTGGAGGGTGCGGCTGGCGCGGGCGGCGGAGTCTTTGCGGGCGGGGGCTGCTGCGCGGCGGGGGCTTTGGCGGGCTGCGGCAGAGGCCGTGCGGTGGGGGCTACTTTGGGGACCGAAGCGCGGGCGAGGAGCTGCACCTTGGCGTTGCCGGCGAGCAGATAGAAGTGATCCGTTTCGCGGCCTGGAAGGATGTGCATGTAAAGGTCGTCGCGGAGTGTGGCCGTGGCGGCAACGGGGTCGTCTTTGTGCGCGGCGGAAAGCTGAACGAACGCATCGCGGGAGTTGGCGTCAATGACGGCGCGCTCCTCAATCCAGCCGATCTGGTTCTGCTCGGTTTTTACCTTGAGAAAGCGGCGGCTGCGCTCGAGAACCAGGAGCGGCTGCCCGTTCACAACTTCGGCCACGCGCTCGGAGACAGCGGCGACGCGGTCGTGGAGATACATGTGGCGCGCGGCGACGTAGACGGTATCGTACTTTGGCTTGCGGAAGCGGCTACAGCCGGAAACCAGGCCAAGCAGGCCTACGGCAACCAGCAGCAGCAATATATGCCGCTTGGGCATATGAGCACAGATGCGCCGGAATGAACGACCGAGGGGGATTGGAGTTTGCGTGAACACAGCCTATGCGATCAATTTGAGGATAGCACTTGAGAGGCAGGGGTCAGGGATCAGGGGTCAGGGGTCAGTGTGCCGTGAACAGTCAGAAAGCGGGCCGCAGTCTATCTGTCCACTGCACACTGTGCACTGTTTTTACGGTGCGGCGGCTATGGCGTAGGCGCCGACGGGATCGGTTCCGGTGGCGCTGGTGAGGGAGAGGTCGAGTTTGCCGACGGTGGTGGAGTCGAAGGTGTAGGCTCCGAGGTCGGGAGTGCCACCGGAATTGACGACCAGCATGAAGTTGCCGGTGGAGTCTTGCACGAGGCCTAGCGGCGTAATGCCGGTGGCTACGGTGGAGCTGAGGGCGGTGAGCGTGTAGACGCCTCCCGAGGTAGTGACGGAATAGCCGACGATGCTGCCGTTAGAGCTGCCGCTGACGGTGCGGTTGGCGACGTAGACGTAATTGCCCGCATTGGAGCCGTAGGCCGTGGGGGCGATGGCGTAGGGCGCGAGTCCGCCGGTGGCAAAGGGCGAGCCGGAGACTTCGACGAGGGTATTGTAGTTAAAGGCGCGAAGGCCGCCTGAGTTGGAGCCTGAGGTGGCGGCGGTTTCACCGATATAGAGCAGGCGGTTGCTGGGGTCCACGGCCACCGAGACAGCGGCGCCGGCGGAGTTCACGACCGGAATGTTGGCGATGGCGCCGAAGGGACTCGAACTGCCTGCGGCAAAGGTTATATCTTCAGTCCCACCGGCGCCGAGAGCCACAAACACATGCGCGTTGTCAGGCGAGATGGTGAGTTTGTTGACGGTCGCGGCCGGGAGCGCGGTATATCGCTCGATGGTCGAGGTGGGCGCGCCGGTGGAGGAGTTGATGGGGAGGGCGAGAAGCTCGGCGAGGTTGGGGCCGGCCTCGAGCAGCCAGGTGCCGGTCGAATCCACCTGCATGGTGGTGGCGATGTCCTGCGTGATGACGTTGGAGTTGTTGGCCAGGGTGAGTGCACCGGTGGAGCCGATGTCGTAGAGGAAGATGCCGGTGGCGGTGCCTACGTAGAGGAAGCTGCCGTTGGGGGCGATGGCGATGGAATAGGGCGCGGAGGAGAGCGTGTAGGGGCTGCCGCTGATCTGATTGATCGCGCCGGAGGTGATGGCATAGGCAGCGATCTGCTTGGTGGTCTGGTTGAGTACGTAAAAGACGCTGCTGCTGTTGCCCGACGTCGCGGTGCACGTGCCCGTGGTGGAGGTGACCTGGGCGCAGAGGGTGGTGGTCTGGGAGACGCTGCCGGAGGTGCCGGTGACCGTGAAATCGTACGCTCCGGTGGTGGTGGTGGAGCTGGTAGACACGGTCAGCGTGGAGGTTTGAGCGCTGGTGGTGCTGAAGGTGAGCGAAGACGAGGAGAGGTTGCAGGTGGCGGGATTGGTGGCACTGGAGGGCGAGGTGGTCAGCGCGCAGGTGAGCGCGACGGTTCCTGTAAAGGAACTGCCGGGCGTTACTGTGATGGTGGAGGTGCCAGTGGAGCCCGGGCTGACGGTGAGGTTGCCGCTGTTGGCGAGGGTGAAGCTGGCGGAACTACTGGGCGCATCCCAGAAACCCGCGCAGCCGGACAGCAGTGGAACCACCGCCAGCAGCATCCATGCCCACTTTGACCTCTTCATTGACCCTCCTCTTTGATCGCCTGCAAGAAAGGATTGCTGCATGACCGCCGACGACGACCGAAGATGCGGTTCACCCACGAGGGTAACGCTTCGGTGCAATTGCTGTCCTGCTGCTCTAGTTTAGACGCGCGCGCGGGGGCATTCGCTCATTGCGGTTCCAAGGAGGCTCTGATCAAGTTCTATTGCACGTCGGCCATTCCCTCAGGGGCTAAGCAGGCTGCGGAAAAGGGCTGATTTTGATTTTGGGGCGAAGAGAAATTTTGCAGGGGCTGAAGCCCGGGTTCATTTTGCTGGGTTTGCGGCCCGACTGAAGTCGGGCCCTGTTACAAAGCCTTGAGGTTTGGCGCACAGAACGAGTTTTTCCGCAGCCTGTAAAGCCCACATTCATTTTGTACGATTTACGGCACCCTTCGACTCCGCTCAGGGCAGGCTCAAAAGCCCTGCCCTTTCAAAACATTCACTTATGCAAAGGCTCCCTAAGAGCGGGCGGGACTCAGGCGGGTTGTGACTCGTTGGCCGGCTGCTCGACGGCGGCCTGGGCTTCGGCCGCTACCTGGTCTAGGACGCAACCGATGGCGTGGATAACCGACGTGACGCGAATGGCGGCGGCGACGGTTTCTTCGGTGAGGCCTTTTTCGCGAACGACATTTTCGTGCGCGTCGACGCATTTGCCGCAGCCATTGACGGCAGAGACGGCGAGAGCCCAGAGTTCTACATCCACATCTTCGACGCCGTGGCCGCGCAGGCCGCTCATGCGCAGGCGGGCGGGCAAGGTGGCGTACTTGGGATTGGAGCTGAGGTGATGGAAGCGGTACCAGATATTGTTCATGCCCATGATGGCGGCAACGGTTTTGGCGGCTTCAAGAGCCTGCGGGGAAAGATGAGCGGGCGCCGTAGAGAGCACAGCGGCTGTGAGCTGCGCGCTACGCGTGGCGAGGGTTGTGGCAACGATGGTGCCCCACAACTGCTGCGGGGTTAGTTCGGTGTTGTTCCGCACAAGCGAGGAGAAGTTGAGCTTGAGGTCTTTGGCGGATGGGGGAAGCGTATCGATGAGTTGGTCGAGGGTCATGGGGTGTGCTCCGGGGCGGCGTGAGTGTGAAGTGTGAAGTGTGAGTGTGAGTGCGAGTGTGCGCACTGTCCACACTCACACTCCACACTCACACTGGTCGCTGCTCACTGATTAGACGTGGATGGTTTCTTCGCCCTTGTGCCAGTTGCAGGGGCAAAGTTCGTCGGTCTGCAGGGCGTCGAGAACGCGGAGGACTTCCTGCGGGTTGCGGCCAACGGAGAGATCCGTGACGTAGACAAAACGGATCACATTCTCCGGGTCGACGATGAAGGTGGCGCGCTGGGCGACACCGGCCTTGGCGTCGAGAATGCCCAACTGTCCCGCGAGCTCGCGCTTGATGTCGGAGAGCATGGGGAAGGGCAGGTTCTTGAGGTCGGGGTGGTTGTTGCGCCAGGCGTGATGGACAAACTCGGAGTCGATGCTGGCGCCGAGGATCTGTGCATCGCGGTCGGCAAACTCCTGGTTGGCCTTGCCGAAGGCGGCAATCTCAGTGGGACAGACAAAGGTGAAGTCCTTGGGCCAGAAGAAGTAGACCTTCCACTTGCCGGGGAAGCTGGATTCCGTGATGGTGTCAAAGGCATTCTTGAGGTCGAGACTGACGACGCCGGTCAGCTCGAATGAGGGGAACTTATCTCCAACGGTGAGCATTGAAAACTCCTTGAGGTTGATGGGTTAAACGGTTCGAACAATGCGCGGGCAAAGCTCGCGGAGGGTAAGCAAGGATGAAGCCTGCGCGGGAAAAATGGGAAGCGCGCACGGGGTTTAGTTGTTGGATTCACGAACGTTCAGGACGATTCAGAACCGTACGGGGGCGGTTTGATTGAGTGAAACTCAGTTGGGGCGGGTGCTGGAGCCACCGGAAGTGGAGCGGCGGTGGAAGCGCTCGTCGACCGGCTGTCGATCCTTGAAGCCGGTTTCGGTCGTATGCCAGTGTTCGATGGAGGGCTCGCCCATGCGCCAGCAGAGCAGCACAACCTGGTCGTCGAGGCGGCAGGGGAAATCGAGCAAGCCGGTGTCCAGATCCTTGACCTGAACGCCGATGGCGTCGATTTCGGCAACGCTTTCGCGGGCCAGTTTGAGGTGCGCATCCAGCTCGGCGCGCTGCTTGACCACTGCGCCTGTGTCCACCTTCATGCCGCCGGAGAGATAGATGCGGCGGGCCAGATCCGACAGATTGGACTCGACCTGCTCGGCGGCCTGCTTGCCCTCGATGGCGCGCTTGAGCAGCGACTCGAGTACCGGGAGCAGGGACTGCGCTTCGTCGATGGTGAAGGTCTTCATGGGGAACGCCTGAGTTAAGGATACGACAAAAGCGAGGGACTTAGGGACCATGGGCCAGGGACTAGAAAACAGCCCGAGGAATCACTCAATTATGCGACCAGCGTTCGCGGGCAATTAATGCGGCCGGTGTTGGATAAAGTCAGACAGCGCTGAGAGCAGCTTAGAGCGGTTTCACAAGTGGTGTAAAGGAATGGTCATTCCCCAGGGGCTAAAGCCCGTATTCCTATTGTTGAATTGGACGTACGGGCTAAAGCCCGTACCCTTCAAAGCTGCTCTACACCAATAGTGAAATGCTCTAATCCCTATGTCCCCTGTCTCTGCTTCTGCTTTTACCCTGCTTCCAGCATGCGGTCTAGGGCGACTTTGGCCCAGTGCTTGACGCTTTCGCGGACCTGGATGCGGTTGACGACACGGCCCTCGACCAGGTTTTCAAGAACCCAGCAGAGGTGCTGGGGACTGATGCGGTACATAGTGGTGCAGAGGCAACCCGTGTCGTCGAGGGTGATGATCTTTTTGCCCTCGGGGGCGAAACGGCGGGCGAGGCGGTTGACGAGGTGAATCTCGGTGCCGATGGCGAAGATGGAACCGGCAGGGGCGTCTTCGACAATCTTGATGAGGCGCTCGGTGGAACCGAGGGCGTCGGCCTTCTGGCAGACCTCCCAGCGGCACTCCGGATGCACAATGACCTGGATGCCGGGGTACTTGGCGCGGACCTGGTCGACGTGGCCGGGGAGGAAGCGCTGATGGACGGCGCAGTGGCCCTTCCACAAAAGGATGCGGCTGGCCGCGAGGTTTTCCTTGGTCTGGCCACCGTAATTGGCGCCGAGTTGCACGGCCCAGGGGTCCCAGACGGGCATCTGGTCGAGCGGAACGCCCATGGCGTAGCCGGTGTTGCGGCCGAGGTGCTGGTCGGGGAGGAAAAGCACACGCTTACCGCGGGCAAAGGCCCACTCCAGGGCGGCGCGGGCGTTGGATGAGGTGCAGACCAGGCCGCCGCGTTCACCGCAAAAGGCCTTGATGGCGGCGGTGGAGTTGATGTAGGTTACGGGGATGGTATCGTCCGCAAGTCCCAGGCGCGTAAGCACTTCCCAGCAGGCTTCGACCTGGGAGATCTCCGCCATGTCAGCCATGGAGCAGCCGGCGTTGAGATCGGGCAGGATGACCTGCTGACCGGGGTGGCCGAGCACGTCGGCGCTTTCGGCCATGAAGTGCACGCCGCAGAAAACGATGTATTTTGCCTCGGTCTGAGCGGCGATTTTGGAAAGCTTGTAGCTGTCGCCGGCGTAGTCGGCAAAGCGGATGACTTCGTCGCGCTGGTAGTGGTGGCCGAGCAGGACGGTGGTCGAGCCGAGTTGGGCGCGCGCCGCGGCGATGCGGGCGTCCATGCTGTTGTCGGGCAGCACGAGGTAGTTTTCAAGGGCGCAGGCATTTTGGAAACCGCGAACGCCATCGGCCTGCGGCGAGGCCGCCGTGTCTTCGTCAAGAACCAGGGTCACTTTAATCCGCCTTCAGCCCGGCTCGTCCCTCAGGGAAACGGCGGGCGGGGTTGTTGAAAGCTAACAGGCATGCAGTGGATGCGCCGATCCGAATGAAGTTGGCGGCAAGGCCGACGGCTTCAAGGGATCCCCACCCACGGGGTTGTTGCAGCCCTTTCAAACGATTGGATGCGGAGGCAGGCCGGTGGAGAGCAAAAAACGTAAACCGGCAGAAACCGCCCCAATACCCCATCAGTTTAACGCAACCGTAATACAAAGTCTCCATAAGCACAGCCGTTGAATGAAATGGGGCCACCCCAAAAGGCCATTTCCGGATACAAAATGAGCACCCGGCAGCGGCATTCGAATCGTCCGCGTTCTCGTTTGCACCTGAGATAACGCACCCCCCGGTGTGACCAGGCGCACCGGCGTTTGTGAGCGCCATGCACGGGCAGGTATCATTACTCTTCATGGGAATTCCTCCGACAATTGAAGTTGCCAATCTGGGCATGGCGGATACGCTGATCCTGATGGTGATGGCGCTGGTGGTCTTTGGGCCGCGGCGTCTGCCGCAGATCGGCCGCCAGGTCGGCAAGCTGATGTATGAGTTCCGCAAGGCCTCAAACGACTTCAAGTTCCAGATGGAAGAGGAGTTGCGCAACGCCGAGGAGGCTGACCGGCGGCAGAAGGAAGAAGCCGAGCGGCAACGGCAGTTGGCGGCTAACCCGCCGGCGCAAATTGAAGCAAGCATTGACTCCCAGGCCACAGAATCGAGTTCTGGGGCACCCGAGGTTTCTACTTCAAGCGACAGCGGTTATCCGTATAACAGCACCTACGGCGAAGTGACCGAGGCGCAGGAAAAAGCAGAAACAACGCAACCGACCATTCAACCACCTGCGACCGGCGAACCGGTTCCGGCGGCGTGGCCGGCGAACGAGACATACGAGACCGAACCGGCGGCGGTTGCGGAAGTGCCGGCGGCTGCCGCAACGGCGGAAGAGCCTGCCGTTGAGACGGCGCAAGCGGCGCCCGTGAAGAAAGAGAAAGCCGTGACAGAGGCCGCCAAGGAAGACGCGAACAAAATTTCAGAACCGGCGGCGCACAATGCTTGATCCGGCGGATGCAATCGGCAAAGCGCGGGCTGCGATGACGCAACGGGCAGACCTGCCCGGCATGAGCCTGATGGAGCACCTGGACGAGTTGCGCAAGCGCATCGTTCACTCGGCAATTTATCTTGCCGTGGGCTTTTTTGTGGCGTTCTACTTTCGCGAGCAGCTCTATGGCATTGTGCAGGCTCCGCTGCTCAAGCTGAACATGCCCATCAATAAGTTGAATTTTTTTCATCCGATGGATGCGATGAACCTGTACCTACAGGTGGGGTTGATCGGCGGAGCGATTCTGGCCTCGCCTTTCATTCTCTATCAGGTGTGGCTTTTCATTGCGCCGGGGCTCTACCAGAAGGAAAAGCGGTTTGTGATTCCCTTCATGGCGGCCACGATGGGATTGTTTTTGACGGGCGCGAGTTTCGGATATTTCTTTGTGCTGCCGGGCGCGCTGAAGATTCTGATTCTCGGCTTCGGCGGCAAGTTCAACCCCGTGATTTCGATTGAGGATTACACGGGATTCTTTCTGTCGATTATTCTTGGCCTGGGCGTCAGCTTTGAGCTGCCCATCCTTATTTTCTTTCTGGCGCTGTTCGGCATTGTGAGCCCGCGCTTTTTGTGGAAGAACATCCGCTATGCGATTCTGGCGGTCTTCATCGTGGCTGCCATTATCTGCCCAAGCCCCGACCCGGCAACCATGTGCGTCTACGCGGTTCCCATGCTGTTGCTCTATATCCTGGGCATCGGCGTAGCGTGGTGGGTGCATCCCTCGCGCCGGAAGGCCAAAGAGGCCAAGAAGGCCAAGGAGGACGCTTGAGGTTCTTCTCGACGACTTGGAAGCTGATTGTGGCGGGGCTGGCTGTGCTGGCGCCGCTGGCCGCACAGGCGCAACAGCACTTCGACGGCGCAAAGGCGTTTGAGTATGCGCGCCAGTTTGTGGCCATCGGCCCGCGCTGGCCCACCGGACCAGGCCACGTGAAGGCCGAAGAGTTTTTGCGCAGCCACTTCCAGCGCAATCACGACCAACTTGAAGAGGATACCTTTACCGCCAGCACGCCGATTGGCCCGGTGCCGATGCGCAACTTCATCGTGCGCTTCCCTGGCAAGAAGCCGGGCGCGATTGTGCTGGGCTCGCACTACGAAACCAACTACCCGCTGAGGAACATCGGCTTTGTGGGCGCCAACGACGGCGCTGCGACGACGGGGCTGCTGATGGCTATCGGCGACCGGCTGCACGCGCAGACTGTGGGCGGAAAGAAGCTGGACGGCTACTCGGTGTGGCTGGTCTTCTTCGACGGCGAAGAGGCGATCAATAGCTGGACGAACTCCGACTCGACTTATGGCAGCCGCCACCTGGCCGCGCGCTGGGGCCGCGATGGAACGCTGGGGCAGATCAAGGCCTTCATGCTGGCGGATATGATCGGCGACAAGGACCTCGACATTCAGCGCGAATCAAACTCAACCGGGTGGCTGGTAGGGCTGGTGAGTCAGGCCGCGAAGAAGTTCGGCTACGACCGTTATTTCTTTCAGCGCGAGATGAGCGTGGAAGACGACCACCTGCCGTTTGTGGAGCGGGGCGTGCCTTCGATTGACGTGATCGATCTGGACTATGGACCGAACAACAGCTATCACCACACGGCCAAGGACACGATGGACAAGGTCAGCGCGCGGAGCCTGACGATTGACGGCGATGTGTTTCTGGAGACGATTCGGCTGATCGATCAGCGGTGAGGCAGCTTCCAGCTCTTAGCTTCTAGCTGCTAGCTTTTGTAGTTGAGCTTACAGTCGGCGTTCCTCCGCTGTTGGCGCATTAGAACGACGAGTGCACATACAAATAGCATTTACATACACGAGCTAGCAGCTAGAAGCTAGAGGCTGGAAGCTGAACGAAAGAGGAGCGGACATTGGCTCAAGCGGAGATTGGGATTATCGGGGGCAGCGGGCTTTACTCGATGCCGGGATTTACGAATGTGCATGAAGAGCGCGTGGAGACGCCATTCGGCGAGCCGTCGGACCCGTTTGTACTAGGCGAGTTGGAAGGGCGCAAGGTTGCGTTTCTGGCGCGGCATGGGCGCGGACACCGCATCCTGCCTTCGGAGCTGAACTTTCGCGCCAACATTTATGCGTTCAAGAAGCTGGGCGTGGAGCGGATTGTGTCGGTGTCGGCCGTGGGGTCGCTGAAGGAAGAACACAAGCCTACGGATTTTGTGATGCCGGACCAGTTCATCGATCGCACGTGTCATCGCATCTCCACATTTTTCGGCGAAGGCATTGTGGGGCACGTGGCCTTTGGCGATCCGGTGTGCGCGACGGTGGCCAAGGCCGCGACTGAGGCCTGCGCGACAGTGGGCGTGGTGGGCAAGCTGGGCGGCACGTACGTGTGCATGGAAGGGCCGCAGTTCTCCACCAAGGCCGAATCGAATCTCTACCGCAGTTGGGGCGCGGACGTGATCGGCATGACGAATTTGCAGGAGGCCAAGCTGGCGCGCGAGGCGGAGATTTGCTATGCGACGGTGGCCATGGTGACCGACTACGACTGCTGGCGCGAAGGGCACGATTCTGTAACCATCGAAGAGATTGTGGCCGTGCTGCACAAGAACGCCGACAACGCGGCCAAGGTGGTGAAGGCGGCCGTGGCGGCGATGCCGAAGGAGCGCGCGTGTGCCTGCGCCTCGGCGGCAAAGTTTGCGGTACTGACGCAGCCGGACGCGATTCCCGCGGCGACGAAGGAAAAACTGAAACTGCTGTTCGGGAAGTATCTGGGGTAGTGGCGGAGTTAGCAGTGCTGGCGGGGTTAGCGGAGTTAGCATGGCCTTCATCCATGGCAATCCGGCGCAAAGAATCAAGAGAGGAAATTGAATGGCAATTACCGTTGTGGGCAGCGTTGCGTTTGATTCGATTGAAACTCCGGCGGGGCGCCGGGAGCGTTGCCTGGGTGGCGCGGCAACTCACTTTTCACTGGCGGCCAGCTTCTTTACCGAGGTGCGCGTGATCGCCGTGGTGGGCGAGGACTTTGGCCCACGGCAGGAAGCGATCTTCCGTGCGCGCAAGGTGGATATACGCGGCATTGAACGGGCGAAGGGCAAGAGTTTTTTCTGGGAGGGCTCGTATCTCGACGACCTGAACGAAGCCAAGACGCACCAGACGGATTTGAATGTCTTCGCGTCGTTTGAGCCGAAGATTCCGGCGGAGTACCGCGACTCGCAGTTTCTGTTTCTGGCCAACATCGACCCGGTGCTGCAACGGCGCGTGCGCGAGGCGATGCCGGATGTGAAGCTGGTGGCCGGCGACACGATGAATTACTGGATCAAGGATCACAAGCAGGCGCTGCTGGAAGTGCTGAAGGGCCTGGACATTCTACTGATCAACGACACCGAAGCGCGCATGCTGGCCGGCAACGACAACCTGGTGCAGGCCGCGCGCGCGGTGATGGCGATGGGGCCGAGTTCGCTGGTGATCAAGCACGGCGAGTATGGAGCGAGTCTGTTCCATCGCGCAGGAGCGGATGGCAAAGCATCACAGACCTTCAGAGCGCCGGCGTTGCCTCTGGAAGAAGTGGTGGACCCGACCGGCGCAGGCGACAGCTTTGCGGGCGGCTTCTTTGGGTACCTTGCTTCGCAGCCGGAACTGACGCCGGCAGCCTATCGGCGCGCGATGTTTTACGGCAGCGTGATGGGTTCGTTTGCAGTGGAGAAGTTTGGCACGGAACGAATCGCGAAGCTCTCCCGGAAGGAGATCGACGATCGCTTCCTGCAGTTCCGCGAGTTAACTCACCTTGACTGAGAAAGCAAACTCTCGCACCGGCATGGACCGCGTTGAATGGCTAGCCGTGCTGGTCTGTTCGGTTGTGGCTTCGCTGGCCGCGATTGTGTGGAGCTGGCAGAACGACGCGCTGCTGAACTGGGGCGACGCGGTTGCCCACATGCACATTGCGCGGCGGGTCTTCGACAGTCACCAGCCGCGCCTGTCGCAACTGGGCTCGGTGTGGCTGCCGCTGCCGCATATTTTGATGCTTCCGTTCGTCCATGTGTATAGCTGGTGGGCCAATGGAATCGCGGGCATTGTTCCATCGGCGCTGGCCTACGTGGCCAGTTGTGTGGGCATCTACCGGCTGGCGCGGCGATGGCTTGCGCCGGCAGCAGCCGCTCTTGCGCTGACCTTCTTCGCCATCAATCCCAACCTGCTTTATCTGCAAACAACGGCGATGACCGAGCCGCTGTTTGTGTGCGAGATGATCTGGATCGCACTGTGGCTTGTGGAGTGGCGCGAGCTGCTGGATGAAGACGTGCGCCGATCCGACCGGCTGCTTGGCTGGATCGCGGCGGGTCTGGTGGCGGCTATCTTCACGCGCTACGACGGCTGGGTAATGGCGCTGCTGGCGTGGTCGGCGATTGGCGTGGAGTTGCTGCGCCGCGGACGGCTGCGCTCACGCACCTTCTGGCTGACGAGCGCCGTTGTGGTTGCCGCGCCGATTGCCTGGTTCGTTTATAACGCCACGGCGTTTGGCGATTGGCTTGAATTTGCGCGCGGGCCTTACTCGGCCAAGGCGATCGAACTGCGCACGGCCTCGCACGGAGCTGGACCGCCGCATCCGGGCTGGCACAACATGTGGGTCTCGCTGCTGTTCTTTATGAAGGCAGCCGAGATGGACGCGGTGACCGTCGCCTGGGGCAATCTATTGCTGGCAGTAAGCGTGCTGGCCTCGGCAGGCGCATGGCTGATGCGGCGCAGGCACGGAATCGGATGGGCATTGCAGTTGCTGTGGCTGCCGGTTCCCTTCTATGCGTATTCGGTGGCGTATAGCTCGGTGCCGATTTTCTTGCCGGTGTGGTGGCCGCACTCCTGGTACAACACGCGCTATGGAATGGAGCTGCTGCCGGCGCTGGCGCTGGGCGTGGGATTTGCCGCGAGTTTCGCGATCGGCGCGGTGCGGGAGTTCAAGCCGCAGTGGGCCAAATACGCAGCGGCCGTGCTGTTCGCGCTTGTGGCTCTGAATGCCTGGCAGTTGGTGCGCGAGCGGCCGTTGACGTACGTGGAAGGCACAAAGAACATCGCCGCGCATCGGCCTTATCAGGCAGCGATTCCGGCGGTGTTGCGCGCGCTGCTGGCGGAGCGGCCGGGAGCCACTATCTTGATGGAGACATCGGTCGATCCGGAGATTGTGGCGCGCACGGGAATTCCGCTGCGGCAGACGATTAACGAAGCGGATCTCGAAGTCTGGGGCACGGCACTGAAAGCGCCAGCTTCTCACGCTGCAATTGTTTTAGCCTTCGATGGCGACGCGGTGGACCGCGCCGTGAAGGCGCATCCCGAAGGACTGACCGTGGTTGCCCGCTTTACAGCGAAGGGGCAGCCATCGGGAACGCTCTACACTTCCGGCAGCTTCGGGAGCAAAGACGTGCCGAAAGCCGAAACGGGCCGGGATGAGCGGTGATAGCATCGGGGCAAGAGTGTTAAGTGCGAGTCACGAGGTCTCTGGCCGCATGATTTCATACTTCGAGTTCATGCGCCATGGTATCAATTTTCGGTGAGGCGTTTCTATTTTGAGTGATGGAGGCAGATTGATTTCCTTTTCGAAAGCACACGCCTGCGGCAACGACTTTCTGATTGTGACGGAAGAGGCTGCATACGGCCACAACTGGGCTGACCTGACGCGGCGTTTGTGCGCGCGCAATACCGGCGTTGGCGCAGACGGCATTGAATTTTTTGCGTGGACCGGAGAGAGGTCTGGGCGCATCCGGCTGCACAACGCCGATGGCTCCGTTGCAGAACTCAGCGGCAACGGCACGCGCTGCGTTGCGGCATGGATGGCGCGCGAACACAATTTGCAGGCAGGCAGCGAGTTGGAGATTGCGACGGATGCCGGCGTGCGCGTGTGCCGCATCAACGGTATCAAATCCGACGGCGAATTCACTGTGGACGTGACCACGGGGATGGGCGTTCCCGCGTTCGCACCCAAGACGGTGACGCTGAAAAGCGGCATGAAGATTTCAGGCGTCGAGGTTTCGACCGGCAATCCGCATTTCGTGATTGTGGTGGACATCGACAAGTTTGAAGCGGGAGACACGTCGTGGCACGAGATCGGCGCGGAGATTTGCAGACATGCGGATTTTCCAAACCAGACGAATGTGGAGTTTGTGCGCATCGTGAACAAGAGCGAGATTGAGATTCGCATCTTTGAGCGCGGCGTCGGGCCCACGACCTCGTCAGGCACCGGCAGTTCGGCGTCGGCCACGGCGGCTCTCGCAATGTACGGCTGCGTTTCGCCGCTCACCGTGAAGGCTCCCGGCGGCGCACAGGCCGTTGCGTGGAGTGGACCTGGAACCGAACTCTACCTGACTGGACCGGCGAGTCTGATTGCGCAGGGCGAGGCCTGGTAAAGATGCAGGTTCCGGCGACCAATCTGTTGAGACCACCGGCTGTTCGCACCGGTGCGGGCGTAAGCGTGATTGCGCCGGCCTCGCCCGCGCAGCCCGACCGCATCAAAAGCGGACTTGAGGCTTTGCGCGGACTCGGGTTCGATGCATCGCTGGGGAAGAACGCTCTCGATCGCGGGCCGCTCTACTTTGCCGGAACAGCCGAGCGGCGCCTGGACGATCTACATGCGGCCTTTGCGGATGAGACGACGAGCGCGGTGATGAGTTTGCGTGGCGGCTATGGCTCGAACTATCTACACGAAGAGCTGGACATCGACCTGATCCGCGAACACCCGAAGCCGTTTTTTGCGTACAGCGATCTGACTGGCCTGCAACTGCGGCTGCTGGACGAGTTGGCTCTGCCCGCGTTTCATGGGCCAATGCTGGCCGCGGATTTTTGCCGCGCTGGCGGCGTGCATTTGGAAAGCTTTCATGCGGCGTTGAGCGGCGAGCCGTACAGCGTGGGCGCGGCGGAAGGGCTGCGCGCGCTGAGGCCGGGCGCGGCCAGCGGAACTCTCTATGGCGGCTGCCTGAGCATTCTGGTTTCACTGCTGGGCACGGAGTGGGAGCCCGAGACCGAGGGCAAGTTGCTCTTCCTGGAAGACACGGGCGCCAAGCCCTACCAGGTGGACCGCATGTTGTGGCAACTACGCCAGGCGGGGAAACTGGAGGGCGTGCGCGGAATTATTTTTGGCGAGATGCTGGGCTGCGTTTCTCCGGGCACGCCACCGGAGTTGCTGGAAAAAACGATCATGAGTGCGCTGGCCGGATTCGATGGGCCGATTGCGATTGGACTGCGGAGCGGGCATGTCTCGCGGCAGAATGTGACACTGACTTTTGGCGTTCAGGCAGAGCTGACGGTTGGCGAAGAGACGCAGTTGCGTTTGCTGGAGCCGGCAGTGGAAAAGACAGGGAATAGGGATTAGGGAATAGATTGAGTAAGCACATTCATCTGAGTGGAATTTGCGGGACGGCGATGGCGTCGGTCGCGGGGCTGTTGCAGTTGCAGGGGCATCGCATTACAGGCTCCGACAAGGCGGCGTATCCGCCGATGAGCGATCTGCTGCGCGGGCTGGGGATTCCGATCATGGAGCCCTACGCGGAAGCGAATCTCGAACCAAAGCCCGACCTTGTCGTCATTGGAAATGCGCTCTCGCGTGGCAATCCTGAAGTGGAGCGCGTGCTGGACGAACGGATTCCTTTCACGTCGATGGCGGCGCTGCTGCGCGAGGAATTTCTTGTGGGGCGCGAGTCGCTGGTGGTCGCCGGAACGCACGGCAAGACCACGACGACCAGCATGTTGGCGTGGATTTACCAGATGGCCTCGCGCGAATCGCCAGCACTGGAGCCATCGTTTCTGATCGGCGGCGTGGCGGAAAATTTTGGATCTAGTTTTCAGTTGCGGCCTACGCGCACCTTCATCGTGGAGGGCGATGAATACGATACGGCCTTCTTCGACAAGGGACCGAAGTTTCTGCATTACTTTCCCGATGCGCTGATTTTGACGCACGTGGAGTTTGACCACGCGGACATTTATGCGGACCTGGATGCGGTGAAGACGGCGTTCAAGCGGCTGGTGAATGTGATTCCGCGGCGCAGCGTGATTGTGGCCTACGACGGTAGCGAAAATGTTTCCGAGTGCATCTCTCATGCTCTGTGCCGCGTGGATCGTTATGGGTTCTCTGCCGAAGCCGATTGGCAGATCAGGAATCTGCGCCACGAAGATGGACTGACGCGCTGGGAGGTTTGGCACGGCGGCGCGCTGTGGGCTGAGCTTGCGATGCACATGGCCGGCGAACACAATGCGCTGAACGCGACGGCAGCGGCAGCGTTGGCCTTCGGGCAGGGCGTGAGCAAGGAAGCAATTTGCGCGGCGCTTGCGACTTTCAAGAGCGTGAAGCGGCGGCTGGAAGTGCGCGCGGAGATTGCGGGCATTACGGTGATTGAGGATTTTGCGCATCATCCGACGGCGATTCGCGAAACGCTGCGGGCACTGCGGTCGGTATATCCGCAGGCGCGGTTGTGGGCGGTGCTTGAGCCGCGTTCGAACACGCTGCGGCGCAAGGTGCTTGAAGCCGACTTGATCGCGAGCTTGCGGCTGGCTGACCAGGTGGTGCTGGCCGGCGTCTATCAGCAGCAGCGCATTCCCGATGCGGAGCGGCTGCATCCGGAGGATGTTGTTGCGGCGCTGAATGCAGCGGGGACAAACGCCGCATTGCTGCCCGACGCGGATGCGATCGTGAACGGAATTGCCGCGCGGCTCAAGGCTGGCGACGTGGTGGCGATTCTTTCCAATGGCGGATTCGACGGCATCTATGAGAAACTTCCAGCGCGGCTCAGGGAGTTGCATTCCTGATCGCGTAAGCAGTTTCAGGAACGGCATGGAGGAATATGCATTCCCTCAGGGGCTAAAGCCCGCGCTCCTATTGCAGAGTTGGATGTACGGGCTAAAGCCCGTACCCTTCAAAGCTGCTCCACACCAACGGTGAAAACGCACTAGAAAGACCTGTATGCTTTCATCTCTCATCTTCATCGCCACGATGGTCGTCACGGGGATTCCTACGGCACTCTTGTTTATTCCCTGGTGCTGGTTGACGGGCAACGTGCTGCCGCTCTACAAGGGCACGCGCTTTATGCTCTCGAGCAGTTGCCGGCTGGCGGGGGTGCGCTTCCACACGACGGGTTTGGAAAACGTGCCCACGAATCGCGCGTGCATCTTCATGTCGAACCATGTATCGAATCTCGACCCGCCCGCGCTGATCTCGCTGATTCCGGGGCGCACGTCGGCCTTTATGAAGCGCTCGCTGATGCAGTTGCCCATCCTCGGCACCGGCTTCAAGCAAGGCGAGTTCATTGCTGTGGACCGCAGCGGTAACGCGACGGCAGCCAAGGAAAGCGTGTCCGCGGCCGAGCGCGTGCTGGCCAAGGGCGTACACATCACCTCGTTTGTTGAAGGCACACGCTCGCCGGACGGACGCATGTTGCCTTTCAAGAAAGGGCCGTTCTTCCTGGCCATGAACGCCAAGGCGCTGTGCGTGCCGGTCTCGATCCACGGCACGGAAAAGATTCTGCGTAAAGGCAGCCTGCGGATGCATCCCGGGCCAGCGTATGTTGTCTTTCATCCGCCCATCGACCCGGCCAATTTTGCCACGCGCGAGGAGCTGACGCAGGCGGTTCGCGAGGCCATCGCCTCCGGGTTGCCGGAGTGGATGCGAACATAGAGATACAAGGCTATTGCAATTGACTCCGCGGAGGCGCGCCGCGGCATAACAAATCTCAGTTCCCCGACGGGACCCGCATGATTGTTTCGATTTTTGTGTTTCTGATTATTCTCGTGTTGAGCATTCCCTCGGCGGTGATCTTTATTCCGCTGGCCGCGATTACCGGCAACGTGGGCCCTCTCTATAACGTGGTGTGTTTTATTGTCCGCACCGGGTTTCGCGCGGCGGGGATCCGCGTGCGGGTGGAAGGGCGTGAGAGCGTTCCCGCGGGGCAAGCCTGCATCTTCATGGCGAACCATGTGTCGAACCTGGACCCACCGGGGCTGATTCCGCGGATTCCGGGGCGCACGTCCGCTTTTACCAAGCGGTCGGTGTTCAACATTCCCCTCTTTGGGTATTGTCTGAAGCTGGGCGAGTACATTCCCGTGGAACGGACCGGCAGCGTGAGCAGCGCGCAGCAGAGCGTGGCCGCAGCAGGGCGAATACTTCAGAAGGGCGTCCACATCACCACGTTCGTCGAGGGCACGCGTTCGAAAGACGGACGCCTGCTGCCGTTCAAAAAAGGGCCGTTCTACCTGGCGATGGAAACGGGAGCGCCGTGCATTCCCGTGTCGATCTACGGGACCGAGACGCTGATGTCGAAAGGCAGCTTCGGCATCAAGCCGGGGATAGTGCATTTCATCTTCCATCCGCCGATTTATCCGCGCGATTTTGAGACGCGCGATGAGCTGATGCTGGCGGTGCGCGCGGCGATTGCATCGGGACTGCCGGAGTGGATGCGGGGCTGAGAATCTGAACGGAGGAAAACTCGCGATGCAGAGAGACTTTTCGCGACGGAGTTTTTTAACCAGCGGGGCGATGGCGGCCATGGCGCTGCGGAGCGGCTTGCTTCATGCGCTTACGTCTGCCACGCCGGTCACGGTGCGAACGCCGAATGGCGCGCTGCGCGGAGAACAATCTGGCGGCGTAAATGTATTTCGCGGCGTGCCGTTTGCGGAGCCGCCGGTGGGGCCGCTGCGTTTTCGCGCGCCGGTGAAGGCGAAGAAGTGGACGGGCGTGCGCGACGCGACTCGCTTTAGCGCGGCAGCCATGCAGGCGGACGAGGCTGGCGTGGAGAAGAGCGAAGATTGCCTCTGCCTGAATATCTGGGCGCCCGATGGCAAGGGCCCGTTTCCGGTTTACGTGTGGATCCATGGCGGAGGCTTCACCGGCGGGTATTCCTTTGCGCCCATGTTCGACGGGACGTTGCTGGCGCAGGCGGGAATTGTCTGCGTGACGGTGGCTTACCGGCTGGGCGTATTCGGCTTTCTAGATGTGGAGCCGCTGCTGGGAGCCGACTATGCCGGCAGCGCCAACAATGGAGTGCGCGACCTGATGGAAGCGCTCGCGTGGGTGCGGGAAAACATTGCCGCGTTTGGCGGCGATCCCGAGCGCGTGACCGTGGGCGGCCAGTCGGCGGGGGCAAAGCTGACGGACATTCTGCTGGGAGTTCCCTCTGCCGAGCCGCTCTTCAAGCAGGCAATCTCAGAGAGCGGCGGAGCAGAACGAGTGGCCACGCGGGAAAGCGCACATGCCGTCGCTCGCGGCTTTGGCGAAGAGTGGCGCGGCCGCGCAGGCAACAAGATTGCGGAACTGCTGACGGCTCCGGCGGCGCTGCTGATCGAGACGCAGACTCACTTTATCGAACGGTGGCCGCAGCACTTTCCTCTGCGCGCGGAGATCGACGGAACGCTGTTGCCGCGGCTGCCCGTGGAAACCATTGCCGCGGGTTCAGGCTCGCGCAAGCGGCTGCTGATTGGAACCAACCGGGAAGAGAGCGCCTCGTTCCTGGGGCCGCATCCGGCGCACGATCCGGGCTCTGCCGACCTGGGTAATCTGCCGGTGACGCGGTTCACCGAAGTGTTGCACAAATACCGCGTGGTGTATCCGCAGATGGCGGATGAGCAACTGCGCATTCGTGCGGCAACGGCGGAGGAGTATTGGGTTCCCTCGATCCGCGTGGCCGATGCTCTTGTGAAGGGCGGCGGCACAGCATGGATGTACCGGCTGGACTACGCGGAGAGCAGTGGAATGCTGCGCGGATTTGCGCATCACTCGCTTGAGGTGCGGCTGGTGTGGGACCGGCCTCTTGCGAAGGGCGAAGATGCGGCGGCCGAGGCGAAGCTGGCGCAGCAGATGGACGGAGCGTGGATCGCCTTTTTGCGCGGCAAGACGCCCGCGGGCGAAGGGCTTCCGGCGTGGCCGGAGTACCGCGGCAATGTGCGTCCTACGATGGCCTTCGATACCGTGAGCCATGTGGAGCGGCAACCGCAAGAGGCGGAACTGCGGCTGTGGGATGGGATGCTGTAAGGAACTAGACTCAGGGCTGGATCATGGCGTTATAGCCGTCGTTGAGCAGTTTCTGACGCCAGCGGTTGGCTTCGTCGCGGCTGTAAAAGGGGCCGATGCGGACGTGGATCAGGTTGTCTCCGGAGTCGCGGCGGGCGCTGACCGCATAGCCATGCCTGCGCAAAGCGCCGACCAGCACATTGGCGTCCTCTTCGTGGGAGAGGGTGGCGATCTGCACCATAAACTGTGTGGCGGCTGGAGCGGCGGCCTGACGCGCGCTGGACACCACAGCAGGCTGGGGAGCGCTGGTTTCAACAGGCAGAGCGGGACGGACCTGGGGCTGTGGCGATGAGGAGGCTGCTTGATTGACCGGCTGCTGAGTGGCGGCTGCCGGTTGCGGCTGGCTCGGTTGCGAGACATCGACCGGCGCTGCATCCTGAGCGGGCAGTGGAGTTGAGGCTTTGGGTGCGGCCGAGGGCTTGGCGAGAGAACCGTTGGCTGTGATGGGCGGTTGCTCGCCGTCTGAAGGCAGTTGTCCGGGGGCGATGGCGACCTGGACGCCGCGATGGCCTACTGCATACCCGAGGCCGAAGCAGAGGCCGCAGACCAGCACCAATCCAATAAAGAGGAACAGCAGGGTGCCGGCGCCCAGCGTGAGTTCCGCGTCGCGCCGGGGCTTGGCCTGCTCAAGCTCCTGGTCGTCAAAGACTCCGTTCATGCACCGTCCCTTTGAGCTATTACGGTGAATCAGAAATTCGTTGCAAAAGTTGAGATCCCGAACCGCAGGTCCTTCGACTACGATTGGCGCAAAATGCGCGCCAATCTCCGCTCAGGATGACAGTCAATTTTGATATGAACTTCAGATTCGGAACACTCGCTACTTCTTCTCCAAAGCTGCCTTGGCCGCGTCGCCCATCCTGTTGAACAACTGCATCATCTCAATGGGCAGCGGGAAGACGATGGTGGTATTTTTCTCGACGCCGATCTCGGTGAGGGTTTGCAGGTAGCGCAACTGGATGGTGATGGGCTCGGTGGCCAGCAGGGCGGCGGCGTCCACCAGCTTTTGCGCGGCGTTGAACTCGCCCTCGGCATGGATGATCTTGGAACGCTTTTCGCGCTCGGCCTCGGCCTGCTTGGCCATGGCGCGCAGCATCTGCTCGGGCAGGTCTACCTGTTTGACCTCGACCGAGGTGACCTTGACGCCAAACGGCTCGGTGCGCTGATCGATGATGGATTGAATTCTGAGATTGAGCTGGTCGCGATGGCTGAGCAGCGTGTCCAACTCCACCTCGCCCAACACCGAACGCAGCGTGGTCTGTGCGAACTGCGAGGTCTGGTAGGTGTAATTGGCCACCTTGATGGCGGCGTCGTTGGGATTGACCACGTAGAGCGTAACGACGGCGTTCACCTTCAGGGTGACGTTGTCGCGGGTGATAACGTCCTGCGGCGGAACTTCAAGCACCTCCTGGCGCAGGGAGATGCGGACCATCTGGTCGATGGGCCGGAAGACGAGGATGATGCCGGGGCCCTTGGGGGTTCCGAGAACGCGGCCGAGGCGGAAGATGACCCCGCGTTCGTACTCGCGAAGAATCTTGATGGAGTTGAGCAGATAGAGGACGACGATGGCGGAGACGATCAGAACAGGCATCATGGAATCGGACATTTGAGTTCCCTCACTCAGGACGGATTGTACTCCGTTGCGGTTTGTCTGGGGGATACAGCTTAATTCTCAGGGGGCTGATCCGGCGATGGCAAAAGTCTCGCATTTGATTTTTGTGCGGAGGAGAATTTTGCAGGGGCTGAAGCCCGCGCAGATTTTGAGCCATTTACGGCCCGACTGAAGTCGTGCCCTGTTACAAAGCTTCTGAGTTTCTCCACCCGAGCAAGTTCTTCCGGAGCCTGTGAAACCCCTCCTCTTTTTCTAGCCTTTGATATACGGGCTAAAGCCCGTACCCTTCAACAAATCAGGATGCGCCGGTTACGAATTCAGGGGGCGGCGCGGGCGAGTCCGGGACGACGTGAAGCAGCATCTGGTCGTGGCTCGCAACGCGCAGGCTGGTTCCCTGGGGCAGCGGTTCGGCGGCCACGGCGCGCCAGATTTCGCCCTCGACCAGCACGTGTCCCTCGGGGGCGAGCGGCTCCATGGCGATGGCCTTGCAGCCGACCATGGCATCGGCGCCGATGAGGGACTTGCGTCGGCGCGCGCGCACGGCCAGGCGGACGAGAAAGACGGTGATGCCTCCGAATGCCGCGCTGACGGCGAAGGCGACCCATGGAGTTACGCCCAGTTCGGGTACCGGGGCGGCTACCAGGGTGAGCATTCCAAAGGTGAGGCAGAGGATGCCGGCGGTGGCCAGCACGCCGTGGCCGCCGAACTTGGCCTCAAGCAGCAGCAGGACCAGCGCCGCCAGCAGCAGCATTACGGCCGTATAGCGGATGGGCAGCAGATTGAGCGCGAAGATCGCTAGCAGCACCATCAGGGTGCCCAGGGCGCCGGGAACGATGGTGCCGGGCGAGTTGAACTCGATATAAATGAGCAGCGCGCCGCCGACCAGAAACAGCAGCGCGATGTTGGGATCGACGAGCCAGCCCAGGAGCTGATCGCGCAGCGAGGGATGCAACACCTCAATCCGAGCCGAGGCCAGGTGGAGGGTCAGCTTGTTCCCGTCCAGGCGCGAGATCTCGCGGCCATCGAGCGCAGCTAGCAGTTGTGCGTCATTGTTGCCGATCAGGTCAATGAGATGCAGGTTGAGCGCTTCCTCGGCGGTGTAAGAGTGAGAGGACTGAACCGCCGCTGTCGCCGCATCCGCGTTGCGGCCGCGCCGGGTAACGTAGGAGCGTAGAAAGGCCTCGGCGTCGTTCTCGATCTTCTGGCTCATGGTGGCGTCGGGCTGGCCGCCGAACTCGAGAACCGGATGGGCTGCTCCGGCATTGGTGCCGGGCGCCATGGCGGCTACGTCCGCCGCTTCAAGCAGAAAGAAGCCGGCAGAACCGGCACGGGCTCCGGCTGGCGCAACATAGACGATGACGGGAACCCGCGATTCAAGGATGGCTCCGGCCATGGCGCGGGTGGAGTCAAGCAGGCCGCCGGGGGTGTCGATCTCGACCAGCAAAGCCTGGGCGCCGTCCGAGTTGGCGTGGGCAATGGCGCGGATGAGCTCGCTCTGGGTGACGGGCTGGATGGTGTCTTTGAGGACGAATTTGTCGACGAGCGGCGTCGCTTGGCTGGGCGGCGCTTGCTGTGCGAAGACTGAAGCGCCCATTCCCAAGGCGGCAATTGAACCAACCAGTGCCGCGATCCTCTGCATTCGGTGAAGCATGGCGTGCTCCTCTTGAGCCTGCTCTCCACTATAGGACGAATTGCCGCGGAGTGGGGCGGCTGCGGAGGGCGCGAGCTCTAGTGTAGACCGCCGCAATATAGTCATTTTCGAACGGCTCCAAGCTGACAGACAATTGCCTGAGACCTTTCCTGAGGGGCTAAACAGGCTGCGGGAAAAGGGTTGATTTTGATTTTTGGGCGAAGACGAGTTTTGCAGGGGCTGAAGCCCACGTTGATTTTGCGAGTTTGCGGCCCGACTGAAGTCGTGCCCTGTTACAAAGCCTTGAGGATTTGCTCCAAATACGAGTTTTTCCGCAGTCTGTAAAGCCCGTACCCTTCACCGGGAGGAGTTTTTCCGCAGCCTGTAAAGCCCCGCTCATTCGTGGCCATTTGCGGCACCCTTCGACTCCGCTCAGGGCAGGCTCAAAAGCCGTGCCCTTTCAAAACATAATCGACCATCTGTGTGGCGGACACCACTTGTTACGAGGCTGCGCTCTCAATGCCCTGCCCTGGCTTGAACTTTCCTGGAGAGTTCCTGGGCCGCCTGATTCGCGGGTTCAAGCTTGAGGGCCGCGGCGACTTCATTTGTGGCGTCGCTCAGATGGTTGGCGGCAAGATCGAGCCTGCCCAGCACGAGATACGCATCGGCGGAGGGCTTCAGGTCCAGGGCCTGATGGGCCTCCATGCGGGCGGCGTCGGCGGCTCCGCTGCGCTCGCGGACCTGGGCCAGGCCGGCATGGGCTTCGGCGCAATTGGCGTCGGCAGCCACGGCCGACTGATAGAGCCGCTCGGCTTCCAGCAACAATCCGCGATCGAGAAAACCCTTGGCCTGGGCCGAGAGCTTCTGCGCCCTCTCCAGCGGCGAAAGCGCACTAAGCCGCGCGGCGTCCACCTGGTCAAGCATTTGCGCCGCCTGGCGGAAGGCCGCGGCATCGAAGGTACGCACAATGCGCTCCAGCGGATCGGGCGCGGCGTCGATGTCGGGGCTGGCATTGCCGGCCGTCTGGGCAAGGGCAGGCTTGACGGACGGCTGCTTCCAGGCCGCCTGCAGCGCCAGCGCCTCGTCGTCGGCAGGGCGCAACTTCAGGCACTGAGCAAGCTCGTTCATGGCGCCGGCCGGCTGCCCGTGGTGCTTCAGGGTGACAGCGAGGTTGAAGTGGTAGTCGGCGGAGTTGGGATCGTCGGCCTCGGCCTGCATAAACAGTTCTGTGCCATCGTGGCCTTGGCGGCTGACCGCGACGCCCTCGTTATTGACGACCTCGGCCAGGGGCAGAATGCGCGCGACATCGGCAAACGCCTTTTCGGCTTTTGCATAATCGCCGGAGAACAGCAGCGACAAGCCGCGATAGTAGCCTGCCTCCAGGCCGTCGGGATCGTTCCTGTCCACCTTGGCGAAGGCTACGGCGGCCTGTTCGTACTGCTGTCCGTTATAGGACTCGCGGCCCAGCGCCATCCAGGCGCGGCCAAACTCCGGGCTCATCTTTACGGCCTGCTCGAGATGACGCAAACGCTCGGCCTGGTCCGGCTCCGTAATGCCGCGGATGTACTGCTCGAACGCATCGAGACGCAAGCTTTTGCCCGCGGCGATAAAGGTCTGCTCGGCGACACCGATGGTTGGATCAAGCTGCCGGGTCAGCTTCCAGGCCAGCGAGTCGAAGACATCGATCATGTTGTGCATATCGCCGCGCGCGGTGACCGCCTCGCTCATGCGCAGATGGGGCACGTCGACCAGCTGGGCCTCGGCCACAAGGTCGTTTCCGTCCGTGCTGAAGCTGCCCACGACGATCGAGTCGGCGTCCAGCGTCTGCGCCAGCTTGAGCGAACTGGCGCGGGAGGGCTGAAACCCCTGGGGCAGGCCGAGGTGATCCAGTGCATATGTGCGGTCGGCGCGCCGCATGGGATCAAAACCGACCGCGCGAAAGCGGCTGCCAAGCAGTTCCGCGGCGGCCTCGCGCATCCACTCCAGGCTGGGCTTGCCACTGCGGTTGTCAAAAGGAAGCACCAGCAGGATGCGCCCACGGTCGGTTGCGGACGAAGCGGCGGCACTCTCCACGGACGACTGGCTGCGTGCGCAAATCGCCGTGGAGAACGCGAGCGCGAGGACGAGCCCCACGCAGACAACAAGACGGCGCGTATAGGGCAAGCGGAATGAAAATAAAGTTAGCACGACAGCCTGATTATAGGCGTTGCGGCGCTGGTCGAGCCGCGGCTTGCCCTTGGCAATTCAACGCCAAGCGGCATGCAAGGGCTCCAGCCGCGCCTCAATCTGGCGGTTGAAGCGGATCAGGGCAACCCACATGCCATCGTCGTCGCGCCGCCACACCATGGTTCCGCCCAACTCCTTCGCGATGGTTTCAGGCTGCAGATCATGGTGGAGGCCGAAGAACTGCTCATCGAGAGCCTCGCTCTTTGCGCCCAGGCTCAGCAGCGGCGAGGGCGGATCGTATTTGGTGGAAAAGACCAGGGCCGCGGAGTACTTCTCCGGCTCCTGCGCGGCGATGCCGACTTGCGCGGGCGAGAAGTCGTCGATCGGTTCCACATCCCAGGACTGCTTCACGTAGCCGAGCTCGGGCCGCCTCAGCTCGTCGGTCATGGGCCAGGCGCTGAGTACCACGGCGCCCGGATAGCGATGTTCAAGCTGGGCGATGCCGGCCATATGCAGGCGCACCACGTGCGCGTAGGCCAGGTTATCTTCCGGGGCGAAGCCGTAGGGGGGATTTACGAACAACCCCACCAGAAACGCCGCCGCGGAGAACACTGCGACACCGTGCCAGTAAGGCACACGGCGGTAAAACGTGGTGACCGCCACCAGCAGAATGAGCGGATACATGGGCAGCAGATAGCGCGTGAGCAGCGCGCCGCCCAGGACGCTGAACAGCACGGCGTTGACCAGGACCAGCAGGGCGATGCGGCGCAGAGCCCACCGGCTGATGCTGGCGCGGTCGTGGCCCTCGGCGTCGGGCCGCGGTGCCAGCAGCAGGGCGGCGATGGTCATCAGCACCGGGACAAACATGTTCATGTGCGCGGTGAGATGCAGGATGCGATGGCCAAAGGCAGCCAGGAAGCGCAGAGGAGATAGATTGGCCTGGGCGTTGTAGCGCAGAAACTCGGGATTGCCGAAGAGGAAGCCGGTCTTGGCATAATGCCATGCGTACCAGGCGGCCAGCGGCAGAGCGCAACTGGCAAGCCAGGCCGTCTCGCGCAGCAGACGGCGTCTTGCCGCCGAGTGAGCTTTGAAGGCCGCGAGCAGGCTGACAGCGGCCAGTGTGAGCGGGATGACGATGGCCGTCTCTTTTGACAGCGCGGCTGCCGAGAACCAGAGCGCGGCGGCCCAGGGATTGCGGTTGCGCTCTGGCAGCGCGTAGACCAGCCCCCACAGCGTGCAGGCGGCGGCAAAGATGTCAGCATGGGCCAGCGAACTCTGGGCAAACCAGATGGGGTAAAGGCCGGTCAGCAGCACGGTCCAGAAGGCGACCATTGGCACGCCAACCAGGCGTATCGCCAGCCGCCACACCGCAAGCAGACCCAGCGCGGCCACCATCAGCACGGCCTCGCGCGTGACCTCCGGCAGGAAGCCTGAAGCCTTCCACCAGAGCGCAAGATAGATGCTGGGCAGCGGCGGATGGGCGTTGGTGAGCGTGGTGATGGGGATCAGCGAACCGGTGCGGAAGAAGTCCCAGGCGGCGGGAATGTAGTAGCCCGCCTCGTCCCAATAGTAGGGAACACTCAACAGCGTAAAGTGGCTGGCGTAGAGCGCCGCAAAGATGACCGGAAAGATCATCCAGAGAGGCAGCGGCCTATCCAGCCGGGGCTCGATGAGTCTCTTCAAGCGCAAGGGATTGCTCCTGTGTCTGTTTCCTTTTCCCTTAGTCCCTAATTCACCGGTCCCTGCGGGAAGTTGTGGCTCTTCGGCTCCAGGTTCAGCGTGCCGAAGGCCTGCTCGTACTGAGCCAGATTCTGGCCGAGGATGTTCCACAACGCCTTGGCCTGCTGCGGGCTCAGGAAGATCGCCTGGTTGTTGCGGATGGTGACCTGCTCCGGAGTATCGCTGGAGGCGAGGCCGAAGACAAGCTGGAAATCCCACACGCTGACGCGCACCTGCACGCTGTTGGCGTAGGACTCGCGGTAGTCGGGGGTCTGGACAAGATTCATTTCGGGTTGCTGTGCGGTTGGGCTCATGGTGTCTCCAGATTACGACGACAGGGGTGGAAGTGACGAAAAACAGCTTCTAGCTTCTAGCCTCTAGCTTTTAGCTTTTCCGTTCAGGCAGCGGGCGGAGTATCGTCGCCAAGAGCTAGGAGCTAGAGGCTAGAAGCTGAAACGCAGATCGCCGGCCAGCGGGCAGCCTTCGCAGCGGGCGGTGCGGCCGCAGTGCGCTTTGCCCACGGCGACGGTGAGGGCGTGAAACTCGTTGTAGAGTTGGGCGTGCTGGCTGGGGGGATCGGCGGCGAAGGCCTTTCGGGTTAGATCGGTCAGGGCAGTGTAGGTTTTGGAGCCGGAGAGCAGCGTGACAAGCTGGTGGCGCTCGGCGATGCGGCGCAGATATTCGTCGGCCACCGGGACGGGGTGGTTGAGGGCATAGAGCAGAATGGCGTCGGCCGTCTCCTGGCCCACTCCGGGCAGGGCCAGCAGGCGAGGCCGGAGCGTTGCGGTAGGCGTGGCCGCAAGCACTTCGAGCGAGCCGGAGAACTCGTCGTCGAGCAGGTCGACAAACGCCTTCAGCGCCGGGGCTTTGCGCGTGAAAAAGCCGGAGGGCTGGATCGCGAGGCGCAGTTCGTCGAGGGGGAGTGCGCGAAGGCCTTCCACCGTGAGCGCTCCGGCTGCGCGCAGGTTGGCAAGTGAGCGCTCGACCGCCTTCCACGCGGTGTTCTGCGTAAGGTACGCGCCGAGGATGACTTCGAAGGGCGTCTCGGCAGGCCACCAGTGCTGGGGGCCGTAGGCCTGGGCGAGTTGGTCGTGCATCTGGCGCAGGCGCTCGGGCGGTTTCCGGTGGGCCTTCACGGCTTGGAATCTCCGGTTGGGGCAGGCTCGTCTGGCGGAGACTGCAACTGAATCTTCCATTCGAGAACCCGCGCCTTTGTCGCCGCGGCCTCGGCCTGGGGCACATGGCCCGCGTGTTGCAGGCTGATGGAGAGCGCAGTGTGCGCCAGCGGATCGGCGGGCGTGAGAGCCGTCAGCGCCAGGGCAGCGCCGATGGATTGCTCGAGCCGCCCGGCGTCGCGAAGGGCGCGCACCAGGCCGTGGTGGGCTTCAATACATGCGGCATCGGCGGCAATCGCGGCGCGATAGGCCTTCGCCGCCTCGGCCGCCGAACCGGCAGCGAGCAGATCGAGCCCGCGCTGGCAGAGCTCTTCGGCGGTGGGATTGTTGGTCACGGCTTTCCTTAGGATAATGGGTGAGCGGCTCGTCTGCCGCCGGATGCGAAGAACTGGGAAGTGAGTCAGTTTGAAAGAGCTTTCCCTCAGGGGCTAAAGCCCGCGACGATTTTGCCAGATTTATGTACGGGCTGAAGCCTGTACCCTCCAAACTGATCCACTACCGAAGAACACCAGGAGATCGAGATGAAAAGTCACACCGAGTATCTGGTTTTTGAAACCAGGAAGCGCCGCGAGATGGTGCACATCACCGACGAAGTGGAGCAGATTGTGAAGCGCAGCGGCGTCCGCGACGGACTGTGCTTTGTTTCGCCAATGCACATTACGGCGGCGATCTACGTGAACGATCTCGAGGACGGCCTGATCGAGGACATCGGCAAATGGCTCGAGGAGCTGGCCCCGGCGCGGCCCGACTACAAACACCACCGCACGGGCGAAGACAACGGCGATGCACATCTGAAGTCGCTGCTGCTGCACCACGAAACCACGCTGCCGGTCACCAACGGCAAGCTCGATCTGGGCACATGGCAGCGGGTCTTTTACGCAGAGTTCGACGGGCAGCGCCGCAAGCGAGTCATTGTGAAGGTGCTGGGCGTGGAGTAACCGGCAAGCACAACTACGCAGACCTCGCGTCAACAGGAACGAGTCAGGTTCCCAAGTGACCAACGTAATCGTTGATACGGACAGCCCCTAAAAGAAATGAGTATAGTATTGTTCCTAAGTTTCTAACGATATTCAGAAGTACACTTGCAGGTCTCTTTGTCGAAGGATTGCGCCTGCGCGGCACATGGAACTTCGATTGAGCGACCGGGCACGTGTGGAAAAGGATATCTCTCCACCATGATCGCGCCACTTGGCTTTCTTCGCTCCATTCCCACCGCCATTTTGAACAGTTCAGTTCGGCTCAAAAGCGCTTTTGTGGCGCTGCTTTTCGTGTTGCCCCTGCTCGGTGCGCACGCGCTGGCGCAAACCACCACCGTAAGCGGCACGGTCTACGATCCCAGAACCACTACCAGTTCCCTGCCCCTGCCCAATGTGCTGGTCTATGTCACCTCGGGAACGGTCGATCCGCTTCCTTCCGGCGTGCAGTGCCTCACCACATCCGATCCAACCGGCGTGGTCGGCTTCACCTACACCGCGGCGGACGGCACCTTCACCATCGGCAACATACCGGTCAACGCCACCTATACCGTGGTGATCCAGGCGGGCAAGTGGCGCAGGCAGTTCAGCGAGACGGTTGCCAACGATCCGCTGACGCAGCTTACGCTGCACATGCCATCGGACCATACGCAGGGCGACATCCCGATGATCGCCATCGCCACCGGCTCAGTGGACGCGCTGGAGTGTGTCCTGCTCGACGTGGGCATTGCGCCGACAGAGTTCACCGACGACAACGCCTCCATCAATGCGGGCGGGCACATCCATCTCTACAAGGGCACCGCGGCGCCCGGGGCACAGATCAACGCATCCACGCCCAGCCAAACCACGCTGATGAACACATCGACCACGATGAACGGCTACGACGTGGTGATGTTCCCCTGCCAGGGAACCCCCGGCAGCCAGGCAACCGCGACCGGCGCGACCAACCTGCTGGGCTACGCAAATGCCGGCGGCCGCGTCTTTGCGACCCATTACAGTTATGCCTGGCTCGATCCCGCCTCGCCCTACAACTCGCAATTTCCGGCGGTGGCAAATTGGAACACCACCCTGGGCAACCCGACACCCGACCCCGGACCGGCCACCATCAACACCGGCTTTACCGACGGCGCAACCCTGGCCCAATGGCTCTTTAACTCCGGCGCGTCAACAACCTTCGGGCAGGTTCAGCTCAACACCCTGCGCCACGATCTGACCAGCGTGATTGCGCCCACGCAGTCGTGGGCAACCCACAATGCCACCGGCGACATCATGCAGCTTACCTTCAACACGCCGGTGGGTGCCGCGGCTTCAAGCCAATGCGGGCGTGTGCTGTTCAACGAGTACCACGTGTACAGCGCCTCGTCCACCGGCTCCAACTACAATACCGCGCTGCCGAATGGGCAGACCTTCTCCCAATGCAGCCAGCAGCCGCATACCATGACCCCGCAGGAAGAGATGCTGGAGTTTGCTCTCTTCGATCTGTCCAGCTTTGTGACGCCGGTCGTAGTGCCCACGCTCTCGTTCGCGTTCGCCCCCAGTCCTTTGATCGTCAAGGGTGGCGACACGGCAGACCAGGTCACCATCAATGTGACCAACACCAGTTCGACATCCGAGATCTACAGCTCCGTCGTGCTGACCATCGCGCTGCCTAAGGGCCTTACGGCCACCGCTCTGACGGACGCAACCGGCGGCTGGATCTGCACGGTAGGCACGCTGACCTGCACGCGGACCACCAGCATTCCTGCCAGCGGAAGCGACTCCGTTACGCTGACCGTGAGCGTGCCGGCCTACGGGTCGGGAAGCGCGACAACTGGCGTAATCACCGCTACCGCTTCGAGCCCGAACTTCTCGAACAACGTCTCCGGCACGGATACCGTCATCTTCCAGCAGCCGCCGACGATCACCTGGCCCACGCCGGCCAACATCGTCTACGGCACCGCATTGAGCGGCACGCAACTGAACGCCACCGCCTCGGTGCCGGGCACTTTCAGCTACGCTCCCGCGGCGGGTACGGTGCTGACCGTCGGAGCGCATACGCTGACGGCCACCTTTACGCCCACGGACACGACCGACTACACCAGCAATACGGCGACCGTCACACTCACGGTGATCCCGATGTCGCCCACGTTGTCGCTCACATCGAACAGCAACCCGATCTTCCTGTCGAACGCGGTCACTTTCACGGCCACCATTCCCTCTTTTGCCGTTCCGCCCACCGGCACTGTGACGTTTTACGACGGCTCAACGCAGATTGGAACGGGCACAATGAACGGCGGCGTTGCGACATTCACCACCACCTCGCTGCCAAACGCGATCCACAACATCAGCGCGGTCTACTCCGGTGACAGCAGCTATGGCCCGGCGACCAGCGGCGTGCTGGCGGAGAACGTTGAAGACTTCACGCTTGCGGCCGTGGGCAGCGGCAGCGTCAGCGTAGCGGCCGGGGGGCTGGCATCCTTCCCTCTGGTGATTACGCCGGTAGGCGGCTCGACGCTGCCGGGCGCGATGACCTTGAACGTGACCGGACTTTCTCTGGACTCGACGGGGGCCTTCTCTCCAGCCTCGGTGAACGCAGGCGCGGGGACGACCACAGTCACGCTGAACGTGCAGATGCCCGGCAAGGCGGCCCTGGAACGGCCGGCACGGCCCTTTGCGGGCGGCGCGCTGCCGCTGGCCTTGAGTCTTATCCTGCTGCCCTTTGCCGGCAGGCTGCGCAAAGCCGCGCGGCAATGGCAGAGACTGGCTGTGCTGGCTCTGATCGGCGCCGCGTTGGCTGTGGGATTGAACGGATGCGGCGGCAACGGCAAACTGAAGTCGCAAGACTATACGCTGACAGTTACCGCGACCTCAGGCTCGCTGTCGCACACAACGACGGTGAAGCTCACCGTGCAATAAGTGCGCGAAATAGAAGCGGGCCGAATCTCGGCCCACTTCCATTTCGCGGCAACACGCCTAGCCAGCCTTCTCCACGACTGCCTTGGAGAGATTCCTCGGCCGGTCCACATCCACGCCGTGTTCCAGCGCCATGAAGTAAGAGAACAACTGCAGCGGAACCACTTCGAGAATCGGCAGCAGGTACTCGGAAGCCTGCTCTACGCGAACGACGTCGCTCGCCAGCGCTGCGATTCTGGTGTCGCCCGCATTGGCAATGGCAATCACCTTGGCTCCCTGTGCCTTCATGTCGCCCAGCAGTTGCAGAGTCTTTTCGTAGCGAACGACTGAGGCCTCCAGAGTGCGGTCTACCGTGGCCAGCACCACCAGCGGCACCTGGTCGCTGACCAGGGCATTAGGCCCGTGCTTGAGCTCGCCCACCGGGTAGCCCTCGGCGTGAACGTACGAGGCTTCCTTCAGTTTGAGCGCGCCTTCGCGGGCGATGGCATAGTGGATGCCGCGCCCTAAATAAAGGAACGTGACGGCAGACTTGTACTTGCTCGCCAGCGCGGCCATCTGTTCGCGCCAGCCGTCGAGCGCCGCCTCAATTTTTCCCGGCACGGCCAGCAGTTCCTCGATATGCGCGCCGATCGCCGCCGCATCCATGCACCCCAGCCGCGCGCCCTCGTAGAGCGCCAGCAGATAGAGCACCGCCAATTGGCAGGTAAAGCTCTTAGTGGCCGGAATCGCCTTCTCCACGCCCGCCGACAGCGGCATGGAAACGTCGGCATCGAGCGCCATGGTCGACGCCGGATGATTGGTAATGGCTAGCGTCTTCTGCCCGCGCTGCCGAGCGGCTTCCAGAGCCGCCAGGGTGTCAGAGGTTTCGCCCGATTGCGAGAGCACCAGCACGCTGGGGTGGCGCAGATCTACCCCTCCGCGCAAACTGTACTCGCTGGCGTACTCCACATCCACGGCCAGGCCGCACAGGTCTTCAAGCAGAATCTCGGCGTAGAGCCCGGTGTGGCGGCTGGAGCCGCTGGCGGCGATCAGGATTTCGCCGGCCGGGTTGGGCCAGCCGGCCAGCATTTTGGCAACCTCGGGCTTGAGTGCTTTTCCGGCCAGGTAAAGGGCCAGCGTGCTGTTCAGCGCCGCAGGCTGTTCATAGATCTCCCGCAGCATCTCGTGAGCAAATTCGCGCTTCAAAGTCGTCATAGATTCAAACTCGGCGAAAAGCCCTTGCGGGCCGCATTCGCCTTCGAATATGATCATAGCGCGTTCTATCGATCAATTTCTTGAACGATTCTTGAAAAATACCCTCTAGGACGTAGGGAAGTTGCTCCGCAACAACCCCGCGATCAGACCACGGAAAGGAAGATTCGGTACGCTATGGCCGACTCAATAAGCCGCCGCTCGGAACTGATCATCAAGCTCCTGCTGAGAACCGGAAGCGCGACCATCGAAGAGATTCTGGCCGAAGCGGGCTCATCGGCTCCCAGCATCCGGCGCGACCTGGCACGGCTTGAAAATCGCGGCCTCATCAAGCGCACACACGGCGGGGCAACGCTGGTGGAACCGTTGCTCTACGAGCCGTTTCGCTACGACAGCTCCTTTCTGGCGCGCGAACAGCGCCATGCCGCGGAAAAGCGCCGCATTGGCCTGGCGGCGGCCGAGCTGGTCAAGGCCGGCGAAACCGTGGGCCTGACCGCCGGCACCACCACCACACCCATTGGCCGCAGCCTGCGCCATCGGGAAAATATCACGGTGGTCACCAACGCTATCAACATCGGCATGGAGCTGTGCAACCAGCCCGGCATACGGACTTTTTTGACCGGCGGCGTGGTTCCGTGGGCGTGGTCGTTCTCGCTGACCGGCAGCGCCGCGCTCTGCTTTCTCGACGATGTGTACCTGGACAAGGTTTTCCTGAGCGTGACAGGATTCGATGCCTACCGGGGCGCGTCGACGCTGGAGACCGAGGAGGCGCTCGTCTTCCGCAAGATGCTCAAGCAATCGAAGGAAATCATCGTGGTGGCCGATCCCAGCAAGCTGGGCCAGGTGAGCCCCGCCTTCATCTGCCCCGCCAACGAGATTCACCTGCTGATCACGAGCACCGCGGCGACCGAAGAAGCCCTCGCGCCCTTCAAAGAACTCGGCATTCGCATTCTTCGCGCCTGAGCCCGGCGCGCGCAGCGCGATGCACCGCATTTCTGGCTACAATCCAACACGCAGACAAACGCAGGTTTTCACAAGTTGGTTCCGAGGCGCGGAATGCTCGCTGTTACGCACACGCGCAGCGCAGAAGCTGGCATGAGCGAAACAATCAGCGACGATCATCTTGAGGAAATGGAACCCTGCAACGAAAGCGGCCGCAATGAAGACCGCAACGAGCCGCTTACCGTGCTGTGTGCCTGCCGTCTGTCCATTCGCGAGCGTGTCGATCTTGTGTTTGAGTTTCACACTTGCGAGCGAGTGGCCTCTGTTATCTGATCAAAGTTTCTTGCCGCCGACACGCCGGTGGCCGCCATTGAAGCGCCGCATCCCGGTGCCGCGTACTTGGGCGCCGACAACTACAAGGCCGGGCTCATCGGCGGCAAAGCTCTGGAACGGTGGGCCAGGGAGAATTAGGACGGAAAGGTTGATCAGGTTTTGCTGATGGAGCTGCCCATCGCCGGATCGCTGCTTGAGTTGCGACTAACAGGCTTTGTGGACGGGCTGCGTGCTGAGCTGCGCCGGCCAGGAACACGGCTGGTTGGCTCGGCGGTTAACTTCCCGGAGCGCTACGGCGAAGAGCTTATTCCGCCGGCGCTCAACACTCTGGGGCAAAAGCCTGCTCAGGCCACAAACTTTGCAAAACATCCGTTGTTGATCCCGCGCAACGGCGATCCGATCTATCCGCTCGACAAGGAAACACTGAGCACGCCTGCAGCCAATGCAGATGCACGTCAGCCGCTGGCCGTCCATTGATGAGTTCCGCGCATTGGAAAACCCCACACCCGTGCATTCACATTTAGGCAAAGCTGGTGTTTTGCACGTACCCTGCAGGGGAGTGAGAGGGACAGAGATGAGATCCGAAATATCACGCCGGGAGTTTATGGCAGGAACTGCGGCAGCAGCTTTGGCAACGCAGTTGCCATTTGCGCAGGCCGCGCCGGTTGCGTCCGCAAGCGCGTCCCTTCCGCTGCTGGAGTTCGACTACGGAGCAGTGCGGCTCACTGGCGGCCCGCTGCGGCAACAGTATGATCGCGTGCATGCAACTTACCTGGCTCTGGATAACGACCGTCTTCTGAAGGTCTACCGCGAGCACGCGGGTCTGCCTGCGCCAGGCCGTGCCATGGGCGGCTGGTACGACGGCGACGGCTTTGTGCCGGGACACACGCTGGGCCAGTACATCTCCGGTCTGGCGCGCTTTGGCAAGACCACGGGCGACGAGGCCTCTCGACAGAAGGTCGTTGATCTGGTTGAGGGCTTCGCGGCAACGCTTGGCAGCGGCAACCAGGTCTTTGCCGGTCCCAGCGCAGAGAAGGTGTGGCCCTGTTACATCCTCGACAAGCATCTGGCGGGTTTGATTGATGCCTTTACCTTGAGTGGTATGGAGCAGGCGCGCGAGCTTCTTGGGCGCGTATTTCGCGGGGCGCTGCCGTACATTCCCGAGCAGGGACGTGATCGCGTTGGCAAAAAGGACCCGCCGTACGACGAAACCTTTGTGCTGCCGGAGACGCTCTTCACCGCGCACGAACTCACCGGCGACAGCGCCTTTCGCCGTCGCGCCGTCGCTTATCTGCTCGACCGCGAGTTCTTTGATCCGCTCGCGCGAGGCGAGGATGTGCTGCCTGGCCGCCATGCTTACAGCCATGCCATCGCGCTCAGCTCCGCGGGCAAGGCGCATCTGGTTCTCAACGACGACAAGTATCTCCGCGCCATGAAGACCGCGTGGAATCTGCTCGCAACCACGCAGCAATACGCCTCCGGCGGCTGGGGACCAAACGAGACCTTCATTGAGCCGCACAAAGGGCAGCTCTGCGAGAGCCTCCACACCACCGACGATCATTTCGAAACACCGTGCGGAAGCTATGCCGCCATTAAGCTGGCGCGCTATCTGCTCTGCGCCACGGGTGATGGCTGCTACGCGGACGGGATGGAGCGCGTAATCTATAACGCGCTGCTGGCGGTAAAAGATCCGGACAGCGACGGCAACTATCCGTATTACTCCACCTACGGCGGCCATGCGCGCAAGGTCTACTACCCCAAGAAGTGGCCATGTTGTTCAGGCACATTGGTGGAGGGCGTCGCGGATTACGTCAAGGATATCTACTTCCGCTCATCGGATGGCGTGGCTGTGGTGTTCTATGCGCCCTCGGAGCTGCGCTGGAGCGAGCGCGGCATTGCTGTCACGCTCACGCAGGAGACGGAGTATCCGCTCAGCGAAATCGTCACGCTGCATGTTGGTTGCGCTGCCCCGGTAGAGTTCGCGTTGCGCCTGCGTATTCCCGCATGGGCGCAGGGCCGTCAGACCGTCCGCGTGAATGGAAAGCCTGAACGCGCCGAGGTCAGCAAAGGATTCGCCGTGTTGCGGCGGAACTGGAAGCAGGGCGACACTGTACGGCTTGAGCTGCCGCAGCGCTTCCGTACCGAACCTATTGACGACATGCATCCGGAAACAGTGGCCATTTTACGCGGACCTCTGCTTTATGTGGAAATGAACCCCGGCGAGGGAGTGCAGCATATCGCCGCGCTCGATGCGCTGCGGTCCATCGATGGGATGCAGGGCATTTTTGTTGAACAGGCGGCCAGGCGCCAGCGCGTCCACGTGCCGTTCTACTTTGTGCGCGATGAGAGTTATACAACCTATTTCGAAAGAGATTGATGGAATCGATGACCATAGACAACCAGCACACGAGCGCGGCGGGCGAACGGATCGAGGCTCGCTACTGGATTGAGACTGCCTACCCGCTGGTGGATGCGGCGGCAATGATGGCCGGCGAACAGTCGACCGGAACGTTTGTGCGTGTTCCGGGCGAGACCCGAGAATTGCGTGAGCGCTACGCGGCCCGCGTGGAGCGAGTTGAAGAGCTGAGCACGGTGGATGCGCCATCGCTCGCAGGCTCTGGTTTGCCGAAGGGGCACACTGGGCCGGTCGTGCGGCGCACGGCGGAAGTCACCTTGTCGTGGCCTATTGAGAACATGGGTCCATCACTGCCCAATCTTCTCGCCACCGTTGCGGGCAATCTCTTTGAGCTCAAGCCGTTCTCGGGACTCAAACTCATCGACGTCAACTTGCCGCCTGCATTCCTCAACGTCTATCAGGGACCGCAGTACGCCGTGGAGGGCACGCGCGAGCTGACCGGCGTATACGGCCGTCCGCTGATTGGAACGATCATCAAGCCCAGCGTGGGCATGACACCCGAGCAGACCGCGGCGCAGGTGCGCATGCTGGCCGAGGCGGGCATCGACTTTATCAAGGACGACGAGTTGCAGGCCGACGGGCCGCATTGTCCGTTCGAAGAGCGTGTTCCCGCCGTGCTCCACGAGCTAAACGCCTTTGCCAACAAGACCGGCAAGCGCGTGATGTACGCGGCCAACATCACGGGCGAGATCGACCAGATGCTGCGCCGTCACGACCTTGTCTCCTCCCTCGGCGGAACCTGCGTGATGGTCAGCATGAATAGCATCGGGCTGACGGCGATGGTGGTACTGCGCCGTCATTCGCAGTTGGCGATTCATGGCCATCGCAACGGATGGGGCATGTATAGCCGCTCGCATGCAACCGGTATGAGCTTCATCGCGTTCCAAAAGTTCTGGCGGCTGGCGGGCATCGATCATGTGCACGTCAACGGCCTGCGCAACAAGTTCTGCGAGTCCGACGAGTCGGTCGTGGCTTCCGCGCGCGAATGCCTGACGCCGATGTTTGCCGCCCCGCATGCACCGTGCACCATTCTGCCTGTCTTCTCCTCGGGGCAATCGGCGCACCAGGCGCCGGACACCTATCGTGCGCTCGGCTCCAATGATCTGCTCTATGCCTGTGGCGGCGGCATCCTTGCGCATCCGCAGGGACCGGCGGCAGGCGTGCGTAGTCTGCACCAGGCCTGGCAGGCAGCGACAGACGGCGTTTCGCTGGCTGACTACGCTCGCAATCACCAGGAACTGCGCACGGCGCTGGAGAAGTTTTCCGCGTGATGGAACCCCAGTGCACCAAACCTCTCTACGCCTACTATGGCGACGACTTCACCGGTTCGACCGATGTACTCGAGCGGCTTGCGCTTGACGGCCTCTCGACGGCGCTCTTCACGCAACTGCCCGAAGAGGGCGACCTGGCCGCATTCGCGCATTGCCGCGCTATCGGCATTGCTGGCGAGAGCCGCAGCCAAAGTCCCGCGTGGATGGACGAGAATCTGCCCGGTATCTTCAGCCGCATGCGCACGTTGGGCGCGGCGATCAACCACTACAAAGTTTGCTCTACCTTTGACAGTGCTCCGCAGGTGGGAAGCATCGGCCGTGCCATCGAGCTTGGCCTGCGCGCATTCCAGCGGGATTCGGCGCCGGTGATCGTGGGTGCGCCGCATCTGGGGCGCTGGGTAGTCTTCGGAAACCTTTTCGCTGCCGATCGGGGCACGGTGTACCGCATCGACCGTCATCCCAACATGCGTCAGCATCCGGTTACGCCGACGAACGAGGCAGACCTGCGCAAGCATCTCGGCCGGCAAACAAAGTTGCGCATCGGACTGGTCGATCTAGCGGCCTTCCAAGCCGGCAGAGCCGCGGAGCAGTTGCAAGCGGAGATCGCCGCCGGAGCGGGCGCGGTTGTCTTTGACGGAGTGGATGAGGCAATGCTTGCTGAAAGCGGCCGGCTGTTGCTTGAACTGGCGCGCCGTCGCCCACTCTTCGCGGTGGGCAGCTCGGGGCTCACCTATGGCCTGCTGCGGCACTGGCGTAGCGCGGGGCTCATTGATGAGGCGCCCACCTTGGCGCCGCCTCCGCCCGTCGACCGCCTGCTCGTAATGAGCGGAAGCTGCTCGCCCGTAACGGCCCGGCAGATACGGCAGGCAAAGCAGCAAGGATTCGCAGCCTGGCGCCTGCATCCTGGCGCGCCATGGGACAAGGTGCGGCAGAGCGTCGAAGATGCGCTCTCCAAAGGGCAGAGCGTTGTGCTCTATACGGCGCTCGGACCGCAAAGCGCCGCCAGGTCCTACGGTGAGGAGTTCAGTTCTGTGCTGGGCGAGCGGCTCCGCAATCTACTGCTGCGTACAGGCGTTCGGCGTGTGCTCATCGCCGGCGGAGACACCTCCACGCACGCTGTCAAGCAGTTGGGCCTCAAAGCGCTCACCTTTGCGGCTCCTCTCACGCCGGGAGCTCCGCTCTGCAAGGGACACGCGCACGACTCGCCTCTCGACGGTCTTGAACTCGTGCTCAAGGGCGGGCAAATCGGTCCCGAGGATTTCTTCGCCAGGGTCCGCGACGGCCAATAGGCGCAGGCGTTGCAGCCTGCTTTAAGCGCGAGGCTATTCCTCCGTCACCGTGCAAGACCGCGGCTACAGTCAATCGAGGAGAAGATTGCGGCGCTTATCAGCACCATTGCGGCAATGAACCACAGCGGCATGTTATAGCTGCCCGTTGCGTGCACAATGTAGCCGAACAGAACAGTGCAGAGAAAGCCGCCAGCCTGGCCGGCAGTGTTCATCATGGCCGTGGCCGTGCCGCTGAAACGTCCGCCAATGGCCACGCAGAGGGCCCATGCCGAAGGCAGCATCAGGTCCATCAGACCAAAGCCCAGGCAGGAGAGCGCAACAATCACAAACTTGCCGTGACAGACCGCCATGGCGACAAGCACGGCAGACGTCAGAACCAGGCATACCGAGGGGATCACCCGCAACGCCGTGCGCGCTCCCCAGCGCTGCGCCAGCCAGTCGCTCAGTACGCCTCCGGCAAGGTTTCCGCCGAGCCCCACCAGGAAGGGCAATGAGGCCAGCAGCACGCCGTTCATCGTCAGCCCCGCGCTGTGCACCAGCCATGTGGGGAACCACGAAAAGTAGAACCAGCTTCCGCATGCGTAGCAGCCATAGGCAATTACGACAAGCAGGAGTGAGCGGCAGCGCGCCATCTGCCGCCACGGAATGGGACCATGACCGTGACCGGAACCGCCCGTGCCAATCTCCGCCACTTCCTCGGCTGTGATGCCGGGCATCTCTTCAGGCCGGTCGCGGTACATCTTGCGAAACGTAAAGGCCCAGCAGAAACCCACCACGCCAAGCAGCGCAAACACAGGCCGCCAGCCGAAGTATTGCTGCAGTGGGATGATCAGTAGGGGCGCAAGCGCTCCGCCCAGGCGGCTTGCCGCCCACACGACACCCTGGCTGCGCGCCCGCTCCCCTGCCGGGAACCAGCGCGCAATGGCGCCGGCGCAGTTGGGGTAAGCACCCGCCGCGCCAAGTCCAAAGAAGAAGCGTGCCGCGCACAGTTGCCAAAATGAACGGCACCATGCGGTCAGAAGGTTGAAGCTCGACCACCACGCCACAATGCGCGGCAGAATGCCGCGCTGTCCGTTCTTATCGCCGAGCGCTCCGAAGGGCACTTCGAAGATGCCGTTGGCAAATACATAGGCGCTCAGTACCCAGCCCCAGTAATGAGGCTGGATATGCAAATCCAACTGGATTTGGGGCCCGGCCACGGCAATGGCCATGCGATCGAGAAACGTCAGGAGGGAGAGAGCGCCCAGCAAACCCAACACTTTGTGGCGTTGCTTCAAACCAACGTCCTCTCCGATTTCGTTAACTTCTGCTCTCGATTACTCCTGCAGCAGTTGACGGGCGCGCAATACGGCCAGTTCAGGGCTAGAAAGCACGGGAACCCGCAGTGCGCCCGGCGGAAGAGTCGCCACCACGCGGGCCATCGAAGCCTGCGCCAGAACGATTACGTCCACATCCTTCAGATCCTCGAGCAGCGCCTTGCGCAGAATGCGATCATGCGTCTCCGTGTCGCCCGCCAACACTGCCGGGAAAGCATCCGCACACAAGCACTCTACCAACTTCACTGCGCGCCCCGCATCCGCCGCCTTGCTGCGCAGCAAAGCCGTCGTCGGATCGAGCGTGGTGCGCAGCGTTGCCAGCACGCCGATGGTACTGGCCTGCCGCACCGCGGCCTCGGCCATGGCCTCATCGATGCGCAGCACGGGAACGTCGAACAACTGCTGTGCAAGAGTCACGGCCGGCCCGATCGAGGAACAGGTCACCAGCACAGCGTCGGCGCCGGCATCCACTGCCGAACCCACCATCTGCACTACGCGCCGCACGGTATTCCTCTCCAGCTTGCCCGCGCGGATGGTGTTCTGGATAAGACTCTCGTCGACCATGTGAAAGATGCGCGCCTCGGGAAGATGCTCCCGGCAGAGCCCGGCAAAAAGTGGAGTAAGCGTCGGACTGGTGTGAACAAGAGCCAGCGTTTTGGATGCGGTCGCAGACAAAGTATTGAACCTTTCCACCGGCATGTCCGTTATCGCTTCTGAAAACGAAGTCGATAGAAGGTCGCCAGCCTGTTGCTGATAACTTCTCCACAATAGAGGATGAAATGCAAGGCGGCAAAGGGCTGATGTGAAGACCGGGTAGGATTCCGCTTATTGGAACGTAATTCTGCTCCAGTGCAGCCCTGGAAGTTCCCTATTCCAGCGCGTGAATCGATGCTTGGCCCACTCGCGCTTGATGGAGCAGGCGCACCTCCACCTGACGCGCCCAGGTTAGGTGGGCTGTCCTCTGTGGGCCGTTATGATCTCGACTGGCGCAAGCGCGCCATCCGCCGCGCCGGCAAGCGACCCATCGCGGTCTTCGTGGGGACGCCCGCCGATGTTCTCCCGGCATGACTCGCGCGCGCCTATCGTGAGACGCTGCGTGCGGATGCCATAGACCGCTTTGCGGAACACAGCATCCGCAGGCAGTTCAATTGTGCCAACAGGCTCTAGCCACTGCCTGTCTTGCGACTATGCCCGGTCCAGCTACGATGTTGGCCAGCGCTTCGTCTTTGCCGCCCTCTACAACCTGCCTTTCGGCCGAGGTCAGCGTTTTGGCTCGCAGATGCCCGCCTGGGCAAACCAGGTCGCCGGAGGCTGGCAGTTGAACGGCATCGGCACCTTCCAGGGAGGCTTCCCTTTCACCATAACGGCCTCCGATCACAACTACGTGAATGAGGCCTACGCCGAACGCGCTGACCTGGTGAGGAATCCCAATCCTTCCGGATTCCACAAGAGCATCTCCAACTGGTTCAACCCCGCAGCCTTCGCGCAGCCGGCGGATGGCTACTTCGGCAATTCCTCGCGCGACATGCTACGCGGACCGGGACTGCATAACGTCGATCTATCGCTATTCAAGAACTTTCAGCTTGAAAAGTTCAACATCCAATTCCGTCTTGAATCGTTCAACGCTTTCAACCATCCCGAGTTCGGCTTCCCGCAGGCAAGCGTCAACGCGGTCAGCGGCTTCGGCTCTATCACCAGCATCAATCCACACCAGGCGCAGCGGCAGAACCAGGGCAGCCTGAAGCTGGTCTTCTAGTTTGCGCAAGTCTGTTTCAACAAAGAACGGCGCGGCTTGTCCGCGCCGTTCTTTGTTGAATTGCAATAGATGTTCACGGCGACGACAGCTTCTGCAATTGTGCGGTCCTGGTGCGTATTTCGTGGCCTACCGAGTCAACATTGAACGCGTTTTGCGGTAAGCATTTCCTTCCCGCTCATACTCCGATAGACGAACTTAAACCCATCCCCTTCACGCCATGGGCTTTTGCAGGGGCTTAGCAGGACCGGATCAGAAACAACTTATCTGATTAAGGTCATTCGCTGAATGTACGGGGAATGAGCATCCGTTTCCGATCGTAACTTGACAGAGGCCACACAATTCCTTTGCTTAACCGCCGCACCTTCGCATCCCGGCTGGTCATGGCCGGTGTCGCCATCCAAACTGTCGCACAACTCCTTCGTCACGCTACAATTCAGATAACGACGCGCTAGACCCATCTCGCCCCCGAAGACACCAAGCGGCAGTAGACCGATTGGTGCCTTCGTCAGGGCGGCTGGTAACAAAATCGGCGACCAGCAACATGGGCAGAAAGCGATCGCGCAGTAAGTAGTTGAAATTAAAGGATGCGAAAGTGGCGGAATTGGCAGACGCACCAGACTTAGGATCTGGCGGAGCAATCCATGGGGGTTCGAGTCCCCCCTTTCGCACCATCACCTTATAACTACCTCCAAATAACACGTTGAGCCTGGCGGGGACCATGAGCGAATTCATTCCCACGATGATCGAAGTGCGGCAGGGCTATCCGGCCTCAAGCCCGCTGGACCTTCCCAGCCTGATCGAGCGGCAGTTTGCGCAGGCGGGCATCACAGAAAAGATCAGGCCGGGCATGAAGATCGCCGTGGGCGTTGGCAGCCGCGGCATCGCCAACCTTCAGGCGATCGTGAAGGCCACTCTCGCAGTCCTCATCAAGGCAGGCGCCCGGCCATTTGTGGTGCCGGCCATGGGCAGCCACGGAGGCGCAACCGCGGAAGGCCAGACTAAACTTCTGGCCGAGTATGGCATCACGGCTGAAATCCTCGGCGTGCCCATTGAAGCCGGCATGGAAGCGCGCAAAATTGGCACGGCCTCCGACGGGTCAGACGTGCTCTTCAGCGTTGCGGCGCTCGAAGCAGACGGCATCCTTCCCATCAATCGCGTCAAGCCGCATACGGATTTTCCCGGAACCCTGGGCAGCGGCATTCTCAAAATGCTGACCATCGGATTCGGCAAGCAGGCCGGGGCGAACACTACGCATCGCGCCATCACGCACCGGGGATACGAGGCCGTGCTCCGCGAGTTTTCCGGGATTATCCTCGATGCCGTTCCTGTGCTCGGCAGCGTCGCCATTGTGGAAGATCAGCGCCACCAGACTGCGACGGTTGAAGTGCTTGCGCCAGGCGAGATTGTCAGCGGCGAGAAGCGACTGCTCGAACAGGCGCGCGCGCTGATGCCGCACCTGCCTCTCGATGAGATCGACCTGCTGATCATCGACGAAATCGGAAAAGAAATCACCGGCGCCGGCATGGACCCCAACGTCACCGGCCGCGACGTCATGGGCTACTCCGAAGCACTGCACGGGGAAAGCACGCAGACGCCGCGTGTTTTTCGCATCATGGTTCGCGATCTCAGCGCAGCCACCAAAGGCAACGGCATCGGCCTTGGCATGGCCGACTTCACAACGAGCCGCGCCGTCAAGGCGCTCGACCGGCGATCCACCTACATCAATGCTCTCACGTCGATCAAATTGCAGACGGCCAAAATTCCCATTTACTTCGATACGGATCGCGAGACGATTCAGGCGGCGCTGGCGACACTTGCCTCAGAGAAGCCTGAGACATTGCGCGTGGTGCGCATCGCCAATACGCTGAATATCGAGCGCATACTTGTGTCGGAGTGTTGCGTCAGCATTCTCGCGGGGAAGCCGGGAATCACCACATTCGGCGCTGCGCAGCCAATGCAGTTCGACGGCGACGGCAACCTGCTGCCCCTGTGAGGACCACAGATACTTTCGTACCAGCTTCGTAGATATCTACCGCGTTGCCGCCCACACATGATAGCTGTTGAAGATAAACTGTCCGCCAAGAATCAGCAGCCACACCCACAGCGCAAAGCGCAGAGGCCTTCGCGGAATGCGTGTGCTCAGCACCGTTCCGGTGATCGCTCCGAAGACGCCGCCGGCGATCAGCGCAATCAGCAACCCCTGATTCGCCGCGTGCGAAAACCAGTGCGCGCCACTGCCGATAAGCGAAACCACAAAACCGAAGAGGATATCGGTACCGACAATCTGCGCGGGCGCCAATGGAGTCAGGCTCAGCAACGCAGCGCTGCCCAGCGCGCCCGCCCCAGCGGACGAAAAGCCTACCTCTGCGCCCACGGGGAACATCAGCCACGAAAGCAACGGACTGCGATCGGGCGCATCCCGATTCTGTTTTAGCGGACGGAGGGAAAAGACAATCTGCCAGCTTGCCGTACTCACCAGAATTGCGCCCAGCAATGCATTGAGCAGATTCTGCGAGCCCGAGGTAACCAGGTGTTTCAGGATGAGCGACCCCAGCAGAACGCCCGGCACTCCGCCCAAAAGCATAAAGCCCAGCGTGCGCCACGCCACATTGCGGCGCAGAATCTGCGAGGGCACCAGGATCAATTTCACGGCCGTGGCAAACATCAGTCCGATGCCAACCGCCTCCGGCGCGGGGACACCGAGAAACAGCACCAGGACCGGCACCGTGACGGTGCCTGCGCCCACGCCGGTGAGCGCGATGAACAATGCAATGATGAACCCGATGATGTACTGCATCCTGTTCCCTCTGTCTCTGAACTACTGTGTCGGCGCCGCCTGAATATGGATGCCGCACTCGACCTTCTTGCCGGCCCACCGGCCCGAGCGCGGATCATTGGGATCGAGCGGAAGAGACGTACATGGTTCACAGCCGATAGAGGTGTAGCCGCGCTCATAAAGCGACAGCAGAGGAATTGAAAGCTGCTCGCAGGCGTACCACACATCGCGCGTTGTCCATTCGGCCAGGGGCGCCAGCTTCAGTACCTGCTTGCCACCCGGAAGCGCGAACAGCGCCGATTCCTCAAGCGCCGTGCGGCTTCTGGCCTGCTCGCGCCTCAGACCGGTCAGCCAGACACGATAACCGGCGACAGCTTTGAACAGCGGCTCCACCTTGCGCAGCCCGCAGCAGCGGTCGGGCGCGGATTGATACAGCAACCCGTGCTCCGCCTCCTGCTCGGCCACTGTCTTTTCCGGCAGCAGGTTGATCAGGTTCAGTCCCCACTCGCGCGCAATGCGATCGCGATACTCATACGTCTCTGCGAAGTGATAGCCGGTGTCGAGAAAGAGAATCGGAATCCGCGGATCGAGCGCTATGGCGAGCTTCGTCAGGAGCACGTCTTCCGCTTGAAAGCTGCACGTGAGACACACATCGCCCTTGCCTGTCATTTCGCGCTCAAGTGTGGCACGCACGCGGTCAAGCTTTGCACCGACCTCTGCATCGATCTCTAAAGTGCTCATCACAAACCTGCCATTTCCGAGGAATCAAAAATACCCGTGTCGTGCAACAGCCGATAAACTGCCGCCACCGCCAAGCCAGCGTGTTTGGCGCCGTCCGCGCCGTCCGTGTCGCTTGCAACACCCGTGTCGTCCGCGTTGATAATGACTTCGCGGCCCTCGACGCGCGCAATCAGCGTGCTGCTTTCGTTCACGTTGACAACCAGCGCCAGCAACCCCGCTTCGGCCTGCAGAGTAGTCACAATCTCAAGCAGACTGGGATGGCGAACGAACGCATCGTCGTCAGCATCGATGCGCACTGGAACCGCGCCGCCCACAAACAGCGCGCGCTCGATTGCGTCCGCCAACTCCTTTGGCCCTTTCAACTCCAGGATGCCGCCGCGATGTCCCCAGCGCGCTTCCTTTTCTCCGGCCGTCAACGGTCCCCATGCATCGGCAAGCAACGGCGCGCCCGCCGCCGTCTGGCCGTACGCCGCGGTAATCATGCCCGCTGCAACTGTGCCGTTGGTTTCCGCGTCGACCAGAATGAAAGCGCCGGTACCGCGATTCTCTCCGTAGGCGTCGAGCGCGATGGGCCGCAGCAGGTTCAGCGTCACGGCGCCAATGTCGTTCATCTGCAGTGTCCGCGCCGGCTCGTGATTGAGCGTGCCCAGGTCGGTGCGGTGATCGATGGCGGTAAGAAACACGGGCACCGTCTGACTTGTATGCTTCAGCAGATAGCGACGGTGTAGTTCGAGCGGGCGCTGATCCATCCACACCAGTGCTGCCTTCGCATTCTTCGCAACCGTCGCCGGGGTCTGCGACGAAACAATCAGATCGCCGCGGCTGATGTCGAGTTCGCGATCGAGCACCAGTGTGACGGAGAGCGGTGCAATGGCTTCGGCCAGATCGCCGTCCCACGTAACGATGCGCTCCACCTTCGCGCTTCTGCCCGAAGGCAGCGCCGTGATCGCGTCGCCGGGACGAATGGTTCCCGATGCGATCTGTCCCGCAAATCCGCGGAAGGTGTGGTCGGGCCGCAGCACGCGCTGCACGGGAAAACGAAACGGCTCCGTGCGCGTGTCGACCGAAGACGGCAGCGACTCGAGCAACTCCAGCAGCGACGGCCCTTCGTACCAATCCATCGTGTCTGACTTGTGTACGATGTTGTCGCCCTTCAGCGCGCTCACCGGAACGAAAACACGCTCAACCGGGTTGCCGGTATCGGCAGCGATCTGATCGAGAACGGCGCTGAAGTCCGCCTCGATGGCGCGGAAAGCCGCCTCGTCGTAGCCGATCAGGTCCATCTTGTTCACGGCAACCAGCACGTGGCGTACGCGCAGCAGCGATGCAATGTACGCGTGACGGCGCGACTGGATCAGCACTCCCTTGCTCGCATCGATCAGCACCACTGCCGCATCGGCCGTTGAAGCGCCTGTCGCCATGTTGCGCGTGTACTGCTCGTGCCCCGGCGTGTCCGCGATGATGAACTTGCGGCGAGCCGTAGAAAAATAGCGGTACGCAACATCGATCGTGATGCCCTGCTCGCGTTCGGCGCGCAGCCCGTCCGTAAGCAGCGCAAAATCGATCTGCCCCGGCGCGGTGGTTCCCTTCCCTTCGATGGAGCGCACCTGGTCTTCGTAGACCGACTGCGTGTCGTAAAGCAGGCGGCCGATCAGCGTAGACTTTCCGTCGTCCACGCTGCCTGCGGTTGAGAAGCGCAGCAGATCTTTCTCGCGCTCTTGCTGCAAAAATTCGTCGATAGAAAATGCGGGCGTCGCAAGCGTTGACATTTAGAAGTATCCCTCCCGCTTCTTGATCTCCATTGAGCCTTCCTGGTCGTGGTCGATCACGCGATTGGCGCGCTCGGAAGAGCGGAACGAAATCAGCTCCGCGATAATCGCCGGAATCGTCTCCGCATCGGAACGGATGGCGCCCGTGCAGGGGCTGCAGCCAAGCGACCGAAGCCGCGACTTCACCATCTGGGGCTGCTCGCCCTTTCGCGCTACGAAGGCTTGCTCAATGGGGAGCAGCGCATCGCCGCGCACATACATTGGCCGCTCCTTCGCAAAATAGAGATCGACCACCGGAATCTTTTCTTCGTGGATGTACTGCCACACATCCATCTCAGTCCAGTTGGAGAGCGGGAAGACGCGAATGCTTTCTCCGGGATGAACGCGCGCGTTGTAGAGGTTCCACAACTCGGGCCGCTGGTTCTTCGGGTCCCACTGCCCGGCGCTGTCGCGGAACGAGTAGATGCGCTCCTTGGCGCGCGACTTCTCTTCATCGCGCCGTGCGCCGCCAAAGGCCGCGTCGAAGTTGTAGTGCCGCAACGCATCCAGCAGCGCCTGCGTCTTCAGCAGTCCGCAGCAGCGCTTGGTGTCGAGCGCAATCGGATTGGTCCCCGCGGCGATGGCCGGCTCGTTGCGCCACACCAGAAGCTCCGCGCCAATCGACTTCGCCATCTCGTCGCGAAACGTGATCATCTCTCTAAACTTGAATCCCGTGTCGACATGCAACAGCGGGAACGGAATCGGCGCGGGGTAAAAAGCCTTCTGCGCCAGCCGCAACATCACCGACGAATCCTTGCCAACGGAATACAACATCACCGGCCGCTCGAACTCCGACGCGACCTCGCGCAGAATGTGAATGCTCTCGGCCTCAAGCAGGCGCAGGTGGCTCAGGCGTGGCGGGGCATTGAGTGTGACGTGCGGCGATTGTGTGCGAGCTTCGGTTTCGGCTACCGGCATGCATGACCTCATTTGCTTCGAAGGTGAATGCTGAAAGCCGGAGCGAAATGGGGACATACCCGGCTGTATCAGCTACGGGTGTGTCTTCTGACTCGATTGTGCTCGGGAGAAGAGACTAGCGGGGACACCCGTCGAAGATGTTCGACAGGCAACAACAAGACCGGCTTAGGGAAGCGCGTACCATGTGTTCGTTTATAGTAGCAAAATTGCGGAGCCTGCACAATACAGCCTTGGACGCGCTTATTTTCATAGAGATGGCCGCCCGATCGCATCGGGGCGCAGCTTCCGCCCTCCGCGTTCATCTACCATCAAGAGAGCACATGCCCACCAAACCCAAGCTCGGACAGAACTTCCTCGACGACACGGATGCCGTCGAGCGCATCGTCGCCGCGCTCGGCGATCTCTCCGGCTGCACCGTCGTCGAGATCGGCCCCGGCGGCGGCGCCATTACAGAAACCCTGGCCGCAAGAGCAAGCCGTGTGATTGCCGTCGAGCTGGACCACGACCTCGCCCTGCAACTGCGCGTGCATTTTCCGCCGGACAAAGTCACGGTCGTCGAGCGGGATGTGCTCAATTTCGATTTCGCTGAAGCAGCCGCCGGCGAACGGCTCCGCGTGGTGGGCAACCTGCCCTACTACATGACCTCGCAGATTTTGCTCAAGCTGGCAGCCAGCCACGCCGCGCTCGACGTCGCCGTCCTGATGGTGCAGCGCGAAGTGGCCGATCGCGTAACGGCCCAGCCGGGCTCGCGCGACTACGGCCTGCTCTCGATCACCGTCCAGATGTACGGAGCCGCCGAGCCGCTGTTCACGCTGCCGCCCGAAGCATTTGTGCCGCCGCCCGATGTGCACTCCACGGTCTTCCGCTGGCGATTTGCTCCGCGCTTTGCGGAACTCGGCGTTGAAGAAGCAGGCTTTCTGCCCTTTGTGCGCAAGGCTTTTGCGCAAAAGCGCAAGACGCTCGCCAACAACCTTCGCGCCGCCGGATTTGCGCCCGCGACCGCGGCTGCGGCCATGGCAAAGGCGTCCATCGATCCGCATGCCCGCGCCGAAGCTCTCTCCATCGAAACCTTCGCCGCCCTTTGGAAAAATCTGGATGCAGAGCCTCAGAAACCGTAGGCGTTTATCAGGTTGGACCGCGACAGACGCCGTGGCAAATTCTGCTCTTCACGCGCAAAGCGCAGAAGCATTAAAGTAGTTGGCGAGACACAAAGGAGAACGGCAATGAAACGATTAGTTTGCGCAGCGGCATTGTTGGCCCTGGCCGCGGCGGCAAGTTCTGTAGGCGCTGCCCCGCCCAATGCAAAGCAAATAACCGTGCAAGGTTGTGTTCAGGCTGGGGCCGAGGCCAGTTGCCTTTTGGTGAAGGACGCCACGAGCGGCAGACTCTATAGCCTGCTGATCAAAGGCGCCAGGCCGGCCGCCGGAACCGGAATCGATTTCACCGGCACGCCCTTCACCGGCACAAACTCCTGCATGCAGGGAACGCCCGTGCAGGTCTCCTCATGGACCCGCAACAATTCCTTGAGTTGCTCCAAGGGCGGGCAGAAGGGCAGGCAGAAGAGCGTGCAGTAGGGCCGCCAGTCTTCGCGGTTGCCGCCCGGCCCCACACACATCAACGCACGCGTAGCACCAACTTCAGCGTCCCGCCTCGCTGGCCACTCATCCGCTCGAAGGCACTTTGCCCGTCTTCAAGCGGCATCTCCGCGGTCCACGGCGTCAGGTCGATCGCGCCCGCGGCGAGAAGTTCGAGCGAACGCCTGAAGTCCACGGGCGTGTACCCGAACGGCATCAGCACGCGATGCTCCTTGCGGATGCTGGCCCCAAAGTCGAGTTCGCTGCGCTCTTTCGCCATGCCCAGCAGCACCACCGTTCCACCCGGCCGGCAAACATCGAAGGCCTGCTGACGCGCCTGTTCCTCGCCGCAGGCATCCAGCACCAAGTCAAGCCCGCGGCCGGCAAAGCTGCGCGCCTCGGCTTGCGCGTCCTTTGGATTCACCGCCAGCGTTGCGCCCATCTGTCGAGCCGATGCCAGCCGCACTTCGTTTACATCTTCCACGAGAACATCGCGCACGCCCAGGTGCAGCGCCATTTTCAGCGCCAGCGAACCCATGGTCCCTGCGCCCACAATGCCCATACGGAACGAGACTGGGAACGGCGGCGGCGGCGCGGCCAGGCGGAACAGATGAACGATGTTTGCCAGCGGCTCGGCAAAGATCGCCCGCGCATCGGTCAGATCGTCGGGAATCCCGTACACCTGCGACTCGGGGACAGCCACAAACTCGGCAAAGCAGCCGGCCGTCCGGTCCATGCCCAGCAAGCGCAGCCCGGAACAGAGATTTTCCGCGCCGCTGAGGCACTCCGCGCATTGCCCGCAACTCCAAAGCGGATCGGCCACCACGCGCCGCCCGGCCGGCGTGCGCCCCACAAGCTCGTGGCCAAAAACCAGCGGAGGCTTGCGCCGGCGGCTGCGCCCCAGAAACCCCGAGATGTCCGCGCCGCAGATGCCCGCGGCGTCAACGGCAATCTCAACCTCTCCCGCCGCCGGACGCGGCCTGGGCCAGTCCTCGATAGCCATCTTTTCCGGTGCCGTGTAGACCAGCGCGCGCATTCTGTCTCCTTGCCCCGGCAATCGGCCCGTGCGCCCACGTCGCCGGAGCGGTCCGTTCATTTGGGAAGATACCCGCTATGATACCGCCGACTGCCGCACCGGCCCTGTTCCAGACCATGCGGGTGAACGCGTAATCTATCTACAGGGTGAATAAGCTCGTGTAATACCCTGGCGATTCAAGAAGCCGCAAGGCCCGTTGGCGCATCAATCTCTAAGGAAGCAATGAACCCAGTCGATCACGCCCGCCACACTTCCTTCGAAGAGACACTGCTCAGCGCCCGCCGCACCATGCTGCTAAGCGAGATTCTCAAGCTCGCCATGGACAGCTTCCGCGCCGCCAAGACGCGCTTTGTGCTCACCGCGCTCGGCATGGTCATCGGGACGGCTTCGGTCATCCTTGTCGTCACCATCGGCATGACCGGCCGGCAATACATTCTGGAACTGATTCAGAAGTTCGGCACCAACTCCGTTGAAGTGGAATATGCCGGCGGCGGCGCCACCGCGGCCGAGCGCGTACGCTACACCGACTACCTGACCCGCGACGACGAGAAAGCCGTAGTCGCGCAGATGCCTGGCGTCATGTACTCCTCGCCCGTCATGGACATGCACGACCGCATCAGCTTTGGCGGCGGCGTCGTCAAGGATACGCTGGTGCTGGGCGTGAGCCCCCAATATCTCTTCATTCACAACCTCCTCGTCACCGCCGGCCGCTTCTTTGACGATACTGACGAAACCACGCACCAGAAGTGCGCGGTGGTCAGCGAATTGTTCGCCAGGGAACGCTACGGCAACTCCAACTCTGCCATCGGACAGACCTTCGAGATTACCGGCATCCCCTTCACCATCGTCGGCGTCTTCAAGATGAGCGTGAACGACTTCGGCCAGTCGGAGATCGCCGACCAGACCATTCTGATTCCCTATTCCGTGGTCCGCTACTTTACCGGAACCGAGCGCGTAAATCAGATTTACTTCTCGATGCGCAGCATGGACGAGGTGCCCGATGGCGCCAACGAGATCCTCCGCATCATCAAGTCGCGCCATCGCACCAACTCGGTTTACAAGGCGCAAACGCTCAAGGAGTTGCTCGATGTTGCCGCCAAAAGCGCCGACGCGCTCACCATGGTGCTCGTTCTGGTGGCTTGCGTAACCCTGGCGGTCGGCGGCGTGGGCATTATGAACATCATGCTCGCCAACGTCCGCTCTCGCATTCGCGAAATCGGCATCCGCAAGGCCTTGGGCGCCACCTACCGTGAAATCAAGCTCCAATTCCTGGCCGAAGCCATCATCATCTCGCTCACCGGCGGACTTGTCGGTACTTTTGTCGGGATGGCGCTGCCGTTGTCCATCCGCTTCTTCACCGATTACAAACTGCCCATCTCGCCCTGGTCGGTCATCATTGCGCTCACCGCGGCCGTTGGCGTGGGCGTTGTCTTCGGCACAGTGCCGGCCACCCGCGCCGCCCAAATGAACCCGGTCGATGCGCTGAAGTATGAGTAACCCCGACCGCAATCCGCCTGACGAAGAAGAAGCTCCCTCCCAGGGCCCCAACCTGGTCCTGATCTACAGCCTCGTCGCGCTTGCTCTGGTCGCCGCCATCGGATTCGCCATCCTGATCGTGCTGCCGTTCTATCAGCGCAGGTAGCAGAACTCCGTCACTGGATTGGTGCGGCTTTCAGATGATTTTTGCTGGTTTCAGCGCGCTTCGCCCATCTCAGCCCGCTCCGCAATCAGCACCGGAATCCCATCCACAACCGGATAACTCCGCCCGCAGCTGACGCAGATCAGGCGCGTCCCCAGACGCGTCCCCTCCAGCCGCAGGTCGCCCAGGCAGGCCGGGCAAGCCAACTCACCGGCGGTTCCCGGATCAAACAAAAATGACTTTGTGGTTGAGGCTGGCATCGAGGTTGGCCGCTACTGAACCGTTGCATCCGGCTTGACGTCGCTGCCAGCTTCAGGACTGGGCGCAGCGCCCCGCTTCGGATGCTGGGCAAACTCCCGCTCGATGCGCTCGACGGTCCCGCCCTTGGCAAACTCATAGGCCACGCGGATTCCGTTGAAGATGGCGCGATCGTTCGAGGAGCCGTGGCCGATGATGCATACGCCGCGCACGCCCAACAGCGGCGCCCCGCCGTACTCGCGGTAGTCCAGCCGGCGGCGGAACTCGTTGAAGGCGCGCCGCGAAAGCAGCGCTCCCACCTGCGCGGTCACCGTGCGCGTCAGCGACTCGCGCAGCACATCGCGCACAAACCGCCCCACGCCCTCGCTGGTCTTCAGCGCCACGTTGCCCACAAACCCGTCGCACACAATCACGTCCGCCTGGCCGCTGAAAATGTCGCGCCCTTCCACGTTGCCGATGAACTTGATCGGCAGCGCCTTCAGCAGCGGATAGGCCTCGCGGGTCAGGTCGTTGCCCTTGGACTCTTCTTCGCCAATCGAGAGCAGGCCCACGCGCGGCTCGTTGATCTTCAGCACGGTGCGCGCATACATCTCGCCCATCAGCGCAAATTGGGCCAGATTCTGCGGCTTGCAATCCACGTTCGCGCCCACATCCAGCAACACGCACGGATTGCCGGTCGAACTTGGCATCGGGTTGGCCAGCGCCGGCCGGTCCACGCCCGGCAGCGCGCCCAGCACCATCTTGGCCGTAGCCATGGCCGCGCCCGTATTGCCCGCGGTCACAAAGCCGGCCGCCTTGCCCTCGCGCACCAGTTTCAGCCCCACGCGCATGGAGCTGTCGCGCTTGGTCCGCACCGCGTGCGCAGCCTTCTCCTCCATGCCGATCCGTTCGGAGGCATTGTGGATGACGATGGGCAGATCTTCGTTGTCCAGTTGTTCGTCCAGAACGTCGCGCAGCTCCGCCTCCGGCCCAATCAGATGGACCCGCACAGGCAAAGCACGGCAGGCGAGGATCGCCCCGCGAATCTCCGGCTCGGGAGCTTTGTCGGAACCTACTGCGTCAAGAGCAATGTCGATGAGCATAGATGCTCAGACTACTTGGCTGTTTCCTTGATGTCCAGAACGGCGCGGCCCTTGTAGGCGCCGCACTTGGCGCAGGCACGGTGGGGCAGCTTCTTCTCATGGCAGTTGGGGCACTCGGAGAGTCCGACCGCGGTGAGAAAGTCGTGTGAGCGGCGAAGTGCAGTACGGCGCGTCGAGTGGCGCCTTTTCGGATTAGGCATGATGCAATTCCTTTCGTATTCCGCCCGCCTTTTGTACCTTCAGGCCGCAAGCAGCCCTAATGCAGCCTTTCGGCCTGGCGGAACACCCTCAATCTCTTGGGGTTATCTTCAAGACTCTATCCGGCTGCGGAGCCCAGACAGCGCCTGCCAGCGGGGGTCCTTCGGACCCTCTTCGCAGGTACACGCCGTACTGTTGCGATTCTCACCGCAGCGCGGGCAAAGTCCCTTGCAGTCTGGCTTACAGAGCGTCCTCACCGGCAGGGACAAAAGCACCTGCTCCCGCAGAACATCTTCAAGCAACAGACTGTCCTTTAGATAATACCCGATTTCCGTCTCCGGCGCAGTAATTGACCGCTCCGTGGCCTCGGCATCGGCCGCCGCCGGGCGGAAGATCAGGTCGAACTCCGCGTTGAGAGGGATTTCCACAGGCTCCACGCAGCGCGCGCACGGAACCTCGAATTTTCCGGCAAACTGCCCCTGCAGCCGGATGTCGGCCACAATATCCTTGGGGCCCCGGTGCTCGTGCAGCACCTCTGCATGCCCGGAGGTGGCTAAAACCCCAACCTGCGTGGCCTCTTCGCCCAAATCGACCGCTCCCGGCGCCAACCCCAGGTCAAAGTCGATCGGTTCCCGTTCCAGTTCGCTTACTTTGAACTCCATGCTATGAGCGTAAAGCATTTTTCCAGCAGGTGCAGCGGAAATCTGCGTACCTGCCGTCCTGGGTTCAGGCAACTTTCTCGCGCCGGAGGCGAGCGTATTTGTTTGTTGACGGCCAATTCGGGACGGCGAGTACAAAAGTACCGAAACTTTTTTTCGATCTCACGCAACTAATCCCCTGAATCCGGTTCTGTGCGGTTAACCAGCCGATACACGAGTGTACGGCCTCGCCTGAAATTGCCCGAAGAATGGCTCGCACCCGAGCCCGCCTTTTAGGAGGATTTGCATGAAGAAAACTGCTTTTGCTCTTCTGTCTCTTGTGTTCTCCGCGCCTCTGTTCGCCAGTGCGGGCGAGCATCTGATCCCTGCCGGTTCACTCATCCAGTGCACCGTCAATGAGCCGAGAATCTCCTCGAAAACCACCGCCGTCGGCGATCCGGTGCTCTGCCAGGTGAGCCATGCCGAACGCTACGGCCGCTCCGTGCTGCCACAGAACAGCTTCCTCGTTGGCCGCTTCGAGGAATACAAAGATCCAGGCCACTTTGTGGGCAAAGGCTGGATGGAACTGGCGTTCGACCGCATGGTGATCGAGCCCGACACCGTGATCCCAATCGACGCTCGCGTGGTCGATGTACCCGGCTACCGGGTCGACAACCAGGGACGCATCCTGGGCAAAGGCCATGAGACCCGCGACATCGTAACCTGGTGCATTCCGATTCTGTGGCCCATCGATCTGCTGATGCTGCCCATGCGCGGACCCCGGCCCACCCTGAAAGCGGAAACGAGGATGACGCTGAAGGTGATGGACGACCTCACCGTGCCTGCATCCAACCCCCTGTCGCGCGATCCAAATGGGCTTGTCCAGCGCTCGCCGATCTCGGAAAACGAGATGCCGCAGCCTCCGGTTCCAGATCTCTACCAGGATCAGAACCAGGGTCAGCCTTCGGCGCCGGAGCCCGTGGCTGAAAACTACCCGCAGCCGGTTGCCCCTCCCCCGCCCGCCTATTACGCTTATGCTCCGCCTCCGCAGCCGGTCTACTACGCCTACGCCGCTCCTCCGGTCGTCCGCTACTATTACGGCGCCACGCCCATGGTGCGTTATGGATACGGGGCGCCTATGGCCCGGCCTTACGGTTACGGCGGCTATCGTACAGCTCCAGGTCGTGGCTATGCCTATGGCGGTGCCCCGATGAGAGCCATGGGCGGTGGTCCCGGTCGCAGCATGGGATTCCGCGGCGCCGGTGCTGTCCGCTCCTTGGGCCGTTAACGAACTCCACAAACACGTCGGCCCGCCTCCACAGGCGGGCCGACGCTATCTGCCTGCGCTATGAAGCTATATTTGGAGGCTCAAGACTCTTTTCAACCGCCGCTTTAAGTGGCGGAAGATCGTCCTGAATCGTATTCCAGACTGTTTCGACATCGACACGGTCGTACTGATGACGAAGCCAATTGCCGATCCCGCGAATATCGCGCCACGGAACGCCGGGACACAGAACCTCCGCGTCATCTCTCAGCCGCGTAGCAGCCTCGCTGATGATGAGCATCTTGCGTTCGACGGCCGCCCGGGTTTTCGAGTCGTCCCGAAATCCGTCGAGGTCCATCCCCGACACAAACTCCTCGATGAGCTGAATGCTCTCGCGAATATCGCGAAGATGGGATTGGGCATCCTCAAAAGGCAAGAATGGCCTCGCGGACGGCCCGTGCGTGCACAGCCTCTTTCATCGAATCCGCAGGAGCGAGATCGACCCTGACACCAAGCAGGTCGGTGAGCTGGTTTTCCAGGCGGGCCATGCCAACCAATGAAAGCCGTTTTGTCCGGTCCAGATCCGCCATCAGGTCCACATCCGATTCTGCCGACGCCTCGCCGCGCGCCACCGAGCCAAACAGACGCAGATGCACGATACCCGCAGCTCTGAGCTCCGGCTCGTGTTGGCGCAACGTATGGATGACAGAACCCTTGTCCATACCGACACTCTGCCACACTTGGCAATCCAAATTCAATTCAATAAGACAAATTCACCATCCAGCCGGAGCCCGAAACCCGGCCTTCAGTAGAATTCCAAAGGAATTGCAGCACCCTTACTGGATCTTCGCCTTCAGCACAGGACCGTGTAGATACCGCCCTGCAAACTCCAGGAAGAACGGCCAGTTCGGCCCCGGCGTGTGTCCAAACTGATGCTGCCGGAAGGCGAGGTCGCCCGCGAGCAGTCCCGTCTGCATAGGCGGAAACTGCGTCGTCCCCAGATCCTTCTTCCCCAACAGCCGATACACCGGCCCCGCGCCCACGCCGCCCAGAAACTCGCCCACCGGGTCGGCCCACTCGTCTCCGGCAGTGTTCGAGCCCACGCCCAGAAATACCGGCCGCGGTGCGCACAGCGCAATCAGCTCATGCGCATCCACAGGCAGGTCGCCCGTCGTGAGCGGCCCGGCGTACTTGATGAAATTCCCCGCCATCCAATAGTAAAAATTCGGCGCCGCGGCCAGATTCTCAAGCTGCTCGCCCATCACGTGCCGGTAGAGCTTGTCGCCGCCTGTGCCTGCCGAGCTTATATATGCCACGGCAAACCGCGGATCGTATGCCATCGCCACCAGCGCCGTCTTGCCGAACCGCGAGTGGCCCATGACGCCCACTTGCTTCGCATCCACGGCCTTGTCCGTCTCAAAATAATCCATCGCGCGGCTCGCGCCCCAGGCCCATGCACGCAGCGTTCCCCACTGCTCGGGGCTGCGCGAGTGGCCCTTGTTCACCAACCCGATGATTCCCTTGTCGAGCCCGGCGCCATTGTCGTCCTGGTAGCTGGTCGGCAGCAGAATCGCGTAGCCCCAGCCCTTCCGGATCACCTGCTCCTGCCAGCTCGGACCCGTGTTGCCCGGCCCGCCCGGCATCATCTCGGGGAGACTTCTGGCAATGGCCGCCATGAACTCCGGGCTGAAGGCCAGTTCCATGATCACCGGAACCGGCCCGTCAGCATTGGCCGGCGTCGTCAGCACCAGGTCGATGTTCACCGCAATTGCCGGATCGGCTGAGTTGTCCACGTGCCCCGCCAGCCGCTTGGTGACCACCGCCTCGCCGCCGACCGTCTCCTCCGTGGTCTGCGTTACCTCCCACGTCACTTTAGGCACATTGGCGGGCACGCGGCCCAGAACCTCGCGATCGAAGTCCTCCACAATCTCCGGCCGCCGCTTCTCCCACCACACCTTCGCCGAAGTTACCGGCTTGCCGTTCTTCAGCTTCAGTGGGTCGGGAAGCGTATTGGGATACGGATTCGCCTTCGACTCGTCGTAGTTCACAAAGTTCGGCGACTTCGGATCGTGACTGGCGGCGGGCCTCAGTTGCTTGATCCCCAGCTGGTCCAGCATCTGCTGATGATCCGCGATCGCCTCTGCCTCGATCGCTTTCTGAGCCGCCTTCTGGATCGCCAACTGCTCTGGCGCGGGCCCCCCGGCCTGTGTCGCCCTTGTCGCCGGAGCCGCTGCCGGCGCAGCCTGTGCAATCAGCCGCAACCCGGCCGTTCCCGCCAGAACAAACACTCCCAGAGCAATCAACCTGAAAGGCACAACCAACCGCATCGTCCGCAATATCGCCATAGCCAACCTCAATTCCAGAGCGTCTTCCCACAGGGTAGACGAAACGGCCCAAGAATATCGACTTGGCCTGGCGCTTGCAACTGCCGCAGCCTACAGGAGATCCCCGGCAGCTCCGCGACCATAGCTGTCCGCCGTCCCCGGCTGCGGGCCTACCGGCGTTTTCCGTGTTCTCCGCCGCAACAGAAGTACTCAAGTCCGCCCCCAATACGCCGATACATCCAGAGAATCGCCTTGGAAGGGGTCACCGGCATGCAGTGGTTACGTAATCTTTCCATCTCCCACAAATTCATCTTCGCCTTTGGCATTGTTTGCACTCTTTGCATCCTGCTCGGCGGCTACACCTGCTTGACGTTCCGCGACATCGCGGTGAAAAACCTCGATGTCAGCGACAATTCGCTGCCGGCGCTGATCGCCCTGTCCGACGTTCGCGGAGAAGCCAACGTCGTGCGACGGCAGGACCTCGATCTGCTGTTATGCACAACACCTGCATGCATGGCCCAACACCAGTCTGCGCGGCAAAAGGCTCTCTCGGCTTATCAAACTGCTTTGAAAATCTATGAGCCAAACATCAGCTATCCGGGCGAGCGCGAACTTGACCAGAAGTTCTCTGGAGCTTTTGCCCAATACATGGAACTCAGCGACCGGGCGAGTGCCTTGATGACCGCAGGCAAGGTCGGCGACGCTTTGGATCTGCTCATGTCGGACGCAACCGTGGCGCAGTTCAACGCGGTCATCACAACCATGGGCGAGGACCTCAACCTGAACGCAAAGTACGGCACCACGGAGTCGACCGCCATCACCAGTTCCGCAAGTCGCTCCGCATGGATCAATGTTGCCGCCACGCTCCTCATCGTCCTTCTCTGCGCAGTCACCGGCGTGTTCCTCACCCGCGAAATCGCGCCGCGCATCGGCAGGCTCAAGAACGCCGTCGAAGCCATGGCCGCCAAAGATCTCACGGCCAGCATCCGCGTCTCCGGCTCCGACGAGATCGGCCAGTTGGGCGAGGCCTTCAACACGAGCGTCGTTTCCATGCGCGAGGTTCTCCAGTCGGTAGCCCAGGGCGCAAACACCCTCTCCTCCGCCACCACCGAAATCAGCGCCCGCTCCGTGCAGACCGCAGGCAACGCACGCACCGAGTCCAGCAAGGTGAACCAGATTGCCACCGCGGCCCAGGAGATGACTGCCACGATCGGCGAAATCAGCCACAACGCCGAGTCCGCCGCCGCCGCCAGCCGCATCTCCGCCGAGACCGCCGATCAGGGCGGAGCCGTCATGCAGGCAGCGGCCACCACTATGGAAAAGATCGCCGCCGCCACCAGTTCGGTCTCTGAAAAGATGTCGTCGCTCGCCCGCCGCTCCGAGGAGATCGGCAAGGTCGTCAACGTCATCCAGGAGATCAGCGAGCAGACCAACCTGCTGGCCCTCAACGCCGCTATCGAAGCCGCACGCGCCGGCGAACATGGCCGTGGATTTGCCGTCGTCGCAGGCGAAGTCCGCCGCCTCGCCGAACGCACCAAGGGCGCCACAGAAGAGATCGCCGGAACCATCCGCAGCATCCAGGATGAGACCCGCGAAACCCTTGAAGTCATGAACGAAAGCCGCTCCGCCGTAGAAAGCGGCATGGAAGAAACCGCTCGCGCCCGCCAAAGCCTCGAAGCCATCATCGAGTCCTCCAAGCAGGTCGAGCACCAGATCAACCTCATTGCCACAGCCGCAACCGAGCAGACCGCCGCCTCCGGAGAAATCTCCGAGTCCGCCGGACAGATTTCGCAGTTGACCACAGAGTCCGCGCAAGGCGCCGAGGAGGCCGTCGAAGCGCTCAAGAATCTTGCTTCCCTCGCCAGCGACCTCGACGGCATGATCCGCCAGTTCACCCTCGAAGAAGACCGTCAGTCCGGGGGAAAGTTCTCCGGCAAACCTCAACCAGTGCGCCAGTACGCTCCACGCACCGCACACTCCTAAACAACACATGCCGCCTTCAACAGCTTGCGTCAGGCGGATCCCCAGATCGGCGGCCCCGGCGGATGGTCACCTTCCAACGCCAGGACGCACGCCTGACGCAACCTCTCCCACCGCGCTGCCGGATTCCTCCACCGGCAGCGCCTTTTTTTTAGCAAGCCCTGCCTCTTTCATCACGCCTCCCGGTCCGGCGTTTATGGTAGCCTCCGAGTAACAGCCATCGCCGCATTGAGGCATCGCCCTTTGCGGCCTATACTGCCTCGAACCCTGGGAGATACACCTGCATGAGCGTCAACTATGACTTGATCGTCATTGGCTCCGGGCCCGCTGGCCAACGCGCCGCGGTCGCCGCGTCCAAGATGAACAAGCGCGTCGCCGTTGTCGAGGCCCGCACCGTCGTCGGCGGCGTCTGCGTCAATACCGGCACCATCCCCTCCAAGACCATGCGCGAGGCCGTGCTGCACCTCTCCGGTTACAACTACCGCTCCATCTACGGCATCAACTACCGGGTCAAGGAAAAGATCACCATGGCCGACCTGGCCTTCCGCGTCCAGGCCGTCATCAAGACCGAAGTCGACGTCACCGAAGCCCAGCTTTCCCGCAACGGTATCGACGTCATCCACGGCATCGCCAGCTTCATCGATTCGCACCACATCCATGTCGCTGGCCCGGAAACTGAAACCACCCTCGAAGCCGATCGCATCGTCATCGCC
>Ga0182027_10000274_pt1 | contig 89053 bp, 75 predicted proteins | sample 712E1DmetaG_FD_121300 | JGI IMG/M metagenome (GOLD analysis project Ga0182027, IMG submission 121300) | Permafrost microbial communities from Stordalen Mire, Sweden - 712E1D metaG (Illumina Assembly) | ecosystem: Environmental > Terrestrial > Soil > Wetlands > Permafrost | place: Sweden... | reverse complement strand
ACCGCGTTGTGGACCGCAACGATTCTGTCGCTCCTGATAGAATGAACTCTGATGTTCTGCAGCCGCGTATCCTGGCTGCACGCCGTGACCATGTCCGAGGCATGCGATAAATACCAATCCGCAAGCCGCAATAAGGTGAACGTGCATTTGGTCCGATACTCAACCAAGGTGGGCCGGGCAACGACCCTCCCGCCGATACGAAGTGACCTGATTGATCGAACGATATACGGCCGGGCGCATTGAAATGTGGTCACGCAAGCAGGGAATCGCCGTGAGAGGATATGTTTCCACAGGAGAACGGGAAACGCGATGCTGTGGTGGAAGTGTACTACGTCAAAGGACCATTTTTTCAGAAAGAACGGAAACTCTAGAAAGGCAATGAGCGGAAACCACAACAACGTTCTGCACACGCGATGGACACCGGGACCGTCTTCCGCCGGTTGTTTGCCTGCGGTAATGACAATGACCTGGTGCCCTCGTGCAAGAAGCTCCTTCCTAAGGTGGAAAGCCGCTTCACCCACACCGCCAAGTCTATGGGGTGGATAATAGTCGACTATAAAACATATTTTCATGGGACCGATCCCGGAGCAAGAACGGCTGTCTATGACAAACCGGCTGCTGAGCGCCGTTCGCTGCCGTTAAGAATATTTAGCCTGATCTCCTCCAGAAGGCGACGGTTGGCCGCCACGATCTCCCCGACGAGTCCCAGGACGATGCTCTGAAACCCCATGATGGCCAGAATTGACAGAAGGATAAGGGACTGGACATGTCCGCGGCCCTGGCCCAGAGCATCCAGGGCAAGGTATCGGATGCCGAGCCCTAGGGACACCGCCAGTAGAATCGTCCCGACGCCCGCAAAGAACCGGAGCGGATAGTACATGAGGTAGGCCCGGAACACCGCGCCCGCCGACCTTCCGATATATCCCGGAACGTTCTTGACAAGACGCGATTTCCTTCGCGGAGGGTTAATCGCTATCGGGACGTTTACGACACGAAGCCGTTTGATTCCCGCCAGCATGAGGGTTTCCAAGGTGTAGGAAAACCTGCCGTGAATAAACATCGCCTGAAGCGCTTCGCGGTTAAAGGCCCTGAATCCGCTTGCGGCGTCCTGCACCGGGACCGATGAGAACATCCTGACGAACGTTGAACCGAGTCTTTCCAGGGCCATCTTAACAGGAGGGAATGGAGCGGGGAACCCGGAAAGCCTGTTGCCGACCACCAGGTCCGCTTCGTTCCGCAGGATCGGACCTATCAGGTCCGGAATGTGCTCAGGACGGTATTGCAGGTCCGCGTCGGTATTCACAAGAATGTCGGCATCGTGTCGCATTGCGGCCTGGACTCCGGCGGAAAATGCCCCGGCCAGGCCCAGATGCCTGGGCAATCGTATGACCTCGTCGGCACCGGCCGCGGATGCAATCTCGGCGCTCCTGTCGCACGATCCATCGTCGATGACAATGACCTTGATCGTGTCGACACCCTGAATGCTGCGCGGCAGGGACCGTACCGCCTCTTCGATCGAGGCCTGCTCGTTTAAGCACGGTATTTGAATGATAAGGTTCATGTGTTTTCTTTAGTATACTACCTTATGACAAATCAATGCAATGTTTGCCTGAAACTATTACAAAATGTTTTCGATTTCTGCCGGGATCGATTCCAGACTGGCGTTCCAGCGACTCCACGATCAGCTCATCAAGAAGTTCCTTGTCCTGCTGGCAATTCATACGGATGCACCTCCCGTATGTCTATTACCTTTGTCAACTTCAAGACACGAAAGAACCGGTGAAGGTCGGGTCCGGCCTCGATGGAGAACGGGCATCCTTTGGCCCGGAATTCCTTGAACAGCCCGATGCACAGGGTCATTCCCCGGGAATCGATCTGTCGCACGGCCGCCAGGTCGAGCACTACGGGACCCTTGCCGACGCGGGTAAGTTCTTTTTCGAACCGTGATTCCAGTTCATTCACGTGTGCGCCGATCATATCCCGGTCTACCGCTATCCGGTACGCGCCGCCGGCCGTCGAATCGTCGACTTTCAGTACTTTCTTGTCTGCCAAGAAACGATCCTTACGGGACGAGGGGAGCGGGTTCGTCACAATCCGAGTTTTTCCTTCACCGTTTCCGGTGTAAACGGCTTGACAATATAGTTGTTTGCGCCTTCCTTGAGTGCCTCAACAACCCTGGTTCTTTCCGATTCAGAGGTGCACATGAATATCCTGACTGCCTTGTATGCCGCCTCCTTGCGTACGGTCTTCAGGAACGTGATGCCGTCCATGACCGGCATGTTCCAATCGAGCATGATGATGTCAACCGGCATATTCTTTTGAAGAACACCCAGAGCCTCCTCGCCGTTGGCTGCCTCCACGGTCACGTTGATGCCGAGCCCTTCGAGTTGAGTCTTCAGAATTCGGCGCATTGTGCAGGAATCGTCAACGATTAGTACCTTCATAGAACGCCCTCCAATTGCAAAACCTTTTCTGAATCATGATCGGTTGAACCAAATTTCCACCCGATGAATTCCGGTCAGGATTTGGTTCTAAGAGATATTTCCATTGCAAAGTTCCCGATTGCGCTTGTGAACGGTACGACGATCGTCGCGGTACCGCTGAGAGCCGCCACAGAATGATCCTTCCCGACGATTACGTTCGGCAGAGAAATGGCAAGATTGTACTGCGTGAGATTCTGTTTCGCATATCCTGCGATAATATTGACAAGTTCTCCAATGGCGTCCGTGATTTCGGGACCGATGATTTTGATCTCCGATCCGACCATGGCGGAAACTGTCTTGAGCGCGACGATCTTTGGAAAACTGAGCGAAATTGACCCCTGAGCGTTCCCGGACAGCCCGATGATTCCCGAAATATCGTACATTTGGTCACCGTCGTGTTTCAATTCGGCCTTTTGCGGGACTACATCAATTTTCATCATGGTCTTGAAGGTTTCGATCGTTGACTCGATGAAGGGATTTACATAGGCGACATTCATGATTTATCCATTCCTTGGAGCATAGGATTCCATCCGTACCATGGCACCGTGATCGAATCAGCGGGCTTTTTCTGCATTATATCATGAGCAGTAATGGAAGGGAAGACATTAATTGAAGCGGTACTATCCGGCTTTACAGCCACGGTCCTTCACGACGGTGTTCACGGACTCGGCGACAAGAAGCGCCTCCTCCATCCGCATTTCAGGGAACATGGGGAGGCTGATGATTCGCTGCGCTGCACGTTCCGTGGCCTTGAGGGGGCCGGCACACCTAAGCCTTCTGTAGGCGGGTTGCAGGTGAACGGGGACAGGATAATGAATTGCCGTTGCTATACCTTTTTTCATGAGCCGGTCGCGGACGGAGTCCCTGTTATCAACCTGAATAACATACTGATGATAGACGTGCGATTCCTCAGCAGGAGCATTCGCGGGCGCGCATCCGAGAGGGGCCAGCACGCCATCATACGTCTGTGCGATCGTCCGGCGGCACTTGTTATCTGCGTCCAGGCTCCTGAGTTTGACGCGTACTATCGAAGCTTGTATTTCGTCAAGACGGGAGTTTCTGCCGGGAATTTCGCTTATGTACCGTGTTTGCCACCCGTATTGTCGCAGCAACCGGGCGCGCTCCGCATAGTGTGCGTTGTCGGTCACGATCATGCCCGCATCCCCGAGAGCGCCGAGGTTCTTGGTCGGATAAAAACTGAACGCACCGATATCTCCGAAGCTTCCCGTCCGTTTCCCGCGCATCGCCGCGCCGTGGGCCTGAGCGCAATCTTCGATCACCACGAGTCCGTATTCCCGCGCGATTGAAACTATTTCGTTCACGGGCGCGACCCGCCCGTACAGATGTACCGGAAGGACCGCCCTCGTCGCGGACGTAATCGCGGACTTGAATTCACTGGCATCCATCGTGAACGTTGCGGGGTCTATGTCCACGAGCACGGCAGTCGCTCCGGCCAGCTCGATTGCAGCTACCGTGGCTGTTGCGGTATGCGATACGGTGATAACCTCGTCACCTTTTCCGATTCCTGTCGACAATAGTGCGATCGTGATCGCATCGGTGCCGTTGCCAACCCCGACGGCATGGCCGACGCCGACATAGGCGGCAAATTCCTTTTCAAATGCCTCGACATTTTCGCCGAGAATGTAGTTCCCTTTGTCTAGGACGAGGCGCAGCGCACTGTCAATATCGGTCTTGTGCGCCTGGTAATTCAAGAACGGGTTGCATTGTGGTATGGCAAGCATCATGTGTCCGTCGTTGCCCAAATGGAAATGTCAGAGGTACCTTGCGCCGTTGGCTTTGTAGAAATCAACGGTCTTTCTCAGCGCTTCCCGCAGCGGCGTTTTCGGCGACCATCCGATGGCTGTATGGATCTTGCCGTAATCCGCATAATAATCTCCGATGTCGATCTTCCGCCGGTCGGCAGGGTATTCTTTTGTCACAAAGGTCCCTGACCCGTGGACGTCGATAAGCAATCGCGCCGTTTCCTGCAGGCTGACGGGCTGGTCGCCGCCAAGGTTGTACACCATGCCCTCAGCGTCTTTGTCTGCTGCAGCAAGGAGAAATGCCTCGACAGCGTCGTCGACATAGGTGAAATCGCGGACCTGAGAGCCTCCCCACACTTCAAAGGGAAGACCCGAGACCAGCATTTTTATCCACACGCCGACAAAGGTCTGGCGTGCGTCCCTGATCCGCATGCGAGGACCGATCGTATTTGTCAGTCGTAGAACTGTCGTCCGGATGCCATGCACGTCGTGATACAGCAAATGGTACCACTCGCCTGTCAATTTGTTTACGCCGTTGATGTCAACGGGCCGCAGCGGGTGCCGTTCGTCCACCGGAAGGTATTGCGGCCGGCCGTACACCTGCCGGGTGCTTGCGAACACGGTCCTGACGCCGGGATTCGAATTCCTGCATGCTTCGAGGATGTAGAGTTGCGCCTTTGCATTGATCTCAAGGTCGGAAAAGGGATCGGCCATGGAGTCCATATGGCTCGTCTGCCCCGCCAGATTAAAAAGGTACTCATGACCCCGCACGAGGTATTTCATGCTGTGCTCGTCGCGAACATCGGAAATGTTGATGCGGAGGCGATCCTGGATCCCGTCGACGTTAAAAAGGTTCCCGCCGTACTCGGGAATGAGGCTGTCAAGCACCGTGACGCGGGCGCCGAGATCCACGAGCCTTCGCGCGAGGGTGGATCCGATGAATCCCAGACCGCCGGTGATCAACACTTTCTTATTGAGAAATGCGGACTCGACATTTACCATGGATAAATCTCGTGCTGGACGCACGTCCTTTCATTATAATATCATTATATCAAGCAGTTTATCAAAGTATATTTTACGGGTGCGGTACTTTCCATTTTCCGTTCACGAATGGTTCGAGGAGGGCGTATGAAACGCGCGATCAGGGTACGCAGGCGCCTCGTCCTGGTTTTCTTTGCCGCCCTTGCCGCTTCAAGCCCGGTTCTTTCCTGCCAGATTCCTTCTCAGCCGTACCCCGGCATTTCTCTTCGTCAACATGCACTCGCCCAGGATGCGATGCACGAGTTCTTCTCACATCACGGTGAACGTGCCGAGACTTTATGTTGCGACATGTTGAAGCTGGAGAAGGAAGAAGGCCTGCTCCCGATGAGCTATATGCTTCGGTTTGCCATGCGGTCCTGGCGGATACTGAACGACGAATTCGCAGATCGTGGAGAACGCCTGAGGGCCTTCGGGGAATTGGAGCCGCTGCGTTCCGGATGCATTCATATCCTCCATGCAGGGCATTATCCCGACTCCACGCTTGCGACGCGTTTGTTTCTCGAAGGCGGTATCGACGGTTTTAACGCCACGCTGAAAATCAGGTCGCACCCGTTTGTCGCCATGGTCAACGGTCTTCGGGCGGTGAGAATGTTTGAAAAGGCCCAGAAGCTCGCGCCGCAAATGGACGACCTCTATCTAGGCCTTGGACTATCGCAATGCGCACTTGCAAACGAGCCCGGCATCATACGCGCCGCAATGCGGATATTCAACGGGCTGCATGTCAACCTCGATTCCGGGCTCACGTATTTGCGCATTTGTTCGGAGCGTGCCCTCTACACCAATGACGGGGCGCGCGAATACCTTATTCAGTTCCTGTCCCCGTTTAAGCCCGATGAATCCGCAGAAAAGCAAAGGGTGTTCAGGGTGCTTCGGGCTCTCTACCCCGCTGACCCGTACTACGTATTTCAGGAAATCGACGAGGGACTGGCGTTTCACCGCAAGGAGGTTTTTTCAAGTCAAGCGGCCGGATTGATCAGGCCCCTGATCGGCCATTTTGACACATGCACCTTTTCTTTGGAAAGATATGCCAATCTCGTGCGGTGGCAATGTTGCACGATCGATACGACGATGACGCAGGGTCTCCGCCCCGCGCCGTTTGGACAAAACCGGAGTTTTTCCTTTTATCCGTATTTTCTGGATGCGGCCCGTCTGAAGTTTCTTCTTGACGAGCAAAAGAATGCCGGCCCGGCCGCGGACAGGGGCTTGGGAGAGGTCGGCCGAAGGTACCGGGATGCGAGGAACCGGACCTACGCGGTCCTGCGAAGCTCCGACATCAATCCCATGCTGAGGGAATACTTTCTGTGGCATCTCCAGGACGGTATGCCATGATCCCCGTTATGGATCACGCCTTACCGAACCGTTTCATGTAGGGCGCTATGTCAGAGGCTTCCTGAGGCCCGACCATGACCTCCCAGCCGGGCATCGCCTCTTCGAGTTCGCCCGAGATGGATGCGACGTAACCGGGAATAACGATTTTCCGGGTGGAATAGTGCGCGTCGACTTCCTTACTTTTCAGAAACGCACCGATCTTCTCACCGTTGAATTTGCGGGCAGCCCAGGCGGTCAGCACGGACATGCCTTCGCAGTCAACGATCACAAGGTTTACCGGCACGCCGGCATTTTCGAGCTCGCCGCTGACGATGAAATAGGTCAGCGAAAAATTGGTCGTCACGACAAACGGAGAATCGGGCGCCGCTTCTCCGATCCGGTAAATTCCGGGGTCAACCTGGATCGGCTTCTGCGGGTCGGTGTAGATATTCTGACGGAGCATGAGCAGCGGCAGCAATGCTGCCTTGTCAAGTGCATCGATGACAAGCACGGAAGCATATTTACAGATCATCGAGGATGCGTCCGCGACCGTTTCTTCCGGGGACGGCCGGTTTGTCACGAAATTGATAAGAGGATATCCCATGGGTTTGACCGACGAGGCGAGCGCCGCCTTGCGCATGACCGTGTTTTGCTGGATGAGCGCTGCCGCGTTGTTCGCCGGAACGTCGAGTACGAGGTCGCGCAGTCCCAGACCTGCCAGGTCCTGCGTCAAGTGGAACACCTCGTCGATCGTGGCGCCGATAACGCATGCCGGCAGCTTTGCTTCGAGGCAAAAAGCCGACAACTCCGCAGAGTTATCTTTTGTCAGTCCGTGAAGCAACGGTATGCGGTCCTTGATCGCGCCGCCTGCGGCAATGAGGGCCTGTGCGGAATCGCTCTTCAGGATGATGCCGCCCTTGAAATTTTTGGCAACGGCCGTGGCCGCGGAAACAAACCGCCGCGTGTCGTTGCTTGAGTTCTCCACGGCCAGCATTTCGACACGCAAGGTCTCTCCGACCCTGATGATGCCGTAGGCGTCCATCTCCGAGGCAAGCGCCTCGACGGCGGACAGCTCCAGGGTATCCTGCACCGCGATCGCAAGCGCCGTCTGATGCACAAAGGTCTTGTCGTGCCGGAACATCACGGTCTCGTTGCCGATCACAACCGCGCCCTCGCCCGAACCGACCTTGACAAGCCGCATGGGCGGTTCGCTCGCAGCGCCGATGACCCTCTTTGCCTCCTCGGACGCAAACGGGCATTGCGAAAGCTCGGCGTTTTTCTGAGCGAGCTTCATGGCAAACGCCATGCAGGTTGCGACGCCGCAATCGGCGCAGTTTGTCTTGGGCAGTAGTTTGAAGATGTCCATGCCGGTCAGCTTTTTTGCCATTTGAATTTCCTTTTTCGCCTCACCCCGTCAGGATGAGGCGTTATCGCTGTTTCATTGTCTCAATCGTCTTCAAAATCGTCTTTACCGCTTCCGGATAATACATAATGAAAAGGTCGGTCCCCGCATTCATGAGCGACATGGCTGCGCTGATTTCCAACAGCGCGCCGCGTTTGGCGACATCTCCCCAAGCCTCAAACCCCTTGCCCGAAGCATTCGCCTCTTTGCTCTTTGCGGTTTCGTACCCGATCATCGAGACAAATGGCATTGACAGCATGGCATCGCCTCCGAGCCCGGCGATGCGGATACGTTCCATGACCGAGTAGGTGTATTCGAGCCCGTAGCCCAGCGCCCCGGTCATGGGATCAAGGACGATTTTCTCGGGCTTTACCCCCATGGTCGTGAGAAGGATATTAAGCTGTTTTGCCATGTTGACGTCGATGGGCGTCTGCGCCACAAGGCAATGGCCGTAACCCATGGCAGCCCCGGCCATGGTCTTGTAATTGTCCGTTTCCACCCAATTGAGGAGCAGGTTCTCGCCTGCAAAATCCCCGGCTATTTTCTTCATCACTTCGTTGCGTTTATCAACATGACTACACCCGGTGACGATCAGGGGCACGGTGACGGAGTTCAGTACCGCTCCCACGATGTCCGCGGCCTCTTGCGCGGAGCGGTTGAGTTTGTCCGGGTGGCATCCGTCAAGTCGAACGCTGATTGCCTTTGCCCCGAGTTTTTCAACGCAATGCCGCGCCATGGCAGGGGGATCCGAAAGCATGGCGCCGTAATACTCGCGAAGCGTTTGTGGAAATTTTTCAGGGACAGTATCGAACACCTCCATTGCAATCGCCGGGGCATGCCCTGCGTCTCCTTCCATGAACCGGAATGGCAATACTTTTTCCCCGCCGATGATGAGTAAGCTTTTCCTGGTCCCGCTTCCGCCGATGGTGACCCCGATGATTTCCCCCGAAATGCTTTCCTTTGCATGTGCGAATTTCGACGGCATGATGACCGAGGGCTCCGAAGACACCCCGGTACGGGATTGTCCGCCCGTTCCGCTCAGGCTGTGGAGCAGCGATGCCGATTCCTGTATTACCTTTACCGCATGCGCAGCCTGCTGGCCCACGCCCCCAATGGCCGCATTTCGGGCTACGTCTGCCATGACTGCCCGGATATAGACCAGCGATTCCGTCAGAGACGACTGCGGACCCGGAACCGGCGGAACTTCCAGGGGTTCTTCCACGGCGACAGCGCGTGCAACCTTCGCGTTCGAGACTTTTTCCAGTTGAGCAACCGCCGGGGCTGTTTCACGCTTTTTGGATTCGGCAGAAGGAACTTTCCCGGCCGAATGCGACTCATCAATAATCATGGCTTCGGGGCTTGGCATCGTGATATCCCACATATCAAGAGCCGGATGTTTCTTGTCCCTGAGAAAGGCGAGGATCTTGGACGTCTCGACGCCCGCGGACACCTCATCCGCCACCTTGTCAAGCAGATCGGGCCATTTCGTTCGCCCTGCCGCAAGCTCCAGGTCTTCTTTCATTTGAACCTTCAGCTGGGACGGCATCCACACGATGCGCCCGAACCCGCCTTCTGCGGACAGGAACTTCTTGGACGCCAGAAAGCTTTTGCCGCAGCCGATGAAGCCCGGCGTCTGCTGGCCGCCGCCGACGTTTCCCGCAAGCGTCGAAAACTTCATGCCGAGCGGTGTGTCCCCGCTGTATTCCCGGTTGACGACGATGACGCCGTTGAGCTCAGGCACCACGGCGCAGATCGCCTCGAAGCACCCGCACGACGTCATGGGGTTCTTCATGATTGAATACATGGTGATCTCTTCGATCGTCTTGTTCGAGTGTTGGAATACGTAGTCGTTAATGTTCTTCCACACGCCGCGCACCGGGTCGATCAGTTCTCCTTTGGTAAGAGGCTGGTTCGGACCGGTCGGGTCGATTTCGTAGGCAGCCTTGCCGTCGAGCCAGTTGTACGCGCCGCACAAACCCAGCCGTTCGGGCGTGATCACGCACACGTGGTTGGGCGCGAACGATTGGCACAGCAGGCAGCTGTAAAAAATTTCCGCATTCTCGTCCGTCATTGACTCGACACGCAGGTTGCGTTCGCGGTACACGCGCCGCGCTTCTTTGATCAATTCCTCGACCTTGGCGCCGTCCGTAAAAAACGTAACCTGGACCTTGTCGATAATGGACGGATAGTCGCTGAGGTACTTGGCCCTGATGATTTCGCCCAGGTGCCTTATGCGGAAACCCTTTGCAAACGCGTCTTTGCTGATGCGCATCCAGATGATATCGCGCTGGCCCATGTGCCACACGCCTTCGGCGCCGTTGACAAGATGGTGTATCTGGCGTTCCATGATGGGCTCAAAGTCCGGCTGCATCTTGCGTCCCGCGACTTCGATCCAAACGGCAAGCGGCAGCTGGCTGCCGGCCGGCACCGCATCGGCCTCCGGACCAATGACGACGATCTTACCGTCCTCGACATCGGCGGGTTCCTTCATGGTGCAATACTCAAACGCCGTGGTGCGCGTACCGCCGAATTCCACGTGCACCTGTTCTTTACGGATACGCTCCCCCTCGAATGCCGAGCCGTAGTTCACCGGGATCGGAATGCTGGTGATCTTGACCTTGCACCCGCGGACCTCAAGGGCCTTGGCCACGATGTCGGCGTATGAAACGTTGCTCACGACATGCTCATAGGTGCAGATGCCGCTCGGCAGGATCTGGGGAATGTTGGTATCCGCAATGGTCGGAAAACCATAGTTGATACATCCGGCCGCCGCGGCGTATTTCTCTTCGTCAACCTCGCCGAGCGCGAGCACGAACGCGAACACCCTGGACTTGTTGTAGCCGAGATTCTTCCTGAAATCGCCCTTTTTCACGCCGCCGAACGACAGCGCGGCGCGGCTGGCGAACCCGAGTGCGTGGACCGCTGCGCTGATGTCCTTGCCGAACGGGACCAGCCTCGTGGGCCAGCCGAGTTCAACGCCCTTTGACGCGAGTTGTTCGGCAAATGACACGCCGCCTACGTTACCTGCCATGAACACGTACAGGTTCTTGCTTTGAAGTTCGCGCGCGAGTTTTACCGCAGCGTCCGCATCCGGTGCCGCGCCAACGATTGCCGCAAATCCCGGTGCAGACCCGTCGACGAATTCAACACCGCGCTCGCGCATGATGACATCGTCGGCAGCACCGAGCCAGATACCTTCAACCGGATTCGGCCCGACCACTGTTTTGCACGCCTCGATGATTTCGAATGCAACGAGGGTTGCCATGCCGCAGTCAAGCGTATTGCCAAGGTACGGGAGCCAGTGTTTCTCCCGGGGAACCGGCGGGAGAAATTTCTCGCATTCCGCAAGTGCATTTTCCAGGTGGCCAAGTTTCTTGATTTCCATTCCGAACATCGAATAGGCAACAGGCAGGAAGTACGCGGTGTTCGGGAATGAAACCGAAAAGTCCGGACCCTTCGCAGCCAACGCAACTCTGACCTTTTCTTTGGCCTGATCAATAATTGCGTGAGCACCGCGAATGGCGGAGGTTGCGATCAGCTTAGACATCGAGCGCCCTTCTTTCTTTCATATCCAAAAGCTGGCGCTGCCGTTTTGTGTTGATGCCGAGCGCCTCGCGTTTCTTGTCTATATGGTCAAGGATCAATTTTGCCTGCGCAGCGGTTCCCCGACCCCAGGCGAATTTGCCGCCGAATTTCGCTTCCATCTCTACGGTCAAGAGGCTATTGAGTTTTTCGGCCCCGGTCACATGCAGCGGACTGCCGAGCATCACAAGCATGCCTGAAGCGACAAAATAATGACCGATGGCCACAGCCTTTTCGCTCATCCATTCGGGCGCCGCTCCGGCAGCAGGCAGGTCTGAAATGTCGTCTCCCAGCCCGCCTTCGGCAAGAACGTCGCAGGCAGCGGACAAAATCCTGCTGTTGTCCACGCAGGAGCCCAAGTGCAGAACGGGCGGCATTCCCACGGCCTCGCAAACCTCGGCCAGTCCCGGCCCTGCCATGGTGCGGGCTGTTTCCGGAGTCAGAAGACCGGCCTTTGCGCACGCGATCGCGGCGCACCCGGTGAGCAGCACCAGCACATCGTTCTTGATGAGTTCCTTCACAAGTGGAACAATAGTTCCGTCAAGGTCTTTCTTCGGATTGTTGCACCCTACCACGCCGGCAACGCCTCTGATGCGGCCGTCGATGATAGCGTCGTTGAGTGGTCGAAGGCCGGCGCGGAAATGTCCACCGAGCATCTCATGGATCGCACGCACCGAAAATCCCGCGATAAAATCGACCCGGTCGTCAGGGATCGTGACCGCATCCTTGTTCCGGTTCTGGAAATTGTCAATAGCTGCGCGCACCAGTGTTTTCGCCTGCTCACGGGCGTGTTCTTCACTGAAATCAAACGTCTCAAAGCCGTGCGTGTGCGCCAGCGCGGACGTTGCCATGACCTTGGTATGGAAGCAGCTGGCGACAAACGACAGGGACGGCATCACGCATTGGACGTCGACGAGCAGCATTTCAACGGCCCCGGTCATGACGGCGAGTTCCTGCTGGAGGAAATTTCCCGCCACGGGCACGCCGTGGCGCATCAGGACCTCGTTGCCGGTGCAGCACATGCCGGCGAGCTGGATCCCGGCCGCGCCCTTGCTTTTTGCGTATTCGATCATCTCGGTCGATTCGCACGCCACCGCGATGCAGTCGGACAGGGTCGGTTCATGGCCGTGCACGATGATGTTCACCTTGTCATGCGAGAGAACACCGAGGTTCACCGAGCTGGCGAGGGGAGCAGGGGTGCCGAACAGGATGTCGGACACTGCAGTCGCCATCATGGACCCGCCCCATCCGTCCGCGATGGAGGTGGCAAGCGACCCGGATTCGACGTGATCGAACGAATGATCGACGCCCATGTTGGTCCGGTGCATGAGCTCCACGACCGAGTGGTCGATGCCGTGAGGCTCGACCTTGTTCTTTTTCCAAATTGCCTGACGCTTGAGCGGCGCCTGGCCAAGCGTTTTCATGGCGCCGTGGCTGTAGCTGAACTCCTTTTCCATGACGTCCGCCAAATCTTTTGCAATGTCAAGCACTTTCCGGCCGTTGGTTTCTATACCGTACTGGTGCGCCGTATCAAAAAGCTTGCGTTCATCCGTGATTTTGTACGAATCGGTTGTTCCTTCGGCCACCATTCTCAAGGTGTGCACCAGATGCCTGCCATGGTCCGAATGCGCTGACGTGCCCGCAGCCACGGCCCTGCTCAAGTTGCGTGCCGCAATGGTATTGGCATCAGCGCCGCAGGTGCCTTTGGGAGATTTCGCCGATATCCTGCATGGTCCCATGTTGCAGATTTTGCAGCAGACCCCTTCGATGCCGAACCTGCAGACGACATTGGCTGACGAGCGGTCCCACACGGTTTCCAGCCCGCGGGTCTTTGCCGAATCCCTCATCTGCACCGTTGCGCTGTCGCAGTCCCGATCGAAACAGGTCCCGCAATTCTTGTTTTCTGGCATTGGTTCTCCGGTACGAATTAAGATTTTATCCTCGCCCCTTTTTCCCTCACCCTTTTACCCCTTCCCCCCTGCCCCTCTCCCGTGGGCGGGAGAGGGGCAGGGGTGAGGGCGCAAAACGGCAACAGGTTAAATTATTCCATCAAATTTTTCATTATCTCAGAAACGCCTTTGGATATCCCACTTGTCAATTCAATATCCTTCATGGATCCCCCGTTTTCGTCCATGACCGCCACCGCGTTGTCGAAGGGCAGGCAAAACACCCGTTCGAACCCGCTTTCGCGGACCGCCGCGTCCTGCACATTTGTCAACTTAGCCCCGGCATCGGTGCGCCGGTTCACGATCAGGGCCTTATGGCGCACGCGCGTCTTCATCTCCTCCACCACGTCCGAAACGCGGCGTGCGGTGTGCAGCCCGCGAACCGAGGGATCGGACACGGTAAAGAGCCAATCGATCTCGAGCAGCGTCCTGCGCGAGAGATGCTCCAGCCCCGCCTCGCAGTCGACCACGATCGACGTGTAGGAACGCGAGAGCCGGGACAGGACGTCGCGCAGCACGTTGTTGGCAAAACAATAACAGCCCGGACCTTCGGGCCTGCCCATGACGATCAGGTCGAATCCCTGACTTTCGACGAGCGCCTGGTTGATCTGGGTTTCCAGAAACTGTGACTTGGACATGCCGGCGTCCATGGACCCGGCCTGGGTCCGCGCCCGCGTTTCCTCACGGATGCCGCCGACTGTTGCGGAATAGGAAACGCCGAGCACTTCGTTGAAATTCGAGTTTGAGTCCGCGTCCACCGCCAGCACCGGGGTCTTTTGCGCGGCGACCAGCCAGCGCAGCATGAGCGATGCGATCGTTGTTTTTCCCGTGCCGCCTTTTCCGGTAAGCGCGATGGTGGTCATGTTGTTTTCTTCATCATGGTAATTTCCACTGCCCTCACCCCTGGCCCCTCTCCCGATAACGGGAGAGGGGCCAGGGGTGAGGGCAACAAACCCTTCAACTATCCTCTTTCTTTCAATGTCATTGAGAGCTTGCTCAACGTATCAAACACCCGTTCGGCAAGCGGCTCAGAAAGCGATCCGGTTCCGCACGACGGCGTGAGCATGGATTGCCGGTGAATGAGTTGTTTGTCAATGCCCTTTGCAGAAAGACGGTCCACGCATTCGTCGTAGCGGGCGACCAGCGACTCCGGAGTTTCACCCAGAATCTTGTCTGACGTGGGAACGATGCCCCAGGCAATGATCTTGTCGTCTTCGAGAAACGTCTCGATTTCCTGCGCATACAGTGCGATTGACTCGCCGAAACCGTACGCGTCGAAATTGATGATGTCCACATCTGCTTCAATAAGGAGAGGCCATTCGGTATTGCCGCAGCAATGCACGCCGCAGAGCGCGCCCGCCCCGTGTATGGCTTCAGCAACTTCAGCCACCGCGGCGATGACATCGTCGCGCTGAACCGACACGTAGGTGGATGAGCCGAACGCGGACAGGATGGGTTCGTCGACAAAGCATATGATGTCGTCGGCAAATTCTTTGAACTTGTCAATCTGCCACCGGCACTTGGCAGCCAGACCCTTGACAATGCAATCACGGAACGCCTCGTTGTAGTATATCGCGCGTTTATTTTCGTCAACGATGGACAGACCGATGGAAAGCGGCCCGGTTGTCTGCACCTTGAGCCAGGGTTTATGCAGTCCCCGGCGGGCAAGTTCTTTTGCCAGGGCGTACAATCCCTTGGAATACACGTTGGAAATGGCGAACGCGGACCAATTGTCGCTGTCCTGCGCTGCCATGTACTTCTCGTAGAACGATGCCATTTCGGTGGCGTTTCTGTCTTCGTCCGCCGTGTTGAAAAACATGCGGCCTTTTGCCTCGTCGATCGTGACGCAGGGCAGGCCCTCGCTGTACTGGATCTCCATCTGTTCCCGAAGCCCGAGCTTGGGAAGCTGGGGCCAGATGGGACAGTCCGGTATTTTGTCAAGAACGATCTCGACCGCCTTTTCCGCATTTGGGTGCGGAAGGCTGCCGATTGCGGTCGCCAAAAATTTCGTGTCGCCTGCCATGTTTTCTCCTCTGTTTGCTGATTCTTGACCTCTCCTATTCTCCTCCTTCCCCTCTTTCCCTCTCCCTTGGGGAGAGGGAAAGAGGGGTGGCAGAAATGCCGGGGTGATTAGGAGAGGTCGAATGTCCAAACAAGATTTCAAAGTTTCTTAAGCAGCACTTCTGTAATCGTTTCAAAGTGCGCAATCAAATCTTCCTTCCCCTCCATGTCAAAAACCGAGACCCCGGCGCAGTCCGCGTCGACAAATCGCGCGTCAAACGGAATGGTTCCAAGCATTTTTGCGCCGGCCAGAACCGACGCCGTTTCCTCGTCAGCCTTGTTTCTCGCTTTGTTGCAGACAAAGAAAAGCTTGTCAAAAAGGCCGATGTCGCGGGACAAGGCCATGATCCTGCGCGCCGTTTCAAGACTCCGTGTCCCGGGCTCCACAACCACAACCATCGCATCCACGCCTTCGGCTGTGGCGCGGCCAAGATGTTCGATTCCCGGTTCCATGTCGATCACCACTGTTTCTCCTTCGTGAAGAACAAGGTGCCGAATGAGCTTTTTCAAAAAGGTGTTCTCGGGGCAGGCGCATCCGGAGCCGCCCGTTTTTACGGCGCCAAGCACCAGCACCGACACGCCCTTGAACGCGACGCCGTATTTCGATGCGACGTCGGCCACGTCGGGAGACATGTTGAACATCTGTCCGGACCTGCCGAATTTGGCTCCCGTGCGCTGCTCGATGAGATCGCGCTGGCCTACAATGGGGCGTATGAGCGCTCTGACGTCAGACGGCATGCCGAAAGCGGATGCAAGATTCGCGTCAGGGTCTGCATCGATTGCAAGGACCGTATTTCCTCGCTCAGCCAATATTCGCGCAATTGCAGCTGTCAGGGTCGATTTGCCCACACCGCCCTTGCCTGATATCGCGATTTTGCGACCTCTCACGAACATTCCCTCTTTATTAAAGTATGATAAAATAATAGAAACTACGATACATCTGGCCTCGTATTTTCCCGAAGCAGATTAATATTGGATTAACCCACCTGCTTCGCTGGTGGATTGCTGCTGCGGGGTACGTTGTAGCTGTGATTTTATCTACGCTTTTCGCGTAGATAATTTTCATATAGATACTAACCCTTTGTCCCTAAATGTACTATTTTTCACTTCTTATTCATCTGAAGGGACCCTATTCATGTTCAGACCACAGATCAAAGTTTGCGACTGCACGATCCGCGACGGCGGATTGATGAACAATTCCAAATTCACGCTCGAAACAGTGCGAAAAATCTATGAAGCCTGCAGCAAGGCAGGAGTAGACATCATTGAATTGGGGTATCGAAACAGCAAAGACCATTTTTCACCGGACAAATACGGGGCCTGGAGGTTCTGCGACGAGGACATGCTTGCCAAGGCCACCGAGGGTATTCCGAAAACCGCGAAAATAGCGGTCATGCAGGACGCGCACAAGGCGGACGCGGGCGACATCGTCCAAAAGTCCGGGAGCGTTGTCGACATCGTCCGGGTTGCGACGTATGTCAAGGACGTGGACAAGGCGATCGCGCTTGCCAATAACGCCACGTCCAAAGGTTATGAAGCCACGATCAATATCATGGCTATTTCCCATGTTTTGGAGCGGGACCTGGACGAGGCTTTGCAGCAAATCGAGGCGGAAACGTCAATCACCGCGTGTTACATTGTGGACAGCTTCGGTTCACTGTACAGCGAGGACATTGATTATCTGGTGCACAAATTCCAGCGCTACCTGCAGACCAAGGAAATCGGCATGCATTGCCATAACCAGATGCAGCTCGGGTTTGCAAACACCATCGAGGCAATCATCAAGAACGTCAATTACCTTGACGGAACGCTGTATGGGCTGGGCAGGGCCGCGGGTAATTGCCCGCTGGAGCTGCTTATGGGTTTCCTGAAGAACCCGAAATTCGATATTATCCCGATTCTCGAGGTCATCGAAAAGACAATTTTGCCGCTTCGCAAGGACATGGAATGGGGCTACAACATCCCGTATATGATCGCGGGCATGCTCAACGTCCACCCTCTCGATGCCTTGAAATACGTTGACCAGCAACGGGCCGACAGCGCATCGGTGGACGGGTATGTGAAATTCTACGAGCGGATGCGTGCGGAAGACATCTCTACATAATCAAAGCCCCCCCTCCCCCTGTGGGGGCACGAGCGGAAACAGGCGCTCCCTTAGGGAGGCGGAAGGTTGTTTTACATAAGGTGACGCATCGCGAACACCAGGCTGGGGAACCGGCCGAGACTCAGACGGATTATTCTTGAAATCGTGAGTTTGTCCTGCGGGATTGCGCTGAGCGCGCGAAACGCCCTGTTATAATCGTTGTCCGGGACTCTCGCCAGCGACTCCTTGACACGCGAAAGTTTCCCGTGTTTCTTTCCGATCTTGTCCAGCCACGCTTCCTGGTATTCCCGGCAAATTTCCGCTACCCGGTCCTTTGATGCCGCATGAAGCATGGCAAGCCCGAATTCGCCTGCAAGCCCGCCGCTGAAGAGCGCCTCGGTGATGCCTGCGCGGGAAAGCGGATTGACCGTGCTTGCCGCATCCCCTGCCTTGAAGAACCGGGGAAGCGCCAGAGGCGATGGCCCGGCTTCGCAGGGAATCGTGCCGGCAAAATGCCGGATCATGGTCGCCCCTGGGAAGTTGTTCTTGACAAACGAATCCAACAGCTTCCTGATGTCGATTTTTCCCACGGCCTTCCTGCCCACGACCAGCCCCACGTTGGCACTCGAGTCCTCCCGGGGAAACGCCCAGGCATAACCGCCCGGAGCCACCTGTTTTCCGAGGTACACGTGGATGGCGTCCTTTTCTATGCCCGTATTTTGTGCGATCCCGAAATACGCCGGCTCAAGGTCCGGTGGTTTACCTATGATTTTTTCGTTCCTGCCGAACGAAGAAAGCGGGCCTGAGGCGTCGATCACGAGACACGCGGACGCCGTGGTTCCGTCGCCAAAGGTAACCTCGCGATGCGACCCGTTGTCCGGCCCGACCTGCACGACCCGACGGTCAAACCACGTTGTTGCGCCGGCCTGGGCGCATTGCGACGCAAGGTCGCTCTGCATGAGCGGCCGGTTGATGATACAGCCCTTGTCTTTGTCAAAGTACGTGACAGCGGTTCCGTCGGGGGAATGAAGAACGGCCTTACTCACATAGAGCCTGACCCACTCTTTTTTCGGACGTATCGCTTCGTTGAGAGGTTCACACCAGACGCCTTCGGCGCAGGCAATGGGTTTTTCCCAGGTCTTTTGTTTGTCCACGAGCAAAACCGTTGGTTTGGGACGCGCCTTCAGGAGGTGAAGTGTTGCGTTCAAACCCGCAGGTCCTGCGCCGATCACGATTGCATCATACACGTTTGTCATGTGTATAAAATATAACTGATACAGGGAATAATCGGATCGGTTTAATCTTCAACAAACGCGGCGATTGCCGGGAATTTCCCCTATTCCCTTCAAAACCCTTGACTGATTTCATTTTCCAAACCTTCGTCAGTTAATCTTTTAACTTCACATAACGTCAATAATATCAAGATGTTTCACATGTGAATTTTCGTTGACCAAGGGTGGGTTTTTTCGCTTCGATTTTGACTGATATCAGGTATATTAATTATATTGGCTTGTGTTTTTTGAGTCCCTGGAACTTATTCAATACTGGTATTATTCATTCATAACATTTTTGGAGGTCATCCATGAAGCGATGCATGATTGCGATTCTCTTCGTAGCAACTATTGCGGCTGCTGCAATCGCAGCGGTGAGCGGACGAGTTGTTGACGGAACAAACAAAGGCGTTGCAGATGCGATGGTGTGCTACACAAATATCGCCAACAGATTGATATATGTATATACCGACGCAAACGGATATTTCAATATTCCGGCCCCTACCGAATGGAGCCTGAATGATCTGCCCATGTATAAACCCGTGCCCATAACCGCGATTCGTACAATAAATCTTTCAAATGTCTCCAATTCTTCCTTGAATGCCCGTTTCAACGGGGAGATGGTCATCTTCAGCGCACGGGCGGAGAGCCGAAAAGTCTCCGCGGACTTGTATGATCTTTCCGGCAAGCGAATCATGCGCATATTCGACAAAGCCGTCAACGGGGGAAGCAATTACGTCTTCAACCCTTTTGTCAAGAACAACAAGGTGGTGCCGCAGCAGGTGTATGTGGTCCGCCTCAGCGACGGCATTGACAACATTTCACTGAGAATAATCAATGCCGGGTCAGCAAGAGCATCAACGTTGCTTGATGCGCCTAACAAGGTAGTTTCTTTGCAATCATCAACCGAGCTTGCGAAGCTGGCAGCCGTAGATGGAGTCCGTGCGGGAAAGACCGGTTATTTCGGAAACACCGCCTCAATCAATACCTATAATGACGCTGTTCCGAATATTGTCATAAAAGACGCGAATATTGAAGCAAGAGTAGATTCTCTCATGCAATTGATGAACAGTGATGCAAATGGTTTGGCCATGAAAATGGGCCAAATGATGCAGCCCGCGGCCCCAACATCAACTCCAATTACGACTCAATTTGTTGGTTCCTACCTAAAGGGTGAGGGAAGTGCAGGCCTCATGAATGCTGCGCTTACCACAAAGTACAAGATCCCATTGATCGTTGGAAACGACTTTGTTCATGGCGGACGCCATGTGTATTTTCCACACAATGTTGGGTTGGGGTGCGGAAATGATTCCTTACTTACGGAACTTGCTTACAGAATATATTCCATGTGCTGCTTGCCGCTTTACAATAACGAAAACTTCGCACCTTGTCTCGATGTTCACCGCGACTATAGATCGGGACGTGTATACGAAAGTTTTGGCGAATCACCTGATTTGGTCAGCCATCTGGCCAAGGCCGCCATCAGGGGTATTCAGGGAACGGATCTTACCTCAGGCTATACGATGATGGCAACGATAAAGCATTGGGCTGCGGCAGGCGCGGTTGATCAGGGGAAAACCGGCAATTCCGGAACCTGTCCCAATATTTCCGCTTCAACGGCTATACTTTCCAAGATCCATTTTCCAGGATATCTAGCGGCAGTTAAGGCGGGCGCCGCCGGTGTTATGACCGGATATCCGGCTGTTCACAATGTTTGCATGGCCATCAACAAAGAATTTATTGACACCTTGAAAACCAATTGGGGCTTCGACGGCTTTGTTATAACCGACTGGGCGACAAGTGCAGGAAGAGAAGGCCAATCCGCCCTGGCCGGAAATGATTTGCTAATGACAATCGACCCGACAGAAGCTGCAGGTGTGACTCAGCTTAAGTCAATCGACATAAATCGGATAAATGATGCAGTGAAACGTTTGCTCAGGGTAAAGTTCAGAATGGGGCTTTTTGAGAATCCCTGGCCAAATCTTGCATTAAACAATTACCTTGCTTCAACGGATTATCGGAACGTCGCGCGTGCCTGTGTTCGCAAGTCCCTTGTTCTCCTGAAAAACGACACTCTCAATAAGACAACCAATGCCAGGGTTCTCCCCCTTTCAAAAACAGCCCGGGTCCATGTTGTCGTAGGGACTATTGGCGATAATATTGGCTATCAATGCGGCGGATGGTCTTCAACCGGAGGCACTATTCCCGATAACACCAATGTATTAGGCGGAGCTGATGAAGGTTGGCAAGGCACCGGAGTTGCTGGCGCCATCAACGGTGCAACAACAATTTGGAAGGGTATTAGCACTTCATGCCCAACTGCAACAAAATCGGCCGATGCATCCGGCATTCCTGCTGACGCAGCGGTGATTGTCGTGGTTGTTGGCGAGCCCACGTATGCAGAAGTAAACGGTGATGTAACCGATATTACGCTTAATAGTTTGGCGGGCGGGAATTTCGCTGGCCCGAGTGCACCTAAACCCCCGGACCAAATCGCCCTTGTCCAGGCCTGCAAAACTGCGGCCGGGACAAGGCCCGTGGTGACCGTCCTTGTTACCGGTAGACCAAACGCGCTTGGCACGATTCCAGCCAACAGCAATGCGCTTGTTGCCGCCTGGTTGCCGGGGACAGAGGGAAATGGCGTCAGCGATGTCCTTTTTAGCGAAAACAGTGTTGATTTTGCTGGTAAATTGTCATTTACCTGGCCAGCCAGCAATGCTCAAAATCCAATTCATGCAGGTAATTTGGGAGATGCAACGGGATCGGGCGGCACCCCGCTTTTCCCGTTTGGTTGGGGCTTGACGTATAAATAATCGTCTGAAACTAGTTGTTCAATGCCAGAGTACCATCGTGTTCTTGTGGCCGTAGAGTTACTATGAAAATAAAGGGCGTTTCTTCGTGAGGAGAAACGCCCTTTTTGAATTCTACTGGACAACTTGATATCTTAAAACTCCAACCTTGCCGCCGGTTTTTTGATAGACGACATAGTAGTTGTATTGACCTACAAAAACAAACATGCTAGTTGAATATGTTGGACTGTCAACCGGAATCTTCCCCTTTGTTAAGGCAGGGAACGGCTGCCATGCACCGTTTGAATATTCCTTAACAAAACAAGAATCTATTTGACCAGACACATTGTCAACATAGCCTGCGTAGAATTTCTTTGTACTTGGGGAATACGAAAAACAGTCTTGTTTCGTATCGCCATCCTTAACGCGACCAAGAGACGTCCAGCCGCCACTTCCTCCTAATTTCCATGCCATCGGACTTTTATAATCAACACTATCCTTCCCATAGATATATGGTATGGGTGTAGGTGATTCATCGAGGATTATTTTTGATAGTGCAGCAGAACCGTCTATGGAATTAACACCAACCTGGTGCCAATATAGGCTATCGTGAAATGCCACGATATTTCCGCTGGAGGATGTTGCGATTGTGTACACTTGCCCCAACGAATTCATGTCCAGTACCGGAGTAGCGCTGTAAATTCCATAATCGTTATTTTGAGCATAAGGACCTACCCAGCATTGCGTGCTTGGGTCTGATTTGAAAACAGATAGAACCATTGTGTGAAACGCCGTCATAGCTATATAAGGCATTCCATCTGAGAACATTTTCAAATCTGAATAGAAAGTCCAGCTTGGTGCAACCTCACAGGCACCATTTACAGAATTCCAAACAGTTCCATTCAATTTTTTTACAGAAATAATGTTCCCCGAGCCTAATACAGCTATACAAGGAGTTGTCTTATCCCAGGAGACAGTCATCTTAACGTTGCCAGTTCCTATCTGCCCTCCCACCTGCTGCCATGAATTGGTATTTTCAATATATTTGTTGACAAAAACGTTATTGAATTGTGGTTCATTGTACCCTATGTAAAGATTATCATCATTTGTTTGAACCGCTTGAAAAGCGTACACGTCTATATCCGGTGCAGCGACCCAACCCATTACCTTAACGACACGAGTCGCGGTGCTCTTGTTTCCAGTCAAATCGGAGTCCTGCCAAGTGACAGTATATTTTCCACACGTTCCCAAATTTACCGGTGCACTTGTCACATTCGCGCTTCCCAGAATATTTCCGTCACGGTCATCTATTGCGGATAAAACGCCCGGGTCCGAATAAGTACCTGAAGGATTCAAAAGTATTGTGGTGTCAAGCGAACCTTTCAACGATATGGATGGTGCAACGTTATCCATAACGGTAACCTTTGAGGTTGTATCGGAGGAAACGCTTCCGGCGATATTGGAGACTACGACAAAATACTGACCTGAATCCGAATAGGCAAGAGCAGTCAGGGTATACGTCTGCGTCGTGCATTTGGCTGTTGAATTTTTCTTTTGATACCAGACATATTTTAATCCGGTTGATGTTGTCGCAACACTCAACGTTACCGACCCGCCCTTATTCGCAGACTTTGATTGTGGTTGAGTCGTAATTGTCGGCGGGCCATTGACCGTTATCGTTAGGCTTGCCGTGATTGTGCCTGCCTGGTTCTTTGCCGTAACCGTGTACGCCGTAGCGGAGACCGATGCCGTGGGCGTGCCGGAAATCGCACCGGTCGTCTTGTTGAGTGCCAGGCCTGCAGGCAACGCGGGCAATACCGTGAAACTATCCACATCGCCTGTTACAGTGGCCGCATTCGACGATACTGCAAGACCAGTCCAGTAAATCGCTGGATTTACTGCATAAGTCAGGCCTGAAGGCGGTGCGCGTACGATCACCCTGGCGCCGCTGGAGTCCTGTCCCGCAACATTCTTGACAATGACATAATACAAGCCGGAATCGGCAAGCGCAAGTTGCGCCTTCTTCCAGGAATTCGTCATGGTCGAATCCCGCATCGCGCCGTCCTTGTACCAGTAATAAGTCGGGGCCGGGAAAGCGTCCGCGTTTACCGTTATTATCAATCTCAGCGAATCGCCTTTGTTCAGGGTTTGGGCGGTCAGCTTCTGCGATATCTTTGGAGCGATATTGTTTGTGTCCACGTTGATCGAAACCTTTGCGGAATAGGTGCTCGAAAGATTCCCGACAAACGCCTTGAATGTGAAATAGTCGGTACCGATATTTCCTGCCGTGGGCGTGTACGTCACCGCCGGTTTCGATGCGCTTGTCAAGACCACTGTTCCGTGCGCCGAGGGAGTGTCGATGGCCCACGATGTCACAGAGTCGCCATCTGAGTCAAATGCGGTCAGCGTGATCTGGAGAGCTGCATTCCTCTTTGTGGACAGGCTTTGCGGTTGCGGCTGCGGAGGCCGCGGAACATTCACAACATGCACGGTTAGCGTTAGGAAGCTTGAATCGATTCCATCAGTCGCCTTGATCTTCACCGTTTTTACTCCGGAATCGGAATACGACGGCGTGTATTTCCAGGTTGTTCCGATGAGCGAATCGTTCACCGAACCGGATGAGGTCAGTTGAAACGCCACGTCATCGCCATTGGCGTCTTTGCATGAATCAGCGCAATCAAAGGAGAACGACGATCCTTCGTTTATCGTTACATTGGTCGCAGCATGCGACCATTTAGGAGCTGTGTTGATATCCGTGGAACGTACGCGCAAAGACGGCGGCGACGATTTCTTGGAATTTGTCGCGATAACGTAGTAGTAGAATGCCGTGTCTTTGATGTTGTTTGTAAACGAAGTGTCTTGGGTCGTGGCGTATTGCGTAAACCTTGTCGTGTCCTTGGAGCGGTAAATCGCATACTCGTCCGCGTTTGCGGATTTGTTCCATTTGAAAACGAAACTCCCATTGTACCTTGATACCCCGGCAATGCCCTTGACGGTGTCAGGCGGAAAGATTTTGGCGCTGACAACGATAAGGACCTTCTGAGTATCGCTCAGGGGCGGCTTGCCATTGTCAATGACAGTGAAGATCGCAGTGTCGATCTTCATGGAATCAGAACCGAGATACCCGTTATACGGAGCCCAGGCAAACAGGTTGGATGAAAACGTGTAGCCTAAAGGAGCCTTCATGACCGCAAACGTAAGCGAATCCCCTGAGTCCGGGTCTGAGGCGGAAACGGTAAGAGAACAAACCTCAAAGGAAAGAATTGTGGCGTGGCCGCTCACTGAAATTGTCGGCTTTGCATTGGTCTTGATGATGTTCTTCGGTGTAACTGTGAGAATTGAGGGTGTCACAGTAAATCCGGAGTCCCCCCATTTGTCCCGAACAACGCACGCATATTTCCCTGAATCGGAAAACGTGATATGGCTTTTTATGAATGACACTCCGGTTTCGCCGGCCAGCGCAGCTGTGTCGTGAAACCATTGATAAGTGAGGGGCGCATCACCGATCGCTGAAACGGTGAATGCCGCTATTGAATCAACTATCCTTGTTTCAGTTCCGGGCTGGATCGACGCAGATACGGGTTTCCCGTATATCGTAATATCCCCATTGGCAGCGTATGAATTACCGCCCAGGATAATTGCCTTTACAGAAACATTCCATATCCCTATTGTGGTAAACGTAAAGGTATTCCATTGCGTGTCGGCATCGGACGAAAATTTCTTAAGAGTATAAACGGAATCGGCGTTGTTTCGATATCTGAGGATCGTGACGATCACGGAATCGATGTACCCGGAGAGGTACGGGCAAATACCGATTTGGACAATGTTTCCAACGGTGTCGCTCACCGCAAGATCTGCCCCTGCACGGCCTTTTGAGTCTTTGAAAACCAGCGAGATTTTGGCTTTACTTGGATCGCCGAATGGATTTTGAGGGTTGGCACAAAATAGCAGCACAATAGTGCAAACGCTAAGGTATTCCAGTACCTGAATTACTTTTTTGACCATACGAGGCGTCCTTTTTTGGAATTTAATAATTAGCCGAAGACCGCCGCAGATGAAAATAGATCAGACCCTTTTGGAAAAATACTGTTTTGACATCCTGCGGGATGTGACGCAGGTCACAAATGTCAAAGTTTCCATACTGTGATCGTAGTCACATTGCCTTGACGCCCAAACATTATATTTTTGTTTCAATTGTCTGTACTCTTCTTTTGGATTCGGATCTTTATGAACTCAAGCCACACCGCGCAGACCGATACCAAGAACAAGATCAAACTTGAGTCTTCCATTATTTACGCGGAATGGTTGTCTCCTGCCGCTGTCGGCGGCTATACTGCAGAACTCGAAGTCGTGACCGCCATGGTAGGCGAAGGAGCTTCCATAGAAATCAAAGGCAAGAGTTCAAAGGGCAAGGCGCCGGATTCCATAAAGGGCACAATCCATGGGAATTACTTTGCCGGGTCTCTTCCTATTCCTGAAAAGGTCGATCCGTCCGCGGAAATCTGGTTTGAGGCAAAGCTTCCCAAGCATGGTTTGAAAATTGAGTCTCTGCCGATCTCGGCCCGGCCGGCGATCTACGCGACTTCGCTCAAATGGGACAAGCAGGAGGTCCGCCGGGGCGAGATTGTGAAACTGCGGGGCAAATTCGAAGGGTGCATTCCGAATTCTGAGGCTACGGTCATTGTTTACGAATACAACCCCGACGGTCATCACGACAAAATCACAACAATGCCGACGCAGCTCAAGAACCTTGATCTGGAGGTGCAATGGGAATTCGACTATGTCGACGACGCCGGCCAGATTCCTACTGAAGAGGAAAAGCAGAAATATCAAAAGCATTATGTGCCGGTTGAATACTTTTTTGTGGCAGTAATTGACGGTGTGAGAATTGGAGTGAACCAGGAGAGTGGGAGGTTGAAGTTCAAGGAACTCTTGGTCATGATGCTTAAAGACGCTGACGGGAAAATACTTTCAAATGCAGATTGCTTTGTCACGGGTCCGGATGGAGTGAAAATCAGTACAAAAAGTGACAATGCCGGAAAAGTGACCTTGAAAGATTTTCCACCGGGGCCTATTCATGTGCTTACTAAGAACGCGGAAAACGAATAAGGGATATACATGCCCGACATGATTCCTGAAAGAACGGTCGTTGTAAAACCAGGACAAAGCTTCCTCGGGAAAACAGGCGAAAATCTGATTATTGTAACGCCTTCCCCGCGTTGTGTGGTCGATTCGCATTCGCATATAGAAAACGGCGCCTGCGCGCCGTTGCCATTGCTGTGGGATAAATTACCCTTGCAATCTCACATTGAGAGAAAATGGATCGATAGACTTGCAAAGGTCGTAAAAAGTTCTACCGGTCACCTTCAAGTAAAATCGACCACCGAAATCGGCAATTGCGCTGTTGCGGCAATTGATGAAACCTTTGGACTAAAAAGCATAATCGGCCAGTCGGATCTTTACAAAGATTCTGACCTGTTTACCTTTCTCGTTATCCAGATGATGGACATGGAATATGCCGGATTAATGGGCTACAGCGGACAAACGTTTTATCATGAGGACGAATCACCGTGGTATTATTACGAACGGCAATCGGGAAGAGAGCCGGAGAATAAAGGAAAAAAGATTCTCTTGCCCGGAGAAAATCAAAAGACATTTTCAAAATGGGAAAGCCAATTAAATGAAACTATTGGGGCAATGAAACTTAATCCCCTACGCCTTATTGGAATGTATCATTACGATCCAAGGCGTTGGAATTTTGGGATGACAGCTGCCTTTGATAGAAAAAAATTAACGGGTCCTTGGAATCACCCCTTTAATGAAATAGCAACAAAAACAAATCAAGGATTATTTGTCGGGTTTAAGGTTTATCCGTCTTTAGGGTACAAGCCCCTTGACGAACGATTACCCTATTTGCATGATAGATTAAAAGATGGCGACTGCTTGTACGCCCGTTGTGAGCGGGAAGAAATACCGATACTTTCCCATTGCTCACCTGGTGGAATGACGACTCATGAACTTCCGTTCTACATGGAATTTAACTCTCTCAAACCCACCTTTTCAGCGCAAAGCCAAATTCCGGTTTCTTCCGTTTTTCCAGCAGATGCCACCAACCAGGCCAAGAATGATGATACGCCAGGAAAGGCCGCTGCCTGGTTTTACGAAAATCACGTTCACCCTCGCGCCTGGAGAAAGGTTCTTCAGCTGTTTCCCAAGCTCAAGCTGTGCCTCGCGCATTTCGGGGGCGAATTATTTCCATTGGGAACCAGCAGCGAATGGGTAAAGGAAATTATCGATCTCACAAGAGAATATCCCAATGTCTATACTGACTTCTCCTGCTGGGATCTTGGCAAGTCCAAAGATACTTTTGCGACCTTGTTGGCTGATGAGCAAAACAAACACCTGAAAGACAAAGTACTGTTTGGCACGGACTGGTACATGACGCTTGTGGCTCTTGGAGGAAAAAGTTACAGAAAATTCGTTGAGGAGTTTTGGAGTTTTTTCAACGAAATTCCTGACGGAAATAATCTGTGGACCAGGTTCACTTTCCTAAATCCGTTCGAGTTTTACGGTTTCAACGATGAAGTCAGAACGAACAATTTGCATCAAGCACTAAAAGATAGCCTTAAAAATGCCACCGCGGAAAACGCGAAATGTGATAAGAATTACAAACAATTTTGCCGAATGCAGAATGAATTTAAGAAGCAGCGGGAGAAACTACCAAAACAAGAAGGCGTCTAATCAATGTTTCGAATAGTCTCTTATCTACTTTTTCTCGCCCTGCTGTGCGGATGCTCTTACAACACGATATCGAAAAAGGAGATTGAAAATATGAAAGCCCAATACGCATTGCAGTATGGCAAGACTTCCGACCTTTGGCCAGTTATAGTTGGAATGAAGGACGAGGACACGGATATTTTTTCCGTTCCGACGGAAAATGCCGTTGGGACGAACAGCCTGAACAATGCAATTACGTTGTTGCGGTTTGATGAGGACAAGATTTCCTATGATGAAGTCAGGAAAGACTTCATAGAAGGTGTTGGAAGCGGTGACAAATTCTATCCAGGGATCTTCTCTGACAAATGGATTGGATATACTCAAACTAGGGGATTTCTTCTTTTCAATCTTGCGGACAAATCCTTTGCAGATAATATCCCTATCAAATCCGGTGATGAATACTTCAAGGACGTAAAGGCTCTAGACGGGACTAAACTACAGTTCGTGTTTCATGTTCACGAGGCAAATTATCCTGATGGCATTCGATATTTGAAGGTATTCGAATTCGATGGCAAGGGTGGATACAAAGAGATTTCCAAAATTAAGACTGGCTCCGATAGAGTCGGATATGTTGAACCATGGGTCATTCAGAATAAGACAATATTTGTTTACAATAACGATAGCATTAAGATGTTTGCATATGACATCAATTTCAGGCCCGTGCACCATCCTTTATGCGATCTATTCAATAGCATCAAACATTTCAAGTGTTTAGGAGAATTTGCAATTCATCCAACTATGCCTTTTGCAATATTGGTTGAAAATGACACGAACGAAAATAGAGTCTGGCTCGCCCGATGGAACTATCCCAAGGAAGATGAACGGTTCGTCGAATTGTTAGGGCAGAACGTTTCCATGTTTTCAGAATGGGCGGATATCAAGCATTTGATTTGTTCGCATTTCCAATTTTCGCCGGATGGAAAATGGCTAGTTTTTCGGGACAATTCAGAAATCGCTATTAAGAATGCAGATAATCCCATATTCGTCGCCTTGCCAGTTGATGACAAGAATCCGATGTTTCTTGGTAAGCCGAAAATTCTCGGCAAAGTCATGAGGGAAAACGCACGGCCCACCTCTACGGCCTGGATAACAAAGCCGCTCAGCTTTGTGGTAAGCGACGGGAAAGTTCTCTACAAGTGGGAACTTGGTAAACTGGTAAGGGAATAGACGTGCGATGGCTAAAGTACGATATAAAGATTCAGATTTAGTCGACAGGCCTGAAAACGCAACTGTAAAAAAAGACATTTGATGAAACTCCTCGACTCCGAAAAATGCGAAATACTCAAGCTCATCGAGTCGGACAAGCCGCTGCCGGACAAATACCGTTTTCTTTTATTCGAGGTATTAAAAGGTGCCGTAGGTACAAGATTGCGGTCATTGAAGTAACCATTTAAACCCGTCGAATTCGACGGGTTTAAATCATGGCGAATTCGCCATGATTAGCAGGCGGGATAGTTTGGGAAGAAATACATCGAGAGGATAGTCTACCAGCCATGAATAAACAAAAGAAAACGACCGTTGAAGTCAAGGGCGCGCCTATCACGATTCTTTCGCAAACAGATCAGGACTATATTTCTCTGACGGATATCGCCCGTTTCAAAGACAATGAACGATCCGATTACATCATCCAGAACTGGCTCCGGACTCGAAACACAATCGAATTCCTCGGTATTTGGGAGCGTTTGAATAACCCCGGTTTTAATTCCATCGAATTCGATGGAATTAGAAAGCATGCGGCGGCTCAAGGATACGGAACCAACTTGGATGGGACATAAAGAGGAACCTGACCAAAATCAATTACCGCATCCATACAGACGCTATAAAAGAAAACCTGATTCCCGCACAATTGACAAAGGAACAGATCAACATCATTTATGCATCGGAAGCCGACGTCCTGAACATTGCACTGTTTGGAATGACCGCTCAGCAGTGGCGAAACGCCTATCCAAACAAAAGGGGTAACATACGGGATTATGCGGATGTCGCGCAACTCGTTTGAAACCGGTTTGAAGGAAATCGATGTATGACCCGGCTCGTATTGTAATCATCTTGGATTAATAAGTATTTTAGACTCTTCCTCATCGCGCCCTTAGCTCAATTGGATAGAGCATCTGGCTTCGAACCAGACGGTTGGGAGTTCGAGTCTCTCAGGGCGCACTAAACACCCCTTTTCAGACGCCATGAGCTCGAAAGAACTGGCCGGTTTTATTCTAGTCAGCCAACCTCAGTACGCGAACATCTGCCGGTTGAATCGCCTGAATTGTAATTGATTCGGTTGGCGCGGATTTCCGGGTCCACAGCCCAGTGATCTTGTTGCACTCCCAGACTGGAACCGACTTCTTTAACGTCAACGTCACGTCACGGGAACTGCTTCTATCCTTATTGAACACGAGCAGATATGGTGCGGAACCGGTTTTGAATTCGCCAATCATTGAGCTCTTGTTTGAAGAAGAAAAGGATCGTATGAATGTATGATTCGAAGGAAGCATCGACAGCCCGGGCTCCGTGGAGCAGCCGGCATAACCGGTATCGCTCGAATTCTCGTGATAGGTTCCCTGCCAAGCAAAACTCATCAGCAAAGGACCAAGGGATTCGACCTGCTGATTGATTGCTTTTGCCCAAGAATAGATTTCCGTCGTATCGCCGTTTGTATCGACGATTGACGATCTCATGGTGGCGTCTTCACGGCACCATTGATAAGTGTAATAGACTAATCCCTTTGCGCCATTGACAATCGGCGCAAAGGCGGTGAATTGCAGATTCACCCGGGAAATTGGTGAATAGTCCACATGTTGCGAGGAAAGCGGAAAGGCCCAGAATATCGCTCCTTTGACACGTGTTTCGACGGCAAAAAGATCGAGATTGCGAAAGTAGTACGGAGGATCTTTCGGATCATGGCAGTAATTTCGCCATTTTCCATTGCCTAAGAACGGATAATAGTCGAAACTTGCAACACTCGTGCTGTTATCCGCAAGGTATGATCGGACATAGTCAACATAATTCGACCATTTCGGAAATGTGCCTTGATTATACGGTGCAAGATTGGCCCAAACGATACGTCGAGGGTCTTTCTTATTGAATTCTAAAATCCACGATTTTGCTCTTGCAAGTTGGTCGCCTGGCTGCGGTTCGTCCCAAGTATTATATCCCGCGACCAGATTGGCAAGTGACAAGGGTAGTCCGCCATATTGTGCCACCACACTGCCGACGGTCCGGGAAATGTCGCTTTTCATATTTGTCCAAAACAACCAATCGAGAAGCATCAAACGAAGGCCGCCAACTTTTGCAATGCGTTCAAGTTTATAGCGAACGCCGGGATAGTGCGCCGGCGCTTCTTCGAGCATTCCATTCGAGCTCCTCGCGTTCAGTCCTGTCAACGTATTGAAATGTGCATTTCGGAATAGGCTGAGCCGCATTTCGTCAATCGCGGCAATCCCGGTGAAATCCGGATCCCACCACGACGCGATGACAAACTTACCCTGTATCGCCTGCCCCTGAACATCTGAACCGAAAAGGCAGAAAACAAACAGGATAGACAAGGTAATCGCAAGTCGTCTCAATACTTGTAACCCGCATGCATTGTGCATATGTAATCTAGCGGACGACGGTCACGGTGTGGGACAGGCGGCTGGCTGCGGTAGCGCTTTCGGCGGGAACGAGGAGAGACCCGGCAAGAACATGGTTGCCGGCTTTTTTCCCTTTTGTATTCCAGAACAGGACGATGGAGTCCGCGCTCTCGGGTGGAAACAGCGGATACCATTTTTCTATGGTGTCGTTGCTGACGCTGTCGACAAGGCTGACGATCGCCTCGACAACATTCTTGCTCCTATTTTCCGCAAATACCTTTATCGCGACCGTGCTATCCAAGGCAAGAATCGAGTCTGACTTTATGGCGGTGAGCGCGACGTCGTGCGAAGCGGGTGGCGGAACATTTGTTTGGGACATTGCGGAAAACATCACCCCCGCCACAAGCGTCATGAGAAGCCCGGTGGCCGGAAAATGACATTGAAATATCACGAACAGTCTATTCATACATTCCTAAATCTAACCCACCTGCTTCGCTGGTGGATTGCTGTAGCTGATTTTATTATACACTCGGTTTACCGAATGTATAATCCATATACAGATGCTAAGATACTTCCCGCGTGTGAGCATTGATATATTTCGAATTTCGCCGAAGGTCCATACTGCCGATGCATCTTCTCATTATCCCTTAATACGTCTTACCTGCAAATAGAGTGCCAGTGTATGAATATACGGAAAAGTCATGACAGCCAGAATAACGGGCAGACAAAGCCGTGCAAATGACGTCAAAATCCTGATCTTGTAGGTTACCTCCATGAGTTCCTGATCGAAAACCGGCTCGACGAGAATTTCCTTTTTTGAATTCGCAGATCCGAGAAGAGCATACTTTGCCGCGATGAAATAGCCGTACGCTTGACCTGTTTGACCCGGATCGGAAAGTCCGAACCTGATGCTCAGCCTGAATTGCGACACCGAAACGATGTGAAAAAAGCGCGCAATTGACGATTGCAACCAACGGAGAATCTTGCGGCGCCACGAGGCTGACCTGAGAAAGACCAGCACACGCTTGAGCGGCGGAGAATCCAGAAAGCCGAATATTCTTTTCTTCGGCTTTTCCCCTTGTCCTTGCGGCGCCGGTTCAGGCGATTTGTCAATTCGTTCCGTTTTTGGTTTGTCGCCTGTTTCTTCCGGTCTTTGTTTCGTATCCGGCGTGCGATGGCCGAAGGAGGCCCTTTCCTCTGTTTGCGGGCCCGCTGATTTCTGAATATTCGGCGTTTCTTCTTGAGAGTAATCCGGTGTCGCGCCGTCCGACGAAGAATCCGATTGGGGCGGCATATCTTTACCGGATGCGAACAAATGGAACCGGTTCAATGCAATGGTGGAAAACAATTGGCTTTTCCCGCCCAAATCGCATCGCAGGACAAGAGGATGGAACCAGGAAAGATAAAAAACCGGACGGCTTTCGGTTTCGTCGCACGTTCCGGACAACAAAATGTGCACAGGGGCAAGAAGAAGAATACCGAACGCACAAGACGCAAGTGCTCCAAGCACGACAACAATTGTCAGGAACATGTTATCCTGCGGGAGTCAGGGGTTTTTCCATCTGCCGCGGCGGCGGCGGCGACGCGTCGTCAGATTTCTTTATGAGAATGCCGCTTTCGGTTATCACCTGATCCATCACGATATCGTGGTACGCGAACGGGATCCGGTCGTCCGCGCTCATGATCTGGCAGTCGAACGCAATGCCGTATATCGGGCATTTGCCCTTCATTTCCTTGAGGAACCGGTCATAGCATCCTTTGCCCCGACCAAGCCGTGCGCCACTCCGGTCGAATGCCACGGCCGGGCACACGATGAACTGGATATCGCTCTTGAAAAAAATGTCGCGCTTTTCCTTGACCGGCTCGGGAATGTTCCCGGCGCCGGGGGCGATGTCCTTGTCGAGGTCGGAAATTTCCCCGATGCCCAGCGACCCGTTTTCCAATTGGTACGGGATGCACACGCGTTTTCCCGCGGCCAGCATGGCGCCTATCGCCTCGCGGGTCGCTACCTCGGCCCCGATCTCGATGTATGCCATTACCGATTTCGCCTTTGCAAAGTCCGGATCGCCCTCGACGGCGGCCCAGATCGCGGCGGTCTTCCCGGCGCGGTCCTCGACCGTCAGCTCCTTGCGTTTTGCGATGTACTTTTCACGCAGCGCGGTCTTCTTGTCGATCACGTCCTGGTCATAGGACGACATGGGTTCGTCGATCCTGCCTATTTCGCTGATCTCGTGCCGCACCTTGTCGGTGTAGACGCGGATCTTGGCGATGAATTTCGCGGCCTGCCGGATGAAATGTGGAATTTCCTTGGAGCCGAAAAAAATCAGGACCAGGACCAGGATCAAGAGAATCTTGGAATAATCAAGCCCCATGTTCATGTGGACGCTCCTGGGCTAAGAACGAAACGAGAATGCTGACGCCGTAGATGATGAGCAGCGGCGCAGCCAAAAACAGCTGGGAAAGGATGTCGGGCGGGGTCAGGACCGCCGCAACGATGAATATCAAGACGATCGCGTGCCTGATCTTGCTCAAGAGGAATTTCGGCGTCAATATGCCCATCTTCGTCAGGACATAACAGACGACCGGCAATTCGAAAATGAGTCCGAAGGCCAAACTCATCTTGATGAGAAACGAAATATATTCGCTCGCTTTGAAATAGGGCTCGATCACACCGGCGCCGAACGATGCGAGCACCTTGATCATGAGGGGAATGACCATGTACGCGAACCCGATCCCCATGAAAAACGAGAGGGACGACGAAATCACGATCGGCAGCACGAGCTTCTTTTCCTTGCCGTAAAGCCCGGGGGAGATAAAAGCCCACAGCTGGTAGAAAATAAACGGCACGGCAACGACAATGCCGCCGACCAGCGCAATTTTCATGCTGAGAATGATGGCCTCGGCCGGGGCAGTGAAAATGAGATGGGGCTTTGGCTTAGCGTACCGCAGCGGGTACACCATAAGGACGGTGAATATCTTGTTCCAGTAAATTGCGCATGGAATCGCGCAGATGATGACGGCAACGATGCTCTTGATCAGCCGCCCGCGAAGCTCCTCAAGATGATCCAGGAAATTCATGCCCTCGCGGGCATCCTGTTTATCCTTCTTTCTTAGCTTCTGAATCAGGCTTTTTATCATTCGGCTTTTCGCCTTCTTTCAGCTTTTCCACCTCTTTGTTCGCGTCGTTCGAAGCCTTTTTGAATTCCCGTATCCCCTGACCCAGACCTTTGGCAAGTTCAGGTATCTTTTTTGCACCGAAAAGCAGGATTACGATGCCCAGGATAAGGAGAATTTCTTCCATTCTTCCCATAACATTCCTCCTTGAGATTTGCGCAAATGCAAATTATGAAATGCTCGTCAGGGTATAAAATATATTAAAAGACCCTGAAATGAGCCATCAATTAAAAAACTACCCGGCCTCCCATGGACATTGATTCGATAAATCCCGGTTCGGTCGTCTACGGCATTCACCCTGTAGCCGAACTGATTGCAACAAGACTACGGCAGATCGAACGCCTTTATTTCGACAAGGAACGGTCTAGCGGTCCGCTTTTCGAGATCGTAAAGCTTGCCAGAAAAGAACGGCTTCCGTACCAGATGGTGCCGACCAGGAAACTCGACCAGATTTGCGGGAGCATCAATCACCAGGGCGCTGTCGCTCTGTGCAGCATGAAAGAATATACCGAGGCAGACGTTTTGCTGGACCGGCTCGCCAAAAAGACCACTCCCCCGCTTCTGGTTGTTCCGGCGTCCGTGGAGGATCCGCGAAATCTCGGCGCATTGATACGGTCGAGCGTTGCCTTCGGCGTCGACGCCCTGCTCCTGGAACGCAAAAACACTGCGCCGCTCGGACCCACTGCGGCCAAAGCGTCGTCCGGCATGATCGAGCACGTCTCTATTGTCAGGCCGAAAAATCTCGAGGGACTCATCACGACACTTGCGTCAAAAGGGTTTGGGATCGTGGGAGCGCAGAAGGACGCGAAGAAAAAACCGCAGGAAATCGATTTTACCGGGCCGACCGTTATTGTCCTGGGTGGAGAAAACCGGGGAATTCCGCCGTACCTTGCCAAACAGTGCACCGACATGACCGGCATTCCCATCGCGACACCGGCGCAATCGCTGAACGTATCTGCTGCTGCCGCCATTCTCCTGTACGAATGCGCCAGGCAGCGGTCATTCCCGTCAATTAATTGACTTTAGGTGATCCGGCGCCGTTACCGGTCGCCCAGGCCGAAAAACGAGTCTAGCGTATTTTCGATGTCTTCCCCGCTGATCATCGCTTCCTCACCCTTTTGCTCGGGAGGCGGCGCCGCCTCTTGAGCGACCGGCTTTTTCGCTCCCGAGTCCGCGCCCTCAACCACGATCGCTTCCGGCCTGCCCGCGAAACCGCTCAATTCGCTTTTGTCCCATCTCATGGTCTTTTCCATGGGCACGGCCTTGGGCTCGTCGGGCTTGGGGCCCGACGGCAGCTGGTTGACCTTGGCGGAAATCTCTTTTTCGAAATCGAATGCCTCCTCGGCCTCCGCAACGGTGATGATGCCGGTGCGCAAATCGATTGCCGGAAGCTCGATCGGTTCCTCTTTTTCCTTGCCTTTGACAAGCACCGTGTCATGTGAAGGATGCTCAGCCTTTTCTCCCTGCGGCGCCTCGGCCCGTGCCTTGAGGTCCTGCTCGACCGTTGGCGACAGGGGCTCGGCGGGCGCGGCAAGGGGTTTGGCGTCGGCCAGGAACTTGTCGATCGGGAATGCGGCGTTTATCTCGGACGAGGCGACCGCGGACTGATAGGCGGCGAGCCTGGTTTCCGTGTATTTGACAAAATAGACATCGAGGAGATGCATGTTTGCCGTCAGTAGCTTCTGGATCTTTTCGGCTTTGGGCGTCAGCGAGGATCGAAACGCGCGCGCGTTCATCGCCAGGGTCGCGGACGAGGAAATCATCTTGTCCGCTTCGGCGCATTCTTCCGATATGCCTCGAAGCGCGGCGCTTCGTTCGGCGTTGGCGCCGCTGCGCGACTTAACAAGGGCAAAAAGGATGCCCCAAATGCCCACGGTCGACAGGGCCCCGAGAATGGTCAGGGTTATCATGAGAATGCCGTTTGGATCCATATCGTTTTCCTTTCAGGGCACAAATCACAATGGAGGGAATTACTGGCAAATATAGTACAATGATACACTGAACCGGGTCAAAAAATCAACCTTTTCATGCGGCGGGCTTTCTCCCCGCGTCACACGACGCTCCGCCCGGCCGTATCGTACACTTTACGGTATTTTGCCACGGCGGCCTTCCAGTCGAACGATCCGAGCGACGCCTGCCCGTTGACGATCATCGACGCATACGTCGGCTGGTCATGGAACAGCGATATCGCCCGTTCCATCGCCACGTGGGCCGCCTCCACGATCGCTTCGTACAGCGGGGAGGTCGTGCGTTTGGATAAGGGCAGGCCGAAAATGCCGACCCAGTTCTCTTCAGACAAGGATTCGGGATACCGCTCGCGGAACAGAATTCCCGTTGGACGCCGCGTGGAGAGCGACGACAAATGCGACAGAAGCGAGCCGTAAAATTGCGGGACATGGACCTGGTCAACCGGCTCGACCTGGATCCACAGCCCGCCGGTTGCCCTCGCGATGACGGGCGTGCCGCACGCCAAACCCTCGGTGGCAGCCCCGAACGGTTCATAGAACGACGGCATGAGGAGATAACTGGCGCCCCGAAGAATCACGCCGTATTCCTTTTGCGGAATGCGAAGAGGCCAGATGGTGATGTCTCCTCTGGACCGCTGGGCAGCCTCGATGAAAAAATCCAGGTCATTGCCTCGCCCCTGATCCGGGGCGCCGACGTTGGGGCTGAAGAGGAGCTTTGCGCTTCCCGGCCGCAGCCGTTGAAAAGCCGCGAATACCGCATCGAACCCCTTTTGCATGGAGTCAAGCCTGCCGCTCATGAAAAACACCGGGACACGGTCTTTTTTTCCGGAAAATTCGAGGTTGCCGATGATTTTCGCGTCCCGGTAGGACGTGAGCACGTCGTAGAACTCGGTCCGCCACTGTTCTTTTTTGCGCATGACGTCTTCGTCCGTCGGTTTCGTTGCAAACAGCGGCGCCATGTCGCCGAAAACGCCGTTTTCGATCCCGATCGGCGCGTTGCGGCTGAACACGCCGAGCAGATGGTCGGTAAAATACCCCCGCTGGAGCGGATCGTTCCGTAGCTCGTGCGCAAACGGCGTACTCACGGTGGAAAGCGGCCCGTTGAGAAGCGGGATGAACTCCTGCAGAACGGTCTGGGCCGAGGTGAATTTCCCGAAGAACCGGTGCATGACCCTCCGCGGCAGCGGCGAGTCGTACGAATTATGTAAAGTCAATACGGTCTTGGCGGAAGCAAGCGTGCCGGAGAGGATCGCGAGTTTGGATGTCAGCGCGATGGGCGCCGTTTCCCAGTCGTGGCCATGGAACAGAATATTCTTTGTCAAGCCAAGCCCGGCGCATACCTGCGGGACCGCGGCGCAGAACGAAAGGCTGTCCAGAAGCAGGTGCAATTGGTCGGAATAATGGTACGGGTCCTCTTCGGCGACGAATTGGCCGGGAACCGAAAGATAAAACGACGGTATCGCGGCGGTCGTGTCCTGAAAGCAGACCGCCTGGCGGGTGTCGCCGCCGCATTCGAAGCCCACGCTCGCGCGCGTCGCGAAATGCCCGGCTTTGACCGCCGCCCTGATTGACGGATGGTTTTCATGGAACGGCGTCATGAAAACGATGCGTTCGCCCGATTCCCTGAGAAATTTCGGCAGGTACCGCGTGACGACGGAGAGTCCGCCGAGGGACGCGTATTGGTTTTCGAACGCACAAAGCACGATCGTGCGGCCCGCCGACTCAAACGCACGGTCCGTCTGCCCCAGGATGTCGATCTCGCGTGAACTGAAAACGCCGGTGTACCCGGCCCGAAACTGTACCCAGCTGGAAAGTTTTGTCTGAAATATGTGGTCGAACTGCTGCGGAATCATGGCGGAATAAAATATATCAGGGCGGCGAAGCCTACCCTCACCCCATTACCCCTTTCCCCTATTCCCCTCTCCCGCGAACGGGAGAGGGGCAAGGGGTGAGGGTATAGAGTATTGCTTAGAGCATATTCACCGGGTCGACATCGATGACCAGCCGCATGTCTCTCGGGACGACGACGGTGGTTCGCACTTTGTAAACAATGTCCCCAAGGATTTTCGGCGAGCCGCTCTTGAGCAACAGACAATACCTGAAATCGTTCTTCAGCCTGGACCACACCGCGGGCGCCGGACCGAGGATCTCCGGCACCGGGGCGAACGCGTATTTTTTGATTCCCGCCGCGATGTTTGCAAGCAGCTCTTTCACGCGGGGTTCGCTTTGTCCAAAGAGCACGAAGCGGACGAGTTTGCCGAACGGCGGGTAGGCAAGCTCCCGGCGGGTGTCGATTTCCTTATTGTAAAACTCGTCGTAGTCGTGGTGCTGCGCGGCCAGGATCGCGGGCTCGTCGGGAAAATACGTCTGGATGACGACTTCGCCGTCGCTGTCCGCCCTGCCGGCCCGGCCCGCCACCTGCGACAGCAGCTGGTAGGTGCGCTCCGACGCGCGGAAATCCGGAATATGCAGGCCGATGTCCGCGGCCAGGACCCCGACCAGCGCGACGCCGGGAAAATTGAGCCCCTTGGAAACCATTTGTGTGCCGATCAGTATGTCGGCCTCGCGGCGCTCGAAACGGTCGATGATGTCGATGTGACCGCTTTTTCCGCGCGTCGTGTCCTGGTCCATGCGGATGACGCGTGCCGAAGGAAAGTCTGCGCGGATGGCCTCCTCCGCTTTCTGGATGCCCGTGCCCTTGAACGTGATCTGCTCGCCCCGGCATTTCGGGCACACCGACGGGGCACTCTCCTCGTGACCGCACTGGTGACATTTGAGCTTCAATTCCGATTTGTGATAAATCAGGTTCACCGAGCAGGAGGGGCAACCGTACGCGTGACCGCAATCTTTGCAGAGAAGAAAGGTGGAGAACCCGCGCCGGTTGAGCAACAAGATGATCTGGCGTCCTGCGGCAAGCGCGGCCGCGATCCGCTCCCGCAAATGGCGGGACAGGAAGGTCCAGTTGTTCTCTTCGTGCTCTTTGCGCATGTCAACTATGTCCACCCGTGGCAACACGGCGCCGCCGAACCGGCTTTTGAGCGTCACGAGCCGGTACTTGCCGAGTTGCGCATTATAAAAGCTTTCAAGGCTGGGCGTGGCGCTGCCAAGCACGACCGCGGCCGATTGCAGGCGGCCGCGCATCACCGCCACGTCGCGGGCATTGTAGCGGGGTTCGGTGTCCGACTGCTTGTAACTCTGGTCGTGTTCTTCGTCAACGATGATCAGGCCGAGCCCGACCATAGGAACCAGTATCGCGCTGCGAACGCCGATGACCAGCCTCTTTGTGCCGCCGACCAGTTCCCCGAGGCTGTCGGCGCGCTCGCCTTCGGACATCCTGCTGTGGATGACCGCGATGCAATCGCCGACCGCGTGTCGAAAGCGGGCGATGGTCTGCGGCGTCAGCGATATCTCCGGCACCAGCACGATGGCGCTTTTCCCTTCGGCAAGCACGCGCTTGACAAGTTCGATGTAGACATGCGTCTTGCCGCTGCCCGTGATGCCGTGCACAAGAAATGGCTCGTGCGTCTGCGAACAACCGGCGCTGATCGCCGAAACCGCGTTCGATTGCTCGAGAGTGAGCACGACGTCCTCATAGGGCGCCCGGCTTTCGGCCACAAGAAGCTCGGCAGACTTGCGAACCACCGTCGTGCGGTCTTTGACCAGAAGGCCTTTTTTGCACAGCGCGGCAAGCACGTGGGGCGTTAAGCCGGGCATCGAAGCGCATGCGTCCGGCGTCAATTCGCCTGACCACGACCGCAGCGTGTCGAAGGCGGCCGCCTGTTTACCGGTGAGAGTCGCGGGCGGCGGCGGGTCGGCGATCCGGTACACGGTCACGCGTTTTGCGGCCGCGGTGACGAGGCTTTTCCGCACAAACGGCCGAAACACCCTGCCCAGGTCGCATTGGTAATAGGACGCCATCCATTCGTACAGCCTGATGAGCGAGCTGTCCGCATCGGTCCAGCGGTCGGTCCTGACGTCGAGTATGGGTTTCAGGTTCGTATGATCGGAGGCGGTTTTCAGCTTCACGGCCACACCCCATAGTTTCCTGTTTCGCAACTCGACCAGCACCGGAACGCCGGGAACCACGCGCCCGGCCAGAAGCGGGCCCGCGCGGTAATCGAAGACCCCGGACAGTGCCATGGGAAAGGCGACCGAAACGATCTTTTCCGAAGTGTCAGCCATAAGAAATCTCTTGACTACGCAGCCAAGCCTTATTATAAATTATGAGGGAGGTACTTGTAAAACACCTTAACTACGCCCCCTCGAAGATCCCCACCCCATCGGGTGCTTCGAAGCGTCGCCGCAGGGGGACTTTCTCTTATCTTAAATCTTAAACAAGGCCCCCCTTGATCATCGATATCGAAACTGCAAAACCCGGCATGAAGCTTCTGGAGGATGTGCTCCTTCCAAACGGCGCCATTCTGATCAACGCCTCGCAGGTCCTCACGCAACAGACCATCGACGTCATCAAGAAGCGTGGTATCAGGAAAATACAAGTTGTTTTTGGGCAGGAAGCAGAACAATCGGAATCCCCGCAGACGGCGGAAAAGGAGCGCGCGGAAGCCAACGCCGCGGCCGCCCAGCCCGTTGAAAAAGAGGTCCCGCCGACGCCGCCGACCCTGCGCGTGGTTATCAAGGAGGATTTGCTTTCCGCGAAATTGTGCATCGAGCCCACGGACAGTCCCAACCAGGTTCTTGACAGGGATGACATCGTGTCCGCCCTGACCCATGCAGGCGTCGCGTTCGGCATCAACGAAAACGCGATCAACCCGGCGCTCGAAAAATGGAAAAAATACAAGCGGTACTATGAGATTGACGACATTGCAAAGGGCGCCCTGCCGCAGCCGGGAAAGGAAGGCGCCTACGATTTCAAAGTCAAGTATCTCGGGCACGCCGCGGAGATCGAACGCCTGCGCAAGGCCGGGCGCTTTTCCGATATTCCCAAGGAACTGTCGGTTGCGCGGGTCGATCCCGGGACGGTCCTCGCCGTACGCGGCGAGGACACGCCGCCCTTGCCCGGCAGAAACGTCAAAGGCGAGCCCGTTCCCACCACCGACGTGATCCGGACGGAAATGAGCGGCGACAACAGCGTCAAGTTTACGGAAGATAAATCCCAGATCGTTGCCCAGGCGACCGGCGTCGCATTTTTCCTCGACGGCCGCGTCGTCGGGGTCGTGCCGTTCAATTTCGACGGCGCAGCGGAAATTACCGTCTCGCCCGACAAGATGAAGGCCGAATGCCTCATCCTGCAGCCGGGACCGGGCGGCAAGGCCCCGGCCGCCGGCGACATCCGGACGCTGCTTGCAAATCAGAAAATAGTTTTCGGCCTTGCTGCCGGGACGCTTGACAAGCTGTATTCGGACCTCGGCCGCGGGCAATGCCCTGACGGGCCGGTACTCATCGCGCAGGGAACGGCGCCGGTGCAGGGTGAAAACGGTTCGGTGAAGTTCCTGTTCAATACCGAATCGTCGCTCAAGCCCAAGGTCAATCAGGACGGGACCGCGGACTACAAGAATATCGATATCGTCACGGCCGCGGCAAAGGGCCAAAAACTCGCCGAGCTCGTTCCCCCGACCAAGGGCGTTGCCGGCACAAACGTTTACGGCGTCGAACTCCCCTGTGTCAACGGAACCCCGGCCAAGCTGCCCGCGGGCCCGAACACCGTGGTCAGCCCCGACGATCCGAACCTCCTCATCGCGGGCACGGACGGCAACGTCAAGTACAACGGCACGAACGTCGAGATCAGCGAAGGGTTCATGATCAAGGGCCACGTGGACTTTACTACCGGCAATATCAAATACGCCAAATCCGTGGTGGTGGCGGGCGATATCAAGGGCGGGTTCAAGGTGGAATGCGGCGGCGATCTCCAGGTTTCGGGCACCATCGAGGACGCGGACATCCAGGTCAACGGCAATGTCCTTTGCAAAATGGGATTTATCGGCCAGGGAAAGGGCGTCATCAGCGCCAAGGGCGACGTCAACATCGGGTTCATGAAGAACCAGACCGCGAAAAGCAGGCAGAACATCGTCATCGCAAAGGAAGCGCTGAACAGCACGCTCCTGGCCCGTAAGTCGATCGAAGTCCACGGCAACCCGCTGTCGCTGGCAGGGGGCAGGGTCATGGCGCGCGATTCCGTCACGGCCTTCACCATCGGCAACATGAGCGGCGTCAAGACACTGGTCGAGGTGGGGACCGATTTCACCCTTATCGAGGAACTTGAAAAAACCGACCTTCAGGTGAATGAGCTGGCCGAAAACAGGAAAAAAATACTCGTGACCTATCAACGGTACGAGAAAATCAAGGAGATCAAGAAAACGCTCAATCCCAAAGAGGAATTCCTGATTGCAAAGCTCAAGGCGACCCTGACCAAATACGACCAGCAGATCAAGACGCTTGAGGACCGGAAGAACATCATTACCGCGAAAATGAACAACTTCAAGACCTGTTTCATCAAAATCGAGCATGCCGCCCTGTCCGGAACCATGTTCAAGATCGGCACCCGCCATTTTCTTGTCAAAGACGAAATCATCGGCCCCAAATCGGTCCGGCTGATCAATGAGGAAATCAGGATCATCTAATTGTCTTCGCATTTTGCCTTTTCTGGCACGAAATGTGCTTTTTGCTTTGATGCAACGACTACCCCTAAAACGAAAAAATCACACTGAAGGAGGTTTTCCCATGAACCCGGTTCAAAAACTTACCGGCATAGATCCTGCAAAAAGAGCGTTTTCGCTGGTCGAGGAGTTCAAGGCCTTTGCCTTCAAGGGCAACGTCATCGACATGGCGGTGGGCGTCATCATCGGCGCCGCGTTCGGAAAAATCATCGATTCATTCGTCAAGAACATCATCATGCCGTTCATCAGCATGCTGTTGCCGAGCCAGCAGGGATACCTGAACTGGAAGCTCGTCGTGGGCGCCAAGGAAGTGCCGTACGGACTGTTCATCGGCGAGGTGGTCAATTTTCTGATCATCGCAACAGTCCTGTTTATTTTCATCGTCAAGTTCATCGGACTGATCACGAAATCCAAGCAGAAAGAGGCGACTGAGCTTCCGGCGCTCACCAAAGACCAGGAGCTTCTTTCCGAGATACGGGATTTGTTGCGGCCCCGTCCTCCGCAGTAATACGCCTCACCCCGCTTTTCTGAACGAAAAGCGCCCCTCTCCACTCGTGGAGAGGGGCGAGTTAAACCACCTACAGAAGGAGTACCTATGACCATCATCATGCGGACAGTACTTTTTGCAGCCCTCATTCTTGTCTTTGCAGCGGGACTGCGCGCTGAGCCGTGGAAAATCGACGCAAGCACAAATCTGACAACCGCGGTCAACTCCTACAGCGACAACTGGGAAGGCGGCGAAGCCGGATCGTTCAATTGGGCGACCCAGTTCCTGGGCGTCGCGGAGCGGCAGATGTCGGAAAAGACCAGCACCAAGACAACGCTCAAATTGCAGTTCGGCCAGACCGCTCAGCAGGACAAATTGACCAAATTCTGGAGCGTGCCGCAAAAGTCGACGGACCTTATTGACGGAGAAGAACTGTTCCGCCTGACGCTGGGCGCATGGATCGACCCTTTTCTGAGCGTCCGCGCGATAAGCGAGTTCGTCGACAAGAGCGACAGCCTGCTTGTCCGCTACATCAACCCGTTCGAACTGACCGAGGCGATCGGCGGAAGCCGGACCCTGACGAAAACCGAGACCGTCGAATGGGCGAGCCGGTTTGGCCTCGCCGACCGCCAGCTCATCGACCGCCACCACCTCGATACGGCGACCAATGTGCGGAAAACCGACGTCACCAACGACGGAGGTTTGGAACTGGATATGGACCTGAAAGCGGCAAACAAGGAAAAATGGATTTCATATCTCGGCTCGTTGAGGCTGTACGAGGCGCTCTTCAGTTCGAAGGCGGACAAGTTCAAAGGCACACCGGCGGAAAACTACTGGAAATGGCCCCACATGAAATGGGAAAACACCCTGACATTGACATTTGCAAAGTATCTCATGCTGAACCTGTCGGCGTACGCGTATTTCGACAAGGACATGAAAAGCGACATTCGGCTGAAGGAGACGTTGGCGGCGGGGTTGACGTACGTTTATTCGAGGAAATGATGGCTGCATAGGCGGCCAATACGAATTAACGTCATAGGTGCATTAAAGGGAGATGGTAACAACTCTTAACACGTTTTCCCAACCGTCCGCGCAAGCGCGCTTGACAACTCATACGCCCGATAGGGCTTCTGCACGAATTCCATGGCGCCCTCGGACATGATTTGCCTTTCCTGGTTGTTGTCGCTGTAACCTGACGCGATAATCACCTTTACGCCGGGATTCAATTCCTTCATTTTTTTGTAGACGTCGAGCCCGTTTATTTTCGGCATGATGATGTCGAGGACAACCGCGGAAATGGAACCGTTGTTTGTGCGGAAATATTCAAGCGCTTCCGGCGCGTCTTTGAAAAAAACCGGGGAATAACCGAGACCCTTGAGAATTTCCACGGCCGTATCGCCGATTATTTCGTCGTCGTCAATGACGAGAATGTTGCCTTTCCCGTGTATGCAAACCGGGTCCGCGGAACTTTCCTTACTTTGGGCAACCGGACAAACCGGCAGAAAAAGAGTAAACATCGTGCCCGAGCCTATTTCACTTTCGACCGTTATTTGCCCGTTATGCTGGCAAATGCATCCGTAGACCGACGCAAGCCCCAATCCCGTGCCTTTTCCAAGCTCTTTTGTGGTGAAAAAAGGCTCGAATATGCGTTGCACAGTGCTCTTGTCAATGCCGGTGCCGGTGTCCTTTATTGAAACGAGGACATATTCCCCCGAAGCAAGGTCTTTCACGCCCGCAGGCATGGTTTCCGCAGTGAGCGACGCATTGGCCGTGACAAAGGTAATCGTGCCACCTTCGGCCATGGCATCGCGCGCGTTAATGGCAATATTGAGCAGCGCGTTTTCGAGCATGTTGGAATCGCCGTTGATTTTTGAATGGGGGGCGCCAAAGTCTGTCGCCATGACGATTCTCTTGTCGATTGTGTGCGCCAACAACTCAATCACATTGCTGATCCTGTCATGGACGTCGGTGGGCAGGAAATTGACCCGGGCTTTGCGGGCGAATGTCAGAAGTTGATGCGTAAGATCCGCGGCCTTGTTCGCGGACTGGATTATCTTGCGTACATATTTGCCAAGCTCCTGGTCCTTGCCTGCGTGTATTTGAATGAGCTCGGCGTTGCCCATGATCCCGCCGAGCAGGTTGTTGAAATCGTGCGCCACGCCGCCGGCAAGCTGGCCAATGGCCTCGAGCTTCTGGGACTGGCGGAGCTGGTCTTCGAGCTTTTTATTTTTCTCCTCTGCCTGGGCAAGTTTACGCTTGACCGCAATCTCTTCGCATGCGCGCCTGACTTTTGAGGGTACCACTTCGTGAAACTGGAGCGATTTGACGATATAGTCCAGCGCGCCGAGCTTCATCATTTCAACAGCAAGCTGTTCGTCGCCATGGCCGGTAACGATGACAAACGGGATTTCGAGTCCACGGGCGCGGACCTTCTCAACGATCTCCTTTGCGGTCAAATCCGGCAAGGAATAATCGAGCAGCAGCAGCACATCATTGGACGATTCGAATATCCGTTCCAGGACCTTACTGCCCGATAAAAACCCTTCCGATGTAAACCCTTCCCGTTGCAGGAGCTTCTGGATTGTTTTATTCAGCAGCTGGTCGTCTTCGACGACAAGGACGGTTATATCCGGTGTTTTTTCATTGTTCATAGTGTGAGCCTTTTTTTTAGTTCGTTCAATTTATGTTCCCATTTATCGCAGGCACTTCAACCACAAGAAGAAACAAGCCGAGTTGCCGAATGACATCAACGAATTTGTCGTATTCAATCGGTTTTGTCACATAGTTACTGCACCCGAGAGCATGACACTTTTCCACCTCCCTGGGGTCGTCGGTGGTGGTTATCATTATGGTGGGCAATTTCTTGAGCTCCTTGTCGGCCTTGATCTGCATTAAGACTTCTACGCCATCGACCTTCGGCATGCGGATGTCAAGCAGCAGCAGGTAAGCGTCCCCGTTTTTACGCCGGGGGCTTCCTTCTTCCTTGAACAGGAAATCCAGGATTTCCTGTCCGTCTTTGAAACGCATTATTTCATTTGCCAGCCCTGCCCGACGCAGGTTGCGTTCTATGAGCGTCGCATGGCCGTCGTCGTCTTCGGCGATAAGGACGATTACTTCTTTTTTCATGGAAAAACCTTTCGGGAAAATGGAAATTGAATGTCCGTTTATTTTCTTTCTTAACCTCACCCCGGCCTTCGGCCACCCCTCTCCCACAAGGAGAGGGGAAAGAGATCTCGGGATTTTTGATTCTTGCTCCCCTCTGGTCCTGCGACCACTCCAAGGTCGTCCTATCAGAGAGGGACTTTTATTTATGAGTCTTCTACCCTTCTCCCTGTGGGAGAAGGGGCCGGGGGATGAGGTCGCTCACGCTCCCGGCAGCGTCACAATAAACCTGCATCCTTTGCCAAGTACCGATTCAAGCCGGACGCTGCCGTTGAGCCGCGACACGATCTTTTTGACAATGGCCAGACCAAGCCCTTCCCCTTCGCCTGTCTGGGGGTTCAACCGGTGAAATATTTCGAACGCTTTGGGTTGGTGCTCAGGCGCAATACCGATGCCGTTGTCTTCAATGCAATATTCGGAAAAGCCGTCTTTTACGGTTTTTCCGGTTATCAAGATGACGCCCGTACGGTCCGGGCTCAGATATTTTATCGCATTGTCTATGATGTTGGTAAACACCTGGTTTATCTGGTCCGGATCACTGGTACAGGCCGGGAGTGCCGCTATGTCAACCCGGACCTTGTTTTTCTTGATTTGAAATTCCATGGTCTTTAAAACGTTGGACAGCATTTCGTTCATGTCGATTTTCTGCAAAGTAATGGCAGTGCGGCCGAGCCGGGAAAGTTTGAGCAGGCCTTTGAGTAATGCGTCCATCTTGACAACGCTTGCGAGAACGTAATTCTGGGCCTCAGGAAACTCTTTCGATACTATATCGGAAAGCCTGGATTGCTGTTTGGCGGGAAGGCCGGCCTGCGACGCGATTTTCCCAAGTTCATCAACAAGAAGCCCCATTTCCTTGCTGAAGCCCTGCACGTTTACCAGCGGCGACCGCAGGTCGTGAGACGCAATGTAGACAAGCTGCTCGAGTTCGGCGTTCTTTTGGAGCAGGTCATTGTTGAGCCGGACTATTTCTTGCTCGGCGTGTTTGCGGTCGGTGATGTCCCAGAAGACGCCCAGCACGCCCACGATCACACCGCTGGCGTCTCTAACCGGCGTCTTGATTGTGTTGACCCAGGTTTCCCTGCCCTCCTGGATGTATTTCTCTTCTATAGCCTCGGTCTTTCCCGTCTCCATAACCCTCACGTCGTCCGCGTGGTACTTGGCGGCGAGTTCCGACGAGAACAAATCCGCATCTGCCTTGCCCACAACTTCTTCGGGCCGGAAACCGAAGTCCCGCGCGAGGTTCTCGTTGATCGATACCCACCTGTAATTCCGGTCCTTCATGAGAATCTTCTGCGGAATGTTCTCAACGAGCGTTCGATACTTGGACTCGCTCTCCCGCAGCGCCTCTTCCGCATTTTTGCGCTCGGTGATGTCTGAGATGGAGCCTATCATTTTGTAAGGTTCGCCCCGATTGTCTCTGAGCGCGGTGCCGCGTGCCGACCACCACCGCCAATCGCCGTCCCTTCTCCCAACGCGGTATTCAATCACGTAGGGCGTCCTGTTCTTAAGATGACCTTCCAAGGCCGCCATTACACGATCTTTGTCATCCAGATGAATTGTCGCTGCCCAACCATCAACCGTCCTGGGAAATTCTCCCGGCGGATAGCCCATAATACCGTCTATGTCGCCGTACCAATCGACCTTCTCTTTGATGTCCCAATCGTAAACGACATCCGTGAGGTTTTGGGCCGCCGTGCGAAACCGTTCTTCGCTGGTTTTGATGGTTTCTTCCGCCCGTTTTCTCTCAGTAATGTCAATTACCGCCGTGATTAAATATAGCGGTTTATTGTTCCTATCTCTTTGCAGCACAGAGCTCACATCCGCCCAGAAAACGTCCCCGTTCTTCTTTATAAATCTCTTGATGAATCGCGTCGATTCCAGTTTGCCGGACCGCAGGAGCTCGATATTATTCTGTGTCAATTCAACATCGTCAGGGTGGGTTATCTGCTGCCATTTTTCATCGGTGAGCTCTTCTTTTGTGTATCCCACCATTTCGCAGAAAGCCCTGTTGACATGCATCCCGCCGTTAAGGTAGGTGATTGATTTACCGACATTGGAGCTGTCGAATATGGTTCTGAATTTCTCTTCGCTTTCTTTGAGCGATTCCTCCGACCGTTTGCGTTCGGTGATGTCGGTGACGGTACCCACCCATCGATAGGGTTTGCCTGCGGGACTTTTTACAACCGCTCCTCTGGCCGACCAGCACCGGTAAACCCCGTCCTTCATCCGGATTCGATACTCGGATGCATAGGGTGCACGTCCTTTCAAATGTGCTTGAACCTCGGCCATCACTCGTTCACTATCCTCAGGATGCAAGGCTGCAGCCCAGCCGTCCAGGGTTTTGGGAAACTCGCCCGGCGCATAACCAAGGATCTCGTCAATCTTGCCAAACCACTCTACGCTCTGCTTTAGATCCCATTCGTATATCAGGTCGTTGGCGGTCTCAGCGGCGACGCGGAAACGTTCCTCACTTTCCAGCAACCCCTCTTCGGCCTTTTCGCGAGCCATTTCTTCCTTGTGCCGGGCCAAAAGCATCCTGCGGTCGTATGACATCCACCACATCACCAGCAGGGAAAAGATAATGACAGCCCCAAGCCCTCCCATGACCACCACGCTCCTGCCGGTTGACCGGAGCGGCGTAAGCGCTTCCTCTTTGTCTACTTTCGCGATGATGTACCACGGCGAATCCGGGATATGCCGCCCAACGGCAAAGACCTTTACGCCGCGGTAATCCGTCCCTTCCATGAACCCCTGTTCGCCGCGAACGACCTGCGCCGCAGGAAGGTCCTTGGCATCCAAGGGAAATCGGAGTTTCAACGCGGCGCCTTTGCGATGTCTCAGTTCGTTCAGATACAGAATGCTGTCACCCTCCTGCCGTAGGAGCAACGTCTCCGACGTTTTGCTGGGCGTCGGCCAGGATTGGATGAGGGGAAAAAGGAAATCGGCCGGGTCTCTGCGCAAGACCGCGACCCCGGCCACTGCCCTTCCGGTATTTCCGGCAAAAATGGGAACAAGAACGTCAAGGTGGATGCGTCCGCAGGCCGGGCATCGGTAAAAATCAACAACCTTCGTCTTTTTTTCGGAAACTGCTTGTAGAATGGCGGCCGTGTCCACATACAGGGGCGCGCCGGAGGCGCCTCCTATGTTTTGAAGCACCCTCCCGCCAATGTCCGTGACAATCAGTGAATAATATCCGAAATCCTTTTTGTAAATTGCAAGCAGGGGGCCGAGCCGGCGGAACCTGTCGCGGATCTTTTCATTTGGCGCCATTTCCGAAGTCAACAGGCCGCCCTTGGAAAGAAGTTCGGCGTCCGCGAGCCTTTCCTTCCTCCATGCCGCAATCTGATCCATCTTAAGATTGGCAACTGCGGAAAGCTCGTCCCGCACCTTTGCTTTAAAATGGGTTTCCTGAATTTGATAGTAATACCACGCCCCAGCGACAATACCTGCCAAAAGGACCAGAAACAAGGCTGCCGGCAACAACAAAAGGCGATGATGATTTTTTTTTGTTTCCATGCAAGAAATGCCTTTCAGCGGTTCACTTCCCGTTTTCCTCAGCCACGCTCGTATACCGTGGCGGTTCGCCGAGCCGGGCCAGCAGTTCGTTGACCTCTTTCTTCACTTCGATCACGCGACCTTCACGCCCGTTCAAGGCGTTTTGCCAGCGTTGGAGTTCGTCGAGTTGTCCGGAAATTTTTGCATCAGCCCCTTTGCGCTCGGTAATGTCGCGGATGTTGCATTGGAACAATTTCCGGCCATTTACCAGATACAGGTTGCCGAAAAACTCCACCCCGATTTTGCATCCGTCCGCAGTTTCAAGCGGCAGGTCTTTATAGCGAATGATCCTTTTTTCCTGCAGTTCAAGAAGAGATTCTTGGGATGCCGCTATATCTCTGAATGTGCTGATCTCCCAGAGGTGTTTTCCCAGAACCTGCTCCTTTGAATAGCCAAGCAGATCATTGAAGAACGGGTTGACATCCACAACCAGCCCGGTGACGGCATCAAAGATAAATATGCCGTCTTTGGCTGATTCAAATAGCAGCCGGTAACGGGTTTCAGAATCAATCAGATCTTTTTCCGTTTTCCTGCGCTCGGTGATGTCCCGCTCGGTTGAGGCGATACCAACCGGCTTTCCGGCATCATCCAGCAGTTTCGTCACTGTCATCCAGATGTCGAGAATGCGGTTGTCTTTGGTCACCCGCTGGGTCTCAAGCGAAGTGATCTTTTCGCCCGCTATAAGCCGCTGGGTAAAATCCTTTTGCTCTTCCTCCCTGTTGGGAGGAGTGAGGAGCCAAATGTTTTTCTGAAGGGCCTCTTCCTCGCTATAGCCATACATCAATTCAGCGCCGCGGTTCCAGGCCAGGATTCTTCCATCAAAATCCTGTATCGTGATCGCGTCGTTGGAGTCGCGCACCACCGTCACCATGCGGCTGGCCTCCTCCTCCCTCCGCTTGCGCCCGGTGATGTCCCGCTCTGTGGAGGCAATACCAACAGGTTTTCCGGCATCATCCATTAATTTCGTCACCGTCATCCAGACATCGAGAATGCGGCCGTCTTTAGTCTCCCGCTGGGTCTCAAATGAGGTGATCGCTTCACCCTCTATCAAACGGCGGATAAACTCCTTTTTCTCCGCCGCTTTATTCGATGGCGTGATCTGCCACAGGGTCATTTGAAGCGCGTCTTTTTCGGTGTAACCGTACATCAATTCCGCGCCCCGGTTCCATGCTGAGATCCTGCCTTCAAAGTCCGATATCATGATCGCGTCGTTCGAGTCTCTCACCACCGTTGCTAAGCGTCGTATCTTCGCTTCATCCATCTCGCGCAGAGCGATGGCAGAATCCGAAGTTTCTTGTGATTTTGACGCCATAATCATTACCTCCCACAGTTCATGTGAGAAAGATCTTTTTGCCTGAAAAAGACTTACCGGAAGAAAACACTCCTTCAGATCAATAGCCGGACAGATGATGAAAAGTAGGGTTGGTCAACGGTTGATTTGGCGCGTCTGCGGCATCTATAAGTATATATTTGTGAAGCTATTGACATCAATGAAATTTTTATGTACCTTCCGTTGCTGAAAATGCCGGGGTTTCTCATGCCTGGCAAATCAATGTTTCCGCAATTCCCGCTGCTCGTCGCGGTACAGGTATTGTTCAACCGCATTCGCTTTGTCCATAATAGGCTTTCCACTGTCGTTTGACGCCTGTTTTGGCTCGCATAAATAAACGGCTAGCGCGCCGATCGCGAGGCTGATAAGAATGGTGCCGACAAGTTCTGCCATATTCATCCGTAGCAGATGCACCCAGAAATGGGGACTTATCAACCGCCGGAAGCCACCAAAACGTCTGCCGGCGTCGTCTTTGTCTTTGTCGACCTTGTCCTTTTTAAGCTTCTTTATTTTATCAAAATCCACCTTTCCGACCAGTTCAAGCAGCACGGACGTTTTAAACGGTTTTGCCAGAAACTTGTTTGCTCCGTTGTTGAGGGCTTCCTGTATTTCGCTTTTCATTGCCTCGCCGCTGATGAGCAGAACATAGGTGAACGGGTCGTTTTCCCGGATCGTTTTGACGGTTTCTATGCCATTCATGCCCGGCATATTAATGTCAAGAATGATCATGTCGTAGTCGTTTATCAACAGCTTTTCGTAGGCAAGTTCTCCGTTGTGGACCGTGGTCACGTTGTATCCGTGCTGCGATAGAACATCGTACAGCAGTTCGAGCATGTCCAGGTCGTCGTCCGCGATAAGGATGCGCTCGCGTGAAAAAACCAGTTGCGGGTCTTTTTTTTCGCACCCGATACGCTCCAGCCGGTTGCTTACAGCCGCCTTCCCCGCAAGCGAAACAAGATCGGCCGCCCGTACCGGCTTTTCGAGGAATCCGTACACACCCATCATGTCAAGCCTGGACTTTGTCGCCTCGGTGCCATGGCCGGAAACCACGATTGTTTCGAGCCTCGGTTTTTTTTCATGCACCTTTGTAACCAGTTCCATTCCGTTCATTTTCGGCATCATGACGTCGGAAATCAGCAGGTCATAATCGTGTTTGTCCAATTCGCCGAGTGCTGCGGCCCCGCCGGACACTCCCGTCACATGGAACCCCCCGATTGTAAGGATTTCGACCATTGTGTCGCGCAGGACTTCTTCGTCGTCAACGACCAGCACATTTCCCTTGCTCATGATTTTGCCTCTTTCCCCGCCAGCGTGAAATGGAACGTCGTTCCCTTTCCCACATCGCTTGCAAACCAGATTTTACCTCCATGCGCTTCGACGATTCCCTTCACAATTGATAATCCGAGACCTGTTCCCTGGACGCCGGCGACATTGCTGCCGCGCTTGAATTTGCCGAAAAGACCCGGACGCGATGCTTCCGGAATGCCGATGCCGTTGTCGGACACGAAAAATTCCGGCGAACCGTTCTTCTGTTCCCAGCCGATCCTGATAACCTTGTCCGGGCCGCTGCCGATATAGTTGATCGCGTTTCCCACAAGATTCATGAGAACCCGCGTCAGATGCTTCCGGTCTGCCATAACCGAAATGTCCCCTTCGCGTGCGGAGACGGAGATTTTCTTTTCCTCAATCTGGAATTTCAACTTTCTCATCACCTCTTCCGCCAGTTCCCTGAACCCGATTTTCTCAACCGTAAGTTCCTGCGTGCCGGATTCCAGTCGTGCGCATGCAAGCAGGTCTTCGAGCATTTCCTGCATGTAACGGGACGCTTCGACGCCGGTATCAACTGCATCAAGACCGTCCGGACTCAAAGGGCCGAGCATGCCTTTCTTTGCCAGCCCCAGCACAATGTTCATGGTGGTAAGGGGCTTTTTCAGGTCATGCGTTACCATGTCGGTGAATTCCAAGATTTCGGAATTCTTTTTCTTCAACTGCTCCTGAACTTGTTTGAGCGGCGTGATGTCCCGCAGGCTGCTGTGGATAACGCGTCTTCCCTTCCAGGCAACGATTTGCGCGGATATCAAGACCTGCAACATCGTGCCGTCCCTTTTCCGAACGACCGTGCCTTCATCGCTGGCGACCGAACCTCGCTTCAGAACCTCCGTGCGTACCTCATTCTGCTCCGGAATATTTGCTTTGTCAATAAGGTCCCGGGGGCTCATGCAGAGCAATTCCTCGCGCGAATAGCCGAACATGAGGCACATTGCGTTATTGACTTCAAGGAATCGTCCGTCTTCGATGCCGACAAGGTTCAGGGCGTCGGTGGATGCTTCGAACATGACACGGAAATTCTTCTCGGACTCGGCAAGCGCAATTTCCGCGCGCTTTCGCTTGGTGATGTCTTTGAAGGTGGTATAGTAAACCTTTTCGCCATGCCATTGAAGCAACCGGTTGCCCACAAGTACATTTACTTTCGAGCCGTCTTTCGTCAGGGTTATACCTTCGTGGTCGGCAGTGGAGCGTCCCTCTTCCAGTTGCGCTATCGAACAGCGCATGATTTCTTTTGCCTCAGGCGGCGTAATGTCTTCCGGTGAAAGAGACAGAAACTCTTCCTCGGAATACCCAAGAAGCGTACGCATGGCCGGGTTGACCGCGACGAAACGGCCCGTGTTTGGACTGATCAGGACCACGCCTTCCGGCGTGATATCGAACATGCTCCGGAAACTTTGTTCCGATTCGGCAAGGGATCGCTCGGCGCGCTTACGTTCGGTGATGTCCAGAGCCGTAAGCACGTTGCCGGCGGATGGATCGTGAGGATCCAGGGCCGCAATGCTCAACAGGACATCAAATAGCGTGCCGTCTTTGCGTTGCAAACGCGCTTCGACGTTCCCGCCCCTGCCGTACAACTCTCGACCAACGCGCTCATATTCCGCATCATCGGGGAAGTATATGCGGGCGCTCTTCCCCACCATTTCCTCGACGGAGAAACCGCTCATCTTGGTGAACCATCCATTGACGGATTCTATTTCCCGCTTATTCGACACGGTAATACCCACGGGAGCGGCCAGGTAAACGCCGCGCAACATCGCTTCGCTTTTTCGCAGCGCCTCTTCCACCCGCTTCCGCTCGGTAATGTCGACGGCCGTCAAGAGAAAATGGGGCTCCCCGTTCAAAGTAATCGGTTGGGTCGAGATCAAACAATCGCGGATTTCTCCCGTCTTCACACGAAAGCGAATCTCCATGTCCTTAACAAACCCTTGACTGCGCGCCTGGGCCACAAGCCGCTGGCGATCGTCGGGATCGGAAAAAAGCCCCAGTTCCGCAGAGGTGTGACCGATCACCTGGTCTCGCGCAAATCCGGTATCACGAAAGAAATTCTCGTTTGCTTCTACGTATTTCGCCGTCGCTGCGCAGGTGATCGACATTGACACAGGGCTGTGCACAAAAGCGGTGTTGAACCGCACTTCGGATTCCTGCAGCTCCCGTTCGGCCTTTTTGCGTTTCGTAATATCAAGGACTGTAACGACCTCGCCGGCCGAAGGATCCGCTGAATCCATCGGCGCCATGCTAATGATGACGTCGATGAGAGTACCATCCTTGCGCCGCCACCGGGCTTCGACGTTTCCAAAGCGACCGTGGCCGTCACTTCCATACAACTCGCGGCCAACGCGTTCGTATTCCGAATCGTCTACATAGTATTTTCGAGCGCTTTTTCCAATCAGTTCCTCTGCAGGGTATCCGCTGATTTGGCAAAGCTGCTCATTGATTGTTTGCATAATGCGGTTACTGGACACCGAAATGCCCACCGGAGCGGCCGAATAAATGCCGCGCATGACGGCTTCGCTTTTCCGCAACGCGTCTTCGGTCCGCTTGCGCTCGGTGATGTCGCGCATGCTGCCCATTATTGATTTGGGGCGGCCTTCGGCATCAAACCCTATCTTTGACGAAATGGAACAGGGGACCAATGAACCGTCGCGGTTCTTCAGGGTGATTTCAAAATCCGCAACACTTCCCCGCTTCTTCAATTCCGACAGGAGTACTTGCCGCTGTCCGTCATCGGCATAAAGATCGGACATGGACCTTCCGATCATATCGTTCCGGTGATACTGCCCTTTCGACACGATCTCAATGGAAGGACTGATCTCGATTATTGTTCCGTCGAGGGATGTTTCATAATACACGTCCTGAAGGTTTTCAAAAATGCGTCGCAATTTCTCTTCGCTTAGACGAAGGGCTTCCTCCGCCTGCTTCCGCTCGGTGATGTCGCGGCAGAGGGAACTTATCCGCATATTTTCGCCGGCGCCGTCTACCGTGGCATTGATCTCCACAGGAATGGTCATTCCGCTTTTATCGACATAATCCAGCACCAGATTCCTCACGAAGCCGTCTTTGACACAGAGAGCCACCGCCTCCGCGTTTCTCTTCCGGGAATGCGCTGCAGTCCATTCGACCACGCTTCTGCCGAGGATCTCACGAAGTTGGCCGTGGCCCGAGAGACGCACGTATTCCGGGTTTGCGTCCAGAACCCTGCCTTTCGAATCCAGGATGAGGAACCCTGTACCCGTTGTCTCAACCAAAGCACGGTATTTTGTTTCACTTTCCTGCAGCGCGATTTCCGCCCGTTTGCGGCTGGTGATATCGCGGACCGTGGCCTGCAAAACACGTTTGCCGTTCATGTCAAAGGCGGTAAGCAGCACTTCCGCGGGAAAGTCCTCTCCGCTCGCGCGGCGATGCACCCATTCGAACCGGTTGCTTCCCGTTTCAAAGGCGGTTTTGATCCGCTCCATGGCGGCAGGGAAAGATTCTGTTCCATCGGGCTGGAATGGCGGGGAAATATCCGCCGGATGGACGTTTGTAAATTCCTCCTTTTTCCTGAAGCCGAACATTTCAAGAGTAGCCGGGTTACAGTCGAAAAAGCCTTTATCGGTAAGAAGCATGACGGCGTCGCTCGACCCTTCGAAAATAGCCTTGAATCGCTCCTCGCTTTCCCGCAGGTCATTTTCCGTTTTTACTAACTGAGAAATGTCGTTTATGATCACAACGTAACCGGCGGTTCCTCCCGTATTATCCTTTAACTCGGATGCCGATACCGTTACGTCAATCTTCTTGCCGCCTTTTACCGTGACCACGGTCACCAGCCCGGGTCCGCTTCCCTTTTCCAGCCGGTTTCCGCCGGAAAACGCCAACCGGTCCATGTCGCCGCGATCAATTAACGTGTCAAGGGGAAGGCGTCTTAATTCACTCTCGCTGAACCGGAACATGCGTATGGCCGCCTGATTGATCCTTACGATATGAAACCCGGGATCGCAAAGGAGTAACGCGCCATCCATAGCGGAAAGAATTGCTTCCGCGGCTGTGGCGGGATTCAACTGAAAAAGCCCATACTTCCAGATGGCCCAGGCGATAATTGCCGCCTGAGCCGTCAATCCGAACGAAACGTAATCCGGAAACGGAGTCTTAAGAAGGGCGGGCAGTATTCCTTTTGTCAAAATATTAATAATAAGCTGGATTGCACATGCGAGAATCACGATTCCCAACAGGGTTTTCTTTTTTTTCTCTCCGGTCTTTGCATATGTTATTAAACCCAAGACCAGAATCAAAACGCATATGAAAGTCGACCATGCGATCACATAAATGTCCGCGAGCGGTAATGCATGAAAAGCCTCGACCCAGCCCCAACCGGCTTTTACCCATTGGACAGAAGTAAATCTTGTGTAAAAGTAGACGAATGACGTTATCCAGGCGGAAAACAAAATCAGTTTATACGCCAATTTCAATTTTTTGAAGCTTTCCGCCCTGCCGGTCAGACAAAGGACAAAATAGACGATGCAGGAAAGCTGAGAGGGCCAGAGGGAGAATACAAGAACCCAGAAAATAATGGTCCCATGACCGTTCGCCGTGGTTATGCCGTACTCGGAAATACTGATGATGGCTCCAACAAGGCAGGTAAACCCATAGGTCCGGTTGACCATGTTTTTCCCGTTCAGGACCAACACGAAAGTCCCGAGCAATACTAACAAAGCAAAATCGACCAATGGGATCGTTGAAATAACAGGGATCATTTTATACGCTCCCGATTAGTTGACGATAATGAATGAAGGAATGCCATATTCAATACGCCCCGACCGCAATCGTTTCCGCATTCCGGTCTTCAAAAAACCTCACATTATTCCGTTCTTTCGTCACGACCGTCTTATATTCCTTGATTTTTATCGTGACGTCCGCAAAACAGGTTTGCTTCACCTTGACAAAACAGGCATCGCGTTCCCGTGACTGCTCAAAGAGGTCGGTGCGCTTGGCGAACATAATGGCGCGCCTCTGCTCAAGGTCTTTCTTCTTCTCTATCGTCTTGGCAATGACCTGCTTCGTAGCGTCGGTCATCGGCTGGCCGGATTTCATGCGGCTGTAAAACGTCTTGAGGCTGTCGTCGATTTTCAGGATGTTCCGTTCGCAGAATTCAATTGCAGTGTCAAGCTCGGAAATCCTGCGCAGGACGAGATAATTCGTTCCCGCCTCGGCGGATGTCTTCACCCCGTTCTCCGAACCGAGTATCCTCACGTCGATGCCGCGCTGGGCGAACACTTCGCCGCCGATGACCGACCCCCGTTTCTCCAGCATGACGAGGTTCTTCGACGTGAAGACATAGCTGTTGATGGCGAAGTTGCCTATGTAAATATTTCCCTGGGCTTCGAGCCGCGCGTTCTGTGCATACCCGACCTTGATGTCGCGTCCCGCGGAAATAAGTCCCCTGCCTTTTCCCTGAACGCCGCCTTTGATAACGATGTCCCGGCCCGCTTCAAGACGCGCCGACTCCACTATTTTGGCTACGATGATGTCGCCTTCCGCTTTGACCTCAAACCCGTCCGGCACATTCCCGTTTATCAAAACGTTGCCGTTGAATTGTATGTTGCCCGTCGAAAAGTCGACGTCCCCGTCGACCACATACGTGTTGACCACTTCGATGACCGAACCGTTCAAAATTATGCTGCCGTTGATCGCCGCATAAAACTCGGTAGCGCCCTTGTCCGCCCGGACGCCCTCGCCCGCGGCAAGCACTGCAGGCGTTCCGCTTGGCGCGGGAACATCCCTGCCCAGGACATTCACACCGGCGCGTCCCTGTTTGGGGGCGATGAGCCGCGCCAGAAACTGGTCCTTTTTTGCCATCACGATGTTCTGTGAATGATGATAATCTATCCTGCCGTCCGCAAGGATCTTGAAATCGGCATCCAGGTTCTCGCTTGAAAACAGATATTCGATTGACCCGTCCGCGCCGGGAAGCGGCGGCTTGCCTGAGGCAATGCAAACGTCTTTTTGCCGTTTCTTCGATGTCTCGGCTACGCCGACGATCTCGGTGATCCTGTTTTCATCGATACCGAACTTTATCCCTTGTCCGTTCAGTGCATCCCTGACTGCCCCGGAGGACAAAGACCGGCCCCGGCCAAGACCTGGTTCACAATCGAGAAAAGCGTTCATTTTTTCCTGGTCGATCCTGACCGACAGTTTGCAGTCCCTGTCCGAAGCGATGACGTGCAGTGCATTCTTAATGATGACGACCTTGCCCCGAACCAAGGCATAATACAACTCCTTGCCGTCCTTTTCCTTTCTGACGACATTGATTCCTGCCGCCACCGGCGAAGACTCATCTGCGTCCCGTGTGGCGATGATCCGACCGTTTTCAACATCGTCGAGATACAGAAGCGATTCCACGCCCACCTCATCGATGAGAACGGACTCCGACAGGCGTTCGAATTCAACGCCCTCCTCGAAAGCAAGATGTTCCTTTTCGGTCTCCTGCTTTGCGAACCGTTTTGGGATCTTTACGGTCTTGTCCCCGATGAAGCCCTTTTCCTTCAAACTCTCCGGTGTCATGTCCTGAAGGATCTCGGCCGTGTCTATATCGTCAAGCTGCTTTTCGAGCCGTGCCAGAAGGTCGTCGGATTCGGTGTTGTTTTGATTGTTCATATTAAGTTCGTCTTTAATCCGGTTGTTACCTGACTCCCGCATCACCTCTTCTCCCCCATCCCCTCTTTCCCTCTCCGCAAGCGGAGAGGGAAAGAGGGGTGCCAGAAAGGCGGGGTAATAGGGTGAGGCGAACCCGTTTGAATATTCCTATCTTCTCAATGCCGATCCCGCACCTTTTTAAATGCCCCATTCCTTTGCCGCGGATTTCACGTCCTTTTCAACGTCGTCAAAAACAGCGTCGATTTCCGGCATCGACAATCCCAGGCGTTTCAGCGCGTGCTCCTCGCACTGACTTGTTCCGTTTCTATAGCCCATGTCAATTCCCCTGTTGATCGCCATGGTGTCTGCAACATGTACCGCGGCAATCACCAGGATGCTTCCCGCCAGCTCCCGGCCCGCGAAAAGAGGCTGGTGGTGGTACCGTATGCCGTGGACCAGCAATTCCGGGATCTTCCACTTCCGGCCCATGTATTCGCCGATTTCCGCGTGGGTTACGCCAAGGCGATCCTCTTCCGCCTTGACATAGTCTATTTTTCTTCCGGCCGCGTCCTGCATTATGCCCACGAATTCCTGGTGAAAGAACTGGTGGAGGACCAGAATGCCGATGTCATGCAGCAGCCCAGCGAGGAAAAAGTCCTCCGGCTCGCGCGCGTTTATTTTTTTCGCGATCATCTTTGCGCCCAGCGCGCACGCAAAGGCGTGCACCCAGAATTTCTGACTGTCGAACATCGATGCGCTGCCGGCTGATTCTTCGAACATTTTCACCACCGAGACTCCGACGATAAGGTTCTTGACCGTATTGAGCCCGAGAAGCACGATCGCCTGCTGAATGGATACCACTTTTCCGCCAAGCCCGTAGAATGCGGAGTTAATAAGCCGTATGACGCGCGCCGCTATCGCCTGGTCCCTTGCAATAATGGAAGCGATCTGCATCATATTGGAATTCGGGCTTGCAATCAGTTTCTGGATCTGCTCCACGACAATGGGCAGCGTGGGAAGGTTCTCGATTTTTTCCAGTTCGCAAAGCATCGTTCCCTTTTCCATGATCATTTGCCTCTCGCCGGCGGCAGGGATACCAGGAACACGCTTCCTTTGCCTTGGACGCTTTCGCAGTGAAGGGCGCCACCCATGAGTTCCGCATATGATTTTGCGATGAAAAGGCCCAGGCCGTTTCCTTCGTTTTGCCGCGTAAGCGCCGTGTCTTCCCGGAAATATTTGCTGAAAACAAGCGGCATATTCTTTTCCGCGATGCCGGTCCCCTTGTCTTTTATGCAGACGGAGACGCCGTCGTCCATTTCCGAGAAGCGCGCCTCAATCGGCGCTTCGTTGTCCGAATACAGCATTGCGTTCTTCAGAAGAACGGTAAAGATCTTCTTGGTTTTTCCAAAGTCCGCGCGCACCCGCCGGTACGGATTGCCCGTTAAGAAGAACCTTTCGCGCACGTCGGAAAAAGGCGCCGGCATTTTTCCAATCTCGTCCATGGCTCGATCGAACGCAGTGGAAACAGCGAACTCCTCTATGTCAATGTCTTTGCCCGCCAAGCCTGTCTCGATCAGGAACAGATCGCGCAAATCATTAACCAGGTCCACAAGCCGGTTGACCTCGTGATACCCCATTGCGAGTATTTCTCCCGCTTGCGCGGGATTCGCGAGGACCTTTTCATTTTGAACCATGGAAAGCGACGTCTTGAGTGTGGACAGGGGACCGCGAAGCTTATGGAGCACATTGGTGATGAAATCGCGCTGGACCTGCTCGATGCGCCTGAACCGCGTTGCATCTTCAACAATCACGATCACCTGCCTGCCATTTTCGGAAGAGATATGTTTAATGGTGCAACTCAAAACCCTGCCGTCCTTTTCCAGCACAAGACGCTGCTGACCCACATGCGACGTCTTTTCAACATCCATGATGCACGTGAGCAGTTCCTCGTCGAGGATTCCGGCAAAATCGCCGGACAGCACGGTTTCAACCCCAATCCCCAGGAGTTCAAGCGCCAGGTCGTTCCAAAGTCCCATGCGCAGGTCCGCTTCGAACACGACCACGCCCACCGGGAGGTACTCCACGAAACTTTCAAGTTCCTGACGTGTTGCGTCTATTCCCATTTCGTACTCCTTGCTCTATAATACAGGACAATATTTTCCTATAACGGACGTCATGTCCTCGGCGTCGAAGGGCTTGGCGATGTAATCGACCGCCCCGCGCGACCGGGCAATTTCAGCACCGTCCGAATGCTCCTTTGCCGAAAAGATGATCACCGGAATGTTTTTCGTGGCCTGGTTTTCCTTCAGCATACCCAGCACCTGCCAGCCGTCCAGTCCTGGCATCATGATGTCCAACAATATGAGGTCCGGCGACAGTTCCGCGGCCCGCCGTACCCCTGCTTCTCCGTCAAGTACTCCCTGCGCGTCAAAGCCGGAAAAAGACAACGCCATGCAGGTGGACTTTACAAGCAATTTTTCATCGTCGATGACAAGTATTTTCCGCTTCATGTTTCCGTCCTTATGTAGGGGTGGTTTGTTCCACGGGTGAGTCGACGTTCACCGGCAACGTCACCATGGAACTCATTCCGCAGCCGGGATTTTCCCGCATTTCCAGCGTGCCGCCAAGCAGTTTTGAAGCGCGTTTAGCAAGAAACAACCCGCTCCCGAGCCCGTTCACTTTCCGGGTCAAATGGTCCTCGCCCTGGGAGAAAACCTCGAACAAATGCTTTCTCGAGGATTCCGTAAGCCCGGTCCCTTCGTCCTTAAACGTCACTGTCACCGCTGGCAGTCCATGCAACATCGCCTGTTCGATCCGGACCGTCACCACGCCGTTTTCCCGGTTGAATTTCACCGCATTGCTGAGTAGGCCGCTGACGATGATTTTTACCAAGGTGGGATTGATATGAACCATCGGGCGTTCAAGAAGGTTTTCAACACGGATATCGGGTCCGGATTCGTTCGTATTCCTTCCCATGTCCGAAATTTCTTGTTCGACAAGGGATCGGATGTTCACGTCGCTTTTCTTAGGCGACATGGACGGGTCGGAAAGAAGCGTGATTGACATGATCGTGTCGATCAGTTTCTTCATGCGCAGGCTTGCGGTGCGCATGTCGCCGACCGCCTCTTTTTGCTGTGGTCCGGCGTTTGTTTCCGTGGCCAATAACGGCAGGTAATTCATGATGATGGTTAGAGGCGTACGCAATTCGTGCGCGAGGATGGTAAGGAATGAGTTCCGCAGGTGTTCGGCTGAAATCTTCTCGGTCTGATCCCTGAAAAGCGCCAGTTTTCCTATCTTCGTACCATCTTTATCAAACATTTCGCTGACATGTACATTGTAGTGCCGCACACCCTTGCCGGAAATATCGTACGAAAGACTCATGGCAGGTTTCGTTCCCAACCATTCGTTGCCGTTTACAGCGGCACGCAACTCGGGCGACGAGCACCGCCCTGGTATCCGGTCCATCCGCTGGCCGGCGCATTCGCCGAACCGGATGTCAAGAATCTTCTCAGCCTGGCAGTTGAGAAGCACCACGGCGTTTTCGCGGTCCACCGCCAGGAGCCCGTCTCCCATGCTGTTGACAACTGCGTCAAGCCGTTGCGCCTGCGTTTCCAGAAGGCTGACCGCGTTTTCAAGCTCCTGTGATTTCCTGCGCATGCTTGTTTCCAAAAGTTGCAGACGCTCGAACCTGCTCTTTTTTGCCCGTACCATCACAAGCGCCTTGTGGACCAACGCAAGCAATTCGTCCCGCCTCACTGGTTTCCTAAGGTACCCGAACGCGCCCAGTTCCATGGCCGTTGCCGCATCGTCAATGCTCTCGTGTCCGGTCACCATGATCGCCTCGCAGGTATTATCGTAAACCCTCAATTCCTTAAGCAGGGTGAGTCCATTGACATCAGGCATAACGACATCGATGAGGAAAAGGTCGAACTGCTTTTTGGCATGCAGCAGCAGAGCTTCGTGCATCCCGCCGGCGCTTTCCACGCTATATCCGGCGTCCGCCAAGTGATTTTCCATTGTATCACGGATGACTTCCGAATCATCCACGATGAGAATACGAAGGTTGTTATCCATTACTTTTTTACCGCCTGCCCTTTGTCGGCCAAAACCTTCGGGACAAGGGACTTTTTATTCCATGATCGCAACGCCGCCGCTATCAGATCATCCAAGTCGTTTTGCATGTATGGGCCCAGCAAATGATAAAACACACCTATTGTCGCTATCGCCCGTTCTATTTCCAGGCTATTGTGACCGGTTATTGCTATGATGGGACGCTCAAGCCGGTCCTGGGCCTTTAATTCCCGTAACAAGCTCAATTCCCGGTCGTTTGGGCCTTCCATGACAACGATGATTGCGCTCGGCCGGCCGGCCCGGCAAATTTCCAGCGCCTGCGGACGGTCGTTTGCAATACGTACATCGTATTTACGGTACAATGGGCCTTCCCGGACCGCCGACGGCGCGGGATTTGTCTCAACCATCAGGATTTGTTCACGCATCAGGAAAAGCTCCTTTGTCCGATGCTTTGATAAATGCAATATCCAGGCCATGCGCCTGCATGACGGTCATTTACATTATTTATCAACCGCTTATCGTGAATCAACTATCATCGGAGGGCAGATGGCGAAAGGGGAAAACGGGGTAATTCTACCACGGGAAGAAAGATGAAAAAATTGGTATGTATCTGTAGAATCAAAAGAGTATGCGGGAAGGCGCAAACGTGTGGTGTTTATACCACGGTTTTCGAAATAAACCTCAATGCTCAATGCCCGCCTGTTTCAGTTTTTCATAAAAATTCTTGCGGTCCATGCCTGCAATCCGCGCGGCCTTGGTGATATTTCCTTCTGAAGATTCCAAGACGGATGTGAAGTATTCTTTTTCCGAAGCGCCGACAACCTTTTCCTTGAATTCCCGGTACGTGTGAAGTTTTGCGGCGGCCTGACCTTCTTTACCCATACCCAGGACATGGCACACATTCTCTTTTGTTATAACACGGTTCGTGCAAATTCCCTTGAGATTCGCCAGTGCCATTTTGAGTTCACGGACATTGCCCGGCCATTCGAATGCCTGAAGAGATTTCATGGCATCCGGCGAAACCGCAAATTCCTCACCGGCAATGAAATGCATCACCAGGGCGGGAATGTCCTCTCTGCGTCGATAGAGAGGATCGAGAACAATATGCGCGCCCTGGAGTCTGTAATAGAGGTCTTTCCGGAAGGTCCTGTTTGAAACCATTTGCTTCAAGTCGCAGTTGGTTGCGCAGACGATGCGGACGTCTGCGCGTCGGAGCTCGGTTTCGCCTACGCGGAAATACTCTCCTCTGTCTAGTACGCGTAGGAGCTTGCTTTGCAGTTCAAGCGGCAAATCGCCGATTTCATCGAGGAACAGCGTTCCGCCGTCCGTGATTTCGAAATAGCCGTGTTTGGTTTTGGAGGCGCCGGTGAAAGCACCCTGCGCGTGGCCGAACAATTCCGACTCGATGAGCCCCGGGGAAAGCCCGGCGCAGTTGACCGCGGTGAAAGACCCTTTCGAGCGCCTGCTGAATTCGTGGATACAGCGCGCGACCACTTCCTTGCCGGTCCCGGATTCACCGGTGATCATGACCGGGATGTCAAGGGGCGCGACTTCCGAGATCCTGCGCCTGACCATGGCCATCGCGTCCGATGCGCCGACAAGACCCGTGTTGTGGGTTCCTGCAAACACCTCCCGTTCGCGGCTGGTTTGCAATATTCCTTTCATCCGAAGCGCGCCCATGACGCTGAACCGGATTTGGTTGCTGTTAAACGGTTTCGTAAGAAACGAATGGACGCCCAGATCCATTGCTTTGTCAAGCAAGAACTGGTCCGGCTTTCCGGTGACGACAATGAATTGGGCATACGGGGAATACTTCAGAATTTCCTCACGAACCTTGAACCCGTCAGTCCCGGGCATGAACATGTCAATAATTACGACGTCGCAGGGGATCTGAAGGATACAGTGGTCTGAGGTCGCAGGATCAAAGGCCGTGATTGCATACTGGTCAAGGGCCAGAATATCGCCCATGGTTTCCCGCATCACCGCCTCGTCGTCAACGACCAGGACATGTGCGTTTCGGGGGTCCAATTTGTTCAATGACATCTTTTTTGAATTCATGGTGAACTGATTAATGGTATTGTTTTGTTGATACAAAATAATTACCCTTACCGAGGGCACCTATGATTATACCTTTGTCACGACGAACACTCAATAGCCTAGAAAAGAAAGTGTAATCACAATTGATTACGGCGTGAGTCAAGCACGCCGCGTAGTCCGCGACTTTCCGGCATAGGCTTTGTCCATGCCGTTGACTTAGACATCGCGAAGCCGTATACTCATTAGAAAGGCCGTCTGCCGGCACCTCGCGGGGACCGTGAATGGCCTGAAATGCGGTTTTGCGGAAAAAAAGTCTTTCCATCGATTCCTCCCTTCTTGACAACCTGAAAGGACCCCGCCCATGGTCAGCACGGTTTCTCGCGTTTTTCGGACAACAACAATCTGTCTCGCATTGATTGCCGGCACAGCAGGTGCCGCGGCGGCCCAGCCGGCACAGAAGAAACCCGGTGTCGCCGTGCTTCAACTTGGCGGAAACGGCATCGACACCTCGCAACTTTCCACGCTTACCAATCGTCTGCGAGCGGAATTGTTTGAGACGGAAAAGTTCGTCATCGTCGAACGCGGCGTCATGGATGCCATTCTCAAGGAACAGGGATTTCAGCAGACGGGCTGCACCGACGCAACGTGCGCCGTTACGGTGGGCCAGCTCTTGAATGCGGAATACATGATCGTGGGCACGGTTGACCGGATCGGCCGGGTATATTCCGTCAACATTCGCCAGATAAGCGTGGCCACCGGCGCGATAACGAACAACGTGAGAAGCGATTGCGCCGACTGCGCCATCGAAGACGTGATGCTCAAGAAAATCCGGCAGGCGGCGCGGCAGATCGCCGGCATAGACACGGCGCGCGAGCAGGACGTGGTGACGGAACAAAAAGGCAGAAAGGTGATACGGTGCAAGACGTACAAGGACGGTGAGGCCGGGACGCTCATGGTATCGGGAATTCCGCTCGACGGAGAGGTTTTTATCGACAGCATTTCGTACGGAACCGGCACCATGGTGGTGGATTACGTGCCGGTGGGGCGGCATGTCGTGTGTGTCAAGTCCGGCACATCCAAGATGCTCAAGGAGAAGGTGACTATCGGGTACGGTACGACCACGGAATTCAACTACGCATACTATGTGGACCGTGTCTATCATTTCTGCCTGGAGGCCGGCCTGGCCGTCTCAGTGCCTCAGGTTTCCAGCTCAGGCTACCGGCGCTTGTTCGCAAGCGACAACAACCCGAATGACACACTCACTGGGCCGTCAGGGGCTTTCACACGGCTTCCGATCATGCCGACGCTATCTTTCACCTGGATGAATCAACGGCATGCTATCGGGTTCACGCTCGGAGCGATGTTCACGAAACAGCAGGTAACCAGGACTGACGCATCGGGAAACGACTTCGTGTATGATTTTGAAAACAGCTTCCTGGGTCTCTTTCTGACCTATTACAGGACGATCGTGGATGTCAGGGATTTCTTCAAGGCGGATTTCGGGCTTTTGGCCGGAGGATCGTATTGCCGCATGGAGGAACTCCCGGATCATGCAAATGCAAACACAACACTGCAACGGTATTCTCCGATGGATGGTTATCAAGCCCCCGACGGCATTTACTACGATGAAGACAGCGGAAAGTACGAGCAGGTAATGTACGGCGGACCGAGCGTGGTGCTCAAGGCGGGATACAAATTCGTGTTTCTCAAGGTTACATATTGTCTTTGGATGGGCATGAACAACCAGGGAAACACCTCAGGCAATGTTTACCAGCAAACAACAGCGCATGATTGGCAATTCGCCGTAAGCAACATGCTGGGAGCAAGCTTTGTTCTTAAGCTTTGACCTCACTCGTCGGGCCTCTTTACAGGCTTGATCGCATCTCCTCGCTGTTTCGGCTAATGCCCTCCGAATAGTTTGGTAAAGAACTCCCTCGTTCTATCGATTGAATTGAGTAACGCATTTTTCAGGCACTCTGCCTTGATTTCGGATATTTCGTCTTTCTCTGATTTGAATATGCCAAGCCCTGAAACAGGTTCCATGAATTGGGCGGTATCGTCGTACACGATCCTGCGGTATTTCAAATCCACGATCTTGATGTTCACGACCGATTTGACCATGGCGCGCGATCCGGATGATTTCGTACAAAACGTGCCGCATTGGCCATAGGGCTCCGGTTGACTAGAGTATATCTCATTCATATTTCACATCTTCGAATACAATCCAACCGTCTTCATGCACTCCGGCCGGATCATGATGCGTCCAATGAATCAATCCTCCCTGGCTGTTCCAGATGTAATCGCCATGCACGTACACCACGTAACCGACCTTGATTCCTTGGACGCGCGGGGCGATATCGGTGTTATGTTCTATCAATAACGTCTGGGCATTCGACAGTGCTATGATAAACCGTTGGTGTTCCGCACCACTGGTATCGTCGGCAAGAATTCTTGTTACAGTTCCCTTAACTACGATCGAAACACCGCTGTCTTGATTTGCGTATGCTGCTTCGATTACCGAAAGCGGCGTTAGGATTGAATCAAGATGATTTGCCGGCGGATTATTCGTGCCGTTGGGTGTCGTATCACTTGACTTTATCGAACATCCAAGAAGCAGGAAGCATAAAGACAGGAGGCATCCGGCTATTTGGATCCCTTTGACCCGGGAGCGGCGTCGCGCTTGTTGGGGAGACGTTGGTATCACGTGAAACCCTTTCTTACTTGCCTGCAGGCTGGAATTGCATTTCCCGGATTTCGGTGTCGATATGGTCTTCGGAATCAAGATCCCATTTGATCGGGTTGTCCCGGATGTAATTGCGGATGACAAACAGGGATTCTTCATTCCGGATGACGTGTTCGAAATAATTGCGTTGCCATACTTTTTCAATTCCGTGTTGCCGAATGGAATTGATTTGTTTCGTGGATTGGTATTTGAAATATGCAACGATGTTTCCCAACGTTATTGGGCGGGGTTTCACCGTTTTCGTAGGGGCGCGGTCGCAATTCGCCGCATCACGAATCACGATAATGCCATGAATGTGGTTTGGCATGATCGCAAATTCGTCCAACTGTATATGCGAATAACGCACCGATAAATCATCCCAACAATTGCGCACGATATTTCCATGGTCGTTTTCAATCATTTTCCCATTGGCCACATCCCCGAACAACCGTTGTCTACGATCATGAATACAAATCGTCACGAAATATTTCCCGGCCTGCGCATAATTGTAACTGCGCAACCTAATTGACCGGCGGTTGTGATAGCCGTTGTGTTTGTTGAAAATGCCGGTAGACATACGTTAGGACTAAAATATGAAATTGGCAGAAAAAAGTCACGGGGTTTGCACCTTCTGAACAGTTTCCTGGGGCGGGGTTTGTTTGGGGGCGGTGATGCAAGGCTATCTACGCAACTGACAAACGCGCCGGGAACTCATTACAAACGCGACCGTCAAGAATTTTGCCGTTTTGCTTTTTGCGAACGCCGCCCCCCAATCAATGCCATTGAGGTTGGCATTTTCCAATCCCGCCCTATAGCCACATCACCCTCGTTGTAAAAATTGACAAGAAGTGCAGAAAGCGTTATATTCTCAAGAGAGGTGAGATCGGGGGAAAGGGCGAAAATGTCGCTAACTGTAAAGAAGTTGCCCCGTCTGCATTCCTTGATTTTGAAATATCAAATTCCTATCAAGTACTCCCCTATGAAACTCGTGTGCCTTAAAACATTTTTCATCATTGCCCTGGGTGCAACGGCGCTCTTTGCCCAGAACAAGTACAATTTTACCGAGTTTAAAGACGAAACTTTTCAATTCGTGCTACAACCGCTCCATTGGGATGCAGTCGATTGGATAAAACTTGGTTTGCTCGGAGGTGTGACTGTTCTGGTAGCCCAGGCCGACCAATCGGTTCGTTCAGTGGTTCTTAGAAATCCCGGATACTTGAATTCGATTCCGGTCCAAGCCGGCTATTATTGGGGCGTGGGGTATCCCACGGCGATACTGGCAGTGGGCTTTGGCCTGCATGGCTGGCTGGCAAATAATACCACAACGAAAAAAATCGCATTTGAAATACTGCAGGCGACGCTGTACGCCGAGCTGGCCAAAAGCATATTGACCGTTTCCGTAGGCAGGGCGCGGCCATACACTAATAGAGGGCCGGGAGTTTTCAAACCGTTCACGCTCCTTGATGGATGGTATCAATCGTTCCCCGGCGGCCACGCTACCGCCGCATTTGCCCTGTCAACCGTTCTTGCGAGAAATACCAGTTCGGTTCTCCTAAAAATATTAGCCTATACTCCCGCCGGGCTTACACTAATTGCCCGTATCTATGAGGACTCGCACTGGACGTCCGATCAGGTTTTCGGCGCCGCGATAGGTTTCCTTGCCGCAAGTTGGGTCGCTGACCTTCATGAACAAAAAAATTCACGGGTCCAGATCACTTCGGCCTACCCATTGGTTTTGAGCATCGCTTTCTGATATGGTTCGACAAGCTCGCTTCGACAGTGCTCAGCGCAAGCAGGGACCGGCAGTTTTGCTTTGTGCGAACGCCGCCCCATTGTTTGAAGAAGAATGGGATTCCGGCTTAAATGCATTGATCGCGGATTTCGGTGACCCATTCCTTCTGAACAATCCTGGCGCCGGGGCCGGATTCTCCTCCGGCAATGACCCAGTGGATGCCCTTGAGATTCAGGGTTCCAACACTGCCAAGGAGCGGTTCAAAAGAAATGAATTTGTTAACTGCGCGGCTTTCGCGGAGGTGATCAATTCTGTAAACATAGTCTGAGCTCTCAACTGTTACGCCCCGGTAAGCTATTCGGCACGCTTTGTGAGAATTTGGTACATGTGCCAGCAAGCCTGGTTCATGGTATTGAATATTTCCATGATGAAGTCTTTTGGCGCTTGAGCATGGAAAAGATCGCTCATTGAATTCACGAATATCATCTGCGGCTTCTTCCAGCTTAATGGAAGACCAACTGTATGCGGGTGCACAGTGAGTTTGAACCCATTGCGGTAATTCGCCTGCCGCATGGCATGAAGGCGGCGAGCCATGCGTTTTGCATAGCAGTTCTTACAGCCGGGACTGATTTTCGAGCAGCCGGTTATCGGGTTCCAGATGCTTTCAATCCATTTGATGGGAGATTTTGTGGCCATAGCTTAAGTACCGTTACGAATCATTTCCGCTACCATGGATATCCTTTTTCCACAAAAGACCGGGCGTGATATCAACAGGAACTCCCATAAAGAACCCAAAACGCACGTCTTCTCTCATTATGTCAATCATCGTTGCGTAAATTCTTTCAATGCCTGTTACCGGCAACAGCGCCTTGCTTGTTATCCATTCAAGTACTGCGGCTATTCCAAAAACACGAGTGTTGTCAAAGGGGATCTCTTGCCAAGCCGGAACCTTGCGCGGGATATCGGGACGGATTGCCAGTTCTCTGTTCCACAATCGACTGTGATGGGCGCACAGGTTGCGAATGTACGTCAATGCGTGAAACCAGTTATGCATGACTGAGTGATGGATTTCAAGGCTACTACTAATGCCGCGTTGTGGAGCCGGCAGGAGCCCGCCGAAAAGCTTGGACAAGCTGCCAAAACTCATCACCTCAACGGCCATCCAAAGCGGCAGTCTTGGAAATCCCGAGTACTTTGACTTGAAATGCTCTATGAAGGTTTCGTGCCCTCGGACTATTTCACCCTCAATCGATACCAACCATTTGGAATGGTCAAAGGTATTCCTGAAGACGGACGTATCGTAGTGAACGAATGGACCGTACCGCTTTGTGAGCTGGTACGTGAGGAGCGTGCGGAGAAATATTTCTACAGGGGAAAGGGCACAAATGAATGCCTGTCGGAGTGATTCATCCAATTGGTATAAGCGTTTGAGTTTTTCGAAGGAAACATTCGACATGAAAACATCAGGTTGTTTTTGGAATGGAATGCGGTAAGCACTGAACCGATAGTAGCTAACCTTCTGGAGAAAGTCAGCTGCAGCTGCGGGATCTTCGACAACCAAGCCACGCTCAACTAGCCTTTTGACTTGCTCGTCGTAGGAAAGATGAAATTTATCGTAGGGCTTCAACTCCATGATCCGCCCCTAAAAAAAAACCCACCATGGTTGCGCATTCCGCATAAGCGAAAGAGGCGTGGCAGGTATGTTAGACATAATATACACTTACATTACGGCTTTTTCAAAGGTTTTATTCTGATTCGTTTCGAGACTTTCTGGGCCTGTCCAGGCCCGGATCACCGCTTCTAAAAGTGACCATTTTGCTGATATCAACAAAATGGTCGGCAGCAACTATGAAAAAAACAATTTCGGAATGCAACGTAGAAAGGTTACGCAACCGCCAGCCGCGCCGGAAACTCATTCCAAATGCGGCCGTCAAGAATTTTGCCGTTTTTCTTTTTGCACACGCCGCCCCATTGCTTGAAGAAGGATGGGATTGATTTGCCGGCGGATTATTCGTGCTGCGGCTGTTGGCCGAACGTATTCCGCCGCAATAAATTCTTGACGCGCGATTTTTGTTCTATTCTGAAATTCTAGTCTCAAACTCCCTAAATTTGTCCGGTCGTCCTTCGTTTCTGGCCCATTTACGAATATCTTCTATTCTGACGTTGTTAATTTGACAAATCATAACAGCCTGTTCAAGGCATTGTGCATCGTTCCCGTAAAAGTAACCGGTAAGCCGGTCTTTGGCGGAGTCGGTAGGTGAGAGCAATGAAAGAGTGCCGGTTTTTACTTTCAGTTCCACTGGGTTGATTTTTTGCTCCTCGCCGATACTAAGCGGACCAGGCGGGAATTCGACGGAATATGAAACCGATCTATTTATGAAAATTCTTCCGCTTTTTTCGAATCCGAGGGCAGACATGACTCGCTCGATTATCTTATCGTTTTCCGGCCAGACATAATTCACGACGAAATCGAGGTCTCCGGTCACGTATTTATTATTGCTGTAGATTTCTGCGCAGGCCCCGCCGGAGAGCGTAGCTTTTAATCCTTCCTTTCCCAGGGAATCGCAAATGAGCGCAGCAAGCTCTATGATTGAAAGTTTGTTTAAGTCAGCCATATGCTATTTCTTTTTGGTAATGTCTTTGAGCAACACTATGGGTTTCCCTTTTGCCCTGGGCCTTCGACGGCTAAAAAGTAGTCTTTCCTTCCATTCCGGAGGGTAGGCATCGATGATTTTGAGCAACAACGCGGTTAATTCTTTCCGCAGAAAGAATCTGGGGTTTATACTGAAACTTATCGTCCGGCCATAAGGCTTGGCGATAAGTACACCGTCAGATTCCAAACGATTCAGCTCGCGCTTTATGGGCCGATCAGGACATTTCCAGAATTCGGTGATTTCCCGGGCATATCCCTGTTCTCTGGCGGCGATAAACGTGAGGATGCGTTCCCTGCTGAGCGATCCAAATAAAGATTTCATCGGAAGTCCTTGTAAAGGTCAATTATTAACCCATACGGGTCATAATATAACCCTTCCATCAGGGAATTCAAAGAAATTTTAAGTATCTAGTGCGCGGTTCCTGTGCGGCTCAATTTTCTGTGCGATGTCGAGCAAAGTATCGTTCAACACCATCCGAGGGTGATGGTTTTGATTGGGTTCTTTTGTTCAATATTTTAACTTGTTCATTTATATTGAACATTCAATATTTTTGAACAAGAGTCAACAAATTTTTAATTCTTTGCGGAATTTCAAGAAATATCAATGTTCAGCGTTTCTGTTCTGCTCTAACCAGCCCCTATTGTTTCTTGATTTCATAGGTAACGTACACCTTGTTTTTGATTTCGATTTGGCCGGGTTTGACTTCCAAGAGGACTTTCAGAGAGTGCAACTTTGGGCCGCTCCCGGCCAAGCCGCCTCCGGCAACGAACCGTGGCTCCTTGAGCCACGCGAAGCGAACGGTGTTCTCGTATGCAAATTCCTCAGGCTGATTGGTCGAGATTACTATCGGCGGGCCTCTTTTGATGTTCATCTTTGCGCAGATTTGGTCTGCCGTGCTGTTTGCATCGTCGATGGCCAAATTGATAACCGCTTTTTGCAGACTGTCGTATTTGCTATGCGTGAACTCGATTCTGTCGATCTCATTTGCCCCGTCGCTGGTGGCTTGCACGAGAAAATCATTAAGAGTGCTTAGATTATTCCAAATGATCTTGTATTGCTTGATAGCTTTGTAGCCCTCAGACTTTTTGCCTCCGTTGATGTCTCGATTGTCTGAAACTGATATATTCTCGCTCTTGATATCTATATCTGAAATATTGAATTTCTTGAGCAAGTCTTTCATTTTTTCAAAAACATCTGCGCATTTTTGCATGGCCACATCCGCGTCATCATTGATGGCGCTTGCGCCGACGTGAATAGTGGCCTTATTGGGGACTATTTTCTGAACTGCCTTGCCTTCGATATTGATGACGTTTTCCTGATAGGTTTTGAAATCGGCGGAGGATGAAAGGGAAATGAACAGAAGAAAGATGAATGCTTTTTTCATTGCGGTATTCTCCTTTTTGTTGGCGGAGGGCTCAATCATTATTTATCGATTTAACAATAATTTACAACTACACTATGCGAGAATATGTTCTTCCCAATATTGCATTTTTTACCTGTAATTCATTAAGTGCACCCACTTCCTGTGTTATTTGACCGATTGACTTTCCACATTTATTCAACAGTTTCGTATATCAAGAAATATTGATTTCATAACTTGATTCCTTTTGCGTAATAATTGATTGCTTTGGGCTGATTGCGCCTAACATTTAACAAACGCAAGATGAAAACATTCTTGTGGAATGCAGCCAATATGGAAAAACCAATAATTGCTATGGCCAGGTTACCGATTGCAAACAGGATCCCCTTTCGCAGCTGGCCATTGTACATTTGCCCGAGTCCGGGAACGAAACCCAACACCAAAGACAGGAATGGATGCCGTTTGTTAGCCATTGCAAATCCTTTTTAAAAGTGTTCTAATGTGTGAGGCTCAACTATACAATTCTGTCAAGATAATTTCAAGGAGAACCGGGGATGTTCGGAGATGTTAGTCCGACCCCTTTTGCAATGCAATATTAGCAACTGGCCCATATCTTAGCCAATGATTCCTTCAAGTGTGAATCTGCATTGTGCCATTTCTGAACAGCCGCAGGCATCGGTGAGAAATGGGGAATTTTTATTACACGACCCACTCCAATGCCGGGAAACCTGTTCACAAGAATGCTCTGAAACTTATGCGCTTTGTTACCGACAAAAACAATATATTGCAAGCCATTATCTAACAACCAGTCAAGTTGACCAGTTAGAATCTCTATTGATGGCTTCATAAATCTGTCTATCTCGTTCTGAGTTGGCGTTCCCATCTTGAATATTTCAAGAAATATTGACTTCGCACAAATTGTTCGGTAGACATTCCAAAGCGGGATGTCTGTTAAGGCTAATAGTTCCTTGAAATACTTGCCAACATTGTAATGATATTGCTTCTTGCTAGTTCTGGCCACCTGCAGCAGATATGCAATGAACTCATTGTCTTGAATGCCTGAGAAACTACCATCAACATTAAGCAATTCGTCTTGTCTTGGTTCGTCTGGCATCTTCTTAAATGCAATGCATTTCAAATCAGGGATGCGGTCTGCAATTTTCATTTTAAGATCCACGGCGTTGTCCCGACTATTTACCCAATTGATAAAGCTATTATGTTTTGAATCTAATGAATGCGGATTACACCCGATAAATGCAATTGTCTTACCTATGTACCCACCTACTGCATCTTCCAGCAAATCCTTGCCCTGCTCCTTGTAGATTCTTCTTCTCAGTTCATCCAGCTTATTTGATTCTTTTGCATTTGCCATTTGTGATACCTTCGGTTGGATAAATGTGAATATCATTATACAATTCTGTCAAGGTATATTCAATGGGAAATGGCCAGAGCAAGAAAAGGCAATAGGGTAAAGAGCTAGCAATTAAGTTGAAAAGAATAGTCCGTCCCGGAATTCTGGAACCTTGATATCGGAAGCAGTCTTATGAAAAAGCCAGCCTGGCCGGAAACTCATTCCAAATTCGACCGTCCAGAATTTTGCCGTTTTGCTTCTTGCGAACGCCGCCCCATTGTTTGAAAAAGAATGGAATGCCAGATTCAATGCATTGATCGCGGATTTCGGTGAGCCATTCCTTCTGAACCATGCGCGCGCCGGGGCCGGATTCTCCGCCGGCAATGACCCAGTGGATGCCTTTGAGATTCAGGGTTCCAACGCTGCCAAGGAGCGGTTCAAAGGATATGAACTTGTTTAGCGAGCGGCTTTCGCGAAGATGGTCAATTCTGTAAACGTAGTCTGAGCTCTCAACTGTTACGCCCATCCAAATGTTATCTGCCCATGGAAGCATTTTGTCCAGTTTGGTAAGCTGCTCGGCACGTTTTGTAAGGATCTGATACATGTGCCAGCAGGCTTGATTCATGGTATTGAATATTTCCATGATGAAGTCTTTCGGCGCTTGAGTGTGGAAAAGATCGCTCATCGAATTGACGAATATCATCTGCGGCTTTTTCCAGCTCAGGGGAAGGCTAACAGTGTGCGGATGCACTGTGAGTTTGAACCCATTGCGATAATTCGCCTGTCGCATTGCATGCAGGCGGCGGGCCATGCGTTCTGCGTAGCAGTTCTTGCAGCCAGGGCTGATTTTGGAGCAACCTGTAATCGGGTTCCAGGTGCTTTCGGTCCATTCGATGCGGGATTTTGTGGCCATGGGCGATTTCCCCAGAAAATATTCTACAAGCCGCTATTAGGCTATCGCCGTCTTGAGCTGTGCCATTACATCGCGGCCTTGCGGATCGCGGTTGACCGCCATGAGGAAAATGTCCTTATTCGAGCTCCTGCGGGCCCAGAGTTCGCCTACCATTTGCTTTTCTTTTGTATCTTCACTGCCAAGGTAAGGTTCACCTTTGTATTCGACAACTATGGTTCTTCCGTCCTTGAGTTTTGCGACAAAGTCGGGATAGAAAAAATCCGTACCGGTCGGAAGCCTGAACGAAAAATCACTTCGGGGAATATTGCGTACCCAAAACTCGACTTCTTCCAAACGGTCAAGAGCTTGGGCACAGTCAAACTCTTCCCCACCGGATTTGAGGTCATCGATTAACGAATAAAAATGTTTTGAAAATTTGAAGCTCCCGCGATAGGGATTCTTTACCTCGTACATCGGGCCGAATGAAAAGGCGTTTTCCATTGAGACAGATACAAAGTCGTCATTGTTGAAAAGAGAAAGGGATAAACCATCTAAAGCGGCCTTGTCGCGTGCGCCATCTATTTTTGCGGCAACGGCGCGTGCGAGAATGAACCGTGACCGAATGAGCGCCGCGAGCGGCAATCCGCGATCTCCCGTAAGATGTGCAACCGCGAGACGTAAGAATTCCTGTTTCTTTGGTTGAACGACATCTTTGACCGTGATATGCCGGTCCAAAAACAGAATAAGGTCGATTTCGGTAAGAGAAGTGGAAATCTCATTAAGATCAAAAAGATTTTCCTGCCGGATTTCGGCGTATTTAACCTCTTTGCCTTCAAGGTCGACCTTGAAGGAATGCGCCTCCTCTTCAATATTGAATTCCCCGGCGGTTATGATATGGCCGTTTGCTATTGAGACAAGGTCCCATTGCGCTTTTTCAAGGAAAAAGTCACGATCCGGAAGAACCAATTCTTCCTGTTCGACTATGCACAACTGAGGTACTTTGAATGAAACGCCCTTTTGTGACGGTGACCTTGCCGCTTCCTGGCGTAGACGGTGAAACTTGATGGCATCGGCAAAATCTTTGGCTGCAATGCTGTCTTGCTTTTTTTTGCATAACGCAACAAGGTCAATGCTGTCCTTTTCGGTTATATCACCGCGAACGACCAGTTTTGTGACCCCTTTTTCAACCGAAATACTCGCACGGGATGCGATGGACTCAGGAAGATCGCTTTGCTCGATTACCGTTGAAAGCTCAAGAACAAGCGGTTCTTCCCGAACGGTTTGCGGGAGGGTTGCACCGGGAAAAATGGATTCCTGATATGGCTGCAAGTATGTGGCAACTTCCATTTCCTCAAAGCCCATGTCAACGAGTTTGTCCCGCAATTGACGAGCCGCCATGGAGAATGACGGAGACGACACATGCGCATAAGCGCTGTTGAGCTGTTCTACAAATCGCCGCTTCGCATAGGGCATGCGCAAGACGCGCCCCAGAAGCTGTTCAACATCTTTATCCGATGAAATATTTGCGACGGAACAAAAGACATACGCAAACGAGCAATCCCAACCTTCTTTAAGTGCCTGTTTGGTAATGATATATTCGATTGGGCATGTAACATCGAAAAGATTGATCCCGTCAAGCTCGCGTTGCGTACCCGTAGCAACGGCGATCTTTTCCGTTGCGATGCGTTCGTTGTCGATAAGATGCTTTTTCAGCACCTCGACCGTGACATCCCTACCTTCGCTCTCTGCTTGAAAGAGTATGATCGGGCGAACATATTCTTTTTCATTTACCGCAAGTTCGGTAAGCTTCTTTTGTGTCTGAACTGCATCGTGTACTGCCGATTCCCAATTCTGATGTTCGGAAAGAATGATAGGCAGTTTTATCATATCTTCGGCCCGTAGTGCCGATGCGGACACCGAAAAGAGAACATTGCTTCCGTTCTCCCTGGAAGTATTCGGCGTTGCCGTGAATTCCACCACGCATGACGGATTGACACGTGCTAAAGCCTCAAGTGACAGCTTCGTGCGGGCGTTGTGCGCTTCGTCGACAATAACCAAAGGGCGTTTTGCATGGCAAAGGTTGGCAAAAGAATACTTCACCTTTCCGGCATTCGGTCCTTCTTCAATGCGTTCCATATCCGGCGTGCCGTTGGGCATTGCAGCGAAATGCGGTTCGAAATTCTCGTTATGGGAATAAAACATTCGCAGAGAAGTGTCCTGAACTCGTGAAGTTGCCAGGGTTCCAAGCACGATAACGGCTTTTGTTCCAAGATCGGGGGGGCGAATGGTGGTTACGTCCGCCATATCCAGAACAAGCACCTGACCCTTGAACCGCTCGTCAAGGGCTTGACGATAGGGGTGCCAAACCTTTTTGAGCGCATCAAGCGTTTGGTCCTTGATAGCGGTTGTCGGCATGAACCATAAAACAAGCGGTGCATCGGTGAACAAAAAATGTTGTGCCGCAATTCCTACGGTATGTGCCGCAAGTAATGTTTTACCGCCACCGGTTGGAATGCGCACGCATGCAAACGGTGTTTCTCCGAAGCCTTGATCATTGTATTGCGCACCCTGGACCGATGTCTTGGTAGAAAAGGCCAAGGCCGGGCCGGAGATTAACGATTCCTTCAGAAATTCTGTAAGAGTGTCGAGTGCGGCTTTCTGGTAATTCTTAAGCTGAATCATCGTGTGCGGACCTCATAGGGAATCTGCTTGAAAACAATTTTGTTCTTTTTAAGAGTATCCACGCCCAGCAGGGACGAATCACCGTAGATAACTTTCGGGCCATCATGCGCAGGTAGTTCTTTGAGAATCGAGCGCGTGAGCACATTGCCGCCATTTGGCCTGTGGTCGCCAAGGATGCCATTGTACAAAAGATAATATGCCGTGTCTTCGTGAATGCCGAGAAGCGGATTTCGCGCGACACGGCGAAGAGACCGTTTTGTTTCTGCAAACCAAACAAAGGAAGCAAGCTGTTTGAACTTGACGTCCGGATTTATGTTGCCGTTTGGAAGGAATATTTCCGCGCCAAGTTTGTAGTAGTGGAATCCGCCACCACCAAACCAAACTTGCTCCCCACCAGAAGAATTTTCTCCTATCAATTCAGAACATTTCTCACATAGTAAATCCGTACATTTTTTACATAGAGGTATTTGCTTTTTAGTTTTTCCTGAAACGCTTATTCCACCTAAATCTGTACCGTCAATCACTTTTTTCAAACGTGGCACACAGTGGCTTTCACATTGTTCGCCGATTTCAATACCGATATATCTTCGATTCATTTTATGTGCAACAGCCGCCGTTGTCCCGGAACCAAGGAAAGAATCAAGAACGAGATCGCCATTGTCTGTAGATAATTCAAGAATTTTTTTGATAAGTTTTTCTGGCTTAGGAGTACTAAAAAGACTAGTTACAGCCTCATTTGGAAAAAGGTTCTTTAATTCGTACTTTGCTTGTCGATTGTGTCCTGTTTCGTCTAAATCTGTCCATAAACTAGATGGAGGCAAGCCCTCCATGTCAGCAAGATAAGTGCGCCTAATAATTCTTTTCCCATCTTCAGAAAAACGAATTTCACCGGTTTTCATCTTTTCTTCTATTGTTTCTTTAGACCAACGCCATCCGTTCGGCGGATGTTTTATAACATTGCCATTTGGAGCGGTAAGATTAAATTGAAGATTCGGACGCAAACCTGGATTTTGCACATTATTTCCATCAAACCACGGACCCCGTGGATTATTATCTGGATTTTTAAAATGACTTCGTTTACTGGGGTTATCTAAAAACCTAGGTTTCCAGTCTTGATTTTTAGCATATATCAAAATGTAATTATGATCCAACGAAAATTTAGTTGCATTATTATTGCTACTATCGGAAGTACACCATACCACCGAACTGACAAAATTTTTTCGCCCAAATATTTCATCGCAGATCACCTTAAGATAGTGGGCTTCGTTATCATCTATTGCGATCCAGAGGGACCCCTCATTTGATAATAGCGTATGCAGCAATTCTAATCTTGGGTATAGCAAAGAAAGCCAGATTGAATGCTCAAGATTATCATCGTATTGTCCAAATGCGCTACCAGTATTATAAGGTGGGTCTATAAAGACACACTTTACTTTCCCCGCATACAACGGCAACAGCGCCTTGAGCCCGTCAAGGTTGTCGCCCTGAATTAACATATTGTCGCTTGCCTCATCGCCATACGAAAGTTCCGGCACTTCGTCAAGCAGACGAAACGGTGCGAAGGCTGCGGCTTTGAGTGCTTGGGATTTATTGAGCCAATCGAGAAGGGGCATTTAGGTTAGGATCTCCGGCTTGTGCGTTTTTTCAACTAAAATTGACATCCTATCCCGCTTGCTTTCTTTGCCACAGCCAAAGGCAGGCCGTTGGTGGCATGTGATACCTAATCAAGGGCGGCTAATATTTTTACGAATGATATTCAACTGATTGACTAGAATTCACCGTATTTCGAATACAGGTCAATTCAGAATGGTCAATGTGAGAAACATGTAGATTCTGGATAGGTTCAACAATGAATGGACCTCTGCTATCTTCACTCACTACGAAATCAATCAATTTGCTGTCCCACCCTAGTTTTTTCAAAGCATCCTTCATTTCACTCATCTTTGCCTCCTTATGCCGCAACATCTGTACGAAAAATAGAGTAGTTATCAGAAATAAATATCTTCCGTATATTTAGACTTTCAAAGATCCAATAAACCAACGCCCAAAAACGCCTAATTCCATCATTAAGGCCAGCAACATCTTCGGGATGAGAGATCTTCAAACGACATGTTGACAATGCAATCTCTCTTGTGATTCCTCTGCTATGCGTTTTCCAGATTGCGTGATCGCACAACTGGCTTGCAATTTCAGTTGCCCTTTGAAGTTTTTGATCGGGAGTGACGGATGTGCCATTTTTATGGGTTACCCATGTCCTGAACTTGTATTTGGATAAATACTCTGTAACCATTTCAATCGAAAATCTACTCGCGTTAATTGCATTGCCGATTTCCTTTGCATCTATATTATTCAATATTTGCACATCCGTCCACAAGGGGTTCTGCCCATTTTTAAGCAGTTCCTGGCCTCTTTCTTGAATTTCACTCAAAACGGTTAATAGGGACTGCGCCGGAACAAATCTTCCATCACGGTTAGGAACTTGGGGGTCAATTGGCCCAATATAGGCTCTTGAATCCATAAAAATTTCATCGCCTGAAAGTGCGAAAATTGTACCAGCACTCATGGAAATATTTGGAAGAATAAAAGTTACGTAGTCAAATCTAGGCCTCAATTTATTAACAAATTTTGCGACCTGTTCAGCGGATCCGCCCGGAGTGACAAGAACAATATCAATATCTTTAATATTGGTATCTATATTGTCAACCATTTCAGAAAATGGAAGGTCATCCATGCTATCAATACCCGTGGATGATTTTATTTTGGAGCTTACAACATTGGCCATATAGCATATCAAAGGTTTTTTTCGAATATCCTGAATCTCTGTAATTGCTTTTCTTATTTCATCGCGAAAATTCATGCCTTGCGGAACACAATCAACAGCACTTGCATACTCCTTTCTTTTTTGCATTTCTGAAAGGAGTGAGAGCACCGTCTTCCTCGAAAATGTTGATCTAGCTTTATGTTTTGACATGAGAATCTCCAATATTTGACTTTGAATCTAATTTTATATCATTGCCAACCACATAATTTTTTCTTGGGATTGAAATGTGTCAGTCCCAGCCTTATCGCCCCAAAACAAATCGCGCCCGTTCACGCCTGAGCATTTCGTATGGCGTCATGCATTTAACGTTAAGGCCGATACACGCGTCTGGAATCTTGATTTTGCGAGTCGAAGCCGCCATCTTATTATCTTTCCGCTGCTTTCGTAATTGGGAGTTTCCGCGTATCTTTTAGTATTTTCTTTTCTTCCGATTTTACTTTTCGTTCCAGTTTTTTGATATCTTCTTCTGGAGGCAACTCTTCAGGCTTGATGTTACTTTTTGCAAGAAGCCCTCGCACATCCTGATTGTTTTTTACATGTTCGGTAGTAATAGACGGCTCTCCCTGGAGATTGTTTTTCGTAACGTTAAAATTTGTAATTTCAGCGGCAAGGTCCTTGGCCTTTATCGTGATCGTCGGCAAGAAGTCAGCAAGCGGTCGACTGTCCGGTATACCGAGCTTCTTTTTCATCTCCAACGTCGTGATACCGCCAAATAGCGCACTATCTCCTTTACTTCGAATTCGTCCGAATCCTTGATTGTCAACGCCTCGTTCATAAATGAGTTTCGAAAGCTCGGTTTCTGTTGTTACCAGTTTTTCGCGTGCATGCAATCGCTCGATAAGCCGAATCCGTTGTTCGATTAATTCCTGTTTGCGCGTTTGGATTGCAAAGTAACTTTGTGCAAAAGCGATTTGGTCCTTCCGAGGGTCGCCGTTCTGCGCGATAAGGTAACAGGCGTAACGGGTAAGCATCATGTCATCGATTTCCCGATTGGCTCCAAGTCCGACGCGGCTGTTTTTTGTGCAGGGCATGAAATGATCTGCAACAATACCCCCCGCTTTTTCACAAGCCATTTTCGCTTTGTTGATTACATTTTCAAAGCTTCTCCATTCTTCGTACCCAAGTAAAGGCTGAAGCTCCCTTGCCAGCCAATATTCAACGCCATTTTCATCATACGCGGCACTCTCAAAAGAAACTGTTAGTTGTGCAACTACTTGTTTTTCCATAAGTTTTTCCTGAATTTAAAATGTTAAGTAATTTGTTGACCTCAACAAAATAGTTAAGCGATTAGGAATAAACAGTGTTCATTGCGGCTTTAGTCCACTCTTCCGCTCATTTCAAAATAAGTTTTCCCGATTTCCGGGGCCGAATATTCTTTATTATCCTCGACACAGCAGTTACACCGGCCAATAAATCTTTCTAAGTGGCACAAGGCTCTTGGCATCCGAATCTTCTTGGCTATCGACTCCAATTTTGAATGATATCTTGAATTACTTTTTGCTTCGCAATTTCAAGTTGCCGGCTGTTCATTTTTTGATTTTTCAAATAGCTTACCTATGGCTTCAGAATATTCCGTAAAGGCGTCACTAAATGCTTTGAGCTTTTCTTCCTTAAGCCTCTTTCCCTGCATAATTGAGTCAAGTTTTGCAGTAATGACTTCGTGCAACTTTGCCTTGAACGTTTCTTCAAATATCCTGGATTCATCCAGCGCTATGCTGTTCCGGTTCTTAAATTCATTAATTTGTGACGAGATGGTCCTGCTTTTTGTTAAGGGGCATTCAAGAGCACCTGACCTAAATGTTGCACAGGCAGAGTTTACTGCTAGCTGAAGCAGGTCTATTGGCAATAGATCATCAAGCTCATAGTTGACCTTCTCTGAATATGAAAATACTGTGAAAGTGTCTTGAAATCGTGATTGGAAAAGATCTCTGAGTTTCGAAACAAGTTCAATCGCAGGCTTGTCATTGTCAATTACAAGTAGCCATTTTGAATCGGTTGGAATGATTTTATCTTTAAAGAAGGTAGTAATTGATTTTGTGCCTCCGCCATCCAGCAATTCATAGTCTGAATACAAATTGTCTTTCTTGTTTCTCGCCTCCGCATAGTTTTCATACAATAACTTATCAAGCTCGCCCTCGAACAAAATATTCTTGCAAGATAGTGAAAACTCATCAATTGCAGTTCCCATTGCCTCATAAAGCACTGCTTCCTGTGTTATAGTATTGCGCGTTGCTGGTTTTATCACGGTCGCTTCATTTCTTTTTTCAACAATGAAATGGCGTTGTAGGGTCTTTCGGTCGATCATGAAGATGGAATGAGTGGCAAAAAAGACATAATTATTGTTGTTGGTCAAGTTAATAAGTTCATCTCGCATAAATCTAACACCGCTAGGGTGCATATGCGTCTCTGGCTCGTCCAAAACTAGAATGTAGTTTGTCAGCGACTCAACGTGGGCCTCGGCTGCAATAGTTAACAAGAAGGAAACAAATGTCTTGAAGCCTTGGCTCCTTTCTTGCATCGTGTAGAAGTTCATTTCAGGACTAAGAGGATCCGTAATCAAGAAAGTAATTTTGGTTTCTTCCAGTGAAATAACGATGCTTTGGTCATATTCCTTCCAAATTCGCTTCACATAATCATTAATCGCTTGAGTAAGAAGATAGGAATCTTTCTTTCGTGCAGCGCTATCTTTTTGCCAAATTGACGACTTTACCTTTAATTCCTCTAGTGTTCTAATATTCAATTTTGACGTCAATCTAAAGACGTTGAACAATGGAGAAGGCACTTCATTCCTTTGTTCTCTTGAGAGAAAATCATCGTAGGTAATGTCGCTTGGTATCAGATATTGATCGGTGAATTCCCAATAGACTACTTTCGGAAGAAGGGAAAGAGCAGTGGCTTTAATCTTGTCAAAAACTATCTTCTTGAAGTTTTCGTCACTAAAATCTTTGAAAACCTCCTCGCTATTTCCTAAGGCCTTCTTGACAATTCTTTTGCCTGCATCGACTTCGCCTTGCAGAATTTCGATTGACGCTATCGTGATGTTTTCAGCAACATTATAGACAAAACCCTCTTTGCAATGCACATCTGCATTGACCTCGATTGAAATGGAAGCGGCAAATTGGTCGTCAAGCTGAACGCACGCAACAATGCCTATCTTGTCATTTGCAAAACAAGTCAGATCTGACACCGGATCAATATCAGAGTGTTTTGAAAACCATTCCTTGATTTCATTCCGCGCCTTAAGAACCTCCTCTTTTGTAAAGTCAAATTCAAAACCAATTCGCGCCGGCCTGCTGGTAATTTTAGAGGAATCAGTAGGGTTCAATTGATAGTTCTTGTTAAGCGCCCGAATACCTTTCAAAATGTTAGTCTTTCCGGATTCATTAAGACCCACAAATCCATTGCAGCGCTCTTTTATTTGAATTGATTGGATCACAAGGCTTCGAAACGAATCAAAAGTAATTTTGGACAGAATCATTATTCCTCCCTTTTTCCTGAAGATTCTTCCCGGCAAAGACTATTCATATTGCACACCTGGCAACCCGTCAAATGTTGAGTATTCCGAGTCGGACCAAACTTATTAACTTTATGACACCTGTATTCTAGTCATCTCTTCTCATAAGACTTCGTGTACGAAATCCGGTTCTTTCGAATCAGTGCCTTACCGCCCGCGACAACCCTTTTCCCGTTTGCCAAATACTTATACGAAAAGGCTGAAGGCTGAGGGCTGAAGGATGAATAATGCGCTGCAGAGCCCTTTGGCCTGACCCCTGTCCTCAAATCCTGCGACCAAAGCTTGAGATCCGCAACTTGCCCATTACTAAAGAAGAGGCTCATCGCACCCCGAATATACTTGGGATATATCGGCATTCTATCACATATAAAGCAGGTTCCGATTTGAAGAAAGAACATTGTGCTTGTTGTTCCGGTCCCGGAAAAACTGAGAGGTTCATCCGTTGGGGGTATGAATTCACTTTTTGTCAATTTATATGTGTTAAGCCCGACGCTGTCCACTGTCCAGAAGTATTGCTGCGTGCTGGACGTATTTCCTTTCCATGTGGCTTCCATTTTCATGAGGCGGAGAATTTCGCTTATGCCCGTGGTGTCCATCTCGGCAATCATTACATACGCGGAATCCAGATGGATCGGCACTGAAGAATGGCTTGTGAAGACGACTTGGTCTGCATAACTTGAGGTAAGGCTGTTGTAGACCTGGATCGAGTCTTTGGAAACGGTGATATCTTGAGCACATGCGGCTAAGCAAAGGGCCAGAAGCGAAATGGAGGTTATAGGTGATAGGTTATAGGTGATAGGTTATAGGTGATAGGTTATAGGTGATAGGTTATAGGTGATAGGTTATAGGTGATAGGTTATAGGTGATAGGTTATAGGTGATAGGTTATGGGTCATAGGTTATGGACAAGAGTTGACGGTTAACAGCCCTTCGGTACTTCCTTGGGAACGACCGGTCCTAACGTCTCCTACTGAATCTTTTTCGTGTTCTTTTTCGATAGTGATTCAACCTTTTTTATGCTCTCGGCATTCGGCAAATTTTCCGGCATGGTGCCGCCGAGCTCTCTGATGGTCTGACGAACTTTCCTGCCGACTTCGTAATGCGCCGCGTTTGCCTTGCCTTTGCCCTTAATGTTCTCACGTTTGAGTTTTTCCTCTGCCTGTGTTGCACGGAAAAGATTTGCCGCAAGTTCGGTGCTGCCCATATGGTCAAGGATCTGCTGCCCCTTTTTCAAACGCTTTCGAGCATGAATGTCTTTCATACCAGGGCCGCCATAAAGCCCTTGGTAGCCATGGTTTTGAAAAATGGCATAGTCAATGCTTTGGATTACGCCGGCTGCTCTTGCCGCTTCGGCGGCGCCTGATCCTATGTCAACCATCTCGTGGTATTCCACGAAATGGTCGGGTACGACATTATGACTCTTTTTACAAGCTTCTTTTGCCCTGTCTATAACCGGCAGGAAGTTGCGGTACTCGGAATATCCGAGTATTTTGCCGAGTTCGCGGGCGGACCAGAAGTCCTGCCCGAATTGATTGACCCGCCTGATACTTTCAAATGTCGCATGCCTTGTTTTTTCAATTTCATTTGCCATTATCAGATTCCTTTTTCTGAGCTACTTATATTCCCATCCTTCATTTATTGCTCGGCGCATAGACCCGCACAGATGACTTTATGCGCATCTGCCCTTTGGCGTCCGCAACTATTCTTCTTCCATTTGCCAAGAACCGAACGTTACTATTCTGCAATTTTCCCTTTTCCCTAACCACGCCCTTTTGCCTTATCGCTGTCCTCAAATCCTGCGACCAAAGCTTTAGATCCACAACTTGCCCATTACTAAAGAAGAGGCTCATCGTACCCCGAATGTACTTGGGATATATCGGCATCCTATCACATATGAAGCAGGTTCCGATCTGAAGAAAGAACATTGTACTTGTTGTTCCGGTCCCGGAAAAACTGAGAGGTTCATCCGTTGGGGGTATGAATTCCTTTTTTGTCAGCTTATATCCGTTGAGCCCGACGCTGTCCATGGTCCAGAAGTATTGCTGCGTGCTGGACGTATTCCCTTTCCATGTGGCTTCCATTTTCATGAGGCGCAGAATTTCGCTTATGCCCGTGGTGTCCATCTCGGCAATCATTACATACGCGGAATCCAGATGGATCTGCGCGGAAGAACTGCTCCTGAGAACCACCGCGTCAGCGTAACTCATGACCGGGTTGTTGTAGACCTGGAGAGAGTCCTTGGAAGCGGTGAGGTCCTGTGCAGAGGACGCGCAGAAGAGAGCTAAGATCAGAAGGAAGGACTTTTTCACAAGAAATTTCCCCATTACGCGCGTAATCGCGAACAAATACGCGACCGCAATGCGGCCCCATGGCGGCGCATCGCTTGTCAAGACTTTCAGACGTACCGGGAACTCTTCTTTTTCGGATGGGCTATTCTTAATCTACAAATAATATTCAAACTAACCGGTTGGCGGTTGACAGCATATCATAATATGCAAATATGGACGGCATTGTGTCAAGTTATGGCCGAATTTCAAGGCTGTAGAAAGAGGGTGTAATCAAGTTTGATTACACCTTAACTTGTTATAAATCAATGTTTTGTAGAAAATAGACAAGAATGCTATATGACGATCAACTGCGCGTCCCGCGCAGACCAATGCGTGCAGAAAACTTTAAAAGATTTTAAATGATATTTTTGGTATATTATGAAGTATCCCGACATTTGCTCGAACCAGCTCGCCGACAGTAAAGAACCACGGCCATAGGCCGTGGCTTTGTTAACCGGCCATAGGCCGGGAAACAAAGAGGAAAGCACTCTTGTGCTGTAAAGTTACGCTTATGCACCACGCCCAAAGGGCGTGGTCTTTGTTGGGATGCCATAGGCTTTTGCATTAAATAAACCAATAATATTGCGTTTTT